>Ga0182024_10000112_pt1 | contig 168290 bp, 158 predicted proteins | sample P32metaG_FD_120480 | JGI IMG/M metagenome (GOLD analysis project Ga0182024, IMG submission 120480) | Permafrost microbial communities from Stordalen Mire, Sweden - P3-2 metaG (Illumina Assembly) | ecosystem: Environmental > Terrestrial > Soil > Wetlands > Permafrost | place: Sweden: Stordalen... | reverse complement strand
TGAGCGGGCGGTGCATGAAGGGCAACCTGATGCCGGGCGACACCTCTTCCATGGCGACGTCGTCGGGCAGATAGGGCCCAACCCGCCAGTACTGCTCCTCGAGGATGTGGTCGTCGATCCAGCCGCTCCCCGGGGCTTGGAGCAGGGGATGGTTCAAGAACAAGCAGAACACCCCACCGGGGGCCAGGACCCGGGCCACCTCATGGACGGCGGGCTCGAAGGGGTCCAGGTGCTCGAGGGTCAAGCAGATGACCGCCCCGTCGAAGCTCGCGGTGGAGAACGGGAGCGCCTCCGCCGCGCCCCGGGTGTAACGGACCCCGCCGCCGCGGGCGGCCGCGGTGACGAGCTGGCCCGCGGTGGGGTCGACGCCCATCACGGCGGCGCCGCGGCGGGCGACCCGGCGGGACAGCTGCCCCTCGCCGCAGCCCACGTCGAGGACCTGGCGGGCACCGGCCAGGTGCGTCTCGGCGAGGGGCAAGATCTGCTCCTCGTACTCGGGGTCGACGCCGTCGGTGAAGTGGCGTTGCCACCACCCGGCGTGGGTCTCCCAGTCGTCCGCGCTCATCGAGGCGCCCGCGGGGGGTCGCGACGGGCGGCCGCGGCCGGCCGCGACCCGGGCCGGGTCACGCGAGGCCGAGGAGCGGGGCGAGGTATCGGCCGGTGTGGCTGGCGGGGGTCTTGGCCACGTGCTCGGGTGGGCCCTCGGCGACGACGCTGCCCCCGGCCTCGCCACCCTCGGGTCCCAGGTCCACGACCCAGTCGGCCGACTTGATGACGTCGAGGTTGTGCTCGATGACGAGCACCGTGTTGCCGGCCTGCACCAGGCGGTCCAGCACGCCGAGGAGTCGGCGGACGTCTTCGAAATGCAAGCCAGTGGTCGGCTCGTCGAGGAGGTAGATGGTGCGCCCGGTGGCGCGCTTGCCGAGCTCGGCGGAGAGCTTGACCCGCTGGGCTTCGCCCCCCGACAAGGTCGGGGCCGGCTGGCCGAGGCGCACGTACCCGAGGCCGACGTCGACGAGGGTCTGGAGGTGTCGGGCAATCGTCGGCTGGTTGGCGAAGAAGCTGAGCCCCTCCTCGATCGACAGGCCGAGCACCTCAGCGATGTTCTTGCCCTTGAAGGTCACGTCGAGGGTGTCGCGGTTGTAGCGGGCGCCCTTGCACACCTCGCACGGCACGTACACGTCGGGCAAGAAGTGCATCTCGATCTTGATCGTCCCGTCGCCCGCGCAGGCCTCGCAGCGGCCGCCCTTGACGTTGAAGGAGAAGCGGCCCGGTAGGTAGCCGCGAACCTTGGCTTCGGGGGTGGCGGCGAACAGGGCGCGGATCTTGTCGAAGACCCCGGTGTACGTCGCCGGGTTGGACCGGGGGGTGCGCCCGATCGGCGACTGGTCGATGTTGATCACCTTGTCGAGATGTTCAGCACCTTCGAGCGTCTTGTGGCGACCCGGGACGGTCCGGGACCGGTAGACGCGCTGCATGAGCGCGTGGAAGAGGATGTCGTTGACGAGCGTCGACTTGCCACTGCCGCTGACCCCGGTCACGACCACGAAGCAGCCGAGCGGGAAGCCGGCGTCGAGATCGTGCAGGTTGTGCTCCCGGGCACCGCGGACGATCAGCCAGGCATCACCGGGCGCCCGTCGACGCTCCGGGACCGCGATGGAGCGCTCCCCCGACAGGTACTGGCCGGTGATCGAGCGGGGCTCGGCCAGGACGTCGGCGACCGGGCCGGCGACGACGATCTCGCCGCCGTGCTCCCCCGCGCCGGGACCGATGTCCACGACGTAGTCCGCGATCCGGATCGTCTCCTCGTCGTGCTCCACGACGATCACCGTGTTACCAAGATCGCGGAGGCGCACCAGCGTGTCGATGAGCCGCTGGTTGTCGCGCTGATGCAACCCCACCGAGGGCTCGTCGAGCACGTAGAGGACGCCGACGAGGCCGCTGCCGATCTGGGACGCGAGTCGGATCCGCTGCGCCTCCCCACCGGCCAGGGTGCCCGCCGACCGGTTCAAGCTCAGGTAGTCGAGCCCGACGTCGAGGAGGAAGCGGAGCCGCTCGAGTACCTCCTTGAGGACCTGCTCGGCGATGAGCCGATCCCGTTCCGACAGGGTCAACTCGCCGAGGAAGGCCGCGGCCTTGGTGATCGAGAGCTCGCCCAGCTCGTAGAGATTCTGGTTCCCGACGGTGACCGCCAGCGACGCCGGTCGCAGACGCGCGCCGCCGCACTGGGGGCAGGGCACCTGGCGCATGTAGCCCTCGATGAGCTCGCGGGAGCGGTCGCTCTCCGCCTCGGAGTGGCGCCGCTCCAGCCAGGGCACGACCCCTTCGAAGGGCGTGTCGTACGACCGTTGGCGTCCGTAGCGGTTGCGGTACTGGACGTGGACGGTGCGCGAGCCGGTCCCGAACAGCACTGCAGTGCGGTCGCGTTTGCGGAGCCGCTTCCAGGGCTTGTCGACGTCGAAGCCGTACTCGTCGGCGATCGCGCCCAGGACGCGTTCGAAGTAGCGGCTCCGGAACCCGGACCACGGCGCGATCGCGCCGTCGGCGAGGCTGCGGTCATCGTCAGGGACGACCAGCTCAGGGTCGACCTCGAAACGCGTCCCGAGCCCGTCGCAGCGCTCACACGCCCCGTAGGGCGAGTTGAACGAGAAGTTGCGCGGGGCCAGCTCGTCGAACGAGAGCCCGCAGTGGCTGCACGCCAGATGCTCGGAGAACGTGAGCGTCTCCGCCTCGGCGTCGTCGTCGCCGTCTCGGGGGACGATCTCCACCTCGGCGACGCCTTCGGCGAGGCGCAGCGCGGTCTCGAGCGAGTCGGTGAGGCGCCGCTCGATCCCGGCCCGGCGCACGAGGCGATCGACGACGACCTCGATGGTGTGCTGCTCGTAGCGGGCCAGACGAGCCGGCACCCGATCGCCCAGCTCGTGGAGCTCACCGTCGACTCGGGCTCGGGTGAACCCGTCGGCGGCGAGCTCTTTGAGGAGCGCGTCGTACTCGCCTTTGCGGCCCCGCACGACCGGGGCGAGCACCTGAAAGCGGGTCCCGTCGGGGAGCTCCAGGACCCGGTCCACGATCTGCTGGGGCGTCTGGCGGGTGATGACCCGCCCGCAGTCCGGGCAGTGCGGCACGCCGATGCGCGCGTAGAGCAGCCGCAGGTAGTCGTAGACCTCGGTGATGGTCCCGACGGTCGAACGGGGGTTGCGGGACGCCGATTTCTGGTCGATCGAGATGGCCGGCGACAAGCCCTCGATGAAGTCGACGTCGGGCTTGTCCATCTGGCCGAGGAACTGGCGGGCGTAGGCCGAGAGCGACTCGACGTAGCGGCGTTGCCCCTCGGCGTAGATGGTGTCGAACGCCAGCGACGACTTGCCCGACCCCGACAGGCCGGTGAAGACGATGAGCCGATCCCGAGGGAGGCACAGGTCGACGTTTTGCAGGTTGTGCTCGCGGGCGCCCTGCACCCTGATGTGCGCGCTCCCGGCCGGCTCCGCCACGCCGCCCAGGCTACCGGCCTCCCGGCCGAACCGAACGGATGTTCGGGTGCTCAGCTGACGGCCCGGAGCTCGCGGCGCAGCTCGTTGATCTCGTCGCGCAGGCGGGCCGCCTCCTCGAAGCGGAGGTCTTTCGCCGCGTCGTGCATCTCGTCTTGGAGGGTCTGGATGAGCTTGCCCAGGTCGTCGGGCGCGACGCCGGCCAGGTCGAACACCGCCGAGCGGGCCGGGGTTCGACCACGCCAGCGACCCCGCGCCGGCGTGCCGCCGCTCCCGTCGTCACGGGCGCGGACCATGTCGAGGATGTCGGTGACCTTCTTGCGGACGGTCTGCGGATCGATGCCGTGCTCGAGGTTGTACGCGACCTGGCGTTGACGGCGACGGTTCGTCTCCGAGATCGCGTGCCGCATCGAGTCGGTCACCCGATCGGCGTACATGACGACCTGGCCGTCGACGTTGCGGGCCGCCCGGCCGATCATCTGGATCAGGGACGTCTCGGAGCGCAAGAAGCCCTCCTTGTCGGCGTCGAGGATCGACACCAGCGACACCTCCGGCAGGTCGAGGCCTTCTCGCAGCAGGTTGATGCCGACGAGGACGTCGAACTCGCCGAGGCGCAGCGCGCGCAGGATCTCGACCCGGGCGAGGGTGTCGACCTCGCTATGCAGGTAGCGGACCCGCACGCCGAGCTCCACGAGGTAGTCGGTGAGATCCTCGGCCATCTTCTTGGTGAGGGTGGTGACGAGCACCCGCTGATCGCGGCCCTCCCGCTCGTGAATCTCGGCGACGAGGTCGTCGATCTGGCCCTTGGTGGGGCGCACGACCACCTCGGGGTCGATCAGCCCGGTGGGACGCACGATCTGCTCCACCACCTGGTTCGAGATCTCGAACTCGTAGGGGCTCGGCGTCGCGGAGAGAAACACCAGCTGGTGGACCTTCTCGATGAACTCGTTGAACCGCAACGGCCGGTTGTCGAGCGCGGAGGGAAGCCGGAACCCGTGCTCGACGAGCGTGTCCTTTCGGGAGCGGTCACCCTCGTACTGGCCGTGGAGCTGGGGCACGGTCACGTGGGACTCGTCGAGGACGACCAGGTAGTCGTCGGGGAAGTAGTCGAGCAGCGTGTACGGGGCCTCCCCCGCCGAGCGGCCATCGAGGTACCGCGAGTAGTTCTCGATGCCCGAGCAGACCCCGACCTCGCGCAGCATCTCAAGGTCGTACGTCGTGCGCATCCGGAGCCGCTGAGCCTCGAGGAGCTTGCCGCGCTGCTCGAGCCAGGCGAGCTGTTCGACCAGCTCGGCCTCGATCCCCGCGATGGCGGCCTGCATGCGCTCCTCGGAGGTCACGTAGTGCGACGCGGGGAACAAGACGAGGCGGTCGAGCTCCTCGACCACCTCGCCGGTCAGCGGGTCGACCGACGCGATGCGTTCGACCTCGTCGCCGAAGAGCTGCACTCGTACGGCGCGCTCCTCGTAGGCGGGGTAGACCTCGATCGTGTCGCCGCGCACCCGGAACTTATTGCGGGCGAAGGCGTAGTCGTTGCGCTCGTATTGCAGCTCGACGAGGCGGGACAGCACCGCCCGCTGGTCGCGTTCCTCACCTCGGTCCAGGATCAGACACTGGCGCTCGTACTCGTCGGGGGCGCCGAGCCCGTAGATCGCCGAGACCGACGCGACGATGATCACGTCGCGGCGCGACATCAACGCGCTCGTCGCCGAGTGGCGGAGCCGGTCGATCTCGTCGTTGATCGACGAGTCCTTCTCGATGTACGTGTCGGTCGACGGGAGGTACGCCTCAGGCTGGTAGTAGTCGTAGTAGGAGACGAAGTACTCGACGCGGTTCCTCGGGAAGAACTCGCGGAACTCCGAGGCGAGCTGCGCGGCGAGGCTCTTGTTCGGCGCCAGGACGATGGTCGGGCGCTGCACCTCGGCGATCACCCCGGCGATCGTGTACGACTTGCCCGACCCGGTGATGCCCAGCAAGGTCTGGTACCGGTCGCCCCGCTCGATTCCTGCCGAGAGGGAGGCAATCGCCGCGGGTTGGTCGCCGGCCGCGCTGAAGTCCGAGACGAGCTCGATGGGGGGCACCCGCCGATCGTACCGGTGCCCTACGACAGGTCGATCAGCTGTTGGTCGCGGCGTCGCCCTCGGTGCGGCGACGCTCGAGGTCGCGCCAGACCTCCTCGACTTGCCGGTCGAGTGCCGGCAGGTCGCCGCGGTTCTCGATGACCCAGGTCGCCAGGGCCCGGCGTTCCTCGTCGCTGGCCTGGGCGGCCATGCGGCGCTCGGCGTCCGCTCGCGGCACGCCGCGCCGCTCGAGGCGCTCGAGGCGGACCTCGCGGGGCGCTTCGACGACCAGGATGAGCTCGTAGCCGCGGGCGCGAGCCTGGACGGATTCGGCGAGCAGCGGGACGTCGCATACCACGACGGCGTCGGGGGGCGCGGCCCGGGTGCGGCGGGAGAACTCCTCGTTGATGGCCGGGTGGGTGATCGCGTCGAGGTCGGCCTTGGCCGCCGGGTCGGCGAAGGCGACCTCAGCCAACCGGGGCCGGTCGAGACGGCCGTTGGGGTCGAGGATCTGGGGCCCGAACCGCTCGACGAGGGCATCGAGGGCGGGCTGACCGGGCTCGACGACCTCGCGGGCGATGGCGTCCGCGTCGACGAGCACCGCACCGCGCCGGACGAGGAGGTCGGCGACGGTCGACTTCCCGGCCCCGATCCCCCCGGTGAGCGCGATCATGACCACGAGGACCGGATGGTAGGGCGCGCGTCTCGAGCCGGCTGGTTGTCCCGACCGCGCCCTGATCCCGAGACGGTCACGTCGCCGGCGTCGTTCCGACGACGGGGGGCTGAACCCACGGTTGTCGCGGGTCCGTCGCGCGGCTAGGCATAGCGACCAGCGATCCGTCCGGCATGTGGCGGGGAGCCCGGTATGGGAGACGGTGTCCGCTCAGGAGGAGCGATCGGCTGTCCGGCACCCATCAGAGGTCGGCGTGGTCCGAGGTGGCGCTCGGCCACCGTCGTCGCCACCGTTCTCGCCACGGTCATGGCCGCCGTCATCGCCACCATCGTCGTGGCCGCCTCGGGATCGGGCGCGTCGGTCCCGCGAGCGGGGGCGGCGAAGGGGGCCGTCCCGCACGTGATCATCGACTCCGACCTGTCTCGATGGTGGGACGACGCCACCGCCATCGGGATGGCCAACATCCTGGGCGACCTCGGGGTGGTGCTGGCCGCTCAAGAACCTGGCCCTTACCTGCCGATAACCCGGCCAGGCCAGTGGCGGGGCGCCGGTCAGCGGAGCAGGTGAGTGGGGACACATGGACCTCGTCGTCATCAAGGCGTGGCTACAGGCCCGATGGGGGCACCGCGACGAGCGGGGCGCGAACCTCGTGGAGTACCTGTTGTTGGTCGGTCTCATCGCGATCGCCGTGATGGGCGCAGTGAGCTTCCTCGGCGGGCAGGTGACCGGGCTGTTCAACCAGGCCGGCAGCCAGGTCAGCCGGGCCCCGGCGCCCTAAGGAGCTGGTCGGGCCGCCCGGGGGCGGGCGGCCCGGCTGGGCTCAGCGCACTGCGACGTCCGTGCGGACGAGGACGACCCGGGTCTGGTCCTGGTACACGCGACGCCACTGGCCGCTCTCCTCGACGAGTCCGACGAGGGGTTCGGAGCGGGCCCACACGATGACCTGGATGTCGTAGCGATGCAGCACCGCCGCCCAGCCCGGCTTGGCCTCGGCGAGGGTGAAGTAGGCGTTGATGACCGGGCGGGGGTACATGTCGTAGCGGTCGTCGATGAAGACCCGCTGGGTCGGCCAGTACCGCAGGATCACGTAGCCGGCGTCGGCGTCGGAGGTGAGGAGCCGCTTGCCGAGCAGGCCGTCGCGCTGCACGGCGGCCATTGCGCCGACCGGGTACCCCGCGAACGCGAAGTCGGGCTGCTCGGCGGCCCGCAGCGTGAACACGACCAGGAGCAGCGCGAGCGCTCCGGCGAGCACCCAGCCGAGCCGGCTCGCCCGCGCCGGCGCACCGGGACGGGCCGGTGACGCCGCGGCGCGAGCGGCGATCGGGAGGCCGACGAGGGGCGCGAGGGCGATGTTGCGCAGTGCCCAGAGGCCCAGCACGAGGAACGGGAGCGACACCAGCAGGTCGCGGCGCGCCACCCGGCCGGGGGCTCGGGCGAGGAGGACCAAGAAGACGACGATCCAGGCGGCGTAGAGCTCGCCGCGGAGGCTGTGGAAGTCGGGGGATCCCCATTCCACGACGTGGCGCAGGATGTCGGAGCGGCCGAGGAGGGCGACGGGGAAGGCGACGAGCCCCACGCCGTAGGGGTTGAGGAACACGACCAGGCCGCCCAGCGCGGTCCCGAGGAGCAAGCGGCGCTCGCGGCCCTCCCAGGGGCGGTGCCCGTCGAGCCAGCGTCCGACGAGGTGCGCGCCCAGGTACGCGAACCCGAGCGCGAACGTGCCGTGGACGTTGGCCCAGCACCACAACAGCACCGGGAGGGCCACCAGCGGCCGCCGCCCCACCCACGAGTCGGGGACCTCGACCACCCAGAGCAGCACGACGAGGGCGAGGACGCCGAGCACGAGGGGTCGCTCCGACCAGAGCGTGTCGAGGCAGGCCAGCACCAGGGCGGTCAGGAGCGCGGCGCGGACCCGGTTGTGGGCGAGGCGCAGCGCGAGCCGGTAGGCGAGCACCGCGATGGCCAGGCCGGTGAGGCCGATCACGATGCGGATCCCGAACGCGCCGACGGTGCGGTCGAGGCCGGCGTAGAGCACCTCGGCGAGCCACGACTGCACCACCCAGTGGGTGCCCGGCGCGCTGAACGAGAACAGGTCGTGGTGCAGGAACCCGGAGTCGAGGATGACTTCGCCGGTGCGCAGGTGCCAGAAGAACGAGTTGTCGGAGAGCCGCTCGATGCCGATCGCCCAGCCGAACAGGCCGAAGACGGCGGTGAAGAGCAGGTCGAGGCGGGGCCCGCGGGCGTCGGGGGTGGGCGGCGACGACACCGGCGGCGCGGACGGCGCGCGCGAGTCGGTGACGACGGCCATCGGCTTAGAACCGCTGGGCAAGCTGGATCATGGCCGGCCCGAGGATCACGACGAACACCGACGGGAAGATGCAGAACACCATGGGGAACAGCATCTTCACGGGGAGCTTCTGGGCCTGCTGCTGGGCGCGGAGCCGGCGGTGGATGCGCATCTCGTCGGCCTGGGAGCGCAGGATCCGCGTGATCGACACGCCGAACGTGTCGGCTTGGAGCATGGCGAGGATGAAGGTGCGCAGCTCGGAGACACCGCAGCGTTCGCCCATGGCTCGCAGCGCGTCGGCCCGGCTCGAGCCGAAGCGGGTCTCGCGCAGCATGCGGCGGAACTCGTCGGAGAGGGTTCCGGGGACAGCCGACGTGGTGCGCTCGAGGGCCTGCTCGAAGCCGAGGCCGGCTTCGACTGAGATCACGAGCAGGTCGAGGATGTCGGGGAGCTGCACCGCGATCTCATGGGTTCGGCGCTCGATGGCGCGCGAGAGGGACACGTCGGGGGCCATGAACGACACGCCCCACAGCACGACGACGAAGAGGAGGGCGAGGAGGCCGGTGAGGTGGAGGCCGAGCAGGATGAGTGGGAGCCACACCAGCCCGGACATGAGCCCGACCAGCTTGTACACCAGGATCTGGTCGACACTCACCCGAGACGCGTTGCCGCCGAGGACGAGCTTGCGCGCGACCTGGTCTCGGTAGCCCTCGGGGGTGAACCGCCGCGCGAACCCGCCGACCCCGTCGGCGAGCGGGCTCAGGACCCGTTCGCTGATCGGCGCGAGCATCTCCTGGTCGCGAACATCTTGGATCTGGTATCCCTCGAGTCGGCGCAGCGAGTCGCGCACGCCGGCCCGCTCGACGACGACCCCGGTCGTGAGCAGGCCGATGAGCAGTACCGCCCCCGCGAACATGGCCGCGATCGCCACCGGTGACAGGACCATCTAGACCTCGATTGCCATGAGTTTGCGGAGCCAGAAGAAGCCGACGACCGCCATGACGATCGAGACGCCGACCGCGAGGACGCCGAGGGTGTTCGTGAAGAGCGTCTGCATGTAGCTGGGCTGGACGGCGAACAAGACGAGCGCGAACAGCGGGGGGAAGATGCCGAGGATCCAGGCCGAGAGCCGCCCTTCGGCGGTGAGCGCGACGATCTCGCTCTTGAGGCGCTCCCGTTCGGTCATGGTGGTCGCCACGGTGTCGAGGAGCTCAGCGAGGTTGCCGCCGACTTCGCGCTGGATGCGGATCGCCATGACCGCCCACAACAGGTCGACGCTGTGCATGCGGTTCGCGGAGTCCTCGAGGGCGTCCTCGATGGGCCGGCCGAGGCGACTTTCGGTGAAGCAGCGCTGGAGCTCGCGTCGGGAGGGTTCGGGTGCCTCCTCGGCGACCGCCTCGAGGGCCTGCGCGAAGGAGAAGCCGGCTCGCATCGAGCCCGCGAACAGGTTGAGGATGTCGGGCAGCTGGGTCTCGAACTTGCGGAGCCGCCGGTGGCGGCGCAGCTCCAAGAAGGCGACGGGTCCGATCGCGGCGAGGAGGGTGACCACGACCGCGGGAGGAACCCCGATGAGCAGTGCCGTGCTGATCATGACGAAGAAGAGGCCGGCGAGGTAGAAGAAGATCGCCTCGGTGGGCCGGATCGGGAGGTCGGCTTGCTCGAGCTTCTGCTCGACCCGGTTGAGCATCCCGACCCGTTCGGCCATCCGACCGGTGAACTCGGCCATGTCCTGCACGAGGCGGGTCTCGGCGAACGCCTGGTCGCCGCGGTGCACGGGCCGGTCGTGGGCGTCGGGGTCGGGTCCGCCGTAGCCGGTCAGGCGACGTTCGAGTCCGCTGCGGTGGTCGCCGGTGATGAGCAGCACGGCGAGGGCGAAGGCGAGCACTGCGGCGGCCATCAGGATCGGGAGCACGAGACGCCAGGTCGCGTTCGCCACCGCGAGGGTGGGGGTGATGGCGGTCATCGGCGCATGCCCGTTCGGTGCGACAGCTGCTCGCCCTGGAACAGCGAATGGTCGAGGTTGACGCCGTAGTTGGCGAGCCGTTCGGAGAACCCGGGTCGGATCCCGGTGCTCTTGAGCTCCCCGAGGAAATGGCCGGTGGCGTCGATCCCCATCGAGTAGTCGTAGAGATAGAGGTCCTGGAGGACGATCACGTCGCCTTCCATGCCCATGACCTCGCTGATGTGGGTGACGCGGCGGGTCCCGTCACGGAGTCGGGAGAGGTGGACGATCAGGTCGAGCGCGGAGGCCATCTGTTCGCGGATCACCTTGACCGGCAGGTCCATGCCGGCCATGAGGGCCATCGTCTCGATGCGGGACAGCGTGTCTCGGGGCGCGTTCGAGTGGACGGTGGTGAGCGACCCGTCGTGGCCGGTGTTCATGGCTTGGAGCATGTCGAGGGCTTCGGCGCCGCGCGCCTCCCCGACGACGATGCGGTCGGGTCGCATCCGCAGCGAGTTGCGGACGAGGTCGCGGATCCGGATCTCGCCTCGCCCTTCGATGTTGGGTGGGCGGGCCTCGAGGCACAAGACGTGGGGCTGTTGGAGCTGGAGCTCTTTGGCGTCTTCGATGGTGACGATGCGTTCGTCGGTGGGGATGAACGCCGACAGCACGTTCAACAGGGTGGTCTTGCCCGTGCCGGTCCCGCCGCTCACGACGACGTTCAGGCGGCCCCGAACGCAGAGCTCGGTGAAGCGGGCGACCTGGTCGGTCATGGTCGCCATCCCGACCAGGTCTTGGGCGGTGAACGGTTCGGCGCGGAAGCGGCGGATGGTGAGGAACGGGCCGCCGATCGCCAGGGGGTGGACGATGACGTTCACGCGGGAGCCGTCGGGGAGCCGCGCGTCGACCATGGGAGTCGCTTCGTCGACGCGTCGCCCGACCTGGCTGACGATCTTGTCGATGATGCGCCGGAGATGCATTTCGTCGACGAAGCGAACGTCGGTGAGGGCGATCTTGCCGTCGCGTTCGATGAAGACGCGCTCGGGACCGTTGACCATGATCTCGCTCACGTTCGGGTCCCGCAGCAGCCGGTCGATCGGGCCGTATCCGAGGATGTCGTCGAAGACCGACTGGACCAGCGCCTGCCGTTCGGTGGAACCCAGCGCGAGGCGCTCTTGGGCCATGGCCCGGTGGAGCTGCTCCTCGACCTGCTTGCGAATCTCGGCTTCGGAGAGGCGCTGGTCGTAGAGGAGGGGGCCGAGTTCTTGCACCACGAACTGGTGCATCTTCTGGCGGAGATCCTCGAGGGCCTGGACCCGCGCCACCGGGCGGGGTGATGCGCCCGGCGTGGCGGGATGCTGGGACCATTGGCCGGTGACCGTCATTGGCGCGCTCCCCCGCTACCGGTGCTTGTCCCGGCGGCGGCGTTTCGTCGCGGTCGGGTCGGGTCCGAGGAGCGCGAGCGCGATCCGGTCGAGGGCTCGGCTGGCGGGGGCGTCGGGGGCGTGCTCGACGACGGGCACGCCGGCGTTGACGGAGATGGGCACGGCGATGTCGCTGGGGACCGGGAACTCGGCTCGCAGTCCCAGGACCTGTTCGACCTCGCGGACGTCGAGCTTCACCTGGGTGTTGGCCCGGTTCAGGACCAGGTGCAGCTTCGGGCCGGCGATCGCGGCGAGGTCGAGCGCCTGCATGCCGATCTTGAGGTTCTTGACGCTGGGGATGTCCATCCCGCCGATGAGGAGGACCACGTCGGCGGCCTCGACGAGCGCGAGGGCCATCTCGTCGAGTTGGGGGGGCAGGTCGGCGACGACGATATGGCACATGCTCTGGAGGGTCTGGCAGACCGAGACGACGTCGGCGGGCGCGACGCCGCCGTCGAGCATGGGCTCGGTCGGGGCGGGCAGCACCAGCAGTCCGCTGGTGCGATGGCGGGTGAGCAGGCTGCGGACGAGCTCCACGTCGCCGTACTGGACCGCGCTCACCGCGTCGACCACCGTGTGTTCGGGGGGGATGCCGAGCAGCACCGCGACGTCACCGAAGTTCACGTCGGCGTCGACGAGCGCGACGTTCTCGTCGGTGCGGTGCGCCAACGCGACGGCGACATTGATGGCGACGGTGCTCTTGCCGACGCCGCCCTTGGCCGAGAAGACAACGACGAGCTTGCCGGGAGCCGCCCGGGTCGCGGTCGTGGCCGGTGTCCGGGTGGCGACCCCGGCGAGCAGCTCTCCGACCCGTATGACCGACTGGGCCAACGCGCCGGAATCGGTGAGCGCGACGGTGTCGCGCAGCCCGGCCCGCAGGGCCGCTTGGAGCAGCGGCGTGGAGACCTCCTGGACGGCCACGATGGCGCCGAACGCCGGGTGCGAGGCGATGAGCCGGTTCACCTGCTGGAAGCCGTAGGGGGTGGCGAGGCCGGGGCCGAAGACGGCCACCACGGGGCGCCCGGGGCGGAGCGCCTGGACGAGTTCCTCGATCGCGCCGAATTGCGCCGCGGTGGACAGCGCGGTGCCGAGGCGCATCCGCTGGCGCGCGTCGGGTTCGACGATCGCCACGTCGTAGCTGGTCGGCGCCGCCGCGCCGGGGGCGCCGACCGGGGAGGTCCCGTACTCGAGCGCCATCGGCTTACTGTCCGCTCGCGGACACCGCCGCGCCGCTGGCGCCGGGCGTGTCGGCCGCCAGGGCGTGCAGGGTGAGGTACAGCGTCCCGCTCTGGTTGGCGGACACCACCTGGAGGGCCTGCGCGGGCGTCACCTCGAAGGTGACGAGGCCGGTCCCGGTGCCGGTGGCCGGCTGGGTTACCGCGGTGGAGGACGCCGAGGACACCTGCGTGCCGACGGCGAGCACCGGGATGTCTTGGAGGAGGTACTGGGCGCCGGCGCTACCGACGATCGCGACGTCGACGTGGTCGCCGGGGGCGATCGAGTTCGCGACGCCGTGCGCCGCGTCGACCGACACCGTGACGGCGACCAGGTCCTTGCTGCTGATCGAAGCGGCCAGCGACCCGCCGCCACCCTGGGAGGGTGCCACGAAGCTCGACTGGGTGATGAACTGCTTGGCGCTGATCGTGGCTGACGCCACCTTGCCCTTCAAGGTGCTGGTGTCGGTCACCGCGTCGGCTGGCACGCTGCCGCGCAGAACCTTGGCCGTCTCGATCATCCCGCCGGCGACCGCGCCGTCCCCGGAGGTCCCCTTCGAGATGTCCTGGCCCGCCACGAACGCCTCGACGAGCGAGGTGTCGCGCTGGGCGCGGGTGTCGGCGGACGACACATAGGAGTAGACGCCGATGCCAGCCACCGCGGCGAGGATGACGGCCGCGGCCGCGATCAGAGTGCGCCGATTGCCCACGGAATCGCTCCCTCGGTCGGGCCCCCCTTGCGCCCCAGCAGGTGTCCCGACCCTCATCCTCGGCCCGCGCGCGACCCACCTTGAGGCTCAACCGGCCCGGGTTCGGGGAGCGAGGGGCCGGCCGGGGCCGGCCGCGCTCAGACCTCGGTGGGTGCTTCGGCGGCGTCGGCCGCCTCGAGGCTCGCCGCGGTGTCGGTGGCCCCTTCGGCTTCCGCCGCCGCGGGCGTTTCGATGTCGATCCCCTCGGCGAGGACCGGGTTCGCCGCCGGCTCCGCGGGGGGTGCCGCGTCGCCCTCGGCGGCGCCGGCCTCGGCCCCCTCGGGCGCCTCGGCGACGTAGTCGGGACCGATGTAGTTGCCCTGCGCGTCGTAGGCGTGCTCGCCGAACTGGTCTTGGTACTCGGCGGCGACGACGCCACCTTCGGCGGCCTGCTTGATCGAGAGGGAGATGCGGCGACGGTCGAGGTCGATGTCGATGATCTTGACCCAGAGCTCCTCGCCGGGCGTCACGACCTGTTCGGGGGCCTCGACGTGGTGCCCGGCCATCTCGGAGATGTGGACGAGACCCTCGATGCCCTCGCCGACCTGGACGAAGGCCCCGAAGGGCACGAGCTTGGTCACCCGGCCGTAGACGAGCTCGCCGACCTGGTGGCCGGTGGCGAATTCTTGCCACGGGTCCTGTTGGGTGGCCTTCAACGACAGCGAGATCCGCTCTCGGGGCAGGTCGACGTCGAGGACCTGGACGGTGACCTCGTCGCCCACTTGCACGACGGAGCTGGGGTGCTCGACGTGCTTCCACGACAGCTCGGAGACGTGGACGAGCCCGTCCATGCCGCCGAGGTCGACGAAGGCGCCGAAGTTCACGACCGAGGAGACGACGCCGTGGCGGATCTCTCCCGGCTTCAGGTTGGTGAGGAACTCGTCTCGCTGCTCACGCTGGGTTTCTTCGAGGTAGGCGCGCCGGGACAGCACGACGTTGTTGCGGTTCTTGTCGAGCTCGATGATCTTGCATTCGAGGGTGCGCCCGACGAAGGGCTGCAGGTCCCGGACTCGGCGCAGGTCGACCAGCGAGGCGGGGAGGAAGCCCCGCAGCCCGATGTCGAGGATCAGACCGCCCTTGACGACCTCGATGACCGGACCCTCCACGATGCCTTCTTGGTCCTTGATCTGCTCGATCGTCCCCCAGGCCCGCTCGTACTGCGCCCGCTTCTTGGAGAGGATGAGGCGGCCGTCTTTGTCCTCTTTGGTGAGGACCAGCGCCTCGAGCTCCTCGTCGAGGGTGACGACTTCGCTCGGGTCGATGTCGTTACGGATCGACAGTTCCCGCGACGGGATGACCCCTTCCGACTTGTACCCGATATCGAGCAGGACTTCGTCGCTGTCGATCTTGACGACCTTGCCGGTCACGATGTCGCCGTCGTCGAACTCGACGATCGTTGCGTCCACCGCGTCCGAGAACGACTGTCCACCGAGGTCGTCGAGGACGACGGGGCCGTCCTCGCGGGCGCCGGCTTCGCCCAAGGGATACTCGAGGACGGGGGCGCCGGTGCCTCCCGTCGCTTCCTGCTCCGACAACCTGACTCCTCTGATGCGAGCCGCTCACGACCGGTTTGAGGGCGCGAGTGGCGCGGCCCCCTGTTGAGGCCGCCGGGTAAGGCTACAGGGTCACCCGCGTCGCCGCGCCACCAGCAGCAGCTCCGGCTGGTCGAGGTCGGGTGGCGCGGCGCGGTACCGGCCGGGCGTGACACCGTGGAGCGCGACGACGTCGGCGCCGGCGAGCGCGGCGAGGAGCTCGAGTTCACGCGCGGTGAAGCAGGTCGTCCACAGATCGGCGACTCGCTGCTCCCCGCGGTCGTTGCGCAGCGTGGTGCGCTCGTGGAGGACCCCGGTGGCGGGGTCGAGGGTCTCGTCGGGCTCAAGGAACCGGGCCGCGAAGAGCACCGAGAAGGCCGACACGGCGAGCAGCCCGCCCGGGCGGACCGCTCGGACGAGCTGGCGGAACACGGTGACGTCGTCGCGGCCGCCGAGCAGGCCGAAGCCGCCCTGACAGAGACAGAGGAGGGCGTCGAACTCGGCGTCGAACGCCAGGTCCCGTACGTCTCGGAGGAGGAAGCGGGCCGGGAGCCCGCGGGCGGCGGCGGCGTCGCGGGCCAGGGTGACGAACTCGGGCGACGCGTCGATCCCGGTGACGTCGAGGCCGCGCCCGGCGAGCGCGAGGGCGTGGCGGCCGGGTCCGCAGCCGACGTCGAGCACCGACTGGCCGGGGTGCAGCGCGAGCGCCTCGGTGAGGAACCCGACCTCCTGGTCGGTCCCGGCGGTGAACGCGCTCACCCGCCCGGTGGCGGGGGCCCAGTAGGCGGGTCCGAGGAAGGCCGCCACCTCGTTGAACCAGAGGCCGTCGGGCGGGGTCGGCGCCGCCCGCGCGGCGGCGACGGGGGAATCGACACCGGGACCGCGGCCCGGACCGCGCGGAACGAGGTCGCCGGTCACGGGCGGCGGCGGGGCCTGCCCCCTCGGCCGGTGGGGATCACTTCGCCGCGGCCCAGTTGGGCCCGAAGCCCACGTCGACGACGAGCGGGACGCGCAGCTCGGTGACCGCCTCCATCGTGGCGCGGATCAGGGGCTCCAGGGTCGAGCGTTCGTCGAGGGGCACCTCGAAAACGAGCTCGTCGTGGACGGTGAGCAGCATCCGGGTGCGGGCCTCGGTCTGCTCCAGCAGCCGGTCGACGTCGATCATGGCGAGCTTGAAGATGTCGGCGGCGGAGCCTTGGACGGGGGCGTTTTGCGCCATGCGCTCGCCCATCTGGCGGATGCGGAAGTTGTCCGACGACAGCTCGGCGATCTGGCGGCGTCGCCCGAAGATGGTGGTGGTGTAGCCCCGCTGCTTGGCCTCGCGGACGGTCTCGCGCATGAAGTCGGCGACCTTCGGGAATCCCGCGAAGTAGGCGTCGAGGATGTCGCGGGCCTCCTCGGTTGGGATCCCGAGCCGCTGGCCGAGCCCGTAGGCCTCCATGCCGTAGGCGAGCCCGTAGTTGACGACCTTCGCCAGGCGGCGTTGGGCGGCGTCGACGTCGGACTCGGGAACGTGGAAGACGGTCGCGGCGGTCGTGGTGTGGATGTCGGCGGCCCGCTCGAACGCCTCGGTGAGACCGGGGTCCTCGGCGAGGTGGGCCAGGACTCGCAGCTCAATCTGGGAGTAGTCGGCGGTGAGGAGGCCCCAGCCCGGCTCGGCGACGAACACCCGGCGGAACTCGCGTCCGTCGGCGGTGCGCACCGGCACGTTCTGGAGGTTCGGTGCTTCGCTGGAGATCCGCCCAGTCGTGGTGTCGGTCTGCTTGAACGTCGCGTGGATCCGGCCGTCGGCTCGGATGAGCGGCGGGAGCGCGTCGGCGTAGGTGCTGCGCAGCTTCTCGACCTCGCGGTAGCGGAGGAGGTCCTCGACGATGGGGTGGTCGTCGAGCATCTTCTGGAGCGAGTCGGCGTCGGTCGAGGCGCCGGTCTTGGTCTTCTTGACGGGGGTGAGCCCAAGCTTGTCGAAGAGGATGGTGCGGAGCTGGGGTGTCGAGTTGACGTTGAACTCCTCGCCGGCGTGGGCCCAGAGCTGGCGCATGAGGCGGTCGCATTCGGTGGCGAGCTCGGCGCGCAGGTCGTCGAGATAGACCCGGTCGATGAGGATCCCGGAGTCCTCCATCTTGGCGAGGACGCGCACGAGCGGCCGCTCGATCCGTTCGTAGAGATCGGTGAGCTCGCGGGCGGCGAGGGCTTCGGCGAGGACGTCGGCGAGACCCAAGATGGCGGCGGCTCGTCGGCCCCACTCGTCGGCGGTGGCGTTGCCGTCGAGGTCGAGCTGGCCGGCTTCGAGGTCGGGTGAGCGGACCTCGAGCCCGAGGTAGCGCAGGGCGAGGTCTTCGAGTCGATACTTCCCTTCGGCCGGGTCGAGCAGGTAGGCCATCAGCACGGTGTCCTGGTCCAGGGCGCGCAGGTCGCCGCCGAGGCCGTGCATCAGCTCCTTGGCTCGGTGAACGACCAGCGGCGGCCCGCCGGGGCCGACGAGGGCGCCGCCCGCGGCGGCGACCGAAGGGTCGCGGAGCACATCGCCGGGCAGATACGCGACGGACGTGTCGTCGGCGACCGCGAGGCCGGCCATCGCCCCGCCGGGGCGGGTGTCCCAGCGCGCGTCGAGCGCGACGCGCCGCCCGGCGGTGCTCAGCGCCCCGAGGCGCTGCGCCGCCGCGGCGGCGTCCCGCACGATGTCGACGTCGACGTCGAGCGGGGCGACCTCGGGCTCGGTCGCCGCGTCGCCGAGCGCCTCGAGGAGGCGGGGCCAGAGAGTGCGGAACTCGAGCTGCTCGAAGAGGATTCGGGCGGGTTCCCGCTCGAAGGGCACCGGGCGCAGGTCCGTCGCGCGGAACCCGACGTCGACGTCGCGGCGCAGGATCGACATCTCGCGGTTCAACACGACGCGGTCGCGCATCTCGTCGAGGTTCTGATGCTGCTTGGGTGGGAGGTCGTCGAGGTGCTCGAGGATGCCCTCGACCGACCCGTAGGTCGTGATGAGCTTCGCCGCGGTCTTCTCCCCGATTCCGGGGACGCCGGGCAGGTTGTCGCTGGGATCCCCACGGAGGGCGGCATAGTCGGGATATTGCTCGGGGGTCACCCCGCCGGTGCGCTCGACGATGCCCGCCTCGTCGTAGAGGGCATAGTCCGAGACGCCACGCTTGTTGTAGAGGACCTTGACGTGGGGGTCGTGGACGAGCTGGAACGTGTCTCGGTCGCCGGTGACGACGATGACGTCGATGTCGGCGTGGTCGGCTTCGGTGGCGAGCGTGGCGATGACGTCGTCAGCCTCGACGCCTTCCACGGTGAGGACCGGGAACTGGAGCGCGTCGAGGACCTCCCGGATGAGTGGAAGCTGGGCGGAGAAGACGGGGGGTGTCTCCTTGCGGCCGGCCTTGTACTCGGCGTCCATCGCGTCACGAAACGTCGGGGCTGGGGTGTCGAACGCCACCGCCACGTAGTCCGGGTGTTCGTCGGCGAGGACTTTGACGATCATCGACGTGAAGCCGTAGACGGCGTTGGTGACGGTTCCGTCTTTGGTCGCGAGGTCGGCGGGGAGGGCGTAGAACGCCCGGTATGCCAGCGAGTGCCCGTCAATCAAGAGGAGCTTCGCCACGTCGCCGATCGTACGCGCCGCCCCGCCGGGATCGGCCGGGCATCTCGGGGCGGTCGAGGCGGGTCGGGGCCGGGGCGGTTAGGGGGCGAGGTCGCCGTCGACGACGCGCCGGGCGATGTCGGCGATCTTGACTCGCTCGCTCATGGCGCGGGTCTGGATGAACCGCCAGGCTGCCTGCTCGTCGTAGCCGTGCTCGGTCATCAGGCGACCCTTCGCCCGGTCGATGAGCTTGCGGGCCTCGAGGCGCTGCTCGAGGTCGTCGACGTGACGTTCGAGGGAGGTGAGCTCGGCGTGGCGGGCCATGGCCAGCTCGATCGCCGGGATGAGCTCGCTCTTTTGGAACGGCTTGACCAGGTAGGCGAGTGCACCGGCGTCGCGGGCCCGCTCGATGAGGTCACGCTGGGAGAAGGCGGTGAGGATGAGCACCGCGGCGAGGCGCTCGCTGGCGATGTGGCGGGCGGCCGAGAGGCCGTCGAGGCCGGGCATCTTGACGTCGAGGATGACCAGGTCCGGGACCAGGTCGCGGACCAACTCGACCGCTTCGTCGCCCCGGCCGGTCTCGCCGACGACGTCGTAGCCCTCCTCCTCGAGGAGCTCGCGCAGGTCGAGGCGGATGATTGCTTCGTCCTCGGCGATCACGACGCGGGGACTGGCACGATCCGTGGCCATGGCGGGGGGCGACGATCAGTGCGCCGAGAGCTCGGCCGCCATGCGGTCGAGCAGCGCGTCTTGCTCCCGGCCGAGCTCGCCGATCTGGCGGGCGAGCGCGTCCCGGTGACGGGCGAGCGCGTCGGCGTGGCCGCGGGCGTCGCGGGCTTCGGCGTCGGCGAGGGGCGTCTCGGCGACGAGGGACCGCAGCCGGGTGTCCTGCGCTTCCTCTTCGAGGAAGGTGAGCTGCTCCTCGGTGACGTGCAGCTCGGCCCGGAGCCGCTTGTGCCGCTCGCTGACGTCGACCAGGCGCCGTTGGAGGATGGAGGAACTCATGAGCGGATCAGTCTAGAAGGGGGCGGCGCCTGTGGCACCGTGGTCTGGATATGGCCCAACACCCCATCTTCACCGCGGAGCACGACCAGCTGCGCTCGTCGGTCCGGCGCTTCGTCGACACCGAGCTGCGCCCCCACGTCGAGGAGTGGGAGGAGGCCGGCCGCTTCCCGGACGAGGTGTTCCGGCGCGCCGGCGAGCTCGGCTTCCTCGGTTTGCACTACCCGCCGCGTTGGGGCGGCGCGGGTGGCGACCTCGCGGCCGAGATCGTCTTCGTCGAAGAGCTCGCCAAGTCCGGCTGCGGGGCGCTCGCGATGGCGCTCTCGGTGCAGACCGACATGGCGACCCCCTCCATCGAGCAGTTCGGCACCGACGACCAGAAGGAGCGCTACCTGCGGCCGGCGATCGCGGGCACCAAGATCGCCGCGATCGCGATCACCGAGCCCGACGCGGGGTCCGATGTCGCCGCGATCTCGACTCGTGCGGTGCGCGACGGCGACGTGTGGCGGGTGAACGGCCGCAAGCTGTTCATCACGAACGGCACCCGGGCCGACTTCCTCACGCTGGTCGCCAAGACCGACCCGGCCGCCGGTCATCACGGGATCTCGCTGTTCCTCGTCGACCGCGACCTTGCCGGGGTCAGCGTCTCTCGCACGCTGCGCAAGCTCGGGATGTGGTCGAGCGACACCGCCGAGATCGCGCTGGACGACGTCGCGGTGCCACACGAGAACCTGATCGGGCTCGAGCCGGGCCGAGGGTTCGCGCAGCTCATGGTGCAGCTGCAGTACGAGCGTCTCGCCGGCGCGGCGGCGTCGGTGGGAGGCGCCGACGCGGCACTCGCCCGCACCATCGCCTACGCGGGCGAACGCCGAACCTTCGGGCAGCCGATCGGTCGCCATCAGGTCATCGCGCACCGCCTCGCCGACGCCGCCACCGAGCTCGAAGCGGCCCGCAGCCTCCTCTACACGACGGCGTGGCGCGTCCAGCAGGGTGAGTACCCGGTGGCGGAGATCTCGATGACCAAGAAGTACTGCGCGCAGGTCCAGAACCGTCTCGTCGACACCTGCGTCCAGGTGTTCGGCGGGGCGGGCTATCTGCACGAGGAGCCGATCTCGCGCGCCTACCGAGACGCACGGCTGGGGCGCATCGGTGGAGGAACCGACGAGATCATGAACGAGGTCATCGCCAAGCGGCTCGGCCTGCGCGACGGGTGAGACCCGACCAGCCGGGAGGCGGACCGGACGGGGACGGTGTCGAAGCCGCTCCAGCCCTCCACCCGATGTCATCATTGAGGCGGGCCCGGGTGGCGCAACGGCAGACGCGATGCACTCAAACTGCATTGTCCGAAAGGGCATGCGGGTTCGAATCCCGCCCCGGGCACCCAGGCGCCACGCGTCGCTCGGCGGGTGCCGCCGCCGACCTCAGCAGGGTCCGGGGACCGGGGCGAGCGACCCCGGCTGGGGCGTCGGGCTGGCCGGCGCGGTCGTGCTCGAGGACGCGGCGCTGGTCGGGGTGGTGAGCCCCGAGAAGTTGCGGCCCAGGACGAGGACCACGTTCGAGCCCACGGTGCTGTCGGTGACGAGGCTCGCCGAGGGGAGATACCCGGCGACGAGACTCGCCGAGGCGCCGGCCCCGCTGGTGTAGCGGATCTCGGAGCTGGCGAGCAGCGGCGCGTTGCCGGTGCCCGCGCCGACGAACCCGTGCTGTTCGAGCGTGGCGAGGGTGCGCGCCGCCGCTCCGCTCACCCCGGACGCGTTCAGGACCCGCACCCGCACGCTGGACGCGTTGGCGGTCGCGCCCGGGTTGGTCGCCCCGGGGGTGCTGGCGGCCGGGGCGGTGTTGAAGTCGCGCAGCTCAGCGAGCACCTGGCTGGCGCCGGGCTGCTTGAGGTACAGGACCTCTTGACCGCCCTGGTTGGGTCCGGTCTGCCACGGCAGCGTGGTGCTCTGCACCTGGCTGGGGGCGCTCGGGTCGACCTTCCGGAAGGCGTCGACGAGGGCGAACAGGTTGCTGTTCGAGAACCCGTTGTCGAGGGTCAGGTTGCTGGTGACGCTGTCGACCAACGAGTTGGCCTTCAACGGGTCGGAGAGGACGGTGTTCATCGCGACGCTCGCCAGCTCGCGCACGAAGGCCTGCTGGCGTCCGATCCGACCGATGTCGGGGACCGCGTCGAGGGTCTTCCAGGTTCGGGTGGTCGGGTCGAGCACCTGGGTGTCCCGGGATCGCACGTAGGCGAGGGCTTGGGCACCGTTGAGCTGGTAGCAGCCGGGCAGCGGGATGTTGAGGTCTGAGAACGAGTCGCGGGTCGGGGCGGGGAAGTAGACCGGGACCGAGCCGATGGCGTCGACGATCTTCTGGAAGGTGAGGAAGTTCACCTCGACGTAGTGGTTGATCGGCACCCCCAGGTCGGTCTGGATGGTGTCGACGAGCTTCTGGGGCCCGTAGTTGAACGCGGAGGTGATCTTGCTCATGCCCTCGCCCGGGATGGAGACCCACAGGTCCCGGGGGACGGACACGAGCAGGCTGCTGCCGTTGGGCTCGGCGTGGAGGACCATGATCGTGTCCGAGTGCTGCCCGCCGTTGCTCTGCGCGCTGCCGAACTGCTGCTGCTCGGTGCTGTTGTCGACGAAGGCCCGGCTGTCGGAGCCGACCAGGAGGTAGTTGGCGCCCCCGGAGGGCGGGGTCGACAGCTGGAGGTTGACCTTCGAGACCGACGCCAGCTTCTGCGAAATGAGCAGGTTGACGCCGACGATTCCGACGACGACGACGGCCACGACGACGCCGAGCGCGAAGGCGTAGCGGCGGACGAGACCCGCACCCAAGGCGCGGCGGGGAGGCACCGCTTCGACGGTACCGGCCGCCCCGGCGAATCCGATGTCATTGGCCGCCGGTCACCCCGGCCAGAGCGCCCAAACGTGAAGGAAGGCCGCGGGGCGGCCGACCGGCGACGATCCGCCGCACCGCTCCCCGCCGCACCGATTCGGGGCCCGGCGTCGGTACACTTCCGCCCGATGACCGTCGCCGCGATCACTGTGGTCACCTGGATCGCCGTGGTGTCCGGGCTGTCCCTGGTCGGGTTCATCCTCATCTTGGTGGCGCCGTGGCGTTGGCTCAGCTCCGCCGAGGTCGAGTCACGCCGCCTCGACCAGGACATCGAGACCCGGCTGCTGCTCGGTGAGGATCCCGACGAGCTCGCCCAGGAGCTCGACGCTCAGGCCGCGGCCCGCCCGTCCTCGGTCGCGGAGCTCCACCCCGACGAGTCGGACTGAATCCCGCGCCGGGTGCGTCCCGGCCGAGCGGTTCAGGCGTCGGCGAACGCGAAGAAGAGGCGCGCCCGGCAGGCCAGCACGCCGTCCACGGTCGCGTCGCCCGCCCCCCAGCCGCCCCGGGCGCTCAACCGCTCGAGCTCGACGCTCAGGACGAGCTCGTCCCCGGGACGCACGATCCGACGCCACCGCACCTTCTCGACCCCCCCGAACAAGGGGAGCCGCCCGGCGTAGCGCTCGTCGGCGAGCACCGCGATGGCCCCGGCCTGGGCGAGCGCCTCCAGCTGGATCACGCCCGGCAGGACCGGGTTGGCGGGGAAGTGGCCGGCGAGGAAGTCCTCGTCGCCCCGGACCCGGTAGCGGGCCACGATCAACGACCCCGGCTCGTAGGCGTCTACCGCGTCGACGAACCGGAACGGCGGCCGATGGGGCAACAGCGCGACCAGGTCGTCGGAGTTCGCCACCGTCATGCCCGCCTCACCCTATTGGGCGCCGCCACGCCGGACGGTGGGGTCAACCACCTTCATGGCCCGGACACTCCCTCGACACTCCCCCGACCCGGACCGGTGTAACCCTGAGCGTCCGGGGTCGGTCCCACCTATGTACTGGCCAGTTCGGGCCGATCGATCGAAAAGAGCCATCTCTCGTGGGAGTCGCCGTGGTGTTCCCCGGTCAGGGGACCCAGTCCGTCGGGATGGGCGCCGCGTGGCGCCACGACCCGGCCTGGAGTGTGGTCGACCGGGCCGAGGCGGCCCTCGGCGAGCCCCTCGCGGCGCTGGTGCTCGACGCGCCGGCTGAGGTGCTCGCCCGTACCCGAGAGGCACAGCTGGCGGTCCTCCTCACCTCGCTGGTTGTCTGGGAGGCGGTGCGGGCCCGGGTGCCCGAGCCGGTCGCCTTCGCCGGCCATTCCCTCGGCCAGGTCAGCGCGCTCATCGCGGCCGGCGCGCTGCCCCTCGAGGACGGCGTGCGATTCGCGGCCCGCCGAGCCGAGCTGACCCAGGCCGCCGCCGACACCCATCCCGGCCGCATGGCCGCGCTGCTCGGCGCCACACCCGAGCAGGCCCGCACCGCGTGCGACGCCGCACCCGACGCCTGCTGGGTCGCCAACGACAACGCGCCGGGCCAGGTCGTGATCGCCGGGACCCCCGACGGCGTCGACGCCGGCTGCGCCCGGGCCAAGGAGCTGGGCGTGAAGCGAGCCACTCCGCTCAACGTCGGGGGTGCCTTCCACACGCCGCTCATGCGCTCGGCCGCCGAGGGTCTCGTCCCGGTGCTGACCGCGGTCGAGTTCAACCGTCCGAGCGCCCCGGTGGTGTCGAACCTCGACGCGCTCCCCCACCCGACGGCCGACGGCTGGCGTGCCGCCTCGGCCGAGCACGTGACGGTCCCCGTCCGCTGGCGCGAGTCGACGCTGGCCCTCGTCGACCTCGGCGCCACGACGCTCCTCGAGGTCGGGCACGGCACCATGCTCGCCGGGCTCGCCAAACGCACCATCCCCGACGTCCCGGTTCGGGGCGTCGCCATCCCTGACGACGCGGCAGCGCTCGTCTTGGAGGAGGCTCGCTAGTGGAAGCCCTGCTCGACCATGGTGAGGGCCTACTCGTGCCCGAGCGGATGATCGTGGCCCCGACCGTCGGGGTGTTCCAACCCGTCGACCTTCCGGACGACTCCGACGTCGCGGCGGGCCAGACGATCGGAATGCTCGAGGGGCCCGGGACCTCCATCCCCGTCTCCAGCCCGTTCGCCGGACGCCTCGTCGGGGTGCTCGCCCGCCCCGGTGAGCGACTGCGGGAGGGGCAGCCAGTCGCCTGGCTCCGAGTCCACTGACGATGCGGGCCTGTGTCGCCGGCTGGGGCACGGCAGTCCCAGACCTCCGGCTGACCAACGCCGAGCTCGAGGACCGGGTCAAGACGACCGACGCCTGGATCGTCGAACGCACCGGCATCCGGGAGCGTCGGATCGCCCGACCCGACGAGACCACCGCCAGCCTGGCCACCGAGGCGGGGGCCGCGGCGATCAAACAGGCCGGGCTCAGCCCCCTCGACGTCGACCTGCTCATCGTCGCCACCGCGACCCCCGAACAGCCCATCCCCCACACCGGCGCCTTCGTCGGAGACGGCCTCGGGCTCCACTGCGGCTCGTTCGACCTCGGCGCCGGCTGCGCCGGCTTCGTCTACGAGCTCGTGACCGGGTCGGCGCTGCTGACCGGCGGCGGCCTCGAACACGTCCTCGTGATCGGCGCGGAAGTCCTCTCCCGCATCATCGACCCCACCGATCGCACCACCGCGGTGCTGTTCGGGGACGGGGCCGCCGCGCTGGTCCTCGAGGCCAGCTCCGAGCACGCCCCCGACGACGGCCCGGGCCTGCTCGCCTTCGACCTCGGCTGCGACGGCAGCCTGGCCCGGCTGCTCGAGATCCCCGCCGGTGGGAGCCGGCTGCCCACCAGCGTCGAGACGCTCGACCAGCGCCTCCAGTACCTGAAGATGCAAGGCCCCGAGGTGTTCCGCCGGGCGGTGCGGACCGTCGTGGACTCGGCCAATACCGCGCTCGGCCGGGCGGGCATGGCATCCTCGGACGTCGACTGGTTCATCCCCCATCAAGCCAACGCGCGCATCATCGATGCCGCCGCGCACCGGCTCGGGATCCCGGCGGAGCGCACCATCGTGAACATCGATCGCTACGGCAACACCTCCGCGGCCTCCATTCCGCTCGCCATCTCCGAAGCGGCCGACGCCGGGGACCTCCAAGCCGGCGACGTGGTGCTCCTCAGCGGCTTCGGTGCCGGCATGACGTGGGGCAGCGCGGTGCTGCGCTGGGGTCGGGCGTGAGTGACGGGCGGGTCGCGCTCGTCACCGGCGCCTCCCGCGGCATCGGGCGGGCCATCGCGCACGGTCTGGCCGGCGACGGCCACCGGGTGGCGTGCCTGTCGGCGAGCGACGCGGCAAAAGAGACCCAACGCGAGCTGGAAGCCACCGGGGCGGAGGCCCTCGCGGTCAGCGCCGACGTGCGCAACGCCGCCGCCGTCGACGCTGCCTTCACCGAGATCGAGGAAACCTTCGGGCCCGTCGAGATCCTCGTGAACAACGCGGGGGTCACCGCCGACGGGCTCGTCGCCCGCATGAGCGACGAGCAATGGCAGCGGGTGCTCGACACCAACCTGACCGGCGCTTTCCACACCGTGCGGCGGGCCACCCCCAAGCTGCTGCGCGGCCGGTGGGGACGCATCGTGAACGTCTCGTCGGTCAGCGCCCACGCCGGCGCGCCGGGCCAGGCGAACTACGCGGCCGCCAAAGCAGGCCTGGTCGGGCTCAGCCGGGCCGTGGCTCGGGAGCTCGCGTCGCGGCACGTCACCTGCAACGTTGTCGCCCCGGGGCCTATCGTGACCGCCATGACCGAAGGCATGCCCGACGGCTGGCGCGCGACCATGGAGGCGACCATCCCGCTGGGCCGCCTCGGGACGCCGACCGAGGTGGCGGCGCTGGTCACGTTCTTGTGCTCCGAGGCCGCTGGATACGTCACCGGTGCCATCGTGCCGGTCGACGGCGGCCTCGGCATGGGCCATTGATCACGGCCCCCACCCGACCGCATAGAGGAGGACAGATGGAGCGTCAGGAGGCAGTCACCGCCCTACGTGAGGTGGCAGTCGAGGTCCTAAGCGTGGAGCCGGACGTCGTCACCGAAGACGCCCGCTTCAAGGAGGATCTCGACGCCGACAGCCTCGACCTCGTCGAGCTCGTCATGGGCCTCGAGGAGCGGTTCGACATCGCCGTACCTGAGGAAGATCTCGAGAACGTGACGACCGTCGGCCAAGCGGTCGACCTCGTGCTGTCGAAGGTGGCCGCGAAGACATGAGCCCTGCTCTCCTCGACCACCGAGGCCGGACCCGAGTGGCCGTCACCGGCATGGGGGTCAAGACCCCCGCCGGCACCGACCTCGACACGTTCTGGTCCACGATCCGCGCCGCGCGCCCAACCGCGGCGACCGTGCCGCGCTTCGTCGAGGCCGAACTCCCCGTGACCTTCGCCTGCATCGTCCCCGACGACCAGTTCGACCCGGTCGCCTACTTCGGGCCCAAAGACGTCCGCCGCCAGGACCGGGTGACCCAGCTCGGCTTCGCCGCCGCCGCCGACGCGATCGAAGACGCCGGGGATTTCAGCGCCGACCCGGCCCGCTGCTCGGTCATCGCCTCCAGCGGGATCGGCGGGCTCCAGACCCTCGAGGAGAACGCCCGCATCTACTTCGAGCGGGGCGCGAGCCGCGTGACCCCGTTCTTCGTGCCCATGATGATGCCCAACGCGACCGCCGGCGTCGTCTCGATGCGGTACGGCTTCACCGGACCGGCGCTGTGCATCGCGACCGCCTGCGCCGCCGGGACGAACGCGATCGGCGAAGGGGTTCGCCTGATCCGCGACGGCACCTCCGACGTCGTCGTCGCCGGCGGCACCGAGTACCCGCTGACCTGCATCACGATGGCTGCCTTCTCCCGCATGGGCGCGCTCAGCACCCGAAACGACGACCCCGCCCGGGCCTCCCGGCCCTTCGACGCGGCCCGCGACGGCTTCGTCATCGCCGAAGGCGCCGGCTTCGTCGTGCTCGAGCCACTCGAGCGGGCGTTGAATCGCGGCGTCCACGTCTACGGCGAGGTGTCGGGCTACGGACGCAACGCCGACGCCTACCACATCACCGCCCCGTCACCCGGCGGAGCGGGGGCCGCGGCGTGCATGCAGCAGGCACTCGACGACGCGGGGCTGGGACCGGCCGACATCGGCCACATCAACGCGCACGGCACGTCGACCGACCTCAACGACGCCGCGGAGGCCGAAGCGGTCCGCAAGGTGTTCGGCGAGATCCGCCCGCCCGTCACGTCGTCGAAGGGTGTGACGGGCCACATGATCGCCGGGGCGGGCGCCGCCGAGACGATCGTCGCGCTGTGCTCGATCCGCGACGGCGTCGTCCCCCCGACCGCGAACTTCGAGGAGATCGGAGAGGACCTCGACCTCGACGTCGTGGCCGGCTCGCCCCGCGAGATCGGGCCCGCGCCCGTGCTGTCCAACTCGTTTGGCTTCGGCGGACACAACGCCACGCTGGTCCTGACACCGACCGAGTGACGAGCCCCAGCCGGGTGGTCGGAACCTCGGTTCCCGTCGCCGGTCGCCGCAGCGACACCGCCACCGCCGCGCTCGACGAGCTCGACGGGCGACGGGTCGTCACCTTCCGGCTCGCCGAGGGGAAGCACGTCGGCGCCATCGGCCCACCCGAAGGCGAGACCATCGCCCGGGCGGTACGCCTCGCCATCGAGCTCGGCCGCCCGCTGATCGGCACCATCGCCTCGTCGGGCGCGGACGTCAGTGAGGGCGTCTCGTCGCTCCACAGCTGGGGGCTCATCGCCCGCGCGCTCTCGGACGCGTCGGGTGTCGTCCCCACCGTGCTCGTCGTGGTCGGGCCGTGCGTGTCAGGGCCGGCGCTGCTGCTCGGCATCGCCGACCTCACCGTCATGACCCACGACGCGTTCGCGTACGTGAGCGGCCCGGACACCGTCCGGGCCTTCACCGGCATGGCCCTCGACCACCGGGCGCTCGGCGGCGCACCGCTCCATGGCCGCCGTAGCGGCGTGGCGTCCCTCGTCGTCGACGACGAGCACGACGCGGACGCCGCCGTCGCGCAGATCCTCGAGTACCTGCCCGACAACCACCTGCTCGACCCGCCCCGCATGACCGTCGCCGACCCGGTCGACCGGGACACGAGCCGCGCCGCGGCCACGGTTCCCGCTCGCCTGAACGCCCCGTACGACGTGCGAGTCGTGATCGACGACATCCTCGACCAGCACTCGTTCTTCGAGGTGCGCCCGACGCACGCCCCAAACCTGGTCACCGCCCTCGGCCGCCTCGACGGGTACGCGGTCGGGGTGATCGCCAACCAGCCCAACCATCGGGCCGGCACCATCGACATCGAAGCCTCCGAGAAGGCGGCCCGGTTCGTGCAGTGGTGCGACTGCTTCAACCTGCCCCTGGTGACCTTCGTCGACACGCCCGGCTTCGAGCCGGGCAAGGATCTCGAGTGGCGAGGCATGATCCGCCACGGCGCCGAGCTCGTCCACGCGTACGCGGCCGCGACCGTCCCCCGCCTGTGCGTCGTGCTCCGCAAGGCCTACGGCGGCGCCTACATCGTCATGGATTCGAAGGGGCTCGGGAACGACTGGTGCGGCGCCTGGCCGAGCGCCGAGATCGCGGTCATGGGAGCCTCCGGGGCGGTGCAGGTGCTCCACGGGCGCCGCCTGCGCGAGCTCACCCCCGACGCACGAGCCGCGCAGGAGCGGGCGCTCGAGGCCGAGTTCGACGAGCGGTTCTCGAACCCGTACGCCGCGGCGGCGCGAGGCTTCGTGGACGAGGTGCTCGCCGCCTCCGACACCCGCCGGGCGCTCGCCGCCGTCTTGGACCAGCTCCGGACCAAGCGCGAGCTGGCCGGACCGCGCCAGCACGCCAACACGCCGCTGTAGGAGAGACCACCCATGTTGCTCGACGGCAAACGCATCCTGGTCACGGGGCTGCTCACCGACGCGTCGATCGCGTTCTCGGTCGCGCGTCGTGCCCAAGAAGAAGGAGCCGAGGTGGTGCTCACCTCGTTCGGGCGGGTGATGAGCCTCACCGAACGCAGCGCCCGCCGCCTCCCCGCACCCGTGCAGATCGTCGAGCTCGACGTCACCAACGCCGACGACCTCGGCCAACTCGCCGAGCGGGCCGGCGGCCACCTCGACGGTGTCCTCCACGCCATCGCCTTCGCCCCGCCATCGTGCCTCGGGGGCGGCTTCCTCGACGCCCCCTGGGACGACGTCGCGGTCGCGCTCCAAGTCTCCGCTTACTCGCTAAAGGCGCTGGCGGTCGCCGCGTTGCCGCTCCTGAGCCCCGGCGCGGGGATCGTCGGGCTCGACTTCGACAACACCCAGGCCTGGCCGACCTACGACTGGATGGGTGTCGCCAAATCCGCGTTCGAATCGACCGCCCGCTATCTCGCCCGCGATCTCGGACCCAAAGGCATCCGGGTCAACCTCGTCGCCGCCGGCCCGGTCCGCACCATGGCCGCGAAGAGCATCCCCGGCTTCGACCACTTCGAAGAAGTCTGGTCGACCCGCGCGCCCCTGGGCTGGGACATCCGAGATCCCGAACCCGTCGCGCAAGCCTGCGTCGCCCTGCTCTCGGACTACTTCCCCAAAACCACCGGAGAGATCCTCCACGTGGATGGCGGCGTCCACGCCGTCGGCGCCTAACCACCCCCGCCCGGGTCCTCTCGCCCCGAACCTCGGCGATCCCGCGGCGGTCCGGGCCTGCCCGGTTGCGATCCGGCAACGCTCCGCCCTCCGGCGCGGGGAGCCGCGATCGACGACCGGCCGATGAGACGAAGCATCCGGGTGGGCCGCTCCGGCATCACCGGGGGGTCGCGGTCTCGGAGCGGCCGCGCTCGCCGGGCCGGTGTCGCTACTCGGCGTGTGCTCGCCCCGTCTCCCGCGTCAGGGGCCTCGTTCACGGTCAGCAACGGCCACGACAGCGGCGCGGGCTCGCTGCACCAAGCCCTCTGCGACGCCTCACGAAGCACCGACCCGCCCAGCACGATCACCGTGAACACCCACCGCTTGGTGAGGACGTGTGCGGCACAACGTGCAGATGAGCGGCAGGATCTTCCCCCTTTCGTCTTGAGTCCGCGCGCACTTATGTGCGTCTTATCTAGATCAGGGATCCGTCGACCCTGGCATCGCGTTCGGTAGTGTGCATAACGTCTTGCACATTCCTCACGGGCGCGACTTCTCCGGCGAGCGCGCGGTCCGATCTGGCCGCGTGTTCACGATCGGTTCCCGGCGCGCGGCACCCGTGGTAATCCGGCGGTGGCCCTTCAACCGCCCACGCGGATGAACGTCGTCGTCACCGGCATGGGTCGAAGCGGCACGTCGGCGGTCGCGCACGCGCTCAGTCTGCTGGGCTTCGACGTTGGTCCCTTCGGCGCATCGATGGCCGCGGATGAGTTCAATGCGACGGGCTACTGGGAGGTGCCGGAACTCTCGGCGTTCAACGACGCGCTTCTCGAGCGCGCCGGCGGGTCCTGGTTGGCACCCCCGCGCCGGCTCGGATCCGAAGCTGCGGTCGGTGCCCCGATGATGGTCGCGGCAAGGGAGCGCTTCGAGCACTGCTTCCCCGGCGGCGGGCCCTGGGTCTGGAAGGACCCTCGGTTGTGCCTCACCCTGCCCTTCTGGCGCCAGGTGCTCGACCCGCCAATCGCGGTGATCGCGATGCTGCGGCATCCCGCCGCGGTCGCCGAGTCGTTGGCTCATCGTGACCACGCGGAACGCGACTACGCCCGAGCCATGTGGGAGCGATATACCCGGTCGCTGATCGCGTCCGCGCAGGGCCTGCCGACGATCGTCGTCGATTACACCCAGCTGATTCGCGACCCATCGGAGGTGATCCGCCAGCTCGCGACGAGCCTGGCGGTCGACACCGGGCGGGTCCCCGCGGCCGCCGAGAGCATCCGACGCGACCTGTCCCACTACGTCGGTGACGACGCTGCGCTCTCGGACGCCGAGCGAGAGCTGTGGACATTCATGTGTGACCTGATTGGCTTCCATGCAGCCCTCACCGCGTCACCTCCGGTTCGGGAATCGCCGTGGTTGCAGCTCTCGTTCGAGGAGCACGCTCGAGCGCAGCAGATCATCGCAAGCTTTCGGGCCGACCGTGCTGACCTCCAGGAGAGCCTGGCGGCACAAGATCACCGCCGCGGTGAGGCCGAAGCCGAGCTGCGAGACCTCCAGGCACGTCTGGACCAGATCATCGGGTCACGGACCTGGCGCGGGCTCGCCTGGCTCCGGCGGCTGCCGCGGGCGCTGGGTGGGGGAAGACGTCAGCAACTCCCGGGGCCGTGATGACCCGGCTGGCGCGCGGTCAATGTCGGAGCGCGTCGGTCTCGGGAAGCGCCTTGTCCCGGAGACCGGTGGTACGCGGCCGGTAGCGTCCGACTCGTGTCATCGCCTGACGGAGCTCCCGATGAGGGCAACATCGTCCAGGCCCTCGGCCACCGCAGATACGTAGGCGGCCGGTGGGACGAGATCGGGCGACTGCAGTTCGACTATCTGCTCGCCGAGGGTCTCGGACCAGAACAGGTACTCCTCGACGTTGGCTGTGGGGCGCTGCGGGGTGGGATCCATTTCATCCCGTTCCTCAACGCCGGCCACTACCTCGGCGTCGAACAAGAACCGCTCCTCGTCAGCGCCGGTCTGAGCCAGGAGCTGCCGGCCGCCCTGCGCGACAGGAAGCGGCCCGAGATCGTGATCTCGAGCGAGTTCGAGTTCGAGCGGCTGTCCAGACGTCCGGACTACGCCATCGCCCAATCGCTGTTCACCCACCTCACCCCCGACCGCATCGCGCAGTGTCTGCGCAACCTCAGGTGCTTCGTCGACGAGAGGCCGTGTCGGTTCTATGCGACGTTCCTCGAGGCTGAGACGCCGGTCGAGAACCCGACGTCCTCGAATCCGCGCGAAGCGTTCCTCTACACCCGGGACGAGATGGAGCGCCTCGGGGAGCGGACGAACTGGGCAGCGCAGTATCTCGGCGACTGGCGCCATCCGCGGGGCCAGATGATGATGGTGTACACGAACTGACATCGTGTGGTCGCCGACGCGCCACGCGCCAGTCGTCGGCGGTTGTGGCGGACTGAACGCGCCGTGCGTCCCGGCCCGGGCGCCCGGCACCGCACGGCTGACTAGGTCGAGCCTCGCAGCGCGGCGGTAACACGTTCCAGAGTCGCCTTCGGGCTCACCTTGTAGAACGTGGCCATGATCTTGCCGTTCTCGTCGATCACGAACGCCGACCGGATGATCCCCTTGAACTTTCGCCCGTAGAGGGTCTTGTCCCCCCAGGCTCCCCACGCGTCCGCCACGGCGTGGTCCTCGTCGGCGAGCAGCGGGAACTTCAGCCCGTACTTCACCGCAAACTTCTTCTGCTTCTCGGGCGGGTCGGGGCTGATCCCGATGACCTGGGTCTTGAGCCGCTTGAGGCTCGGGAGGGCTTCCTGCAACGAGCAGGCCTGGGTCGTGCATCCCGGGGTGTCGGCCTTCGGGTAGAAGTAGACGACGACTCGGCGGCCCTTGCACTCCGAGAGCCGCATCCGCTTCCCTGACTGGTCACGCAGCGCGAAGGCGGGTGCCTTCGCGCCGATCTTGAGCTGCGCCACCCCGTCGTCCCCTGCCTCGCGGGGCCCCTCACTGCCCCGGCCGCGCCGTAGCATGCCGCAGGTCGACCGGCGCGTCTAGGTCCGGGTCGGCGCGGGGCGAGCTCCGAGCGGGCTCGACCGGTCAGACCGGCCACCTGCTTCGGAGCCGGGCGGAGGGATGCGATGAGCGACGATGTCACGATCGACGGGTTCTCCCGCTCGACCTTCACTCACGGCGGCTACGAGCGACCGGTCTACTCGGGCGGCTCGGGCCCGGCGGTGATCGTGATCCACGAGGTGCCGGGCCTGCACCCGGGGGTCGTGAGCTTCGGGCGCCGGGTCGTCGACCGTGGCTTCCACGTGCGGATGCCGTCGCTGTTCGGCACGCCGAACCAGGCGGTCAGCGGCGGGTATATCGCGCGTTCGATGTTCGGCGGGTGTGTCGCCCGCGAGTTCTCGACCTGGGCGCTGCATCGCACCAGCCCGGTGATCGAATGGCTGCGCGCCTTGGCCGCCGACGCGCATGAGTCCTGTGGCGGTCCCGGCGTCGGCGCGGTCGGGATGTGCTTCACCGGCGGGTTCGCGCTGGGAATGATGGTCGACGACCACCTGCAGGCCCCCGTGCTGAGCCAGCCGTCGCTGCCGCTCCCGGTCGGATCGCAGCGCAAGGCCGCGGTGGGGCTCAGCGACGCCGACCTCGAGCGCGTGAAGCAGCGCGCCGCCGACGGGGCGTGTCTGCTCGGGCTGCGCTTCACCCACGACGCCGCGGTTCCCCCGGCGCGGTTCGAGACCCTGCGCCGCGAGCTCGGCGACAACTTCATCGCGGTCGAGATCGATTCGTCGCCCGGCAACGCGTTCGGGTTCAAGCGCAGCGCCCATTCGGTGCTGACCCTGGAGTTCGTGGACGAGCCGGGCCATCCGACCCGTGATGCGCTGGACCGGGTGCTCGCCTTCTTCGACGAGCGCCTCCAGACCTAGCTGGTCGCCTGGGCCTGGTTGACCGCGGCCTGGCACACCACCGAGCCGCTCGGCGCGACGAGGTCGAGGCTCACCCCCTGGGCGGGCGGCAAGGGGGCGGCGCCGGTCCACTGGCCGTGGCCGCCGGTGATCGTGATCGTGCCGACCGTGCGGGGCGTGCCCGATGGCTGGCGCACTTGCAGCGAGTAGGTGCCGTCGGGGACGTTGTAGTCGACGTTGACGACCACCGACGCCGGCGAGGAGGAGGACACGGCCACGTGGCCGACCTGCAGCCCGTTGGAACCGACCATGGCGACGCTGCGCAGGGCCGGTGCCGCGACCGGATGCGCGCTGGTGGGGTGGAAGTCGATCACGCGCACGACGGTGATGGAGAGGATCGCCGCCGCGGCGGCGGTGACCGCGACCGTCGTGACCCATCGGCGGACCGAGCGGCGCCGGGCGCCGCGGATGGTCGAGTCGATCCGACGGGCGAAGTCAGCGGGCGGCTCCAGCTCGGGAGCGAGACAGCTCACGCCATCGGCGACGGCGGCCATCTCGTCGAGATAGCGCTGGCAGTGCGGACAGGTCGCCAGGTGCAGCAGCACCTCGGCGCGCGCCTGCCCGTCGAGGATGCCGAGCGCCAGCTCGGGCGCCGCGTCGCGAGCCGCCGTGCACGCCGCGCCGCTCATTCGGTGTGCTCCTCGGTGAGCGCGAGGCGGAGGCGCTGCATCGCGGTGCGGATCCTGGTCTTGGCCGTCCCGAGGGGGATGTCCTCGCGCTCGGAGACCTCGCGGGCACTCAGACCCACGATGCCGGCCAGCACGATCGCTCGCCGCTGCTCGCCGGGCAGCGTGGCGATCGCCTGGTGGAGGCGCCCTGCGTCGTCGGAGACCAGCGCCGCCTCGGCCGGGCCTCGGCCGGGAGCGGGCGGCGACCAGGCGAGGACGGCGTCAGGATCGATGGCGATGGGCCGACGAACGCGCATGGTGTCGATCGCGAGGTTGCGGGTGATGGTCAGCAGCCAGCTGACGACGGTGCCCCGTCGGGGGTCGTAGACGCCGGCGTGGCGCCATGCCCGCAGCAGGGCCTCCTGGGCGACATCCTCGGCGCCCCGGACGTCGCCGAGCATCGTGTAGGCCAGCCCGTAGATCCGCCGCTGGAACCGCTCGACGAACGCCGACGCTGCGTCAGGATCGCCGGTCGCCATCCCGGCCACGAGCGCATCGTCGGCAACTGACCACATGAGAGACCTACGTTGGCGGGAGGCCGCCGGATTGGACCCCACGTTAGCGGCGGTTCCCCAATCCGTCCGGGCTCCCCGCCCGTAGTGTTCTGGTAGTCGAGCACCGCCGTCCAGAGGGAGCACAGCATGAAGAAGTTGCCCGCCGCCGTGGCAGTCGCGGCCACGGTCTTGGTATCCCTCGCGATCGTCGGTCCCGGCGTTGGCGCCACGATCGCGGCGAAGGGCGGGAACCCGGTCAAGCTCTCCGGGCGGGTGAACGTCGACGGGACGGCCACTGCCACCGGTGGCGCCGTGGCGATCCACGTGACCGACTTCGCCTTCAACCCGACCTTCGTGAAGATCCCGGCTGGCATCCGGTCCATCACGGTGAATCTGACGAACGCCACCGGCACCGAGCACACCTTCACCGTGCCCGGCACGAACGTCGACCAGATGCTCAACCCGGGCCAGTCGGCCACGGTCACGGTCCCGGTGCCCAAGTCCGGTGCGCTCGAGTTCCACTGCCGGTTCCACGAGCCACTCGGCATGCAAGGCGCGTTCTTCACCAAGAAGGGCGCCAAGCTGGTGTCTACCAGCGGCGCCGCGACAAGCTCGGGCGCCACCCCGACCACCAAGAAGCCGGCCAGCTCGAGCAGCTCTGGCGGGTACGGCTACTGATCGGCTGACGAGACGGGGGGCGGGGGGCGGCGACGGGTCAGCCCGTGACCAAAGAACCCGCCCTTCGGCCGGGCGTGGGCGTGGTAATGGTCGGGGATCTGGCGCATGTTGTCGTCGACGTAGTGCTCGAAGCCGAAGTAGGCCCCCACGACGTCAGCGAGGCGGGCGTGCATGTGGTCGAGCGCGTCGCTGGGCGGCTCGGTGTCGTGGACCCGCCAGACGACCATCGGGACCGCGCAGATCTCGCACTCCGCGATCCAGCACACGTCATCCTCGTGGTACCAGGGCGTGATCCGTGCCGCCTCACAGAGATCGCAGTGCTCCCCTCCCGCGCTCATGCGTCGAGCGCGGCGCGCAGTTCGGTGACGAAGGCGTGCGCGTCGTCGGGACCGCCGCCGTGGAGCAGCCGGGCGATGAGCGCGCTGCCGACGATGACACCGTCGGCGGCGCCCGCCGCGGTGACCGCCTGGTCCGGCGTGGAGATCCCGACGCCGAGGAGGACCGGCCGGTCGGTCGCCGCCTTGCAGCGTCGACCCATCTCGAGCGCCTCGGTCGCCAGGCGTTTCCGCTCGCCGGTGACCCCCATGAGCGCGACGCCGTACACGAAGCCGCGCGAGCGGTCGCAGATCGCCTGCAGACGGTCGTCGGGGGTCGTCGGGGCCGCCAGCAGGACCGTCTCGACGCCCGCCCGGTCGGCTGCGTCGGCCCAGGGGTCGAGTTCGTCGAGCGGGAGGTCGGGGAGGATCGCCCCGTCGATGCCGGCGTCGGCCAGCGAAGCCGCGAAGCGTTCGTGGCCTGCGTGATGCACCGGGTTGTAGTAGGTCATGGCGACGAGTGGCACGTCGACGTCGACCTGCGCGGCGTCGGCGATGACTTTGGCCGGCGTGGCGCCGAGGTCGATGGCCCGCTGGGAGGCCTCCTGGATGGTGGGGCCGTCCATCACCGGATCCGAGAACGGGATGCCGATCTCGACCGCGTCGGCGCCCGCGTCGACCACGGCCCGAACCACGTCGAGCCAGCCCGAACCGAGACCGCCGGTGACGTAGGGGACGAGCAGCGGCCGGCCCGCGGCGCGTCGGGCCCGCAGGTGCTCCTCGAGCCTCACGAGAGCGGCTCTCCGGTGAGACGCTCCGCGACGTACGCGGCGTCCTTGTCGCCGCGCCCGGACAGGGTGATCAGGACCTCGGATCCGTGGGGCACCGCGTGGCCGGCTTCGCGCGCCAGCCACCCGATGGCGTGGGCCGGCTCGAGCGCCGGGACGATCCCCTCGGTGGCGGCCAGCAGCTGAAAGCCGGCGATGGCCTCCTCGTCGGTGGCCGGGTGGTACTCCGCCCGTCCGGTCGCGGCGAGTGCGGCGTGCTCGGGGCCGACGCCGGGATAGTCGAGGCCGGCGCTCACCGAGTGGGCCTCGAGGATCTGGCCGTCCTCGTCTTGGAGGTACAGCGACCGGGCCCCGTGGAGCACGCCGGGGACCCCGCGGGTGATCGACGCGCCGTGCTGCCCCGATTCCAGACCGAGCCCGCCCGCCTCGACGCCGACCAGACGAGCGTCGGTGTCCAAGAATCCGGCGAAGGTCCCGATGGCGTTCGAGCCGCCACCGACGCACGCCACGACGACGTCGGGGTCACCCCCGAGCAGATCACGGCACTGGGCGCGGGCTTCGTCGCCGACGACCCGCTGGAACTCGCGCACCATCCACGGATACGGGTGGGGGCCGACCACGGAGCCGATGCAGTAATGGGTGGACTCGACGCTGGCGACCCAGTCCCGCAACGCATCGTTGATGGCGTCCTTCAGGGTGGCGCTGCCCGACTCGACCGAGACGACCTCGGCACCCAAGAGGCGCATGCGCCACACGTTCAACGCTTGACGCTCGACGTCGACCGCGCCCATGAACACCATGCACTGCATCCCGAACAGGGCGGCGGCAGTCGCGGTGGCGACGCCGTGCTGCCCGGCGCCGGTCTCGGCGATGACCCGCTGCTTGCCCATCTGACGGGCCAGGAGCGCCTGACCCAAGACGCTGTTGATCTTGTGCGAGCCGGTGTGGGTGAGGTCCTCGCGCTTGAGCAGCACCCGCACCCCGAGCCGCTCCGACAGGCGACGGCATTCGGTGACCGGGGTGGGGCGCCCCGCGTAGTTCGCGAGCAGCCCCGCGAGCTCGTCGCGAAACTCGGTCGAGGCCCACGAGGCCCGAAACGCCACTTCGAGCTCCTCGAGCGCCGGGACCAGCGCCTCGGGGATGAAGCGGCCGCCGAACTCGCCGAACCGTCCGAGGCCGAGCGGCTCGGGCCCGGGGGGTCCGAGCAGGACGGCGGCGCCGCGCTGGAGTGGGGTCACGGCGCGATGTTAGGGGTCCCCCCCGAGCGTGGCCCGCTCGAAATTCGGTGCGGAGTCACGCGCGCGGGTCCAGACGCCAGTCGTAGAGGCGTCCGGGCTCCGGTTCGGGGATCCACCCGTCGCGTGCCACCTCGTCGGCTGCCTCGCGGGCCGCTTCGATGAAGTGGCGAAGCCGGATCGGGTCCTTACGACCCGATCCGGGCTCGGTCTCGACGCCGGTCGAGACGTCGACGCCCCACGGTCGGACTCGACGGATGGCGTCGCCCACATTGCCGGCATCGAGACCGCCGGCGAGGACGACGCGCACCCCCGACGGCGCACCCTCGGCCAGCGACCAGTCAAAGACCCGCCCCGACCCCGGGTCGGGGGCGTCGATCAGCACGGCACTGGCTCCCCCGTCCGCGGCGTCGGCGAGGGCGGGATCACCGGCCCGGAACGCCCAGATGACCAGCGGCACCCGGTCGGCGATCCACCGGACCTCCGAGGCGTGCTCGCGGCCGTGCAGCTGCGCGCCGGTGAGACCGAGCGAGTGCACGATCTCCACCACCCGCTCGCGGCGCTCGTCCCGGAAGATCCCCACCGTCGGCGTCTTCGGTGGCAGGCGATGCACGATCGCTCGCACCTCGCTCGAGCGGACCTGGCGGGGACTCCCCGGGGCGAAGACGAAGCCGAGGCCGTCCGCGCCGAGCGCGACCGCGAGGAGCGCGTCATCCTCGCTCGTGATCCCGCAGATCTTGATGAACACCGCTTCGACGGTACACGGGGGCACCAGCCGCCACTGGGTGTCTCGCGCCGCGAACCGATCAGGACCGGGGCGCGGCGCGGCCTCGCGTTGACGGCTCGACGGTCGGACCCGACCCGCTCGTGACGCTCTCCCGGCGCAGGGGCAGCACGGTCGGCTCCGCAGCCGGTTCGAGCCGTGCCGCGCTGGTCGCCGGGCCGGGATCAGGCCGGACCGGGCACCCCGAGACCGTCAGTCCCGGCCCGAGCCGACCGCCCGCCCGGGTGGGACTGGGTTCGACCGATCCGCCGCGGTCGGCCCGAACCTCGGGCAGTACCATGAGCCGGCCCCAGCCCGGGGCGAGGTGCCCATGACCCAGGACGCACTGAGCTCGAGCCCGGTTCGCAATGTCGACGCGGGCACGGGCGTCGCGATGCTCGACGTCGTGGTCCGCCACCGGCGGACCGTCGTCAGCGCCTACCTCGCCGTCTCGCTGGGCGCGCTCGCAGGCACCGGCGCCCCCGACCGGCCCACCGTGCTGTGGTGGCTGGTCGGCCTGGGCGCGATCACCTGCGTCGGCGCGGAGCGTGGCGTGCGGCGCTTCATCATGAACTGGCTGCCGGTCCTCATCATCGCCGCCGGCTACGACACCGTGCGCGCCCAGGCGCCCAACCTCCTCGGTCGTGCCATCGTGCGACCCCAGCTGCACTTCGACGAGACGCTGTTCGGCGGGGTCGCACCGACGGTTCGCCTCCAGCGCCTCCTCGGCGTACGGACCGGTGTCGTGCACTGGTGGGACTACCTGGTGTGGCTCGGCTACCTGTCGCACTTCGGGGTCACGCTCGTCATCACCGCATTCCTGTATGTCACCAATCGGGAGCGCTTCCGTCGCCTCGCCGCCCTCATCGTCACGGTGAGCCTGGCCGGGTTCGTCACCTACTTCGTCGTGCCGGCCGTGCCGCCGTGGCTCGCCAGCCGTCAAGGGGCCCTGCCCCACACCACCCGCATCGTCCAGCAGGTCTGGGCACACCTCGGGCTCACCGGAATCGCGAAGATCTTCGACGGCAGCACTCAGTTCGCGAACCCGGTCGCCGCGCTGCCGTCGCTGCACGCCGCGTGGCCGTTCATGCTGTTGCTGTTCTTCTGGCCGACCGCCCGGCGCGGACGGTGGGCACTCCTCGCCTACAACCTGTTCATGTGCTTCGTGCTGCTCTACGGCGCGGAGCACTACGCCGCCGACATCATGCTCGGCTGGGTCTACGCGATCATCGTGTTCGTCGCGTTCACCCGCTACTGGGCCCGGCGCGACGCGCGCACCTCGACGGCGGCGCCGACCGGCTGAGCCACCCCGGCGCCGGCCCCGACCCAGACCGCCGCCCCGTGAAAGCCCGGACGAACACTCCGCGAACGGGCCGTCGAACCGCCGTTCCCCGACACCCACCGGGTTGTTCGTTCCCGCTGCCGGTCGGCTCAGCGTGAGGGTCGGTGATCGCTCACGCTCACCCCGTCCCCTCACACCCTCCCTAGGAGCAGCCGGCTCCGGCCCACGCGCGGACCAGGCCCTCCACCGAACCGATCCCGGATGGCGGACGGGCCGACCACGGCCCGATCGGCGGCCGGTCGGGTCACTCGATCCCGGACCCCGCGCCGGCGCCGCTGTGAGCGACCCGGTCACCGAGCTCCACGATCGCTTCGCGATCCACGACGTCACGATGCAGTACTGGATGAACGTGGACCGTCGCGACTGGCCGATGGTGAAGGCCTGCTTCGTGCCGGGAACGCTCGTCGACTACTCGGCGCTCATGCCGATCGGCTCGGCGGTTCCAGCCGAGGACGTGGTCGACCGGATCGCCGAGGCGATCGAGATCTACGCGGTGACCGTCCACAACGTCGGGAACCACGAGGTGCATCTCGCCGGCGACGAGGCGACGAGCGAGGCCTGCATCGTGGCTCACCACGTCTACCGGGATCCGCAACGCCAAGTTGGACGGCTCCCGGTGGCCGGCCTGCGGTACCGGGACGTCCTCGTGCGATCCGAGGCGGGCTGGCGGATCCGGGACCGGGTCGCGACCACCGACTGGCGGGCGTGGTGGGACTCCCGCGACCCGACCTATGTCGCCGGCGTCCACCAGTAGGTCTGCGGCGATGGGCGACACGGTTCTGTACGAACTCGACGGGCACGTCGCGACTATCACCTACCACCGGCCCCAGGTTCTCAACGCGATCAACGGCGAGCTCCGCCAGGACCTGAACGCGGCGTGGGAGCGGTTCCGAGACGACGAGGAGGCCTGGGTCGCGATCATCACCGGGGCCGGCCGGGCCTTCTGCGTCGGCGCTGATCTGCGCGACGGCGCGGCCTCGGCCGGCAGCTGGCCCGGGTCGTTCTGGGAGATCCCGACCGTCAACTCGTTCGAGTCGGGCCTTGAGGTCTGGAAGCCGACGATCGCCGCGGTCAACGGCTACTGCCTCGGCTACGGGCTCACGCTCGTGGCGGCCTGCGACTTCGTGCTCGCCGCCGACGACGCCGAGTTCGGCATGCCCGAGGTACGCCTCGGCGTCCCCACGATCGTGGGCGCGATCCGACTCCCCCAACGCATCGGCATGCAGGCCGCGCTCGAGCTGCTCCTCACCGGCGATCGCATCGACGCCAACCGGGCCGCCGAGATCGGCCTCGCGGGTCGGGTGGTGCCCCGCGCCGAGCTCCTCGTCGAGGCCCGCCGGCTCGCCGACCGGCTGTGTGCCGGCGCGCCGCTCGCCGTCCGAGCCGTCAAGGAGATGGCCTACCGAGGCCAGGCACTCCCCTGGGTCGACGCGGTCCGCATGGGCGAGACCATTCGGCGTTTGTGCGTTTCGCTCTCCCCTGAGGATGTCGCCGAAGGGCGGGCCGCGCTGGCCGAGGGACGCGAGCCGCGCTGGCGCGCCCGCTAACCCCGTGTCCGGTAGTGCCTCAGTTTGTCGGTGGCGGGTAGACGGCTCTCGCGATGGTGGCTGAGGTCCACCCGATCACCCACCCGGCGAAGACCAAGAGGAGGGCGTGCAAGTGGTTGCTGCCCGCTACGGCGACGAGGACCCAGATGATCGCCCAGACGATCCCGCAACCGATGCTGTATGCCGTGTACGTCTTCCACTTCCTGGTCTTCATCTTCCGCAGTCAAGCAGTTCTCCGATCTGCGTGACCACTGGCGCGATTCCACCCCTACGCCGGTGACCCCACGAGTCGGCGAAGCCGTTCGGCGTATCTGCCAGAACACTGAGGATGCCGCCGAAGGCCGAGCGGCGAGGGCCGCGAGCCGCGCTGGCGAGCCCGCTAGCCCCGCCGCTCTCCCTCAGGAGGTCAACACGGGCTCCCGTCGACCGCCTCCGGCTTGCCCTCTCGCCAAAAGACGCGACCAGGATTGCTACGCACCCGGGCCCTTCCGTCAGGATCGCTGGGAGCGTCAGCGCATCGAAGGTCTTGCCCCCGCCGAAGAACAGCACCAGCCCGAGCGAGCTGATCCCGACCCGGATCCGCCGTCGCTCGGGTGTCGTCCACCAGCCCCATTTCCGACGCACCGCCTCAGTCCAGCAGTTCTGCGATCGGTGTGAGGACCGAGAGGGCTGGTCGACCTTCGGGTTAGAGCCGAACTGACCCGACCAATGGCACAGACCATGCGCCGGGTCGCGGCCGCGACCGAAGACGCCGCCGAAGGTCGAGCCGCGGCCGCGGAGAAGCGCCCGAACACGATGTTGACGTCTTCGGACTGGTCAGGTGTCGACGAGGCGGCCGTGTCGGTAGTCGTCGTAGGCGGAGAGGTCGAGGAGTCCGTGGCCGGAGAAGTTGAACAACAGGACGCGTTCCTCGGCGGCCTCTTTGGCGGCGAGGGCTTCGTCGATGACGGCGCGGATGACGTGGCCGGTTTCGGGGGCGGGCAGCTTGCCTTCGGTGTTGGCGAACTGCACCGCGGCCTCGAATGTCGTGGCCTGCGGGTAGGCGACGGCTTCCATGCGGCCGCTCTTGACGAGGTTGGAGATGATGGGCGAGTCGCCGTGGTAGCGCAGCCCGCCGGCGTGGATGGCGGGTGGGACGAATTCGTGGCCGAGCGTGTACATGGGCAGCAGCGGGGTCATGCCGGCCGCGTCGCCGAAGTCGTAGTCGAAGTGGCCTTCGGTGAGGGTCGGGCATGACGACGGCTCGGCGGCGACGAGGCGGACGTGCTCGTCGGCGACGAACGGGAGTGCGATGCCGCCCAGGTTCGATCCGCCACCGCAGCAGCCGAGCACGACGTCGGGATCCGATTCGCCGGCGAGCTCAAGCTGACGTTTGGCTTCGAGCCCGATGATGGTCTGGTGCAGGAGCACGTGGTTGAGCACTGACCCGAGGGCGTAGTGAGTGTCGGCACGTCCCGCCGCGTCGCGCACCGCGTCGCTGATCGCCAGGCCGAGCGAGCCGGGATGGTCGGGCTGGTCGACCGGTGACGGGATGACCTCGCTACCCCAGGTCTGCATCAGGATGGTCCGGTAGGGCTTTTGCTCATAGGAGGCCCGCACCATGTACACGCTGCAGTCGAGCCCGAACTGGGTGCACGCGAACGACAGTGCGGTACCCCACTGTCCAGCGCCGGTCTCGGTGGTGAGCCGGTCGATGCCTTCGGCCCGGTTGTAGAAGGCCTGCGGGACGGCGGTGTTGGGCTTGTGCGACCCGGCCGGCGACCCGGACTCGTCCTTGAAGTAGATGCGGGCGGGCGTGTCGAGGGCCCGTTCGAGACGCTCGGCTCGCACGAGCGGCGTCGGACGCCACAGCGACAAGATGTCGAGCACCTCGCCGGGGATATCGATCCAGGGCTCGCTCGACATCTCCTGGGCGATGAGCGCCATCGGGAACAGCGGCGCGAGGTCGTCGGGGCCGACCGGTTCTCGCGTCGCGGGGTGCAGGGGCGGCTCGAGCGGCGTGGCCAGCCGGGGCAGGATGTTGAACCAGGCCGTCGGCAGCTCGCTCGCCTCGAGCGTGACGCGCACGGCGCTCACCGTCGTGTCCGAGGTGTCGCCGCGAGGGCGCTCACCAGGCGGCTCGGGTCCTCGGCCCGCACCAGCGCCTCCCCGACGAGGATGGCGTCGAAACCGACCGCGGCCACGCGACGCGCGTCGTCGAGTGAGCGGATGGCGCTCTCCGCGACTGCAACGACGTCGGCGGGGATCCGGGCCGCGAGCCGCTCGGCGACGCCGAGGTCCTCGGCGAAGGTCCCGAGGTTGCGCGCGTTGACGCCCACCACGCGGGCACCGACGCCGAGCGCGACGTCGAGTTCGGCGTCGTCGTGGGCCTCGATCAGAACCCCGAGCCCGAGCTCGACGGCGAGCGCGTGCAGGTCGGCGAGCTCGCCGGGATCGGGCACCGCGGCGACGATGAGCAGCACGGCGTCGGCGCCGATGGCCCGGCTCTCGTAGACCTGGTCGGCGTCGATCGTGAAGTCCTTGCGTAGCGCAGGGGTCGCGGGCGCGGCGGCCCGGGCGACGCGCAGGTCTTCGACGGAGCCGCCGAAGAACAACCGGTCGGTGAGCACCGAGAGGGCCGCCGCGCCACCTCCCGCGTAGGCCAGCGCGGTGATCGCCGGGTCAAGGTCGGGGGCGAGGTCGCCTTTGGACGGTGAGCGGCGTTTGAACTCGGCGATGACCGCCAGCTGGTCGTCGTGGCGGAGCGCCCCGACGAAGTCGCGGGTCGGCGGGGCAGCGAGGGCGGCGGTGCGGATCGCGTCGCGCGCCTGGGGCTGGTGCAGGAGAGTGACCTCGTCGCGCTTGGCGGCGAGGATGTCGTCCAGGACGCTCATCGCTCCTCGAGTGTGCCAGGATCGCTCACATGGCGACGACGTTCCCGGACGGGTTCTTGTGGGGCACGGCCACGGCTGCGCATCAGGTTGAGGGCGGCAACTGGAACAACGACTGGTGGGCGTGGGAGCACGCCGAGGACACCCCCTGCGAGGAGCCCTCGGGTGACGCGTGCGACCAGTGGTGGCGCTACCCCGAGGATCTCGACACCCTCGCCGGGCTCGGCTTCGGCGCCTACCGCTTCTCGCTCGAGTGGTCACGCATCGAGCCTGAGTATGGCGAGTTCTCGACCGCGGCCCTCGACCATTACCGCCGCATCATCGAGGCCTGCCGGGACCGGGAGGTGCTGCCCGTCGTCACCTTCCATCACTTCACCACGCCCCGGTGGGTGGCCGCCGAGGGTGGCTGGGCGAACCCCGTGACCGCCGATCGGTTCGCGGCGTTCTGCGAACGCTGCGTCGGCCATTTCGGCGACGAGATCGGGATGGCGTGCACGATCAACGAGCCCAACATCGTGTCGCTCATGGGGTGGCTCATGGGGGTGTTCCCGCCCGGTGCGAGCATGGACCTGGACGCCTGGGCGGCCGCGAACGACACACTGCGAGCTGGCCACCGCAAGGCATACGACGCGATCAAGGAGGGCCCAGGCGACTTCCCGGTCGGGTTGACCCTCTCGATGGGTGACTGGGCGGCGGAGCCGGGCTCGGAGCATCTCATCGAGCCGTTCCGAGCCGGCCACGAGGACCAGTACCTCGAGGCGGCCCGCGGGGACGACTTCGTTGGTGTCCAGAGCTACTCGCGGACCCGGGTCGGGCCGTCGGGCGCGGTCGGGCCCGAGGAAGGCGTCGAGGTGCTGCCGATGGGCTACGAGTTCTGGCCCCAAGCCGCGGAGGCGGCGATCCGCCACGCGGTCGACGTGGCCCACACGCCGGTGTATGTGACCGAGAACGGCATCGGGACCGACGACGACGACCAGCGGGTGCGGTACGTGCAGGGCGCGTTGGAGGGCGTGGCTCGCACCATCGACGAGGGGCTCGACGTGCGGGGCTATTTCTACTGGTCGCTGCTCGACAACTTCGAGTGGATTTACGGCTACCGCATGCGGTTCGGGCTGGTCGGGGTCGATCGAGCCACCCAGGTCCGCACGGTCAAGCCCAGCGCGGCGTGGCTGGGGGAGGTGGTGCGAAACAACGGCATCGCCTGATCACAGGCCCCTCACGCCCCTCTGACCTGGGGGATCGACACTGGCGGGGATGACGGGAGCCAGAATGTGCGGCGTGGACAAGGGCACGATCGTCGTCGTCGACGACGAAGACAACATCGCCGACCTGGTCGGCATGTACCTCGAGCGGGACGGGTTCCGGGTCCTCAAGGCCGGGACCGGCGACGACGGCCTCGAGGCGTTCCGGACCCACCGGCCGCGCCTCATCGTGCTCGACGTGGGCTTGCCTGACCTCGACGGGCTCGAGGTCTGCAAGCGGATCCGCCTGACGTCCCAGGTCCCGATCATCTTCCTGACCGCCCGCGACGGCGAGGTCGACCGGGTCCTCGGACTGGAGCTGGGCGCCGACGACTACCTGACCAAGCCGTTCTCCCCCGCCGAGTTGGTCGCTCGCGTCAAAGCGGTGCTGCGACGCACCGACGGCGCACCGGCCCCCGAAGTGGTCCAGGCGGGTCGGGTCGCGATCGATGTCGGACGGCGCGAGGTGCGCGTCGACGACGCGCCGGTCGAGCTGACCACCAAGGAGTTCGACTTGTTGCGGTTCCTTGCCGAGCGGCCCGGTCTGGCGATGTCGCGCCAGCAGATCCTCGACGGCGTGTGGGGCTACGACTGGTTCGGGGATGCCCGCACGGTCGATGTGCACATCGCGCAGGTGCGCAAGAAGCTCGGTGACGCCTTGACGATCGACACCGTCCGGGGCGTCGGGTACCGCCTCGAGTCCTCGCGCCCCGCGCCGGCATGAGCCCGGGACGGGCCCCCGGGCCCGTCGCGCAGCCCCGCCGTCGGCTCCGGACCCGGCTCTTGCTGGCGATGGTCACGATCGCCTTCGGCGTGCTCGTCGTCGCGGCGCTCGGCGCGGCGGCGATCGCCCGCTCCACGGCGTCCACCGCGGCCATCAAGGACCTCGAGGGCCAGGCCCCGCCGGTCGCCACCGCGCTCGACACCCTCGGTCGCCAGTTCCGTCGCGGGACCGCCACCAGCCGCACCGCGGCGACCGCCCCGTGCCGGCTCATCGCGTCGGTGCTGCGGATCTCGGGCGGAAGCGTCGTGACGGTGACCGCCGACGGGACCGTCGAGGCGGGCGTCGCGCCGCTGCTGGGCAGCTCGTGCGCGGACCAGGCCAACGTGCAGCTGCCCCGGAACCTCCAGGCCAGCGACCTGGATGTCGACACGCTGCTCATTGGCGAGCTGCAGTCCGGGTCGGTGGCGGGCACCGCGTTCGTCGCCGACCCGCTCCCCCTGGTCGGCAACCTCACGCCGGTCCTGGTGCTGACCCAGCCGGTGGAGACGCAACCGCTCGGGCGGGCGGGGCCGTACTTCCTCGCCACCGGCGCCTTCGCGCTCCTCGTCGCGGCGGGCGTCTCCGCCTACCTCGCCCGGCGCCTCACGCGGCCGATCGCGGCGATGCGCGACACCGCGGAGCGCATCGCGGCGGGTGATCTGTCGGCCCGGGTGGCGCTCCCGGGCGGGCCCGACGACGAGCTGCACAGCCTGGCCCGCAGCCTCGACGCGATGGCCGCCGAGCTCGAGACGGCGCGGGGCCACGAGCGGGCGTTCCTGCTCAGCGTCTCGCACGACCTGCGGACCCCGCTGACGTCGATCCGGGGCTATGCGGAGGCGATCACCGACGGGATCGTCGAAGATCCCGCCGAGCGGGTCCGGGCCGGGTCGATCATCACCGCCGAGGCGCGCCGGCTCGAACGCCTCGTCGCGGATCTCCTCGACCTGGCTCGCCTCGACGCGCACCAGTTCTCGCTGCACCCCCACCGGGTGGACACCCGCAGCGTCATCACCGACGCGGTGGCGGGCTTCGTGCCCTCGGCCCGCGACTGGGGGCTGCGCCTCGAGGTCGTGCAAGGCGGGCCGGCCCCCGCCGACGTCGACCCGGAGCGCCTCGCGCAGATCACCGCCAACCTGGTCGAGAACGCGTTGAAGTACGCGCACACCACGGTCCGGGTCGGCGTCGACCGCTCCGATGGCCGCTTCGAGCTGCGCGTCGACGACGACGGGCCGGGCGTGCCGCCCGCCGAGCGCGAGCGGGTCTTCGAACGGCTCTACACGCCCCGCCACGCCCCGGGCCGCAAGGTGGGGACCGGCATCGGCCTCGCCATCGTCCACGAGCTGGCCGGCGCGATGGGCGGCTCGGCGCGCTGCGAGCCGCTCGAGCCGAGCGGGACACGCTTCACGGTCACGATCCCCGCCGGGGCCTGACCGGAGACTGGCCCGCGCCCGCTCAGGTCTTCTGGTTGCGGCGCCGGCCGGCGGCGAGGTACCAGGCCGTCCCGATGACCAGCCAGGAGGCGTTGATGGTGACCGCGCTGGTGTCGCTCTTCAGTGCCCACCCGGCGACGATGGCGGCCACGCCGAGCTCGTGGGCGGCGAACCAGCGGGTCCGGCGCTCGCGCACGACCGGGATCCAGCGGGTGAGGACCGCGATCGACGTCGGATAGCCGAACACGAAGAGGGCAGTGCTCACGGCTGGTCCACCGCGACGAGCTCGGCATCATGGTCCGTGTCGTCCCACCGCAGCTGCACCGGGGTGGGCGGCTCCACCTCGCGCCGCACCATGGCGAGGCCGACGACGCGGTCCTCGCCGGGCACGACCGCCGCGCTGGTGAGCACGCCGCGCTCGCGGCCCTCGACGATCACGGCCGCCCCAAATGGCGGCAGGGCGGAGCCGGGCAGGCGCAGCCCCCGCAGGTAGCGGTTGACATGGCCGCGGGTGTCGATGCGACAGACGAGCTCCTGGCCGAGGAAGCAGCCCTTCGTGAACGACACCGCGTCGCGTTCGAGGAACGCCTCTTGGGGGATCGTGGCGTCGTCGACGTCGACACCGAGGCGGGGTACACCGGCTTCGATCCGGAACGCCTCGAACCGTTCCGGTGTCCAGCGCTCCACCGCGGGGTCGAGCGCGGCCGTGGCGGCATGCACCGCGGCGGCGTCGCCGAGGAGATCCACGCCGGGGTGGCCCGCCCATCGGGTGGCGAGCTGGTAAATCCCGGGCCGGTCGGTGCCGGGGTCGACGCCGACGAGGGAGACGAGTCCGGTGCTGGGGGTGCGGTCCTCGAGCTCGACCTGAACGCGGATACGGAAGCGACCAAGCGAGGCGGCGAGGCGCGGCGCGTAGTCGGCGTCGGTGTCGAGCCACCACGCGTCCCCGACTCGGAGGGCCCGCACGGCAACGTCGAGCTTGCCTTGGGGGGAGAGCAGCAGCGCGGGGAGGTCGCCGCCGTCGGCGAGCGGGTCGAGGTCCTGGGAGAGCAAACCCTGGAGGAACGACGTGGCGTCACCGCCGGTGACGACCACCAGGCCGCGCGGGGAGCGGTCGGCGATGAAACGGGGCGCGCTCACGAGAGGGCCAGCGATTCGAGGCGTCGCGCCGCGGCCGCCGCGGTCAGCAGGGCCCGCGCTTTGTTGGCGCACTCGAGATCCTCGTCGGTGGCGTCCGAGTCGGCGACGATCCCCGCCCCGGCGGAGACGCTGGCCCGCCCGTCGGGGGTCCAGACCATGGTGCGGATCGCGATCGCGGTGTCGAGATTGCCCGAGAAGTCGACGTAGCCGACGACCCCGGCGTAGGGACCGCGCTTCACCGGTTCGAGCTCGTCGATGATCTCCATGGCTCGCACCTTCGGCGCGCCGCTCACCGTCCCGGCGGGGAAGGTGGCGCGCAGCACGTCGACGGCGCTGCGCCCCTCGGCCAGCTCCCCCGACACCTGACTCGTGAGGTGCATCACGTGCGAGTACCGCTCGAGGGTCATGAGCTCGTCCATCCGCTCGGTGCCGAAGCGCACGACGCGCCCGACGTCGTTGCGGGCCAGGTCGACGAGCATGACGTGCTCGGCTCGCTCCTTGGGATTTTCGCCCAGCTCGGCGGCGAGTCGCCGGTCGTGCTCCGGGGTGCGACCGCGAAATCGGGTGCCGGCGATCGGGCGGCTGATGACACGACCGTCGAGGAGCTGCACCATCGGCTCGGGTGACGAGCCCACGAGCGTCACTTCGGGGTGGCGCAGCACGTACATGTAGGGGGAGGGGTTCACCTGGCGCAGCACCCGGTAGACGTCGAAGGGGGCGACGGACTCTTCGAGGTCGAAGCGCTGGGCGAGGACCACCTGGAAGATGTCGCCGGCGAGGATGTACTCGCGAGCGACCGCGACCGCGTCCTGGTAGTGCGAGCCGCCCATCGTAGACCGCACCGCGGGCAGCTCGTCGAGCGCGTCAGCGGGCGGCGGGGACGGGACGTACGGCAACGGGCGGGCCAGGTCGTCGACGAGGCTGGCGAGACGAGCGACGGCACGGTCGTAGGCGGCGTCGACGTCGGGTTCGGTGTCGAGGAACACGTTCTCGATGAGGTAGAGGCGTTGACGGAAATGGTCGAACGCGGTCACGTGGCCGGTGAGCGACAGCACCGCGTCGGGGAGGCCGAGATCATCCGCGGGCACGTCGGGCAGCCGCTCGACCTCGCGCACCACGTCATAGCCGAGGTAGCCGACCACCCCGCCGTGGAATGGCGGCAGGTCGTCGAAGCGGGGCGCCCGGTAGACGCTGAGCAGCGCCTCGAGCGCGGCGAGCGCGCCCCGGTCGAGGGGGACGCCGGGCGGGGGGGTCCCACCGTCGACCCGCACCGTCGACCCGCGGGCCACCAGCGTCAACGCCGGGTCCCGCCCGAGGAAGGAGAAGCGGCCCCAGCGTTGCGCGTGCTCGACCGATTCGAGAAGGAACCCGGGCGGGCCGTCGGGGCCGGGACCGACGAGCTTCACGAACGCGGACACCGGCGTCTCGAGGTCGGCGAGCACCTCGCGCCATACCGGTACGACGCGGTAGTCGGCGGCGAGGGCGCGGAACTCGTCGCGTGACGGCCGAACGGTCCCGGCCGGGCTCACCCGTCGCCGCCGAAGCGTCGGAAGAAGCAGCTGAACTCGCCGGTGTGGCAGGCGCCGGCGCCCTCCTGGTCCACGACGAGGAGCAGGGTGTCGCCGTCGCAGTCGTAGTAGGCCTCGCGGAGCCACTGCCGGTCACCCGAGGTGTCGCCCTTGCGCCAGAACTCCTGGCGCCTGCGGCTCCAGAAGACGGTCCGGCCCTCCTCGAGGCTGCGCCGCAGTGACGCCTCGTTCATCCAGGCCAGCATCAGCACCCGCCCGGTGTCTCGGTCCTGGACCACGGCGGGCACGAGGCCACGCGGGTCCCAGTGGATCTCGGCGAGGTCCTCGCCGCGGATCGGGATCGGCGTCGCCGTCGGGGACATCACGACCGAGCGTACTCGTCGGCCCCGCGAACACCGACCGCAATGCGCGACGCGCGAGACTCCCGCGCCATGGCGCCACTCCCCGAAGCTCCACGCGCGCCGCGCCGCCCGACCGAGCTGCGCCACCACACCGACGTGCGGGTCGACGACTGGTACTGGCTGCGTAACCGCGACGACCCGGCGGTGCGGGCGCATCTCGAAGCCGAGAACGCGTACACCGACGCGTGCCTCGGGCACCTCGAGCCGGAGCGGGAGCGTGTCTTCGAGGAGATCAAGGCTCGCGTTGTGGAGACCGACGTGAGCGCGCCAGTGCGGCGCGGCGACTTCGAGTACTTCACGCGCAGCCTCGAGGGTCACCAGTACCCGGTGCACTGCCGCCGGCCGGCCGGCGCCGCCTCGCCACCCCGGGCCGACGACCAGCCGGGCGTCGCCCACGGCGAGACGGTGCTGCTCGACGAGAACCGCCTCGCTGCTCCGGGCGAGTACTTCGCGCTGCGAGGTCTGGCGGTGTCGCCCGCCCAGGCGCTGCTCGCCTACGCCGTGGACCGCACCGGCGGCGAGCGGGCCCAGCTGCGGGTGCGGGACCTGGCCCGCGGCACCGACCTGCCCGACGAGGTGCCCGACACCTACTACGGGCTCGCGTGGGCCGACGAGCAGACGCTGTTCTACGTTCGGCCTGACGAGGCGCTGCGCCCGTTCCAGATCTGGCGCCACGTGCTCGGCACGCCGGTCGACGACGACGCCCTGGTCTTCGAGGAGGTCGACGAGCGGTTCTACGTGTCGGTGCGTCGGGCCCGGTCCGGTGGCGTGCTCGTCATCGACAGCGAGTCGAAGCGCACGAACGAGGCGTGGCTCGTCGACACCGCCCGACCCACGGAGCCGGCCCGGCTCGTCGCCGCCCGGGTCGACGGCGTCGAGTACTCGGTCGAGCACCATCGCCGCGGCGGGGGCGACGAGCAGCTCTTCGTCCTCACCAACGCCGACGGGGCCGAGAACTTCGCGCTGATGGTCGTGCCCGCCGCCCAGCCGGACCGTGGCCACTGGCGGGTGGTCGTCGCGCACCGCGACGACGTGCGCCTCGACCGAGTCGACGCGTTCGCGACGCATCTGGTCCTGTCCGAACGCGCCGACGGGCTGGCCCGGCTGCGGGCCCTCGACCTCACCGCCGGCACCGAGCAGACCGTCCCGACCGGCGACGACGTCGCGACGGTGTGGCTGGGCGCCAACCCCGAGTACGACACGACCGTCGTGCGGGTCGTCGCGACGTCGCTCGTGACGCCGACCACCGACTACGACCACGACCTGCGCAGCGGCGCCACGACGGTCGTGAAGCGTCAGGCGGTCGTGGGCTACGACGCCGAGCGCTTCGAGACGCGGCGGCTGTGGGCCACCGCCGAGGACGGGACGCGGGTCCCGATCTCGCTCGTCCGGGAGCGGGGCCGGGCCGCGGACGGGACCGACCCGCTCGTGCTCTACGGCTACGGCGCGTACGAGATCTCGATCGATCCCACCTTCTCGATCAGCCGGCTGAGCCTCCTCCAGCGCGGCGTGTCGTACGCGATCGCGCACGTGCGCGGCGGCGGCGAGTTGGGCCGCCACTGGTACGACGACGGCAAGCTCGACCACAAGCGCAACACGTTCACCGACTTCGTGGCCTGCGCCCGGGAGCTCGTCACGCAGGGCTACGCGTCGGCGGATCGCGTCGTGGCCCGGGGTGGCAGCGCGGGCGGGCTGCTCATGGGCGCCGCGCTGAACCTGGCGCCCGAGCAATGGCGGGCCGTCATCGCCGAGGTGGCGTTCGTCGACGTGCTCACCACGATCCTGGACCCGTCGTTGCCGTTGACGATCACCGAGTGGGACGAGTGGGGGAACCCGACCGTCGACGAGCGGATCTACGAGTACATCCGCGGCTACTCGCCCTACGACAACGTCGCGCCGGTCCCCTACCCGACGATTCTCGCCACCGCGGGGGTCAACGACCCCCGGGTCCAGTACTGGGAGCCGACGAAGTGGGTCCAGCGGCTGCGGGCCACCACCACCAGCGACGCACCCATCATCTTGAAGGTCGAGCTCGGGGCCGGGCATCACGGCCCGAGCGGCCGCTACGACACCTGGCGCGAGGAGGCGTTCGTCCTCGCGTTCGCGCTCGACGCGCTCGGGGTCAGCGGCTGAGCGGCAGGATTGCTGCCAGCTGGCGGCTCTGCGCGAGCAGCGTGCCGTCGGGCGCCCAGACCTGGCCGTCCTCCTCGAGGAACCCGTCAGCCGCGACGCCGGTTCGAAACTGGGCCATGACAAACGCGTCCGCGTCGAGGCCGGGATGGGGCAGCACGGCGCGCAGATGGACGGTCAGGTCGATGGTGGGGACGGCGAGCGGCTCGGGACTGCGGGCGATGACCGGCGGGATCCAGGCGTCGGTGACCGCCACGATGGCCGGCGCGTCCATCGCCTGGGGTTCCTCGAGGCGGATCCAGCCCCCCGCGACGGCCTCGGCGGCGGGCGGCTCCCCCGGCGACGCGGGATGACCGATCGCCCAGCGGGCCTCCCAGCGCTGCGCGACGGACGGCGCGAAGTCCGGGGGCGCGGTCGGCGGGAGTGTCTCGGCGGCCGGGAAGGCGGGGGGCTCGAGGTCGCGAAACTCGGGGCCGGCGCGGGACGCCGAGAACGCGGCGAGGGCCAGCGCGACGAGCCGGTCGCCCTGGGTCACCCGGGCCGAGCAGGAGGTCAACGATCGTCCGACGCGCTCCACCGCGGTGCGGATCACGAGATCGCCCGCGTCGGGCGGAGCGACGAAGTGGACGGTCAGGGAGCGCGCCGCCCGGGTCGGGTCGCCGACCCGGACCGTGAGCGCGCGGAGCACGATGGCGGCGAGGTAGCCGCCGTTCGGACCTCGCATCACCCACCAGCCGGGATCGACCTGCGCCGAGAACGTGTCCTCGGTCTGGCGGGTGACCGCGGTGTCGCGCTCGAAGCGGGGAACGTCGGACCTGGTCACGGGGCGAGGACGCTACCGGAGGCCGTACGCTCGCCCGCCAGATGCCCGAGCCTGTCCCCCAGCCCCACCCGGTGCTCACCGACGACGGTCACACCCTCGAGGGGGAGCTGCGCGTCGCGAACCCCGAGCGGGCCGGGATGGTCCTGTGCCATCCCCATCCCCAGTACGGCGGCACCATGCGCTCGCTGGTGATCAGCGCGCTGTTCGGCGCGCTGCCGGCGGCCGGGGTGACCTGCTTGCGGTTCAACTTTCGGGGGGTGGAAGGAAGCGAGGGCAGCTACGACGAGGGCCGCGGGGAGCGGCGCGACGTGGGGGCGGCCATCCGCGCCCTCGACCCGCACCTGGGTGCCGAGGTGCCGCTGGTGCTGACCGGCTGGTCGTTCGGCGCCGACGTCGCGTTGTCGAGCTCCGACCCGCGCCTGGCGGGGTGGCTGGCCATCGCTCCGCCGCTGCGGTTCCTCGCCGACGAGGCCGCGGCCGCGGCTGACGAGCGGCCCAAGCTGCTGGTCCTGGCCCAGCACGACGAGTTCCGGCCCCCCGCCGAGGTGGAGGCGATCGCCACAGCCTGACGAGCCACGGAGATCGAGGTGGTCGCCGGGGCCAGCCATTTCTTCGTGGGCCGCACCGAGCGGGTCGTCGCCGCGGCTCGGGGCTTCCTCGAGCGGTTCGCGGGGCCGCTCGGTTAGGCGGCCGGGGCGGCCCGTCACCGTCTCGCGCTCTCGATCGGCCATCATGGCCGATCGTGGCCAACGAGGGGGCGACCACCGACCCGGCGGGAACCGGTATCGCCGGGCTCCCGACCAAGTTCGGCTACAAGCCGACCCTCGACGGCCTGCGGGCCGTGGCGGTGGGGGCGGTCATCGTGTTCCACTTCGGCGGCGGGGAGCTGCCGGGTGGTTTCCTCGGCGTCGACACGTTCTTCGTCCTCTCGGGCTACCTGATCACGTCGCTGCTGCTCGTCGAGTGGGGACGCACGTCACGGGTCAACTTTCCCGCCTTCTGGGCGCGCCGAGCCCGCCGGCTGCTCCCCGCCTTGTTCGTCGTGCTCATCGCGATCGGCATCTGGGCGATGCTGGCCGTCTCGAGCGACCAGCTGAGCACCATCCGCTCCGACGGGCTCTGGACCCTCTTCTACGGCGCCAACTGGCATTTCATCAGCTCGGGCCAGTCGTACTTCGCGCTGGTGTCCACCGCGTCGCCGCTGCGCCACGCGTGGTCGCTGGCGATCGAGGAGCAGTTCTATCTGGTGTGGCCGCTCCTCACGTTCGCGTGTCTGCGCCTCGGCCGGGGTCGCACCCGACCGCTGACCATCTTGTGTGTCGTCGGCACCGCCGCGTCGGTGACCGCGATGGGTGTCCTCTACACCTCCGCCAACCCGAACCGCGCCTACTACGGGACCGACACCCGGGCTCAGGCGCTGCTCATCGGCGCGCTGGTCGCGATCTTCCTCGCCCACCGGGCCGGGCGGCCCTTGCCTCGCGCCGTCCAGCTGCTCGGGTTCGCCGGCGCCGCGGTGTGCGTGTACCTGTTCGCGGTCGCCTCCGACACCGCGTCGTGGATGTACCCGTGGGGGTTCCTGCTCTTCGAGCTGTCGGCGGCGAGCGTCATCCTGGCGATGACCCAACCGGTGCGGACCCCGCTCCACGAGCTGCTGTCGCTGCGACCGATCCGCTGGGTGGGCCAGATCTCCTACGGGCTGTACCTGTGGCACTGGCCGGTGTCGATCGCCCTGTCGCCGGGCACGACGCGCCTGAGCGGCTGGAACCTGGTCGGGCTGCGGGTCGGGGTGACCTTCGCGGCGGCGACGCTCTCCTATTACCTGATCGAGCTGCCGATCCGCCACGGCACGTTCCTGTCGGGTTGGAAGGCACGCGTCGCGGTGCCGCTCGGCTTCGCGACCGCGGCGAGTGTCCTGTTGGTCGGCACCGCGGGTGCGACACCCCCACCCCGCTACCTCGTCGCGAGCCCCAACGCGGTGCTGAAGACAAAGGCTCCCCCCCGAACGTCGACCCCGCCCGCGAGCAGCACCTCCGACGGGATCCCGGCGCCGCCCGGCCCGGTGCTGCTCGTCGGCGACTCGGTCGCGGACACGCTCTCGGGCGCGCTCGCGTCGACCGCGGCGAGCCACGGGGTGCAGCTCAGCGCGGCGGTGCGCCCCGGGTGTGGGGTCATCACCGGCACGCCGGTCGCGCCCGACGGGACGGTCGTGGCGTGGGGTAAGGCGTGCTCGGACGCGACCTCTTCGTACGAGGTGCAACAGGCGCAGAGCTCGCATGCGCGCGTCATCGTGGTGCTGAGCACCTGGGAGGACGCGGATCGGATCATCAACGGCAAGCTGGTGAAGTTCGCCAGCCCCCAAGCCGACGCGGTGTGGTTCAGCCTCCTCGACCAGATGCGGGCCCGGCTGACGTCGTCGGGCGCCAAGCTGCTGCTCGTCGTGATGCCGCCGCCCGCCGAGTTCAGCGACAACGGGCCCGCGGACCCCGACGCGGTGCATCGGATGGTGCGCCTCGCTCAGCTCTACGAGCGGTACGCCGCGGCCCGACCCGGCGTGGGTCTCGTGGACCTGTCGTCGATCGTGTGCGCGAAGGGTCCCCCGTGCCCCGAGTTCGTCGACGGGATCCGGCTGCGACCCGCCGACGGCGGTCATTTCCAGGCGTCCGGGGCGGCGTGGGTCGCGCCGCGCCTCTACGACGCCATCGCGCGCGCCGCCGAGCACTGACCGCGACTGGTGTTCACCTCGCCCCGGGCGGGGCGTCGCCCGGGTTAGCGGGCGGGGACGGGAGCGAAGCCGTGACGTTCGAGGAATCCGTGGCGACGCTCGACGCGCTTGCGCCATTGGTCGAGGTCGCGCTCGAAGTTGCTCCGGTCGCCGTCCTCGTACGCGTGCTCGAGCGCGTCGAACGCGGCATCTTCGGCGTCGAGCAACTCGCGGTAGCGTCCGAAGAACGCCTCGTCGATCGCTGGGGCTTCGTCCATGCGCCTCCCCTTCGTGAGCCGGTCGCTGCGGACGGTACCCGAGCCGCCCGGCCCGGTCACGGGGTCACGGCCGCCAACGCCTCAGCCAGCGAAAATCGGCCCTCGTAGAGCGCCCGGCCCACCACGGCGCCAGCCAGGCGGCGCCCGGCGATTTCGAAGCCGCCCAGCGCGGCGAGGTCGGGGAGCCCGCCGACCCCCCCGCTGGCGATGACCGGGAGTCCGGTCGCGACGAGCACCGCGCCGAGCTGGACGAAGTCGGGTCCCTCCATCGTTCCGTCGCGGGAGATCTCGGTGACGATGATGGCCGCCACCCCGATCGCCTCCAGGCCGGCCGCGAGCTCGAAGAGGTCGGTGCCGCTCGTCTCGGTCCAACCCCGGGTCGCGACGTCGCGGCCCCGCGCGTCGATCCCGACCGCGATCTGGCCTGGGTTGGCGGCGCACAGCTCCTCGACCAGCGCGGGCCGTTCGACGGCGGCGGTGCCGACCACGACCCGCGCCGCGCCGGCGAGCAGCAGGGCGCTCGCCGCCTCCACGCTGCGGACCCCGCCCCCCACCTGGACTGGGCACGCGACCGCGCTGGCGATCGCCTCGACCGCGGCCAGGTTCGCGGGCTCGCCAGTTCGTGCCGCGTCGAGGTCGACGACGTGGATCCACGGGGCGCCGGCGATGGCGAACGCGCGGGCGACCGCGACGGGGTCGTCGGCGTACACGGTCTCGGCGGTGAAGTCGCCCCGGGTGAGGCGCACGGCACGTCCCGCGCGCAGGTCGATGGCGGGGTAGAGCGTGAACACTCCTACAGCGTGCCTTTGGTCGACGGAATCTCGGATCCCTCGACCCGTACCGCGTCGCGCAGCGACCGGGCGACGCCCTTGAACGACGCTTCGATGACGTGATGGCCGTTGCGTCCCGATGGGGACCGCAGGTGCAGCGTCACGCCGGCCGCGACCGTGAACGCCCGCCAGAACTCCTCGCAGAGCTGGGGATCGAACGTCCCGATCCATTCGGAGATCGGATCCACGTCGTAGACGAGGAAGGGCCGCCCGGAGAGATCGAGCGCGACCTGGACGAGCGCCTCGTCGAGGGGCACGAGCGCGTTGGCGAACCGGCGCACCCCGGCCTTGTCGCCGAGCGCCTCTCGGAACGCCTCCCCCAGCGCGATCCCGACGTCTTCCACCGTGTGGTGCAGGTCGACCTCGAGGTCACCGGCCGCGTCGACGTCGAGGTCGAAGCCGCCGTGTTTGCCGAGCTGCTCGAGCATGTGGTTGAAGAACGGGATACCGGTCGAGGCATGGGCCTGGCCGGTCCCGTCGAGGACCAGCACCAGGTCGACCCGGGTCTCGGCCGTCGCCCGGTGACGTTCGGCGCCCCGGGGTCCGCTCACGCGGCGGCCTCGAGCGAGGCGCGCAGCGCCCCGAGGAGGGCGTCGTCCTCGGCGGGGGTCCCGACCGTGATCCGCAGGCAGCCCTCGAGGCGACGGACGTGGGAGAAGTCCCGCACCAACACGCCGCGCTCCACGAGCCGTTGCCAGAGCGCGTGGCCGTCACCGTCAACGCGCACGAGGACGAAGTTAGCCCCCGACGGGTAGACGGTGAGGCCCGGCAGGCGGGTCAGCGCGGCCGCGAGCCGCTGACGCTCGGTGACGAGCGCCTCGACGCGGGCCCGCATCTCGGCCTCGAACGCCAACGCCTCGACGCCGGCGACCTGGGTCGGTACGGCCAGGTGGTATGGCAGCACCACCCGGTCGAGCTGCTCGACGACCGCCGCCGGGCCGACCGCGAAGCCGAGCCGCAGCGCGGCCATGGACCACACCTTCGAGTAGGTGCGGGCGACGACGAGGGGCACGTCGTCACCGATGAGTTCGACCGCGCTCCACCCGGCGAACTCGCCGTAGGCCTCGTCGACGACGAGGAGCCCCGGGCCGTGATCCAGGACTGAGGCGAGCAGCGCCTCGACCGTGGCGCGGGGCTCGACCGTCCCGGTCGGGTTGTTCGGGCTGCAGAGGAACACGACGGCGGGCCGCTCGGCGGAGATGAGCTGATCCGCTTCGGTCGGGGAAATGAGGAAGTCGTCGCGGCGGTCACCGTCGACGACCGTGGTGCCGGTGATCCGGGCGAGGTGGGCGTGGAGGGCGTAGGTCGGCTCGAAGACCAGCGCGCGGCGGCCCGCGCCGCCGTAGGCGAGCAGGAGGGTCTGGAGGACCTCGTTCGACCCGTTGGCGGCGAACACCCGGGCGGGGGGCTGACCGAGGCGTTCGGCGAGCGCGCCGCGTAGGCGGCGGGCCTCACGGTCGGGGTAGCGGTGCAGCGGCACGGCGCGGAGGGCCTCGAGCCACGCGTCGACGAAGCCCGCCGGGGGTGGGAACGGGCTCTCGTTGGTGTTGAGCCGCACCGCGACGTCCAACTGGGGAGAGTGGTAGCGCTCGAGGCGGCCGAGGTCTTCGCGGGGCGCGGGCAGCGTCACGGCGCTCCCTCGGTCGCCGGGACCGGGGTCGGGTGGGCGCGCAGCGCCACCGACCGGGCGTGTTCGGGGAGGCCCTCGGCGTCGGCCAGAGCCTCGATGTCGGGCGCGATGCGGCGCAGTGCGGACTCGTCGGCTCGCACGACGTGGACGTGCTTGCGGAAGTCGTCGACCCTCAGCGCGCTGGCGAACCGGGCGGTGCGGGCGGTGGGCAGCACGTGGTTGACGCCGGCGGCGTAGTCGCCGACGACGGCCGGGGTCCACGAGCCACAGAACACCGCGCCCGCGTTGCGCACGAGCGGAACCAGGGCGTCGGGGTCGTCGGTGCAGAGCTCGAGGTGCTCGGGAGCGAGGGTGTTCGCCACCGCCAGCGCCTGCGCGGCATCGCGTACGAGCACCGCCCGGCCCCCACCACCGAGCGACGCCTCGATCTCAGTTCGGCGCGGCGCGTCCGGGAGCCGACGAGCCAGGGCGGCGTCGACCGCGTCGACGAGCGGCGCGTGCCAGGTCACGAGCACCGCCACCCCACCCGGGCCGTGCTCGGCCTGGGCGAGCAGGTCCGCGGCGACGAGCTCCGCGTCCGCGGCGGCGTCGGCGATCACGACCACTTCCGACGGGCCCGCGATCGAGTCGGTGCCGACCTGCCCCGCGACCTCCCGTTTGGCGAGCGCCACGTAGACGTTGCCCGGCCCGACGATCACGTCCACCGGACGGATCGACTCGGTCCCGTACGCCAGGGCGGCGATCGCCTGCGCGCCGCCGATCCGGTACACGACGTCGACGCCGGCCAGCGCGGCGGCGGCGAGCGTCGCCGCCGGCACCGTCCCGTCGGGACCCGGGGGGACACACACCGCGACCTCGGCCACGCCGGCCACCCGGGCCGGCACGGCGGTCATCAGGACAGTCGAGGGGTACACGGCCCGCCCGCCCGGCACGTAGCAGCCCGCCCGTTCGACCGGGAGCACGAGCTCGCGCACCTGGACGCCCCGACGATCGAGCGCGACCGGGGCCGGATCCTGGGCCTCGTGGTAGGCGCGCACCTCGCCCGCGAGGTACTCGAGCGCGGCGCGCAGCTCGGCGGAGATTCCCGCGAGGGCGGCATCGATCGCCGCCGACGGGACCGCCAGCTCGTCGATCACGCAGCCGTCGAACCGCTCGGTCAGGTCGCGCACCGCGGCGTCGCCCCGGCCCCGCACCTCAGCGATGATCGCCCGCACCGCGTCGATCGGGCCGGAGGCCTCCTCGGGCGGTGCGAGCGGATCAGCGAGGTCCCCGGTGAACCCGCGGAGGTCAAGGCGCTCGAGCACGGTGCACGTCATGGTAACCGTGAGCCTCGTCGCCCCCCGCGGCTTTGCCTGCGTGGCGGTCGCACGGGCAGGCTGAGTGCCATGACCTCTTCGGACCTCGCGGAGCTCTCGAGCCTGCGCGCGCAGCTCGAAGAGCTCACCACGCGCGTCGTAGCCGTCGCCGAACGCTACGACGCACCCGACTCGGCCGTCGCGGTCGACCTGTTCGGCGTCGAGCGCACCTTGCTCGGTGCCGGTCGCGCGCTCGATCGCGCGATCGCGCACCTCACACCTTGAACGCGCTCGGGCACACGTCGGCCAGCACGCACGCGTCGCAGCGGGGCCGGCGCGCCGAGCAGACGGCCCGGCCGTGCTCGATGAGGCGCAACGAGAACGCGCCCCGCTCCGCTTCGGGCACCAGGCGGTTGAGGTCGAGCTCGGCCTTGACCGGGTCGGTCTCGACGGTCAGGCGCAGCCGTCGAGCCAGCCGTCCGACGTGGGTGTCGACGGGCAGCCCGGGCAGCCCGAACGCCACCGAGCGCACCACGTTGCCCGTCTTGCGCCCGACTCCGGGCAAGGTCACCAGCTCGTCGAGGCCCTGGGGGACCTCTCCTCCGTAGCATTCCTCGACGGCCCGGGCCATGCCGAGCAGGCTCTTGGCCTTCGAGCGGTAGAAGCCCGTCGAGTGGATCAGGGTCTCGAGCTCCTCGGGGTCCGCCTCGGCGAGATCCGCCGCGCTGGGAAACCGCGCGAAGAGCGCCGGGGTCGTCTTGTTCACCATCTCGTCGGTCGACTGGGCGGAGAGGATGGTGGCGGCGAGCAGCTGGAAGGGGTTCTGATACACGAGCGCGCACCGGGCGTCGGGGTACTCGTCGCGGAGTCGTTCGAGGACGATGACCGCGCGTTGACGCGCACCACGCGGCAAGGCCACGTCGGGCAACCTATCGGAACCCGGTACCCTCGCTCTTCGGTGCTCGAGGTCCAACTCCGCCGCCCGGTTGCGCCTCGCGACGTCGCGGTGCTGCGCGACCTCGCCGCGGCAGCCGAGCAGGCCGCCGGCCACTCCGTGGTCGGCGATGCCGCGTGGCGAGACCTCGAGGAGCCCACGCCCGACACCGCCCTGATCGTCGCCTGCGACGGCACCGCACCGGTCGGCGCGATGCACATCGGACCCAGCGACTCGTTCGTCTCACCCCACTTCACCCTGTCGTTCGCCGTCGCGCCCGGCCAGCCTCCCCGCCCGGTGGTCGCCGCGCTGGCGCGTGCCGCGCTCGACGACCGCACCCAGCGGGGTGGCGGATGGGTGGACCTGTGGGTCCTGGGCGCCGACGACGCCTGGGACTCGGCCGCCGCCGAGCTGGGTCTCAAGCGCGAGCGGGAACTGTGGCAGCTGCGCGTCCCCCTGCCCGCCGAGACGCCCCGCTGGCCGCCGGGGGTGCGGATCCGCACCTTCGAACCGGACCGTGACGAGGCCGCCTGGGTCGTCGTGAACAACCGGGCGTTCGCCCACGACCCCGACCAGAGCGGGTGGATCGAGGAAACACTGCGCCGCCGCGAACGCGAGCCGTGGTTCGACCCCCAAGGGCTCCTGCTCGCCATCGACGACGCCGGCATCGCCGGGTTCTGCTGGACCAAGCTGCATCGCGCCGCGCCCCCCGTCGAGCCGGTGCCGCTCGGCGAGATCTACGTCATCGGCGTCGACCCCGATCATCAAGGCGGCGGGCTGGGCCGAGCGCTCACCCTCGGCGGCTTGGCCGACCTCCACGATCGCCAGGGCACACCGGTCGGCATGCTGTTCGTCGACGCGGCGAACGAGGCCGGCGTCGCCCTCTACCGGTCGCTGGGGTTCTCGCTCGCCCGCGTCGACCGCGCGTACGGACGCCAGTGCTGACCCGCTACGGCGCCACTCGGGACGAGCTCGCCGAGCTCCTCGCCGACCAGCCCCGCTACCGGGTCGACCAGGTGTGGGACGCCCTGTGGCGCCGACGCGTCCCACTCGACGACGCAACCGAGCTCCCGGCCACGCTCCGCACCCGCCTCGGCGACGCGCTCCCGCTGGCGTTGTCCCCGGTCGTGGAGGCCACCAGCGACGACGAGCTGACCACGAAGTGGCTCTGGGCAACGCGGACCGGAGCCGAGGTGGAGGCCGTCCTGATGCGGTGGGCGAGCCGAGCCAGCGTCTGCGTCTCGTCTCAGGCCGGCTGCGCGATGGCGTGCACCTTCTGCGCCACCGGACAGGCGGGCTTCGAACGCCACCTCGACACGCCCGAGATCATCGAGCAGGTGCTGCGCGCCCAGCACGCATCACCCCAGCGGGTGACGAACGTCGTCTACATGGGGATGGGCGAACCGCTCGCGAACTACGACGCGGTCCGGGACTCCATCGTCCAGATCCGCGACCGGCTCGGAATCTCGGCCCGTCGCATCACGGTCAGCACCGTGGGGGTCGTGCCCGGCATGCGGCGGCTCGCGACGGAGGCGCTGCCGGTCACCCTCGCCGTGTCCCTCCACGCGCCCGACGACGTCCTCCGCCGCCAGCTGGTCCCCCTCACCGATCGCTACCCGATCGCCGAGATCCTCGACGCCGCGGCCGAAGTCGCCGGCGCCCAGGGCCGCCGGGTCACCTTCGAGTACGCCGCGATCCGGGGCGTCAACGACAGCCCCGCCCAGGCGGAGGCGCTCGGACGCCTGCTCGGGTCCTGGCCCGGCGTCGGGGGCGCCCACGTGAACCTCATCCCGCTGAACCCGACCGCCGGCTTCCCTGGCCAGGCCTCACCTCGACGCCACCTCCACGAGTTCGCGCTCCGGCTCCGGGCCTACGGCGTCACCGCCACCGTGCGGCGGACCCGCGGCGCCGAGATCGACGCCGCGTGCGGCCAGCTCCGCCGGCGGACCCTGACTCCCGTCGAGCACCCCGCGTCGAGCAGAATGGAGCCGTGCGCGAATACAAGTTCCTGAACCAGCACCAGCCCCAGACCCTCGTCATCGCCACCCTGTTCTGCTACATCGACGCGGTGTTCGGGTTCCTGGGCGGCGTGGTGACGACCTCGACCATCCTCGCGCTCGTCACCATCGTGGGCCTCGCCGTCGGCGGCTTCGGAATCGCCAACGAGAAGAAGTGGGGCTACGCGGTCGCCGTCGGCGCCGCGATCCTCCAGGTCGGCGGCCTCATCGTCGTGGCCGGAATCTCCGCCTTCGGCTTCCCCCTGATCCTGAACCTGATCTTCGAGGGGGCCCTCGTCGCCCTGCTCCTCCACCCCGAGAGCCGCGGCTACCAACGCATCTGGTTCAAGTAACCGGACCTGGTCGCCCCCATCACCGGCCCGGGAGACGGTCGGCCCGGGCGGAAGGACTGCCAGGAACACGGGGTTTAGCCTTCCACCGGTGCGACCGATCCGTGGCCTCCCCCGCGAGACCCGCAACCGGTGGCGGCGGTGGGCGACCCGACCGATGTTGCTTGCCGGCGGTGTCGTCGTCGCCGCGGTCGTGACCAGCGGCTGGTCCACCGCCGCGCTGACGATTCCCGCTGCCGCGACCACCGCGAGCTCGAAGCCGTCGCCGGGCTGCAAGACCCGGCCCGCGGTCGCGCCAGGAGACAGTCAGGTCGGTTTGGACGCCGACGGGGTCGACGGGTTCTACCTCCGCCACGTGCCGCCGAGCTACCGCGCGGGTCGGGCGCTCCCACTCGTCGTGGATCTCCACGGCTACGCCGAGAGCGCCCCGGTCGAGGCGCAGATGACCCAGCTCGGCCGCTACGGCGATACCCACGGCTTCGTCACCCTCACACCCCAGGGTCAAGGACCCGTCCCACTCTGGAACACCACACTCGGATCAGGCGACCTCCGGTTCATCGGATCCCTACTCGACGAGGCAGAACGAACCCTCTGTATCAACGAACAGCGCGTCTACGTCACCGGCCTCTCCGACGGTGCGTTCATGACGTCCGCGGTCGCGTGCGCGTACGCGAAACGCGTCGCCGCGGTCGCACCCGTCGCAGGAATCCAAGACACCAGCGGCTGCCGACCGGCTCGGCCGGTCCCGGTCGTGACCTTCCATGGCACCGCGGATCCCTTCGTCGCGTTCAACGGTGGCCTCGGACCCAAGGCCCTGGCACTCCCGGCCCCGGACGGCTCTCCCCGCACGCTCGGCCAGCTCGGAGCCGCGGCCTCGACCACACCGGGGCCATCGATCCCCCAGATCATCGCCGTGTGGGCGAAACGCAACGGATGCGCCGCCAAACCAGAATCCACTGCGGTGGCGAGCGATGTCACCCACATTCACTACCGCTGCCCCGATCACGCCGACGTCGACTTCTACCGCGTCGCGGGCGGAGGGCACGCCTGGCCCGGCAGCACGCTCTCTCGCGCGATCGCCTCCGTCATCGGGCCCACCACGTTCTCGATCTCGGCCGACACCATCCTCTGGAGGTTCTTCCAAGCCCACCCGCTCCACTGAGACTTCGCCGCGAAGGCCGGGAAGTGGACTCGGATCGCTCGCGCGCATCCGGGCCTGGGCGTGAAGGGACCGCGATCCAGATGAGCTCCTCAATCGAAGGCGAAGCACTCCGCCACATCAACCAGGCTGAGCACGCCCCACGCGTCCGGGCGGGCAGAGGCGAAAGCCCTCGAGAAACGTCCGAGGCATCGGCTCCGGAGCCGGTGGGCCCGAGTGCGGCACGCGGGCCGAGGTCCTGAGCAGTCCTCGCGGAACCCACCGAGCCGCGCTCCCTCCCCGCGGGTCTCCCAGACCGGCGCGGCGAGCGGTGGGGCGGCGCCGTCGTTGCCCGCTGGGACTGCGACCGTTAGGTTCACGGTCCGGAGTCGGGGCTGGGGAGCGGAGGTCGGTCGGTGAGCAGCACACGTCGGTGGTTGGCGTACCTCGCCGTCGTCACGCTCTCCGTGTCAGGCCTCGGACTCGTCGGGACGAGGACCTCCGGGGCGTCGGGGGCCGACCCGCTCGGCTACACGGTCATCGGGAACCCGCTCAGCCTGAACGGCTGTCAGCTGGCACACCTCGATCTCACCACCGGTGCGCTCACCGCGTTCGGCCCAACCGACCCAGCACACTGCACGGTCGACCTGGCCATGGGGCCCGGCAACACCGCGCTGTATGGCATCCAACTCGTCTTCGACGTCCCCGACGACACCCTGCTGGCGCACCTCATGCGCTTCGATCCGACGAACGGCACCGCGACCGACCTCGGCCAGATCGGGACCTTCACCATGGGCAGCGGCCCTGGGCCCTTCCTCGGCCCCTTGACGTTCGACGCCGCCGGAAATCTCCTGGTGTACCTCGTCCCCGCGACCACGGTCGGGCCCTGCGGCGGCGACCTGGCGTACTGCCTCTTCCAGGTCGACCCCAACCACCCGTCGAACGCGACCGCGCTGGGCCCGGTTCCTCAGGCCATGGACATCTACTACGGGATGGCGACCTCGCCGACCGGCACGGTCGTCGCCACCCGCTTGCAGTTCTTCTCTCCCGTTTCTCGGTCCTCGACGTCAACCTCGACGCCCACCACCTCGACGCCTTCAACGTCGACTCCTGGGTCCTCGGGTGCGACGGCGGCGCCCACGAGCCTCGGACCGCCCACGTGGGGCGCGGCGCACGCCGCCATCGAAGCCGAGCTGGACCTGACCACGGTGAACACCACGAACGGCTCGACCACCGACGTCGGCGCCGGGCTCGGCCCGAACCACTTCGTGGAGGGCATCGACTACGACCCGTCGGGCACGCTCTGGGGGATCGGCAGCGAAGGCGGGTTTGGGCTGTCCGCCACCGCGCTGACCTCGAACGTGTACACGATCGACCCGGTGTCGGGGGTCGCGACCCTGGGACCGCCGATCACGATGGGTGGCACGCCGACGGCCGTCGAGGCGCTGGCCATCCCCGGCCCGGTCGCGCCCGCCGCGGTCGTGGCCACCCCGTCGTTCACGGGCTAACCCCAGCCCACGGCCGCGAGCCGCCGGCCACGCGGCCGCCAGGGGGACCGCCGGGCCGTGGACGGTCGTCGTATGATCCGGCGCGGTGCGGGACGCCGAGGAGCTGATGGCGGAACTCGTCGGGCGACTCCGCCCGATCGAGGTCGAGTTGGGGCGGGCGTGGTGGGAATCGAGCACCCGTTCCTCGCCCGACGCGAACCGTCGCAAGGCCGACTTGGAGCTGGCCCGCCGCCAATTGCTCGCTGACCCCGACGCGTTCGCGGCGATCCGAGCGGCGCGGGGCGAACCCGACGTGAACGGCGTCGTGCGCCGTGAGCTGGACGTGGTCCACGACGCGATGGTGCCCAACCAGGTGCCGGCCCACCTGGCGCGGCGCATCGTGGACCTCGAGACCGACGTCGAGGCGACGTTCACGTCGTTTCGGGGGGAGCTCGACGGCGAACCGGTCGCGGACAACGCGATCCTCGAGATCTTGCGGGGCAGCGACGACTCGGGACTACGCGCCCGAGCCTGGGACGCGTCGAAGCAGGTCGGCGCGGCCGTCGCAGGGCGGGTGCGGGACCTGGCCCGGCTCCGCAACGAGGCGGCCCGCTCGGTCGGGTACCGGGACCACTTCGCGCTCGCGCTCGGGACCGGGGAGCTGGACGAGGACCGGCTGCTCGCCACCCTCGACGAGGTTGACCGCTATACCGCGGCGCCGTTTCGGGCCTGGAAGGCCACGCTCGACGACGCCCTCGCCGCCCGCTTCGGCGTCGGACGAGACGAGCTCGCGCCGTGGCATCTCGACGACCCGTTCTTCCAGGATCCTCCCGTACGAGGCGCGGTGGACCTGGACGGGCTGTTCCGCCATGCCGATCTCGAGGCGCTCACCGTGCGCACCTACGACGGGCTCGGCCTCGACGTCCGCCCCGTCCTGTCTCGCAGCGATCTCTACGCGCGAGCCGCGAAGAGCCAGCATGCCTTCTGCATCGACATCGACCGGGAGGGCGACGTGCGCGTCCTGTGCAACGTCGAGCCCAGTGAGCGCTGGATGGACACGATGCTGCACGAGTTCGGGCACGCCGCCTACAACCAGGGCGTCGACCCGGGGTGGCCCTGGCTCGTGCGCGACGCCGCGCACTCGTTGACGACCGAGGGCGTGGCCATGTTCATGGGGCGTCTGGTGCGCTCCCCGGAGTGGCTCGGCCGCGTCGCGGGCGTGCCGGCACCGGACCTCGAGCGACTCGCACCCCGCCTGGCCGAGGCTCGCCGAGCTGCGCTGTTGGTGTTCGCCCGCTGGGTGCTCGTCGTCATCCACTTCGAGCGCCGCCTCTACGGCGACCCCGACGCCGACCTGGACGCCGCCTGGTGGGACCTCGTGGAGCGGTACCAACTCGTGCGGCGCCCCCCCGGCCGCCACGCCCCCGACTGGGCGGCCAAGATCCACCTGGCGGTCGTGCCCGTCTACTACCAGAACTATCTCTACGGCGAGCTGTTCGCCTCCCAGCTCGAATCCACGCTCCTCGCGCGCGCCGGCGGCGTCGTCGACCGGCCCGAGGCCGGCCAGTTCCTCGCCCAGCGGATCTTCGCCCCGGGTGCATCCCAGCGCTGGGACCATCTCGTCGCGGACGCGACCGGGGAGCCGCTCCGCGCCGCGCACCTCGCCGCCCAGCTGGCGGCCTGAGCGGGCGGTCAGCCCGTACGATCGGCGGAGCGATGGACTTCAACCTGGCCGACCTGTTCGAGGCGGTCGTCGACGCCGTCCCCGACCGCGAGGCGCTGGTCTGCGGTGAGCGTCGGCTGAGCTTCGCCGCGTTCGACGCGCGCGCCAACCGGCTCGCCCACGTCCTCGCCGAGCAGGGCATCGGGGCGGGCGACCACGTGGCGCTGTACCTGTACAACGGCTCGGAGTACCTCGAAGGCATGGTCGCTGCGTTCAAGCTGCGCGCCGTGCCAGTGAACGTCAACTACCGCTACGTCGAGGAGGAGTTGCGCTACCTCCTCGACGACAGCGACGCGCGCGCCGTCGTGTTCCACCAGACGTTCGCTCCGAAGCTGGTCGCGGTGCGAGACCAACTGCCTGAGCTGACCACCTTCCTGGCCGTCGGGGACGACTCCGGCTCCGACCCGGGGCGCCTCGACGCGCTCGACTACGAGGCGGCGCTCCGGCACGCCGACCCGGGACGGGACTTCGAGCCCCGCTCCGCCGACGATCTCTACATCCTCTACACGGGTGGCACCACCGGGATGCCGAAGGGTGTCCTGTGGCGCCACGAGGACATCTTCTTTGGTGCATTCGGCGGCGGCGGGGTCGGCAACCCGATCTCGACCCCCGAAGCGATCGCCGATCGCGCCGCTGCTGGCACCACCCGCTGTCTGCCCGCCTGCCCGTTCATGCACGGCACCGCACACTGGATGGCGTTCCTCACCCTCTATACCGGGGGTGGCGTCGTGGTGTCCCCCGAGCGGTCACTCGTCGCCCGCCATGTCTGGGAGCTCGCCGCCGCCGAGCACGTCAACTTCCTCGTGATCGTGGGTGACGCCATGGGCCGCCCGCTCGTCGAGGCCCTCGACGAACTCGGGCCCGACGTCGACGTCGGCGGCGTCGCCATCCTGCTCTCGGGCGGCGCGATCCTGTCCCCGCCGGTGAAACGGGCCCTCACCGAGCGGCTGCCGGGCACCCTCGTCATTGACGGGTTCGGCTCCTCGGAGGCCGGCGGCCAAGGCCAGATGATCGTGGCCGCGGAGGGCGACATCTCCGCCCAGCCGCGCTTCCAGGTCGACGACGAGACGACCGTCCTCACCCCCGACCTCGAGTCCGCCCCAGTCGGCGTGGTCGGCAAGCTCGCTAAGCGAGGCCACGTGCCGATCGGCTACTACCACGACCCGGTGAAGTCGACCGAGACGTTCCCGGTCATCGACGGGGTGCGCTGGTCGGTGCCCGGCGACGACGCCCGCCGCGAGGAGGACGGCACCATCACCGTGCTTGGGCGCGGGTCGGTGTCGATCAACACCGGCGGCGAGAAGGTCTACCCCGAGGAGGTCGAAGGCGCCCTCAAAGCGCATCCCGACGTGTTCGACGCGGTCGTGGTTGGCGTCCCCGACCCGCGCTGGGGTGAACGGGTCGTCGCGGTCATCGAGCCGCGCGACGGGCGGACGCCGACCCTCGACGCGCTCGCCGGCACGGCCCGCCACCAGCTCGCCGGCTTCAAGGTGCCGCGCCAGGTGGTCCTCGTCGACCGCGTCGAGCGCTCCCCGTCGGGCAAGCCCGACTATCGCTGGGCCAAGCGGGTCGCCGAAGCCGCGAGCTGAGCCGTCGGGCCCTCGGTCGACCTCGAACGACCGGCGCGACATCCTGCGGCGCGCCACGCTCGAGGGCCCGACGGTCTCCGGCTCGGTGCGGCCCACCCGGGCCGGTTCGGGCTACCCGGTGAAGCTGGGAGCGGCCACGATCGCGGCGGGCGCCGCGCAGCTGTCGGTGGTCGGGTCGAAGATGATCGTGACGTGGCCGTTCGTCAACCCGCTGGCGATCGCCGAACTGCTGGTCGCGGTGGCCGTCGCGAACGACGACCCGCCCCGAGGCCGCCACCACCACCACCCGCCGTGTCGGTCACGCTTCCGCCGTTACCGCCGATGCCGCCGCCGTTCGCGCCGGCGCCTCCGTGGCCGCCGATCCCGTTCCCTGGCCCGCCTGCGCCGGTTCCGGCGCCGCCAGAACCGCCGGTTCCGCCGGTCCCGGTCGTGCTGCCGCCGCCACCCCCACCGCCACCGATCGAGCCGTTCCCGGCCCCGCCCGTGCCGCCGCCCTCGCTGGTGCCGCCGGCGCCGTTCACGCCGCCACCCCCGCCCCCGCCCCGGGTGTTGCTCGCACGGGACGCCTCGTCGGCGGTCCCCGTTTCGCGCTGACGCTCGCCCTGCTCGAGGCTCGCCAGCTGGGCGTCGCGCTCGGGCCCATCGACCGCGAGGACGAACGGGCGGCGGCGCCCTCGGCGACGCCGCCCGCGATGAGGGCCGCGGGTTCGCCAACCCGCGCCAGCCGACGGGCTCGGCCCGGGTGCGCGGCCCGCTGCAGAGCGTGATGCTGCCCCGGTGCGGGCAGACTGGGTCCATGCCCTTGCTGCGGGACACGCCCCGCGACGGGCTGGGCCCGTATCTCCGCCAGCACGCCGACAACCCGGTGAACTGGTACGAGTGGGGTGAGGACGCCTTCGAGGCGGCCCGGGCCCGGGACTGCCCGGTGCTGCTCTCGGTCGGGTACTCGTCGTGTCATTGGTGTCACGTCATGGCCCACGAGTCCTTCGAGGACCCGGCCGTGGCGGCGGTGATGAACCGGCTGTTCGTGAACATCAAAGTCGACCGCGAGGAGCGACCCGACGTCGACGCGGTGTACATGCAGGCCGTCCAGGCCCTCAGCGGCAGTGGCGGCTGGCCGATGACGGTGTTTCTCGCTCCGGACGCCACGCCGTTCTTCGGCGGGACGTACTTCCCGAACGAGGCCCGCCACGGCCTGGTCAGCTTCGTGACGCTGATGGAGCGGGTCGACGAGGCGTGGCGCACGGAACGCGAGCAGCTCCTCGAGCAGGGAGGACGCCTGCGCGAGGTGGTTGCCCGGAGCGCCTCGCTCGGGGGACATGACCGCGACGAGCCGGACCCGGCCGTTCCCGCCCGCGCGTTGGAGAGCATCCGAGGCCAGTTCGACTCCCGCGAGGGCGGGTTCGGGCGGGCTCCGAAGTTCCCGCCTTCCACGACGCTCGAGTGTTGCGTGCGGGCCTGGGTGCGCGATCGGGACCCGGCCACGCTGGAGATGGTCACGACCACGCTCGACGCGATGGCCGCGGGTGGGATGTGCGATCAGGTCGGGGGCGGCTTCCATCGCTACTCGGTGGACGATCACTGGCTGGTACCGCACTTCGAGAAGATGCTCTACGACCAGGCACTCCTCCTCGGCGCGTACACCCAGGGTTGGCTGGCCAGCGGTGATCCTCGGTACCGGCGCGTCGCTGAGGACCTTGTCGCCTACGTGCAGCGCGACTTGCGCCATGAGGCGGGCGGCTTCTTCGCGGCCGAGGACGCCGATTCGGAGGGGGTGGAAGGCAAGTTCTATCTGTGGTCGCTCGAGGAAGTCGAGGCGGTCTGCGGCGCCGACGCGCCGGAGGTCATCCGCTACTTCGGGGTGACGCGCGGCGGCAACTTCGAGGATCCCCACACCGGGTTTCGCGGCAACATCCTCCACGTCGTGGACCGCACCGAGGCGCGTCCCGCCGCGGTCGAGCGGGTGATCCCCCGGCTGCTCGAGGTCCGGGCCCGGCGGGTCCGTCCAGGCCTCGACGACAAGATCCTGTTGGGCTGGAACGCGTTGTTCCTCCGGGCGTTGACCGAGGCCGCCGGCGCGTTCGACCGGCCCGACTGGCTCGACGCGGCGCGCACCACCGCCCGGTTCCTGCTCGGCTCGCTGCGTCGCGACGACGGCCGGCTGCTGCACACCTGCCAGGACGGCCAGGCGCGGTTCCTCGCGTTCGCCGAGGACTACGCGGCGTTGCTCGAGGCGCTCCTGAGCCTGGCCGAGGTCGACGACCCCGCCTGGCTGGTCGAGGCGCGCCGCACCGCCGACGGCCTCCTGGAGAACTTCAGCGATCCCGACGGCGGCGGCTTCTACAGCACCGGGAGCGACGCCGAGGCGCTCATCGTTCGCCCCAAGGACATCCAGGACGGTGCGACACCGGCCGCGAACTCGCTCGCCTGTAGGGGATTGCTGCGCCTCGCCGCGCTCACCGGAGATGATCGCTACGAGGTGCCGGCGCGTCGCTGGCTGCGGATCTTGGGCCCCGTCCTCGGCGAGCATCCGCTCGCCTTCCCGTACCTGCTGGGCGCGCTCGAGCGGTCGCTCGCCGCGCCGGTGGAGGTCGCGGTGATCGGTGATGGTCCGGACGCGGTGGCGCTGCAGAGGGTCGTGCTCGGCCGGCTGCTCCCGAACGCGGTGACGCTCCGCGCGCCGCCCGGCGCCGGCACGGAGGTCTCGCCGCTGCTCGCCGACCGTCGGCTCGTCGACGGGGTGGCGACCGCGTACGTGTGCGAGCGGTACGCGTGCCGGGCGCCGGTCACAACCCCGGCGGCGTTGGCCCTCCAGCTCGACGCGGTGGTGGCGCCGGCCCGCTGAGGGTCAGGCGGAGCGGCGGCCGAGCTGGCCGGCGAGGGCCTCGGCCATCGCCCAGCCGTACGCGATGAGCGCCTCGCCCTTGTCGGGGCGGACCGTGCCGACGAGCTCCGCGGCGGCTTTGCCGCCCAGCTTCACGTGGCGGGCGTCGAACACCGCCTCCGAACCCCCGTGGGCCTTGACCCGGAACTTGCGGTCGTCGTAGCCGGCGTCGCAGCCGAAGCGTCGAGCCAGCCGGCGTCCCCAGGCCCGCTCCTCCCCGTTGGGGGTGTAGCGGGGGCGAGGGCAGACATCGCTGAGCTCGAGGAACAGCGAGTAGGCGGCGGGGTGGGCGATGCGGCCCGCGACGAGGACGTCCTCGTCGGGAAACGAGATCGCGGCCCGGCGGTACAGCTCGCCGACCAGCGACTCGAGCGTGAGCCGGGCGGTGCGGCCCTTCTTGGTGGCGCCCAGCCCCCACAGGATGCACGGCGTCCCGCCGATGCGTTCGAGGGAGCCGAACAAGAAGCCGTGCAGGTCGGTGTCCTCGATGCAGAGCGCGACGAGGGGGAACTGCTCGAGATGTCGATCCAGTGCCTGATCGTCGATCGGGAGACCCACCCCCTCGACGAATTGCCCGAACTCATCGAGCTCAGCCGGCTTCAGGGACGCGGAATCGCGGGACTCGACGCTCATGAGACCCCCATTCTTGCCGACCACCCCCAGAAACGGCCAGTCGACAGCCGATGCGCCCCAAACGGACCCGTGGGCGCCATTCCCTCACCGCGACCGCCCCGGCTGGCCCGTTCGGGGGTCGGGTTTAGTACCGCAGCTCGGCGTAGATGGCGTAGTGGTCCGAGGGCTGCACCCCGTCGACCGGGTGGGTGGCCTCGACCCGGGCCGCGACCACCTCGCCGGCGCCCTGGTCCCGTGGGTAGCCGACCAAGACGTAGTCGATGCGTCGGTCGGGTTCGGAGTCGACGACCGCGAACGGGTTCGCGTTCGACCAGGTGTAGCCCGGGCCGCCGTCGCCGGCGGTGCGCCAGGCGTCGAGGAACACGAGCCGGGGGACGGGCACCGGGGCGAGCCCGGTCAGCATCCGCATCTCGTCGGAGGCGGGTTCGGCGTTGAAGTCGCCGCAGACCACGGGCGGGAACGAGCGGCCCTCGGCGGTCTCGGCCACGAATTCGGCCAGGGCTCGGACCTGGTCCTGGCGGACGTCGCTTTGGTCCATGCGCCAGTTGAGGTGGGTGACGAACACCTCGATCGGGCCGCGGGGCCCGTCGAGGTCGGCTCGCATCGCGACGCGGAGCTCGTTGAGACCGTCGGGGGCGGGGAGGCGGCGCAGCTCGGTGTGCCGGATCGGCCAGCGGGACACGATGGCGTTGCCGAGGCTCTCCGCGGCGATGTCGAGGCCGACCGCGGGGGCGTACGCCGCGTGGTGGCCGCCGAGTGCGGTGGCGATGCGCTCGGCTTGGCTCTCCCCGTCGCGGGTCTCCCACGCCTCCTGGAGGCAGACGACGTCGGGGGCGAGGCGGCACACGGTCGCGTCGATGGCGGGCTGGCGGGCCGCCCAGGGTCCGAAGCGCCACCAGAGATTCCACGAGAGGACCGAGAGTCGGGTGTCGAGGCGCGGCGGCGGCTCCCACCCGGCGGTCACAGCCGGCGACACTAATGTGCGCGTTCGTACGACCCCGAGGAGCGGGCGCGCCGCGTGTGCGCGGCACCCGCTCGGTGCGAGGAGGCCGGATGGGGCTCGACGTGAACCTGCTCGACGGTGGCTTCTACGCCGGAGATCCCTACCCCGCCTACCGGCGCCTGCGCGACGAAGCGCCCGTGTACCGCGACGAGGTGAACGGCATCTGGGGTATCAGCCGGTACCACGACGTCGTCGACGTCGAGAAGGACACGGGCCGATTCACGTCGTCGGGCGGCTCTCGACCCCACATCGTCGGGGACGTGTCGTCGATCAACAACGACGATCCACTGCACCAGAACAAGCGGCGGCTAGTGGCTCGCCGGTTCACACCCCGATCGGTCAAGCAGCACGAGGACCATGTGCGCGGCATCGTCACCGAGCTCATCGACCGGGTGGCGCCCCTCGGTGCGTGTGACGTCGTCGCCGACTTGGCGGCGCCGCTGCCCGCCCGGGTGATCTGCGAGCTGCTGGGGTTCCCGAGCGAGCTGGCACCCAAGTGTCAAGAATGGTCGCAGGTCACGATGCTGTCGGGCGGCACCTATCCGACGGACGGCTCCGACCCGCAGCCGAGCGACGCGACGATGACCGCGGTGCTCGAGTTCGTCGCGGTCGCGCTCGAGACGCTCGAGGCCCGCCGCCGCGAGCCCCGCGACGACCTCCTCTCGGTCTGGGCTCACGGCGACGTCGAGTTCCCCGACGGCACGACCCGCCCACCCAACGACGACGAGATCGTGCACGAGGCGCTCCTGCTGCTCGACGGCGGCGCCGAGACAACCCGTACCGTGATCGGGACGATGTGCCTCGAGCTGATGCGCCACCCGGACCAGCGGGCCCGGCTCGTCGCCGACCCGGGCCTGCTCGCCGCGACGGGCGTCGAGGAGTTCATCCGCTGGGTCACGCCGATCCTGAACATGCGTCGCACCGCCACCGAGGACACCCCGCTGGGCGACGAGACGATCCGGGCTGGCGACGAGCTGCTCTTGATGTACGCGTCGGCCAACCGGGACGAACGGGCCTTCGACGCCCCCGACACGTTCGACGTGACCCGCGCCCACAACCATCACGTGGCGTTCGGGTTCGGCACCCATTTCTGCCTCGGTGCGTCGCTGGCCCGCCTCGAGATCCGCGTGATGTTCGAAGAGCTGCTCCGTCGGCTCCCCGTCTTGCACCTCGCTCGGGGCGCGCCGCCGGCGAGGGTGCCGAGCGCCTTCGCGTGCGCCTACGACGCGATCCCGGTGGAGTTCCAGCCCGCCTGAGGCGGGCCGCCCAGCCGACGCCCGCCGATCAGGCCGGCGGGTCAGGCCGGGGTGACCGAGATCGGCATCCGTTGGATGCCGCGACGAATGCGGGTCCTTGCGCTGGGTGATGTCGAACTTCGCGTGAGTGCTGGTGGGCCGCGGTTTTGGTCTTCTCGACACCGCGCGAACCGGACAGCGGGGAGCACGCCGATCTCACCATGGACTGGAGACGGGCGTCACGGCACTGTCACGCCGGTGGCCGCACAATCCGGTCATGCCGAGATGCATGCTTGAGGGGTTCTCCCATGTTGGTTGCTGGGATCATCTTCCTCTTGCTCGGTCTGCTGTTCGGCGTTTCGATCTTGTGGCTGCTCGGCGTGGTGTTGGTTGCAATTGGCGCCGTGCTCTGGGTTGCCGGGTCAACGGGCCACCGGGTTGGTAGCCGAGCCCATGACTGGTCGCCCGACCACACGCGGTGATCGGGCCGCCCGCATCAGGGGGCGGGTGGCCGGCCCGGACCGTTCTGTTTTATTCGTACACGCGTTGGGCACGCTCGCGTTGCCTACGCGGAACCGAGGTGCGCCATGATCGTCATAGCCCTGCTCCTGATCGTCGTCGCAGCAGCGTTCGGCATCGATCTCATCTGGAAGAACAACGTCACCATCACGAATCCGACCGTCTTTGGGGAGAGACTGGGGATCCACAGCGCCGCATCGCTGTTCGTCGTCGGGGCCATCACGGGAGCCGCGGTCGTACTCGGAGTTGCATTGTTGTTGTGGGGGGTCCGACGGAAGGGAGCAAACGCCGTCAATCGACACCACGAGCGCAGGGAGACGCGACGCGTGCGCGAGGATCGGGACAGGTTGCGCTCCGAGAACGAGCAGCCACAGGCCTCAGCGAGCGGCCAGTCTCACGCCAAGCTCGACCAGATCGACGACACTGCGGCCGCCCCCGGAGTCGTGACCGCTTCCGATGAGCCCCTCACCGAGACCGCGGAGACCGATCAACCGCACCCGGCCTCCAGCGCGCCCACGAATTAGTCGGGAAGGTGAGGTCCCGTAGGTCGTTCGCGCTCAGATCGGCCGGGTTCGGCGGTCGCGACCGGCTCGCCACCATGGCTCGGACCCGCGCCGATGACCCGCTAGCGCGGCGTGAACGAGCACGGCATCCGTTTGATGCCGTGGATGAAGTTTGAGCGCAGCATCTCGGGCTCGCCGGTCACCTCGATGTCGGGGAGTCGGCGGAGGAGCTCCTCGAACATGACGCTGATCTCGCGCCGGGCGAGGTGGGCGCCGAGGCAGAAATGGGGGCCGCCGCCGCCGAACCCGAGGTGTTCGTTGGGTTTGCGGGTGACGTCAAATTGGTAGGGGTCGTCGAAGTACGCCTCGTCGCGGTTCGCCGAGTTGTACCAGAGAACGACTTTCTGGCCCGCCTCGAAGTGGGTGCCGCCGACCTCGACGTCCTGGGCGACGCAGGTGCGCCGAAAGTGGATGACCGGGGTGGCCCAGCGGATGATCTCCTCGACCGCGCCCGGCGCGATCCCCTCGAAGTCGTCGAGCCAGCGGCGACGCTGGTCGGGGAAATCGGTGAGTGCCTTCATGCCATGGCTGATCGCGTTGCGGGTGGTCTCGTTGCCCGCGGCGACCAGGAGGACGAAGAAGGAGCCGAACTCCTCGGGGGTGAGGCTGTGCCCGTCGACCTCGGCTTGCGAGATCGTGGTGGTGATGTCGTCGCGGGGATGGCGGAGCCGGTCGGCGCGCAGGTCCTGGGCGTACTGCCAGAGCTCCTGGGCGGCGGTGAACGCGGCGGTGATCTCCCCGCCGTACTCGGGGTCGCTGGCGCCCAGCACGACGTTGGTCTTCTCGAAGATCAGGCCGTAGTCGGATTCGGGGATCCCGACCATGTCGCAGATGATCTGCAGGGGCAGCGCGGCTGCGATCTCGCTGACGAAATCGCAGCTGCCTTGGTGGGCGACCGCGTCGACGATGGATCGGGCTCGATCGTGGACGCTCTGCTCGATCGCGCCGACCTGGCGGGGCGTGAACCCACGGTTGACGATGAGGCGGAACCGGGTGTGTCGGGGCGGGTCCATGTTGATCATGGAGCCGAGGAACTCGTACACCTCGGGGGGAAAGTCGGGGATGTTGGTGCCTTGCCCGGAGATGAACACCTCGGGGTTGCGGCTGGCGGCCACGATGTCGGCGTAGCGGACGAGCGACCAGAAGCCGGGGCCGGGGCCGAAGGTCAAGCCGGGAATCTCGGGTTCGGTATGCCACGAGATGGGGCGTTCGTGGCGCAGGGCGGCGAACATCCCCGGCCAGTCGTCTCGGTCCCAGATCGTCATGTCGCCAAAGTCGATGGCGTCGGGGGCGAGATCGGTGGTCGGGATGGGGACCATTCCCCCACTCTATTGGCGTCGTCGCGACCGACCCGAGGACCGCCGACCTCGAGTGACGATGGAGCCGACGCCAGGGAGCCGTGCTGGTCGGGCTCACCGCGTCGGCGTCTCGATCCGAGCGTGGTCGGCGCGGCGGTCCACCGCCACGGGTGGTTCAGCGGGGGCGGTGCTCGGTGTCCCGGCCCGGGGTGACGAACAGGGCGATGCCCGGCTCGTGGACGGTGGCGGTGTGCCACACGCCGCGGGGGTTCACGGCCGCGTGGCCGGGATGCAGCTCGACGGTGTGAGGCTGACCGTCGAGCTCCTGGACGAGATCGACCTGTCCGCTGACCAACACGACGAGCTCCTCGCCGGCGGGGTGGCGCTCCCAGGTGTCCCAGGTCTGGCCTTGGGGGACCCAGGCAGACCAAGCGGCCTTCGTCGCCGTCGTCGGCGAAGCGCCGCTGGTAGTCGTCGAGGAACTCGGGGTTGAACGCGAAGTCGGGGACGGGGACCGCACGGGCGCCGAGGCCGAGGTGCACGAACGTGGACGCCAGGTCAAAGCCGGAGTCGGGCATGACGCCAGTGTCGCGCCCGCGTCGGCCCTCCGCCCTGGGTGGGGCGAGGCGGCTCAGACGCGATCGGGAATCCACGAGCCGTGGAACCCGAACGGGACCCGCTGGGGCAACGCGACGGCGGCCCGCCGCGGTGCGGTGAAGTCGGCGGCGTCGAGGATCACGAAGTCGCTGGTGTCGCGGGCCGCGTCGTAGACGTAGGTGAGCACCCATCCGTCGTCCTCAGCGCTGCCGGTAGCGCGGGGCACGAACACGGGCTCGCCGGGCTCCCGACCCGCCCCGAAGTCATGGACCTCGGCATCGCCGGACGCCTGGTCGTACTTGACGAGCGTGGCGTGCTCGTCGCCGATCCCGCCCGGTGCCTGGAGCGCGTAGCCGTAGCGATGGGGTCGCCCCACGACGCGCGGGTCGACCCGGGGAAACTCGATCGGCCGGTCGTCGAGCTGCTCCTCTTTCACCGTGCCCGCCCCGAGATCGACGGTCCAGCGGGTCAGGTACGCGGGCGCGAAGTCCTCGTTCGACCGGTCCCAGAGCCGCGGGTACCGGACCACGTCGAGCACCACCGACCCGTCCTGCTCGTAGGCATTCAGAGCATGAAAGACGTAGCAGGGCTCCACGTCGAACCAGCGCACGTCGGCGTCGCCGCCACCCCGGGGCATCACGCCGAGGCGGGCGCCGTAGGCGTCATCCCAGCGGTACGGGAAGCCGCCGCGGGCGGCGAGGTCGGGGTCGAACACGATGGGGAGGTCCATGAAGATCACGTGGTGTTCGGTCAGGTTGAAGTCGTGGATCATGGTCGGGCCGGGAACCGAGATCGGCTCGCTGCGCACCAGCGTCCCGTCGCGGTCCGCGACGTGGTAGGTCAGGTACGGGGCCATGAAGCCGTACCCGAAGAAGTGCAGCTCGCCGGTGGCCGGGTCGAGCTTGGGGTGCGCGGTCATCGCGGTCGTGAGGCGGCCGTCGAAGTCGAACCAGCCAACCGTGTCGAGCTCGGGCGTGACCTCGTAGGGGAACCCGTTCTCGACGAGGGCGAGGATGCGTCCCGCGTGGCCGACCACGTGGGTGTTGGCTGCGTCGACGCGGAGATCGACGCGACCCTGGTCGTCGATGAACGTCCCCTCCCCCCGCAGCAACTTGGTCTGCACGTACCGGTTCCGGTACGTGCGGGCTCGCCCGTCACCGAGCTCGAGGCCGTGGAGCATCCCGTCGCCGAGGAACCAGTGGGCCGACCCGCCGTGGTGCGGGTTCGGGCCGTTGCGGAGAAAGCGGCCGGCCAGCTCCTGGGGCACCGCGCCGGTCACCGGCAGCTCGCGAGCGTCGACCTCGTCGGGGACCGGCGCGTAGTTCCCCTGCAGATGGAAGGGCAGCTCGGTACGGGAAGCGGTGGCCATCGCGCCACCGTAGACGTCTCGCGCGCCAGGCGGGCGGCCGGTGGGGGCAGCCGTCCGGGCGGGAAGGTACGGTCACCGACGTGAGGGGGACCCGAGCCGGGCGCGGCCTCGTGGGCGGAGCACGCGCCGCGACCGTCGTGCTGGTCACGCTCGGCGTGCTGGCGGCGGCGCTGCCCCCGCGACCCGCCGGCGCCACCCCCCGCTCCGCGGCGACGCCGAACGGCACGTGCGACTTCCTCGACCCGAAGGAGTGCCTGCTCCCCTTCCCGAACGACTACTTCACGGTCGCGGATCCCACGACGGCCACCGGCCGGCGGGTCGACTTCCAGCTCCAAGCCATGCCACAGAACGCGGCTGGCACGCCGATCGACCCGACGGCGTGGGACCGCAACGACGGGTTCAGCCCCGGTTCGGCCGTCCTCACGTTCGTGCCCGGCCTCGACCTGGCCCGCAGCGGCGCCGCCGCGTCGACCGACATTGGCCGTTCCCTCGACCGCGACGCGCCAATCGTGCTGCTCGACGCGACCACCGGTCGACGCGTCCCCTACTGGGCGGAGCTGGACCAAACCGCCCCCCGCGCCAACGAGCGGCTCCTCATCGTCCGGCCCGCGGTGAACTTCCCCGAGGGACACCACATCATCGTGGCGCTCCGCCAACTGCACGACGCAGCCGGGCAGACGATCCCGGCCGGCGCCGCGTTTCGCGACTACCGGGACGACCATCGCACCACGAACCCCGCCATCGAGGCCCGCCGCGCCCACTTCAACCAGCTCTTCGCCAGCCTGCAACACGCCGGGGTCGGCCGCCGGGACTTGTACCTGGCCTGGGACTTCACGATCGCCAGCAGCCGCAGCATCGCCGGCTCGATGCTGCACATGCGCGACGACGCGTTCGCCTCCCTAGACGGCCACGCGCCCGCGTTCCACGTCGCCACGGTGACCGCCAGCACCGATCCCGGAATCGCCCGCGTCGTCACCGGAACGTTCAGCGTCCCGAGCTACCTGACCGGCGACGGCAGCCCCGGCAGCCAGCTCGCGCTCGGCGCCGACGGGCTACCCATGCGGACCGGCACCTACCCGGCGCGGTTCGAGTGCATCGTCCCCCGCGCCGCCCTGGCCAGCGACGGCACCGTGCACCCCGCCCGGCCCGGCGTGTACGGGCACGGTCTGCTCGGCAACGAGGCCGAGGTCGACTCCTCGGACGTGCGGGCCATGGCCGAAGAGCACAACTTCGTGTTCTGCGCCACCCGGTGGCTCGGCCTCTCGTCCGACGACGTCCCGAATGTCGCCGCCACGCTCCAGGACCTGTCGCGATTCCCGTCGATCCCCGATCGGCTCCAGCAGGGGATCCTCAACACGCTGATGCTCGGCCGCCTCATGATCACCCCCGACGGGTTGGCGTCGAGCCCCGCGTTCCAAGGGGCCTCGGGCGCTTCGGTGATCGATCACCGCGAGCTCTTCTACGACGGCAACAGCCTCGGTGGGATCCTCGGCGGCGCGGCCACCGCCGTCGCCCAGGACTGGACGCGGGCCGTGCTCGGCGTGCCCGGCATGAACTTCAGCACCTTGTTGTCACGCAGCATCGACTACGACGCCTACGAGCAGATCAGCACACAGGCCTACCCCGACCCCGTCGCCCGCACGCTGACACTCAGCATCTTGCAGATGCTCTGGGACCGCGGCGACGCCGACGGGTACGCCGAGCACCTCACCCGCGACCCGTACCCGGGCACGCCCCGCCACACCGTGCTCCTCGACGAGGCGTTCGGCGACCACCAGGTGGCGAACGTCACCACCGAGGTCGAGGCCCGCACCATCGGCGCCCACACCCACCGTCCGGCGCTCGCGCCCGGCCGCTCACCCGAGCAGCCCCAGCTGTGGGGCATTCCCAGCATCACCTCGTACCCGTACCGAGGCTCGGCGCTCATGGTCTGGGACAGCGGCACACCGGCGCCGCCCCCCGGCAACCTGCCCGACCGGGCCGGCCACGACCCCCACCCCGACCCGCGCTCCTCACCCACGGCCCGCCGCCAGAAATCCGACTTCCTCGAACCCGACGGCGCGGTCGTGAACGTCTGCGGCAACCAGCCGTGCCGGGACCGCCCCGCGGCCGGGTAGACCCGCAGCGCGCCACCGGCCTCGCGCTGGCTGTCGCCGGTCTGCTGGCGGCCTACTTCGTCGCCGAACCTGAGCGACGCTCTCGCGCCGCGCTCCATGATTGACGTCCGGAGAGAACCAGCCGAACCGTGGGGCGCGTGATCGACGGCGACGGTCCGGTCATCCGCGCTTCGAACAGGAGGGCAGGCGCGGCCCGCCGCCGCGACGCGGTCAGGGGGCGACGGAGCCGAGGTCGGCGAACCCGGACGGGTCGTGGCGGCCGATCGAGCCGTGCTCGAAGATCCCCCAGCCGACTTCGCCGTCGAAGGTCGCGCGCGCGAGATGGTCGGTGATGGAGAAGGCCCCCCGTCCCGACACCGCGGGGTCTTGGTGGTCGTAGACGGATCCCTCGACCCAGGCTTCGCCTTTCCAGACGCCGTGGGTCCAGTCGGGGTCGGCGCCGTACCCGCAGCCGACGTTGAGGGGGATGCCGAGCACCGGGTCGATCTCGAGGGTTGAGGACGTGCCGTCGCGTCCGGTGAGCTCGATCGTGGCGTGGGTCGGGCGTCGTGTGCCCGACTCGTAGCGGATCTCGGGCAACGGCCAGCCGAGTTGTTCGACGGGTCGACCGGTCGCCGCCGGCCACAGCCGCACCGCGAAGTTCGTGTTTCGCAGCCCGACCGGGTCTTCCTCGAGGATCAGGTGTAGCGCGAAGGTTTCGAAGCGCAGTGGGATCCAGCACCACCACATCCCCCCGAACCCGCGCGGCTGGCCGGCGGGCTCGGGCTCCCCCACCGGGCGGATTCCCCACGAGCGGTCCCGGGTCGCGGTGAACCGCTCGGGTGTCACGTCGATCCGCTCACCCGCGACGCGCAGCTCGCCGGTCCAGGTTCCGACACCCGCGAAGCGGGACGCGTCGAGCAGGACGCGGTCGCCGTGGCGGCGGAGGTGCTAGGGCTCCGAGATCGGCCCGTACTCGGAGCGGTAGACGAGATCGAAGCCCAGGCCGTGGTCGTCGGCGTCGCACACGAGGCGGAGCTCGTGGAACGGTTCGATGACCTCGATGCGATAGGGACCGACTTGTTGGGCCTGCTTGTCGTCGGGTCGTAGACCCGACGTGCGGATCGCCCATTGCTGGTCGCCGCGCCGCACGGTGGCGTACGCGTCGATGACCCCGAGGTTCGGGTACACGCCGAGCCCGGTGATGAAGTAGGCGTCGGCGTCGTGGTCGACGCCCTGGAAGATGCACCGGTCGTAGAAGTTGCGGTCGCTGGTCGCCACGTACCGCATGGGGAGCGGGACCTGGTGGATGGGGTACTCGTCGAGCGAGTCAAACTCGAGCACCGCGGGCCTCCTGGCATGGTCGGCGTCTGCGGCGAGAACGTATCGGAACCCCGAGCCTCGGTGTCTCGCCCGGATTGATCTCAGGGCATCGCCACGCCGCCGTTGGGGCGGAGGATCTGGCCGGTCATGAAGCTCGAGGCGTCCGAGGCGAGGTACAAGATGGCGAGTGCGACGTCCTCGGGGGCCCCGATCCGGCGCAGGGGTGTCGCGTCGCGGATCGGGGCGACGGTCAGTTCCTTGCGTTCCTCGTCGATCGTCCCGTCGGGTTCGGTGAAGTGGCGACCGACCATCGGCGTGAGGATGAAGCCCGGCGCGAGCGCGTTGACGCGCACGCCGGCGGGACCGACCTCGACGGCCAGCGTCTTGGTCAGCTGCGCGACCGCGGCTTTCGTCATGGCGTAGCCGGCGAGCATCGCGGCGGGCGCGTCGATGGCTGCTGACGACAGGTTGATGATGCTCCCCGAGCCTTGCGTGACCATGCGGCGCGCCGCGGCCTGACAGCCAAAGAACACGCCTTTGAGGTTGACGGCCAGGATCTGGTCGAGGTCGGCTTCGCTGGTGTCGACGACGAGCTGGTGGTCGATGATTCCGGCGACGTTCGCCATGACGTCGACGCGGCCCTGCTCGGCCGCGACCCGCTCGAGCAGCTCGTCGACCTCGGTGTGCTGGGCGACGTCGACGACGGCCGCCGCCCCGGTGGCGCCGGTCGCGGTGATGGCGCGGGCGGTCGCCTCGGCGGCGGGGCCGTTGCGGTCGGCGCAGGTGACTGCCGCGCCGGCGGCGGCGAGGACCCGGGCCGTCTCGGCACCGATCCCGCTGCCCGCGCCGGTGACGACCGCGACGCGCCCGGTGAGGTCGAAGGCGTCGCGAGGATCGCTCATGGTCCGCCGTCTCCACTCGTGGGGTCGACACCCTCGATCGCGCGGGTGGCGTCACGTGCCGCCGCGCGGAGACGTCCCGCGTATTGTGGCACTTCGGGTCCGGCGAGCGGCTCGGGGAAGCCGAGCAGGGTCAGGGCGAGGGTGACACGACCCGCGGCGTCGAACACCGGCGCCGCGATCATGCTGAGCCGGTACGAGGCAGCGCGCTCGAGCTCGAGGAGGATGTATTCCTCGTGGCCGAGCTCGGCGACGATCGGCTCGGCGTCGTCGTGGGCGGCCAGGGTCTGGTCGAGGCGGATCCGCGCCTCGCCCTCGCGCGCGAGGGAGTAGCCGCGACGCTGCACCGCGCGGATGGCCGCCCGGTACCGGGCGAGGTCGGCCTCGTCGGCGTCGGCGCCGAGGCGCCGGAGCCACCCGTCGATGGCGTCGGCGCTGGACCAGGCGAGGAAGACGGTCCCGAGCGGCGGCGCGAGCGGCACGCGCTGACCGACCTGGACGGAGAGGCCGACCGGCTGAGGTGTGCCCGTGCGGGCGAGCATGACGATCTCGTCGCCGAGGACGGTGCTGGCGACGCATTGGATCCCGAGCTCGTCGGCGAGCTCCTGCATCATCGGACGAGCGCTGTCGACGACGTCGAAGCTTCGACGCGCCGCGGCGTTGCCGATCGCGACCAGCGCGGAGCCCAGCTGGTAGGTCCGGTCGGTCGGGTGGCGCCGCAGCCAACCCTGGGCGCTCAGCGCGGTCATGGTGGCGTGCGCGGTCGCCTTGTTCAGGTCGAGGCGTCGGGCGAGCTCCGACACGCCGAACGCCTCGTCGGGTCGGGTGGCGAGGAACTCCAAGACGGCGACGACGCGATCGACGGCGGGGGCGGGGCGGGCCATTCAGCGACCGCCGGGGTCGATGGCGTCGCGCACGGCCCGGCCGAACACGGCGGCGAGCGTGCGGTGCCCGTCGTCGCCGGGGTGGATCCCGTCCGCGAGGTCGCCGGGGGCGAGGAGGGTGCCGCCCGGGACCAGGGTGAGGTGATCGTCGCCGGCGGCGCGCCGCTCGGTGGCGACGTCCTCGATCGCTGCCCGCAGGTCGGCGAGCGTCGCGCCGAGCGCGTTGGGGGTGGCCTCGGCGTCGGGGCGCACGACCGGGCTGGTGACCACGATCGGGGTGTGGGGGTGGCCGTGGCGGATGAGGGTGAGGAACGCCCGGGTGCCCTCGCGCAACAAGGCGGCCGAGAACGGGACACGAGACCAGCAGTTCGTGCCGTGCGAGATCGAGATGACCGCGGCGGGCAGGTGGGCGAGCTGCTCGGCAGTCGCGAGCTCGCCGCGCGCCGCGCCGGCGTAACCGAGGTTGATGACGTCGAGGCCTCGGTCCCGCCCCACGATCGCGGGCCAGGCCCCCGCCGGGCTCGACGCCACCCAACCCTCGGCGATCGAGTCGCCGTAGGCGAGCCAGCGAGGCTGATCGGGTGGGGGGGCGACGGCGCCACCGATCGGGGTGATCGAGTCAACCACGGGCCGCATCGCCTCGGGGAGATAGACGATGACGCGCTCGTCGGGGTCGCCCGTGCCGAGGGTGAGGCGGGCGGTGCCCGCGCCGAGCTGGGCCGGGGCTTCGTCGACCGGCACCCCGGCCCGGTAGGCGACGAAGCTCGTCCCCGCGCCCGCGCCGCGGTAGCCGAGGTCGTCGGTGCCCGTGCGGTAGTGGAGCTCGACGGTGGGCGCGTCGCCGACCAGCTCGAGTCGCACCCCCACCGGGAGCTGCGCGCTGGTGGCGGTGTCGAGGGGCAGCCGAGCGAGGTCTTCGGGGTCTGCCCGCGGGTACGCGACGTCGCCACGGGCCGGCCAGGCGCACCCGCGCACGAACCGCTCGGCGGGTTCGGGCCGGTTCACGGGCCGGGCTCGCCCCGCTTCACCGGGTGGTCACCGAGACGTCGGTGGTGACGTCGTGGCGGGCCAGCTCGGGGATGAGCTCGGTGCCGAGCAGCTCGATGGTCCGCAGGACCGACTCGTGGGAGAGATACCCGAACTGCACGTAGCAGATCAGCTGATCAACGCCGAGGTTGGCATAGCGCAGCATCTTCTCGAGGCAGCGCTGCGGGTCGCCGACGATGATCATGTCCGCGTCGTCGAACTCGTGCGCGTCGAAGTTCCCCTCGAGTTGGCGTTGGAGGAGCGGGAACGTCCGGTCGCGCTCCTCGGCGCTCACGTTGGGCAGCTCCCATTCCAGCGTGAACTCGGCCAGGTTCTTGTACCACCACCACACCGACTCCCAGATCCCGTTGTCCTGGCAGGCGCGCAGCGAGTCGGCGCAGTGCACGAGCGTGTAGGCCGCGACCTTGTTCGTCGTGACCCGGGTCAACGGGTCCGGGTGCGCCGCGCCGCGCCGGTACTCGGCGATGTGCTGGGCCATCTTCTCCAGCGGCTGCAGGATCGAGAACGACAGCAGGCCGAGACCCAGCTGGCCGGCGGTCGCCGCGCTGCCGTCGCTGGTGGCCGCCATCCAGCACGGTGGGTGGGGATCCTGGACGGGCTTCGGCGTGACCATCCGGCGCGGGAAGTCCAGGTACCGGCCGTGAAACTCGCAGTACTCCTCCTCCCACATCGCGACCACAGCTTCGATCGCCTCGCGCCACTGGTCGCGGCTCTCGTCTCGCGGGACACCGAACGCGGCTTGCTCCATCGGCGTCGAGCGGCCGGTGCCCCACTCGATCCGTCCGCCCGAGAGGATGTCGGCCGTGGCCACCTTCTCCGCCACGCGCATCGGCGGGCCGAAGCCGTGCGGCATCAACGTCACGCCGAAGCCCAAGCGGAGCTGTTCGGTGCATTGTGACAGCGCGCCGATGATCACCTCCGGCGCCGGCGAGTGTGAGCGTCCCTCCCGGAAATGATGCTCGACGTGCCAGCTGCAGTTGAAGCCCAACCGGTCGGCGAGGCGGATCTGCTCGAATGCCTCCCGGTAGGCGCGCTGCTCGGCCTCGCGTTGCCCGGCGGGGTGGGGCCCCGGCCAGGGTTTGGGCACGTCGATCTCGTAGAGCAGGTCGAGCTTCATCCACCCCTCCGCGTTCGCTATATCAAACGACTGATCGTTCTAGCGAACGCTACTGCGCGCGGACGCGGCTGGGCCGGCGACCCCGAGGGGCCGCCGGCCGCCGCACATCCGCGTGGGCTCAGCCCGGCAGAGTGCCGTGCGCCTCGACGATGTTCTTCGGGTTGCAGTCGAAGGTCGCCGGCTTCGACGGGTACACCCGCACGAACTTGTCGTTGCGGACCTGCAGGAGCGCGAAGCACGGGCCTTGCTTGTGGCCCCCGACGTCCTCGGGCCCGATCATCCCCTGCGCGGTGAAGTTGTGCTCCGTCTTGGCCGTGGCGAGGAAGTTCGCGCGTGTGAGGCCGTTGACCCCGTCGGCGGCGACGATCTTCTGCACGACGTCCTGGAAGAACAGAGCCGCCGTCCAGGCTTGTTGGCCGAAGCCGTCGGCGTTGGCTTTGCCGACCGCCTTCAGGTACGCCGCCACCGGCGGGGAGTCCTTGGCCTCCTCGAGGGGCACGAACGACGTCTCGATGTAGGTGCCGTTCGCGGCGGGTCCGGCGAGCTGGAGGAACCGCTGGCTGTAGCACGACAGGGAGCAGTCCCAGATCTTCACCGAGGTGACCCCTTGCTGCTGGGCCTCGAGCCGCATGTCCGCCATGCTCACGTCGTTGCTGCCGCCCCGCACGTACGTCGCGTTGGCACTCTTGATGGCCGCCGTGATCGGCAGGTAGTCGTTCTGGGTTCCCATGCCGTAGACGTTGAACTCGTGGTCGACCTTCACGCCGAGCTTTTGCGCCGCGAAGATGGTCGGCAGCGTCGAGTTGATGGTCGCCGGCAGATCGGCGGGGATCAGGAACATCCCGTGCAGGTTCTTCGTGACGTGCTTCTGGAACCAGTAGTACTCGCCGCTGTTCTGGAAGAACGTGTGGCCCGACGGGTCACTGAAGTCCTGGGACGGCACGAGGATCGGGAACGAGACCGGTGAGTTCTGCTGGACCGGCTCGGTGGTCAGCTCCGGGACGTCGGGAAGCCCGGTCGGCTTGCCGTTGATGTCCTTGCAGTTGATCGCGTCGGTCACATTGTTCATGAACAGCGCGGTCGTCCCCACCGTCGCGAAGTCTTTCGCGCACGCCTGGATGAGGGCGTTGCGAGACTCGTCGGCTGAGAGCTGGCTGTCGTAGAAGTCGACGGCGACCTTGCGGCCTGCCAGCCCGCCGTGCGCGTTGATGTAGCGCGCGTACGCCTCGATGGCGTCCTCCGAGCCTTTGAACAGGCCCGGGGCGAGCGGCGTGTTCACGTCCGCGATGATCGCGATGTGGATCGTCGTCGCAGTGACCCCGATGTCGGTGGCCTTCGGCGCGGGACCCGTGGCGCGTGGCGCCGACGCGAACCCGCTCGACGCCGCCGCGGTGACGAGCGCTGCCGCCATCCCGACGACGAGCGCGGCTCGGCGAGTCGACCTCATGGCTTCCCCCCTGTGCTTTTCACCGGCGGCGCCAGCCGGCGCCCCCCAGGCCCCCAGCATGGTGCATGAGCGGCCCCCGCACCAGGGCAGGGCCACGCCCCGGGCCCGGCCGGGCGAGGCGCCCGGCTCGGGCCGGCCCACGCGGGTCGGGAGCCGGCGGGGGCGGGGCGACGCCGCGCCTACGCTCCCGAGCCGTGCTCGGCTCCGATCCGGTCAGCGACGGCCATCTGATCCGGGTGCTCCACGAGTTCGTCCAACCCGCCCTCGCGGGATCCGTCGCGCCGCTCGACGAGATCGCGGCGCACCACGTGGCGGGCGAGCCGATCTCGATCGACGCGGCGCTCGCGGCACCCTTCGAGCCGTTCGAGCTGGGGGGACGCTGGGGCCCCCGGTGGGACACCACCTGGTTTCGACTCCGAGGCCACATCCCGGAGGAATGGAGCGAACGCGAGGTGGCGCTGCGCTTCGAGGTCGGGGCCGCCGGCTCCACCGGCTTTGGCGCCGAAGCCTTGGTGTGGCGCAACGGCCAACCGGTCCAGGGCCTCTCGCCGAACCACGTCGAGTGTCGAGTGGCGAGCCGCGCTCGAGGCGGCGAGGCGGTCGAGCTCTTCGTCGAGGCGGCGGCGAACCCTCGACCCCCGTTCGGCGCGTCGACCTGGCCGGTACTCGACGCCGATCCGGGCGGCCCCGGCCAGTTCCGCCTCGCCACCGCGGAGCTTCGCCTCGTCGACCCGGCGTTGCGGTCCTTCGGCCAGGACCTCCGGGTCTGCCTCGACGCGCTGCTCGCGCTGGACCCGGCCGAGCCGGCGAGAGCCGAGTTGCGGTCGACGCTGCTGGACGCGGCACGGGCGCTGGACCTCGCCGACGTGGCGGGCACCTACGGGGCGGCGCAGCCCATCCTCGAGGCGGCGCTCGAGGTGAGCCCGCCCCGCGGTGCGCATCGAATCAGCGCGGTCGGGCACGCGCATCTCGACACCGCGTGGCTGTGGCCGCTGCGCGAGACGGTCCGCAAGTGCGCCCGCACGTTCAGCACTGCGCTGCGGTTGATGGACGACTACCCCGAGTACCGATTTGCCTGCTCCCAGGCTGTGCACCTGGCGTGGATGCGGGACCGCTACCCGTCGGTGTGGGCCGCGATCCGCGGCAAGGTCGCCGCCGGCCAGTTCGAGCCGACGGGGAGCATGTGGGTAGAGCCGGACTGCAACGTGCCGTCCGGCGAGTCGCTGGTCCGCCAGCTCGTCTACGGCAAGCGTTTCTACCTCGACGAGTTCGGGATCGAGGCGCGCGGGGCGTGGCTGCCGGACACGTTCGGGTTCTCGGGGGCGTTGCCGCAGATCCTTCGCCAGGCCGGCGTGGAGTGGTTCCTCAGCCAGAAGCTCTCCTGGAATCAGTACAACCAGCTCCCCCACCACAGCTTCCTCTGGGAGGGCATCGACGGCTCGCGGATCTTCACCCACTTCCCGCCCTCCGACACGTACTGCGGCGCCGCGACGGCCAAGGAGCTGCTCGACAGCGTCCGGCACTTCAAGGACCACGCCATCGCTCACCGCTCCCTGTACCCGTTCGGGCACGGCGACGGCGGCGGCGGTCCCGACGCCGACATGCTCGAGTCGCTGCGCCGCTTGCCGCGCCTCGCCGGCCTACCGGAGGTCGCGCTCGAGGGTCCCGACGCGTTCTTCGCCGCCGCGGCGCACGAGTCGGACCACTGGCCGGTGTGGGTCGGTGAGCTCTATCTCGAGCTTCACCGGGGCACCTACACGACCCACGCTGACGTGAAGCTCGCCAACCGCCGCGGTGAGCTGCGTCTGCGAGACGCGGAGCTCTGGGCGACAGCCGCGCACCCGACCGGCGACGGGTACCCGCACGGCCGGCTCGAGCAGGCGTGGAAGACCCTCCTCGTCCACCAGTTCCACGACATCATCCCCGGCTCCGGCATCGGCTGGGTGTATGAGGACGCGGCCCGCGACCACGCCGACGTGCTCGCCACCGCCGACCAGGTGGTCGCCGACGCGACCGCCCGGCTGGTCGCGGAGGTGGACACCGACGCGACCCGCCGCCCCGTCATCGTCTTCAACGCCGCCTCCCACGACCGGGCCAGCCTCGTGACGCTCGACCTCGACCCGCACGACGCCGCCGGGCTGACCGCCCACGGGCCTGGCGACGATCGCAGCCCGGTGCAGGTGACCGCCGACGGCTCGGTCGTCGCGTCGGTGCGCGTCCCCGCGTGCGGCTACGCCCGCTACGACCTCGTCCCGGGTTCCGCACCGGCGCAGGCCACGCTCGACGTCGACCGCGACCACCTCGAGAACGACTGCGTGCGCGTCACCTTCGACCGCGACGGGCTGGTCACATCCATCGTCGACAAGCGGGCGGAACGCGAGGTCGTCGCAGCCGGCGCCCGCGCCAACCTGTTCCAGCTCCACCCTGACCATCCGAACTTCTTCGATGCCTGGGACATCGATCGATTTGCGTTCGACCAGGCCACGGACCTCGTCGCGCTCGACGAGGTCGAGGTCGTGGAGCAGGGGCCGTTGCGTGTCGGGCTCCGGATGGTCCGACACTTCGGGAGCTCCCGAATCGACCAGCTGGTCTCGCTCGAGGCGGGGACCGCGCGCCTCGAGTTCCACACCGAGGTCGACTGGCACGAGTCCCACCAGCTCTTGAAAGTCGCCTTCCCGGTCGAGATCCACGCCCCGGCCGCGACGTACGAGATCCAGTTCGGACACCTCCAGCGACCCACCCACGCCAGCACCAGCTGGGACTTCGCCAAATTCGAGGTCTGCGCCCAGCAATGGGCCGATCTCTCGGAGGGCGACTACGGCGTCGCGCTCCTGAACGACTGCAAGTACGGCTACGACATCCAGGGCAACGTGCTGCGCCTGTCGCTGCTGCGCGCCCCCACGTGGCCCGATCCGACCGCCGACCGCGGCCGACACCGATTCACCTACGCCCTGCTCCCCCACGCCGGTGACCTGCGCGCGGGCCGGGTGGTCGAGGAGGCCCGCGAGCTGAACCTTCCCCTGGAGGCCATCCCCGCGACGCCGCGTCGGGCGCCACGCCCGCCATCCGCGTCGCTGGTCCGCGTGGACCAGCCCGGCGTGCTCGTCGAGGCGGTCAAACGGGCCGACCGGAGCCCGGGGATCATCGTTCGGCTCGCCGAGGTGTGGGGTCGGCGCACTTCCGTGCACGTTGAGCTCTGGGACGCCGCCACCCTCGCCGTCCGCACCGACCTGCTCGAGCGCGACCAGGCGCCGATACCCATCACCGACGGCAACCTCGCCCTGCAGCTCCGACCGTTCGAGCTCGTCACCGCGCGCGTGGAGCTCGCTGACTAGCGGCCCGGCTGACACCCGGGCCCGGCTCGTTGCGCGCGAACCCGCGGGCGACCAGAAGCCCACGCCGTCCTTGAGTTGTCCGCCGAGTCGTCCGATGAACCCTCGGAGACAGTTCGGGAGGAACGATGGACGCGGTGACCAGCGAACCGGGGGCGATGCACAGCGTGTGGCTGTGGCGCCGATGGACTCGCTGGCCGTTGACACCCACCATCGTGCTCGTCGCCGCGCTCGCCATCGGCCTCGACGTGGTCACGGCCTGGCAACACGTGACGATGGGATCCCTCGGTCGCGTCGAGATGTCACCGGCGCTCCCCCTCGGGATCCTCCTGGCCGGCATGGTCGGCCTGCGCCGCCTCGGCCTGGACCGGGCGAACCTCGCGGCGTGGCGCGAATTCCTCCTGGTCTGCGGCGCGGTGTTGGCGCTCGGGATCTGGCAGTACACCGCACGCGTCGCCGGGTTCCGGGAGGCGATCGGCCTGGTGCTCGCCGCGCTCGACGAGGAGCTGATCTATCGGCTCGCGGTGCTGATTCTCCTCGGCGCGTGTAGTGCCGCACTGGTCGGCCGGAACTGGCGCAACGCCGAGGATTGGGGTGTAGCACCCGGCCTCGTGGCGCTGCTGGGGTCGGGCCTCGTGTTCACCCTCCTGCCGGGACACGTCGCCCAGATGAGCAACACCCTGCACGCGCTCCCGTTCGCGGCGCTCGCCATCGTGCTCGGATACGCCGTGCTGCGAACCGGCGCCCTGTTTCCCGCCGTGATGGTCCACGCCCTCCTCAACCTCGTGACGATCGCGGCGTTGAACACGAACACGCCCGGCGCGTGGCGAACCGCGTTCGCCGCCAGCGCCCTGCTCGCGCTCGTGGGCTGCACGATCATCGCCGGGCGACGCCTCGGAATCCTGCAGCGCGTGGCGGTCGAGCCCGCCTGAGGAGAGCCCACCGGGCGGCTTCGAGCCGCCTCGGGCCGGCGCGCCGACGGGTAGGGTAACGAGTTACCCTAGCTGGCGACGATCTCAATGGGTGAGGCCTCGATGACCAGCCCAACGGCCCTGCGCAACGCTCCCGCTCTGCCAGCCGATCCTCGCTACCAGCGGCTCATGGTCGCGACCCGCGACGCGGCGCGCGGCGGCTACGACGCGGTGCAGATGCGCGAGCTCGCCGCCCAGACTCGCATGTCGCTAACGACGGTGTACCAGTTCTGCTCCTCGAAGGATCACCTGATCGCGGAGGCACACGTCGACTGGATCGACGGCTTCCGCGCCGCACTCGCGCGCCGATCCCCGACCGGCGCCACCGCCGCCGAGCGGGTCGCGACCGTCCTGCGTCAGTTGAGTCGTTCCCTGGATCGTCATCGTGAGCTCACCCTGACCATTTTGCGGGCGTTGGCGTCGACCGAGCCGGCCGTGCGCGCGAGCCGCCGTGCGGTCAGCGACACGTACGCCGCGATTATCGACGCGGCGATCGGCGACGAACCCGTGCGAGAGCGCGAGGCGGTCATCGAGACCCTCGGTCGCGTGATCGGGAGCGTCCTCGGTGAGTGGGCGAGCCAGAGCATCGACGCCGGCGAGGCAGGCGACGTGCTGCAGCGAGCCGCCTACCTGCTGGTGCGGCCCGCCTGACCCGGCGTCGGGCCGGATCGGCTACGACGCGTCCATGAGCGCGTGGAGATGCTCGGTCGCGGCGATCCAGCCTTCGACCATGTCCCGCACGACATCCTTCGCCGGGCGCACCCGGTCGATGCTGCCGATGATCTGCCCCGCGGGGTGTCCACCGAAGGCCTTCGAATGCACGCGGCTGAACCGCTCGGCGGCTTCGCCGTAGAGCAGTCCCTGGAGTGGCATCGGGAGCGGATCGGGCGCGTCGGGTTGCTCCCACGCCTCGGTCCACTGCGTGCGGAGCTGGCGGGCGGGCTTGCCGGTCATGACGCGCGACCGCACCGCGTCGCGGGAGGTGGCCGCGAGGAGGTTCTCGGTGACCTCGGGGTACATGTCCGCCTCGGCGGTCAGGAGCCAGATCGAGCCCGTCCAGACTCCCTGGGCGCCGAGCGCCATCGCGGCGGCCATCTGGCGGCCGTCGCCGATGCCACCCGCGGCGAGGACCGCGACGTCGTCGGGGACCGCGTCGACCACCTGGGGTACCAGCACCATCGTCGAGATCTCGCCGCAGTGGCCACCCGCCTCCGTGCCCTGGGCGACGACGACGTCGACGCCCAGGTTCACCTGGCGTTCGGCATGCTGACGAGAGCCGACGAGCGCGCCGACGAGCCGCCCGGCGGCGTGGGCTTGCTCGACCACGTACGGCGGCGGGGGGCCCAGCGCGTTGACGACCATCCGCACTCCGGGATGGCTGAGCGTGACCTCCATCTGCCCCGGCCCCTCGGCGTCGACGTTGAGGCCGGCCGCCTTTGGGGCGCGATGCTCGAACTCGTCGGGGAGCCGCGGGATGCCCGCGTCGTCGAGCACGCCCTGCACGAAGTCGCGGTGGGCCTGGGGGATCAGGGTCTTGAGATGTTCGGGCGTCGCGTCGGCGCCACCGCCCTGGCCGACGTACTTGGCGGGCATCGCGAAGTCGACGCCGTAGGTTCGGCCCTTGACGTGGTCCTCGATCCAGTTGAGCTCGACCTCGAGTCGCTCCGGCTCGAAGGCCAACGCACCGAGCACGCCGAACCCGCCCGCGTTGGTGACCGCCGCCACCACGTCTCGGCAATGGCTAAACGCGAAGATCGGGAACTCCATGTCGAGGCGATCACAGATCGAGGTGCGCACAGTGACCCTCCGTCCTGCTCGAGCAGCTGCCGCCCGCTCCCGGTTGCCGGGGTCGGCGTCGACGATCCAGGGTGTCGGGTGGACCATCGCGCCGGCCGGCGCGAGTAACGAGTTACCAGAACATTATCCCGTCCGTCGCCCTGGTCACAGCTCGAGCGCGGTTCGTAGCAGCGCCAGCACGTGCTCCCTCCGGACGGCGAGCGCAGCGGGAGTCAAGGGATCCTCGTCCACCAGCGCGGTGATGAGCGCCGCGTCGGAAAGGTACGAGAGGACGGCGCCATAGCCGGTCAGGATCAGCTGGGCGGCGTCGTAGCGCCGCAGACGGCCTTCGTTCATCTCTTCGGTGAGCCACGCCGCGCCTCGCTCGAACAGCGGTCGCAGCCCCGCGCCGAGCTCCTCGGTGACGATCGACCCGTCGAGTGCCTCCCGTCGCGCGATCAGGACGAACTCGGGGCGCTCCTCGAAGAACCGGAACGCGGCGCGCAGGACCTTCTCGACCTGCACCCAGCCGTGGTCGACGGTGCCGATCGCCTCGCCGAGCAGGTCGAACCAGTCCCCGAATGCGTCGAGCACGACCGCCCGGTACAGGGCATCCTTCGAGGGGAAGTGGTGCAGGAGACTCGAACGGCGGACGCCCACCTCGTCGGCGATGTCGTTCAGGCTCGTGCCCGTAAAGCCGTCCGCGGCGAAGTGGCGGAGCGCGGCCGAGAGGATCTGGGCCTTCGTGCCCCCACCCTCGGGCTCCGGCGCGCCCATCGACCCCCCTCCCTCCGCTTGCGGGCGCCGGCTTGGCCCCCGCCGTGACGAGTATCGCCGGTTCGCTCGGTCGAGCCCGCGCCGCGGGTCTGCTCGTCCCCAGCGCCCGGACGCGACCTGGGGTCGGGTCGGGAGCAGGTGTCGACCCGCCGCTCCCCGTCCTGCCCCGGAGCCCCGCCGCACCCGGGTGGCCTCCACCTGGCAGAAATCATCAGAGAAATGACATTGCTGCCAGCAAGGGACGCGTGGATGATCGACGCGTGGTGCGAACCCCCCGCCAGGTCCTCGTCGTCGCCTTCGACGGCTTCCAGCTGCTGGACCTGGCCGGCCCGGTCGAGGTGCTGCGCAGCGCGACGCGACTCGGCGCGCAGCCGCCCTATGCCGTCAGGATCGCCGCACCGCAGGGCGGCCGAGTTCGCTCCGAGAGCGGTGTGGCGGTGGAGTCCGACCTGTCGCTCGCCACGCTAGCGAGCAACCCCGAACCACTGGACACGCTCGTCGTCGTCGGCGGCGACGGGACTCGAGCGCGCCATGGCGACGCGCAGTTCCTCGCCGACCTCACCGCGGTAGCAGGACACGCGCAACGCATCACGTCGGTCTGCACGGGCGCCTGGCTGCTCGCCGCAGCGGGACTCCTCGACGGGTACGAGGCCACGACCCACTGGGCGACGTGCGACGCCATGGCCGAACGCCACCCCGAGGTCCGGGTCCTGGCCGACCGGATCCACGTCCGCGACCGGGACCGCTGGACGTCGGCGGGGGTCACCGCCGGGATCGATCTGTTCCTCGCCCTCGTCGACGCGGACCACGGCAACGAGCTCGCCCACACCGTCGCGGCGTGGCTCGTCGTGTTCGCGCGGCGGCCCGGCGGTCAGTCGCAGTTCAGCGCCCAGCTTCGGGCTCAGGCCGCCACGACCCCCTCCCTCGCCGACCTCCAGCGATGGCTCCCCGATCATCTCCAGGGTCACCTCGACGTCGACGCGCTGGCGGCGCGGGTGAACATGAGCCCGCGCACCTTCGCTCGGTGCTTCGCCCGCGAGACCGGCACGACGCCCGCCGCGTTCGTGGAGGAGCTCCGCGTCGAGACCGCCCGGCGTCTCCTCGAGTCCACCGACCTCACGATCGGCGCGATCGCCGGGCGCGTCGGGATGAAGAACCCCGAGACGTTGCACCGCGCGTTCCAGCGACGCACGGGAACGACCCCCGACCGGTACCGCCAGCACTTCAGCCGGCGGGCTTCCTGAGAGGAGACCTACGGTGCAAATCGCCATCGGCCTGTACGAGGGATTTACCGCTCTCGACGCGATCGGCCCCTTCGCGGTGTTCACGAACATGCCCGACACCTCGGTCGTCGTCTGCGCCGACCGTACCGGCCGGCTCACCGACGAGAGCGCATTACTCCACCTCGACATCGAGCACACCTTCGATGAGGTCCGCGCACCCGACGTCGTCCTCGTTCCGGGGGGACTGATCACGCGGCGGGTCGCCCGCGACGGCGGTCCGATTGTCGACTGGCTTCGTCGCGTCCACCCCGCCACCACCTACACGACGTCGGTCTGCACCGGCGCGCTGCTCCTCGGCGCCGCGGGCGTGCTCGACGGGTGCCGCGCCACCACCCATTGGATGGTGCTCGACCAGCTCCGTGCGTACGGCGCCGTCGCGGCGGACGAGCGCGTCGTGTTCGACGGCAAGGTCGTGACGGCCGCCGGCGTGTCGGCGGGCATCGACCTCGCCTTGACCCTGGTGACCGAACTCCAAGGTGCCGAGACCGCCCAGGCGATCCAACTCGGCATCGAGTACGACCCTCAGCCGCCCCATGATTCCGGCTCGCCGACCTCGGCGTCACCGGCCGTCCGCGAGTTCGTCGCCCAGATCATGCGCGACGCTGAGGCCCGGGTCCACGCGACACCGTGACCAGGCCGAGGCCTGCGACGCCGCGCGTCGATTAGAACGGGCGACGCAGGCGGGAGGGAGCATGGAGCACCAGGCCGAGCTCATGACCACCATCCGGTGGCAGACCGCCGGAATGGGCGCCTGGGGGGCGCTCGGCTCGCCCTTCTACCACGCGCTGTGCGAGGGGCTGGCCGTCGATGTCGAGCGCGATGGTCCCGCGAGTCGAGTCCTGGCACCGTTCGCGGGCGCCCCACCGGAGGCCGCGTACGTGCTGCGTCTCCTCGGCGGCGTGCACCGACTCGTCCTGAGTGGCGAGGCCCCGGACTTGGCCAAGCACTTCCCCTCCGTCGGCGGCGATGGCGACGGAGCGGCGGCCGTGGTCGCGATGCGAGACCTGCTCGTCGACCCGCCGGCCGCGGTCCTCGACGCGCTGGCACGCCCACCCCAGACCAACGAGGTCGGCCGCTCGGTCGCGCTGACGTCGGGGCTGCTCGTGATCGCGCGGGAAGTCGCCCTGCCAGTCGCGCTGCGGGAGGTCGGGGCCAGCGGCGGGCTGAACCTGCGCCCCGACTCCTATTGGTTCGAGCAAGACGGAGTCAGCTGGGGCAATGACGCGTCACCGGTGCGCTTCGTCGACCTGTGGCGCGGTGGCGTCCCACCATTCGGAGCCGGGCTCGAGATCGTCGACCGGCGCGGGTGTGACCGTGATCCGATCGATGCGACGAGCACCGATGGTGCCGTGACTCTCCTGTCCTATGTCTGGCCCGAGCCGTCCGAGCGCTTCCAACGTGCCCGCGACGCGCTCACCCTCGCCCGGGAGACGCCGGTGACCATCGACCGCGCGGATGCCGCCTCGTGGCTCGGCGCGCAGCTCGACCCACGCCAGCCGGGAACCGCGCTGGTCGTCTACCACTCGGTGGTCTGGCAGTATCTCGACGCCCCCACCCGGGCGGCGGTGCGCGAGCAGCTCGACCACGCGGGACGCCGGGCGACGGCTGACACACCGTTGGCGTGGCTGCGCCTCGAACCGCATCCCTCGACGTACGCCCCGGCTGAGCTGCGCCTCACCCTCTGGACCGGGCGCGCCACGGGACCGGACGAACGACTCCTCGCCACGACCAGCTTCCACGGCGGCCCCATCACCTGGCTTGCCGACCCGGACCGCTCGGTCGGCTGACGGCGCTCGGCGTCGAGCGCCGACGAGCGGAGCGGCATGGTTCGAACATCATCGGCTGGGCAATTCGACCGGCCACGAACCCGCCCTCGCCCTACATTGCGACCTTGACCACGAACGCCGTGTTGATCGACTTGTACGACACGCTCGTGTCGTGCGATTTCACACCCCTCCACGCCCTCGTCGCCGAACGCCTCGGCGTCTCGCTCGCGGTGGTCGTCGCCGCCTACGACACCACTCGTCGGTCCCGTGGGACGGGCCACTACCCGAGCCCCGAGACTGCGATGGGCTCCATCGTGGAGACCTGTGGGCGCGAAGCCACGACCGCGCTCGTGGAGAGCCTGGTGGCGATCGAGCGAGACTTCTTCGCCCGCGAGGTGCGGCTGTACCCGGACTCACTCGACACGGTCCGCTGGTTGCGGGGCTCGGGCGTCCGAACCGCCCTGGTCAGCAACTGTTCGCCGGCGTCGGGCGGCGTCGTCGATGATCTCGAGCTGGCATCCGAGATGGACGCCATCGTCTTGTCGTTCGAGGTCGGAGCCCTCAAGCCCGCGCCCGCGATCTTCCGCGCCGCGCTCGAACGACTGGACACGTCACCGTCTGACACCTGGTTCATCGATGACCAGGCCTCCTACTGCGATGGTGCACGCCGACTCGGGATGCGAACCTTGCAGATCGTTCGAGCCGACGCGGGTACCGCGGGCAGGGGCGGGCGTCGCGACGATGATCTCGGCCCCAAGGAGCGAAACGCCGCCCATCCAATCGCCGAGTCCTTCGCCGCCGCGCGTGGCTACCTCGAGATTTCGTAGCGTCTCGGGCACCCCGCCCAGACTTCGGGTGTCCGCCACTCGTGGCAGCGCTGGAACCAATCGAGATCGGGGCGGCTCACCCCCACGGGCCGAGGATGGGCAGATCGGGTCGGGTCAGCCGGCCGTAGAGCCATGCCAGCTCATCTCGATCGTCGAGCAGCCCAGCCTTGGGGAGCTGAGCGCCCTCGGGGAGGCGCTGGCGTACAGTCGACCGGAGCAGCGGTAGCGAGGCCGCCACAAAGTCGTCGGACCAATCGCGTTGGGTCACCCCGAGACCCAGGTCGAGCAAGTGGACCTCGAGCTCCTGCCACCGACGAGCTGGCAGCGCGTTGAGTGGTCGTTCCCGTCCGCTCACGTCCCGAGTGACGTTGATCCAGGCGGCAGCCGGTACTCGCCGCCATGCGTCATCCATCGCGTCGCCTGAACTGCGCACGTCGTCGATGAGCTCGACGGCTCCGCGGGTCGCGCCAGCGTCGATCTCGGCCGCCCGGGCCGGAAATCCACCCGGATACTGCTCGATGACCTCCCCGCGGCACGCGGCCTCCGCCCGACGGCGATGGCTGTCGGCGTTGCGCGCCACGTGGGTCAAGACATGACCGACGGTCCAGCCGGGCAGGAGGCTCGCCCGGCGTGCGGACGCGTCACTCAGTTCCGCGATCACCGACAGAAAGCGTCCGTGAGCGCCCGCGATCCGCCTCAGGTCTTCGCTGGGAACACCGACCCCGTGGTCCATGTCCCGACCCTATGGGCGGCCGTGGCCAGGTTCGGCGCCTATTTCCGAGGCCGATCCCGCCTCCGCCATCCGCCACGCGCGGCGGTAGCCGGGGACGCCTGGGCACCAACTGCCACCACGCCCCGGGTGCCTTCCGTCAGCTCTGGCGTCAGGCTCAGACGCTCCCGGGTCGCTTGGACTGGTTCTTGAGCTGCTTCTCGGCGCGTTTTTCCTTCAACGACTTGCCGGGCTTCTTCGCGTTCGGTTTCTTCGGCGACTTATCGCCCATGACACCTCCCGGGTCGATCCAACGAGCGCGAGGTGCGCACCCGGACCGATGAAGCCGGCGGGGGGCGGCTCGCGAGGACACGGTCACCGTAGTGCGAGATCGCGCCGTGGGGGTCGCATTCGGGGATCGGCCCTGAGCTCTTGGTGCAGCGCCCTCATTGGAACCGGTGGCGCGCGTGGCTGGACGGACGTCGCCACCGCCCGGCCCGCGTACCTGCGCCGAGGGTGCGGATCTGCCGAGGTGCGGTCGGGCTCCGGCGGGATGACCGGCGCGCCAGTGCCGATGACCTCAGGTCGAGCCCGCGTCTCGCAATCCGGCCTCGGCACTCTCAGCCATGATCTGCTCGATCCACCACTGCGGTGCGGCACCCATCAAGGTCCCCATGTCCCAGTAGTCCCACCACCGCACGAGCTTCCCGTCTCGGATCTGTTGGACCGACACGAACGGCAGGGATATGCGCTCGCCGGTCGGCCATTCCCAGTGTTCGACATGCTCGGTCACCACCGAGTCGCCTTCGCACACGATGAGGCGGATGTCGTGTGAGAGTGACGACAGCGGCTTGAGTCCGAGCTGGAGCCGTGCCGCGATCTGCGCGGGTCCTCGGGCAACATCGTCGCCGGGTGAGGGCACATCGGTGTACTCCCCCGTCTCGGAGAAGTACGCGCCGACGGCCGCGAAGTCTCGTCGGTAGAGATCGGCCCAGAACGCCTCGATCAGGTCACGATTGGCCATGGGTCCCTCCGTCCGGCATCGCAGTCGCGCTGCACCACACCCAGCCCGGCCGTCCATGGGTGCGGTGGCACTGCCTCGCGACGCGAGCCTCTCATCACGGACGACTCGTCGACAAAGCGGGGCGTCCAGCTGGAGTCGACGCCGCGAGCCAATCGGGATGGCGCGGAGGCTCTACGGCTCGCCGTCGTTCCGGGGCATCGTCGCCGCGGGCTGCGCTCCGCGCTGGTTGTCGAGACCGAGCGGCGCCTGCGAGCCGTGGCTGTCGGCAAATCGCGGTGGCCGTCGCCATCGCCGCGCGGCACGCGGTCGGGTTCTGGAGCGCGGCCGCGTACACCGCCCGGCGACGAGAACTGTCGCTTCGTCAAGACGCTCGACCCGGGGCCGCGCGGCGCGCCGGCGGTGCGGTGACCGCCCGCCGGGTCGGCCGACGCCCGAACGGCGTCCGTGGTCAATACAGCTAGGGCCGGGCCGCCAGCGAGAAGAAGCCGACGCCGATGTAGCCAACGAACTGGCCGGTTTGGGGAGCGTGGATGACCTCGCCCCCACCGACGTAGAGGCCCACGTGCTGGCTCGGGTCGGCGGTGAATACGAGATCACCGGGTTGGAGCTCGTTCATCGGGACGTGAGGGAAGTCGGCGTACTGGGCTCCCGAGAAGTGCGGCATGCCGACCCCCGCTGCGCCCCAGGCCATCATCGTCAGCCCGGAGCAGTCAAAGCAGCCCGGGCCGGTGCCGGCGTAGCAGTAGGGCTTGCCGATCTGGGCCTGGGCGTACCGGATGGCGGTCCCGGCCGATCCGCTGGGTGCGGGAAGGTTGCCCGAGAAGCTCGGGGTGGGCGCCGACAACTGGGCCGAGGTCTGGGCCTGCGCTTGGGCGACGAGGGGAACGAGTTGACCCTTGACCTGGCCGAGCAGCGCGTTGTACTGGCTGTTCGAGGCCTGGAAGCTGGCTTGGACCGCCGCGAGCGCCGCTGCCTGCTTCTCGGCCTGCGCCTTGGCGCTTTGGGCGGCCTTCTCCTGGGAGTTCAGCTCCTGGCGGGACTGGTTGAGCTGGTCGATGAGCGCGTTGTCCTGGTCGCTGGCCGCCGCGGTGTATTTCTGGCTGCTGGCCAGCTCGCTCGGGTCGATGCTGAACAGCGAGGTGTCGGCGCCGTTGCTGGCGCTCTGGTAGATCGACACCGCCCGCTGCTCGACGAGGGCCTGGAGCTCGTCGGTCTGGGCCTTCGCCGCCGCGATGCGCGCTTGGGCGTTGGCGATCGTGGCGTTGGCTTGCTGGAGTGCGTACTGCGCCCCGTTGACCTGCTCGTTGATCGCGTTGAGCTTCGCCGCGTTGGCGCTGATCTGAGACTCGAGCTGCGTCGCTTGCTGCTCGAGGCTCGGTGAGGTTTGCGCACTGGCCTGCGCGACGGTGAACGTGCTGACGCCGGCGGCGGCGAGGACCACGGCGAGGAACAAGGCTCGGGTGCGGTGCTGGAGTCGCATCATCGCTGGCCGCTCGCTGGCGCGGTGGGTTTCGAACTGTTGCACAAGACCCGCACCTCAACTGACCAACGAAGAGGCACGGGCTTCGTTTCACCCTAGGCACTCCGGAGCGGGTACCGCCAGGATCCCCCGGGGCGCCGCGTCGCGGCAGGTCAGGGCGGTCATCTCGCCGGCCGCCCATCCCGGGCCCGAGCCAGATCGGCACCGCGCCGCCGACCAGACCCGCCCCCGGTGCACGCCGCCAACGCTCGGACGCGGACGATCATCGGAGCCGACCGGGTACGATTCGCCGCACAGTCGCCCACACCACTGGTGCGTGGCCGAGGAGACGCTCAGATGCCCGCTGCAGTCGCATGGGATGCGGAGTCACTCGAGCCGCTCACCGACGAGGAGCTCTCCGTCCTCGCCCTCGCCGCCGATCCTGACCCTTCGCTCGACGACGACGCGGTGTCCTTCTGGGACCTCACGGGGGCCGGCCCGGATCAACGTTTGCCCAAGTGGTACATGCCCGCCCCGATCGGGGGAAACGGACCGGTGCGGGGTTGGCGGCGGCGGCTCGTGATTCTCCTGATCGCCTCGTTCCTGCTCATCGATGCCTACGGGCTGTGCAACATCTACGGCTGGGTGTCGTTCGGGTGACCCGCCCGTTCGACACGGCGGCTCGTCGACCTCGATCCTGACCCCGGCGACGCTCACCCGAGGTCGCCGCGACCGACGAGCCGTCAGCCCGTCCCAAGGCCTGCGACCAGCGACCCGTGATCGTCAGTCCAGATGCCTGGGCTTCGAGACGAGCTGACCGCCCGCGGTCAGTGGACCTGGAGCCGGTACGTCCCGGCTCCGACCTGGAGGACCGCGTCACCGTGGTCCACGTTCACCAGTCGCACTCCGCTCGCGTCGGCGAGGGATCGGCCACGCTCGGTGATGTGCGCGGCGTTCGGTGCAGCGAGGTGCACGGTCGCGGTTGCGTTCGCGGGGACGGTCAGATCGAGGGTGAGGGCATCGCGTGACCCTTTCTGGCGGTGCCACGCGACGGCGATGAAGCCCCGCGGCGTTGGGACCCGTCCCGACGCCCAGGTGAGCGCGGTGCGGGGAGGAGCGACGTCGAAGGTGGCGTAGCCCGGGCCGGTCGAGTCGACGCCGAGCAGTTCCCGCTGGATCTCGACGAGCACGTTGGAACCCCAGCCGTGCGACATGCTGTCCCCGTTCGAATCCAGCGGCTTCCAGACCTCCCAGGTGAAGGTCGCGCCTTTCGCCAGGATGTTGGCCCACCCCGGGGTCTTGGGGTCCGTGACGCGCTCGACGAAGTCGCGATCACGGCCGGTGAGCCGGAGCGCCTCGAGGAGCTCCCCCGCCGTCCGGGGCGGATTCTGCATCCCGAGGCTGGCGATGTAGCTCCCGACCGCTGCGAGTCCTGCTCCGGGCACGACGCCGTAGACAACCGCCGCGGTGTTGCTGGCCTGGGAGGCCTGCGTGGTCTGCGCGCCGCTGGCGTCGAGCCCGTCGACGTAGATGCCGTCGGGACGGGTCAGTCGGGCGTTGATCGCGCTGGTGAGCGCCGCTTGGCGGGACCGCTGCAGTTCGACGTCGCCGGCGGGCTGGTTCAGAACCGCGGCGATGTCTCCGGCTCGGCGGAAGACGTTGACCCCGAGCACGTTGAGTCTCGTCGCGACCGGGTACGGGTAGGAGACGTTGGTGGCGGGCAGGTTCGTGACGAGCCCCGTGGAGGGGTCGATGGCAGCGTCCACGTAGCCGGCGAGGTTGGTGATGACTGGGTACACGGCTTCGAGCAGGCTGCGATCGCCGGTGTAGAGCCAGTACTGCCAGACCCACTCCGGATAGATCTCGGTGAACTCGTCGATGTCGAGCGCACCGATGCCGGTGGGGTAGATCTTGTTGACCGCACCCTGTTGTGGCCAGTAGCGGCCCTGGGATTGCGCGAACTCGAGGAGAGACTTGCGCGTGAGGTTCTGCTCGCCGAAGGCCGCCATGGCGGTCTGCGATTCGTTGAAGCCGTCCCAGAGCCAGGGGCCCTTCTCACGCGTCGGGGTGTCGATGAACTGCTCCTGAGCGGTGAACAGCGATGAATGGCGGCCGAGCTCGAAAACGGCGTCCGCCGTGCGGCTCGAGGACGAGAAGGTGGCTCCCTGGACGTCGGGGACGGCGGTGTGCCGCGTGAGGGCGACGACGTCGTCGGGCGACAGCGTCTCGCCCGGGTTGTCGATCTGGAGATACCGGAAGCCGAGGTAGTCGAAGGGGTGGAAGGTCTCGGTTCCGCCCCCTCGCTCGATGTACGAGTAGCTCAGGTTGGTGTGCTGGGTGCCTCGGCTGGTGGAGACCTGCCCGCGGACCCCGACGAAGGGGTGTTCGTCGAGGAGGTAGCCGGCGTGCATGGTGATCTTGCGGCCCCGTTGGCCGTGATGGAACGTCACGGTCGGGACCGCGGCGTAGACCTTCCCGAAGTCGGCGACGACGGCGCCGTTGGCGAGTCGGGTCAGCGACACTGCCTTCACCGGCGTCTCGACGATGCGGGTGCGCACCGAGACGAGGTCGGTCCACGGGGCGACGCCGGCGGGTCCGAGCACGGTGGCGGGCGCCCAGTGGCGGTCGTCGAAGCCGGGCTTGTCCCAGCCAACGGGAACGCGGGACCCATCGATATTCTCGGTGTAGTCGACCTGGTCTCCCTCCACGTCGCGCTGCGTTCCGGGACCCCAGTTGCCCTTCAGCACCCGCCACGAGCCGTTCGTCGTGATCAGCTGGGTGCTCCCGTCCTGGTGGAGTATCGAGAGTTGCGCGATGACCCCGGGTGTGCCGGCCGGGTGGCCTTTCGTCGCGCCATCCCAGTTGGAGAGGATCCCGATCGCGTTGCTCGTCCCGGCCCGCAAGAGTCTGGTGACGTCGAGGGTCTCGTAGTACTGGGAGTCGGGATAGCTGTACGCCTCGCCCTTGCCGGCCCGGACACCGTTGACGGACAACTCGTATTGCTGGTCCGCCGACACGTAGACGCGCGCCCGAACGATCGGTGATGCCCCGAGCGTGAACTGCTTACGGGCATAGGTGAACTGGTTGTCTTCGACGGTGTCGTTGGCCGCGCGCCGGATCCAGTCGGCCTGCCAGTCCTGGTCTCGCAGACCCGTCTCGAACCGAGCCGGCGTGGCAAACGGGCTCGGCCCACCAGTTGCAGCCCAGATCTGCACCGTCCACGCATAGACCGAATCGGGTGCGAGCGCCGGGCCGGCGTAGGGGACAAACGCCTGGTCGCTCGACGTGACCCGACCGCTGTCCCAGACCATGGTCGCACCACGCGCGCGACCGGCGAGGACCAGATGGTTCACGACGATCCGATATGCCGTCTGGGTCGCGCCGCGCTGGGGATCGTTCACATGCCACGCGAACTGGACATCGGTGACGCCGAGGCCGATCGGACCGCTCAGGCCGTCGGTGGTGAGCGACGCGGGGCGCCCAGGCGCGCCGTCCCCCGCGACGGGCGCGGCGGACGCGCTCCCAACCGGGGCGAGCACCAGGGCGAGCAGCAGCGCGCCAGCGACACTGAGCCGCAACGACCGCGCCAACGTGGCGACCTGCCGACCCCGCACGCGGCGACATTAGGTCGGCGGGCGACTCGGTGCCCCGGCTCGCGCCCTTGTGGGGCAACGAGGCAACTCCCGGCGATGGTGAACGTGACGCTCAAAACTGCCGGTCGGCGGACGAGCCAGAGATTGGCCGGAACGTGTCGCGACCCAGCGGGGCTACACACCAGCCGCGCTCGCCATCGTCGGCGTCTACTTGTTCTCACGCCTGAAGGTCGTGACCCCACCCAACGGCTGGCCGGTGTGCCTCGTGGCCGTGATCTTCAGCGTGGTCTGGCTCTCGGCGATCGCCAGCATCCAAATCGCCGTCAACCAACTCGCGCGGGACTGCCCCGTCCCCGAGACCCCGAGGGCGAGTCAAAGAGCCTCAACGTATCACAGATCGACTAATCCAGTGTAGTAACACCAGTATCCTTGTACTAGTGATCGTGTGCTATAGTTGAGTTCGATGAGCGAGTGGAGTTTCCTGACCAACCACGCGCGGGCGTTGCTGTGCATCGCCCACGACCCCGGCGTGCGGCTCCGCGACATTGCCGCCGAGTTGGCGATCACCGAGCGCAGCGCATACGGGATCGTCAATGACCTCGCCGCCGCGGGCTACGTCGTCAAGCAGCGTGAGGGTCGCCGGAATCGCTACGAGATCCAACAGCATGTCTCGCTCCAGGAGCCGACGGCCCGCGAGCGAACGATCGGCGACGTGCTCGAGCTCCTCGTTGACAAGAAGAAGCAAATCCAGCGATCCAAGGCCCGAGCGGTGACGGACGGGCACGCAGCCCGGGTCTAACGAAGGCCGGACAACGCTTCACGGCGACGTCTGCGGTCAGGGCATCGTCGACACGTCGGCGTCGGGCCCGATCGTGGAGTACATGAACGCCAGGGTGGTGTCGAGGGTCTCTTCGGTGACGGCCTCCGGATCGACGATGTGGTCGATGCCGAGCCCGTTGAAGAGCGCCAGCGCGATCGTGGTCAGGTCGCGCGTGGGCAAGCGCGGGGTGGCACCGCTGCGGGCGTACTCGCGGTCGAGCATGCGCTGGACGGTCTCGTGCACTTTGCGTGCGCTGGCCGCGAGCTTCGAACGAGCCTCGGGGTTGCGAGCCGCGTAGAGCACGAACTCCAGGTAGAGAATGCCCCAGTCGCCGGACCAGCCTTCGGAAATCAGTCCCTTGATCCGGGGGAGTCCCTCCGACTGCGGCCGCGGCCCGCTCTCGAGCTCGCTCTGAAACGCCGCGGCTTGGCGTTCCTCGCGGTCGTCGAGCAGGGCGAGGAACAGGTCGTCCTTGCTCTTGAAGTTCGAGTAGACGGCACCCTTGGTGAAGCCCGCCGTGGCGGCGACCTCGTCCAGGGACGAGCCGTGAAACCCGCTCCGGGTGAACACAATCTCGGCCGCGTCGAGCAGGTGCTCGCGCGTCATCGCGCGGCGACGCTGGGGAGTGAGTGGCTCAAAGGTCATCGGCGCAACCCCTTGTCATACCATTGACCATATGACATACTAATCGGTATGTTACGTTCCTCGCGGAACCTCGGTTCGAGGGTAGTCGCCATCGAGAGCCTCGAAGCGTTGTCCTGGCTGGATCGTCGCCACGCCTGGGAGTGCCGCCTCCGCCAGCTCGAGGAGGAGTCGGGACACCGGGTGCCCAGGGCGCTGCCGGTCGCGCTCGTTGAGCGAGCGACCGCGTGAGCACGTCCTCGGCCATCCGGCCCGGGGGTGCCGACGGGCTCGGTCACCGGGCGACGGTGTTGCAGGTCGAGGGGGTACACAAGGCCTACGGGTCGACCGTGGCGCTCGCGGGTGTCGATCTCACCGTGGCGGGCGGCACGATCCTGGCGCTGCTTGGGCCCAACGGCGCGGGGAAGACGTCGCTGGTGTCGATCATCGCGGGGCTCCGCCGCCCCGATCGCGGCCGCGTACGGGTCGGCGGCATCGACGTGGCCCGAGCGCCGCAACGGGCCCGCCAACTCATCGGGCTCGCGCCCCAGGAGACCGGCGTCTACCTCCCCCTCACCGTTCGGGACAACCTGCGCTTCTTCGCCGGGCTCGCCGGACTCCGCCGAACAGAGCTTCGCGAACGAGTGGGCGCGGTCGCGGCCGCGCTCGGACTCGAGCCGCTGTTGGGCCGACGGGCGTCCCAGCTCTCCGGCGGTGAGCGGCGGCGCCTGCACACCGCGATCGCGCTCGTGCATCGGCCCGCACTCGTGCTCCTCGACGAGCCCACCACGGGCGCGGATGTACGCACCCGGGCCGAGATCCTCGAGCTCGTCCGCGGTCTCGCCGACCAGGGATCCGCGGTCGTCTACTCGACGCACTACCTGCACGAAATCGAGGAGCTCGATGCGTCCGTGGCGATCATCGACCGAGGCCGCATCGTGGCCGACGGCGTGCTCGCCGACCTGATCGCCCGCTACGGGTCCAGCGCGTTGGAGCTCACCTTCGATCGCTTGGTCCCCGACGTCGCCCGGATCGACGGCTGCACCGTCGACGGATCCAGGGTGCGGATCCCGACGCCAGACCCCGCCCTCACCGCGGCGCAGCTCCTCCCCCACCTCGGGCCCCACGCCGACGCACTCCGTTCGGTCGAGATCGTGCGACCCAGCCTCGAGTCGGTCTTCCTCACCGTGACCGGCCGCCATTTCGCGCCGCACGCGGTCGAGCCAGTCGGATGATCTCGCTCCGGCGCCTCGAGGTCATCCTCGCCCACGAGGTACGGCTCGCGACGCGCGATCCCGTGCCGGTGCTGGTCCTGATCCTGTTTCCGATCATCACGATGGCGTTTCTGAAACCTGCCTTCCGTCCCGCGCTGGTCCAGAGTGGTCATCCGCACGCCAACGGCGCCGAACAGGTCGTCCCGGGTCAAGCGACCCTGAGCGCGTTCTTCGTCGTGTCGCTGATCACCGTTTCCTTCTTCGCCGAATACGCCTGGGCGACCTGGGACCGGCTTCGAGCCAGCGCGGCCAGCTCGCTCGAGATCGTGCTCGGCAAGGCCATCCCCCGGGTGGTGATGACGATCGCCCAGTTCGCCGTCATCATGACCACGGGGATCGTCTTCTTCGGCCTCGACATTCGCGGGTCGGCACTTGCGCTCGTCCCGCTGGTGGTGACCTTCGCGGTCTGCCTCGTGCTCCTCGGCGTGGCCGTGACCGCGGTGTGCCACACCGCCCAACAGGCCCAGGCGTTCGCGGTCGTCGGGATGGTCCTCTTCGGTGCGATCGGCGGGGCGCTCGTCCCGTTCAGCGTCCTCCCCCACTGGGCCCGCGTCATCGCCCCGATCACGCCGACCTACTGGGCAATGCACGGATTCACGGCCGTCATTCTCAACGGCAACGGGGTCGGCGGTGTCGAGGCTCCGATCGCGGCGCTGGCGGCCATGGCGGTCGTCTTCGGGTTGATCGCACTCCGGCGGCTGCGATTCGACGACCACAAGACGGGTTGGGCGTAGGCGCCGCGCCCGCGACGCATTCCTAGCCAGGCACCTGCCAGTGGATGAGGTCGGTGCTGCGGGCGATCCCGATCTTGGCGTGGCCCCAGCCACCGAAATGGGTCAGCTCGCCACTCCCGGCATACGTCACGTAGTAGTAGCCGTCCTGGGCGGTTGCGTCGCACACAAACGCGCTGTTGGCGTGCTCGAAGTCGACGCTCGAGATCCCACGTCCGGTATTCCAGGCTTGCGAGGGGATCTGGAGCTCACGGCCGTGGTTCCAGTGCAGCCACGATGTCGGCCGGTCCGGGTCACCGACGAGCGAGAAGATCCACGGCTGGTCGAGCGTGTTGGAAGTCGCGACCAGATGCCACTGGCCTTTGATGGTCAGGAACTCGAGGTTCTCGACGGTGTCGCCGTAGACCGTGATGTCGGGTCGCCCCACGTACATCCAGGGACCGTCGAGCGAGCCGCTCGGGGACCATCCGATCTCGAAGTTCTGGACCGTTTCGCCGAGCTTGTAGCCGACGATGAGGCCGTGAGGGGTCCAAGCCAGGGAGGGGTCGATCATGCGGTCTCCGGGAGCCGGGTGGAGGCTCCGAGCCAGTTCGTGCGACGCGGACCAGTGTTCAAGGTCCGGAGATGTCCGGTAGTAGGTCTTGTCCGGGAGACCCCCGACCTCACCCGGGTTGGATTCGTAGGTCGCCACATAGAGGCCCGACGGGCTGCGCACGATGTCGGGCGAGACAACCCCCAACGTTCCCGCTTGGTCGGGCCAGACCGACGGTGGCGACCAGTGGACCAGATCTCGGCTGGTCGCGGTCGCAATGCTCCAATGCTCCGCGCCCGGGGTCGGGACATCGTTCGTGACGTAGCTGAACAGCATGTGCCACGTCCCACCCGCCCAGATCAACGCCTGGTCCTTCGCCCCCGCGGTGGGATACGACAGAATCGGATTGCGAAGGCGAGACCACGCCACCGTCGGGCGAGCGGACCGCGGCACGACACACTGGTGGTTGGCCGGCGGGGGAACGACGATCGTCGCGCTCGCAGCTGCTGGCGCAGAACTCCGGGCGCAGGAGGCGACGAGGAGGCCCAACGCCATGACCAGCGCCGCACGAGACCACCCTCGGCGATGGGCTCCGTTCACCCCGATCGTCCCAGCCGCCGGCGGCGTCGCATCGCGTCGAGATTCAGGGCAGGTTCTCGCCCATGTCTCGAAGGGAGCCGATCGCGAGCGAACCGTCGCCGGGCGCGTGGAGGGCCGCAGCTGCTGCCAACGGGTTGGGTATCGGTGGGCCGGTCCGGCGGAGCGTATTGCGGTCGGTGTGACGAGACGGCTCGTCTCGGTCCGGAATCTGCAACATCGCCTCTTCCTCGTATGACCACGCATCCGCGTCGTGGACGGTCACGCGAATCCGGTACCCGAGCGTTCGGAAGGACTGATCGAGGAACGGGTTCGACAGGATCCCGTACACCTCGGAGCCGACCGCCGCGGTGAGTTCGAAGTCGGTGGCGTCCGGTTCGGCGGGCCCGGCGGCCAGGAGCACCTGGCCGCGCGGGATGCCCAGCGTCAGGGTCACGGTGTTGGCTGCGGGCTCCCACAACCAGTACCCCACCTGGTCGTGGAACGTTTCCGTCTCGCCCGGCTTCACGATGTGCGTGTGGTACCGCAGGCCGTAGAACAGCTGCGGGCCGTTCGTCTGCCGATCAATCGGCCGTGCTTCATACCGCTCGACAAAGGCGTCGCCTGCGACTCCGTCGGCGGCGGGATGCTCGTCGGTGCCTTTGGCCCCCTCCCAGATCCCAGCCAACGGACCGAGCGGACCAAGGTTCGCAGGGTGTCCGGATCGCCCTCGGGTTCGGTGAAGAGGTCGACTCCGTAGCCGTCCATCCGGCGGACGATAGCCCGAGGTCCCGGCGTCATCTCGGTAACGGGAGCCGGTCGCTCCGAACGAATCGATCGGATCCCGACGGCTTCGAGCCCTCGTCGTGTCGCGTTGCGCTCTACCCTCGAGGTTTGGATCCCGGCGCTCGCGGGCGCTTCGATCCATCCAGCACCTGCCGTGCGGAGCCAGCAAGGAGCAGCACCATGGATCAGAGCCGTGCCCGCACGTTGCTGGACCACGAGCGCTCCCGCTTGCGGGAGCTCGAGGGAACGGTGCAACGCGACCGTCGCGACGAGCGGACTCCCGATCCGCCCCATTGGGCGGACGGTGCCGCGCCCGAGGTGGAACAAGAGACCGATGAGGCGGTCGCCGAGCTGGTCCGAGACCGCCAGGCGGCCTTGGCTCGAGCCGAGGAACGTCTCGCGGCTGGCAGCTTCGGGCGGTCGGTGCGAAGCGGAGCGATGATTCCGGACGAGCGGCTCGAAGTCGAGCCGTTGGCCGAACTCACCGTCGAAGAGGCAGCGCACGACGAGCGCCCCAACTGATCTGACCACGGGAGAGCGTGTCGAGCCCAGCGTCTCGGGCGAAGACCTGGGCGTCCGGTCGGCCCCTCCTCTACCCTGACTGATGTGAACCTCGGACGGTGGAGCAGCGCGGCACTCATGCTGTCTGGTGTCGCGGGCGTTCTCACGCCGAGAAGCGTGGGATCGGCCCTCGAGCTACCCGCGACGACGGCACGGGGCGTCGCCGAGACCCGGGCCGGCCTCGGAGGCACCTACGCCGCGCTCGGTGGATGGGCATTGGTCAGTCGCGACCCAACCGCGCAAGCTGCGGTCGGCGTCACCTGGCTTGGGGCCGCCGGGGCCCGCCTGGCGTCTCTCGTGGTCGACCGGCCCCGAACCGATGGCACGTTCTGGGCCTATCTGGCGGCAGAGATCGGCTTGGGCGCGACCGCCCTGGTCGGTGCCGCTGGTGCACGACGCGGACGAGACGTTGCCTCGATCCGTGCAGAACCGACGGGGAGCCGGTAATCGAGAGGCGTCGTCGGTGACGACGGGGCGGGGGATGGCCGGCTGCGGAGGCTCGCGCGCTGGTTCCGGCTAGGCGCCGACCGGCTCGCTGGCTCCGACAGTGTTCCCGTCGCCGGCTGCCAACCCCAATGCTCCGGCCAATAGTTCATACGACCGGACCCGTTCGCGTGCGCCGTGCATCATGGTCGTCACGATGAGTTCGTCGGCGCCCGTGCGATCGACGAGCTCCTCGATGCGAGCGCGGACCTCGCGAGGGTCGCCGACGATATGGGATGCGGTCCAGGCCTTCACGATCTCGCGCTCGAGCGGCGTGTAGCGGTACTCGGCCGCTTCCTCTGGCGTCGGATAGCGGCCCGGATGTCCAGAGCGCAGCCGCACGATCGCCAGCGCCCCCGGACCGGCCAGCCAGCGGGCTTCCTCATCGGTGTCGGCGCAGACCACCGCGACGCCAAGCATGAGATGTGGCGCCGCAAGCCTGGACGAAGGTTGGAAGCTCGACCGATACGCGTGGACCGCGTCCAGGGTGCCCGCGGCGGCGAAATGGTGCGCGAACGAAAACGGCATGCCGAGCATGCCGGCTAAGTGGGCGCTGTAGTCGCTGGATCCGAGCAGCCAGACTTCTGGCCGGTACCCGAGCCCGGGGACCGCGGTGATGCCTCGGAAGGGATGCTCTTCGGGGAACGTCCCCTCAAAGAAGCCCAGCAGCTCCGCCAGGTGTTGTGGGAACTGCTCGGCAGACAGCGCGGCGGCCGAGCGGCGCAGCGCGTAGGCCGTGACTCGATCCGTGCCCGGCGCGCGCCCGATGCCCAGATCGATTCGGCCGTGATGCAAGGCCTCGAGCATCCCGAACTGCTCGGCGACGACAAGGGGCGCGTGATTGGGAAGCATCACACCGCCCGACCCGACGCGGATCGTGGACGTGGCCGAGGCGAGATGCGCGATCAGGACCGCGGGAGCGGAGCTCGCAATCCCGGGCATGTTGTGATGCTCAGCTACCCAGTGTCGTCGGTATCCGAGCCGCTCAGCTGCTCTCGCCAACTCAACCGAACTTTGGAGCGCGGCAGACGGCGACGAACCCTCCCCGACCGGGGCGAGATCCAAGACTGACAGGGGAACGAGCGGTTGAGACACCATCAATCCCAACATGCAACAACTCGAATGTCTTCCACGCTCTGTGCCTTCCACTCTTCGCCAGCTCTTCGGCGACGCCTGAGCCGAGCGGCGGACGCCGATGCTCGTGGTCGTCAGCGAGCGTCACGAGCCGGATTGCAGCACGGCCCCAAGCTGAACGTCGCGGACGGCGGCCCCGGAGACCTCACTAGGCCTCCCAGCCTGACTGGCGGGGTTGGGCGTGGCTCGCGGCGGGACGTCCGAACCTTCCCGTCGAGGTCCGGTCACCGGGACCATTGCCACCCACCGAGGTGCCCGTGAGGGGACGGGACACCCCACCCTTCCCCGCCTTGTCGATCGAGCCACGTGGACCCTGTTCCACGCCGTACACCATGCCGCACCGACACTGAATGCACTCACCGACAACCGTGTGCATTTCGTCGAATCGATCATCTCCGCGACGATCGTGTTCATACCGTCCACCTTCCTAGGGCTCAGCGCTCCCGCAGCCGCGGCACTGGCGATTGCCACCGTCTGCTTCACGGCATTCACGCACGCCGCAATTCGAACCAACATGGGACCCCTCCGATTCCCGATCGCGAGTTGCGATGCCAGGGCCGTGGTGCCTCCCAGCCAGCCGAGCTGGCGGGTGAGCGCAGCGACGGCCCGCCCCGGCGATTGCGTCGGTTGCGCGCGACACTGGGACCGGTGGATGGAGAGGCCGGAAAGCTGCTCGCCAGCGGGCGCGATGGCGACATCTTCGAGTACGGGGCCGACCGGGTGCTCCGACGCGCGCGCGACGGCCGCAGCCTCGAGCACGAGGCACGCATCATGCGCTATGTCGGTGCCCGGGGAATCTTGGTCCCGGCGATCCGCGAGGTGCGCGCGAACGGCACCGAGATGATCATGGATCGTGTGGTCGGCCCAACAATGCTCGCCGCCGTCTCGAGTCGCCCGTGGACGCTCGCTCGACACGCGACGGTGCTCGCCGACCTGCACCGCCAGCTCCACGCCCTTGACGCTCCGGACTGGCTCCGCCCCCTTCCCGATGGCGGCGATCGCGTGGTGCATCTCGACCTGCACCCGCTCAATGTCCTCTATGGATCCCAGGGCCCCGTGCTGATCGACTGGACGAATGCCGCTCGCGGTTGCGCCGAGACCGACCTCGCGCAGAGCTGGCTGATTCTCGCGGCAGCGGACACCTCGGACCAGGGCTTCGTGGCTCGGGCCAGTGGCCCGCTCAAGCGGCTCTTCGCCCACCTGGTGGTCCGGGAGTTCGACCGGGACGCGGTCGTGCCGTATCTCCGTCCGGTCGCTGAGGCAAGAGCCCATGATCGCCATGTCCGACCCGGCGAGGTCCGGGCGATGTCCCGAATCGTGGACCGCGAGGAGCGTCGAGTCGCTCGCCGCGCGGCGCAGGGCTGACGCCGAGGTTCTCATCGCCGTCCGAAGCGACGCCGCGACGTCGGTCGAGCTCAGCCGATCCCGACGGTCAGCCGCCCGCTCAAACGGCGACGGATCGCCTCCCGCCCGGCTACGACGCCGGCCACGGGCGGGGCCGCATCTCCATGGCCCTCCGGGCTTAGTGGAGCGCGGGTCGCGGCGGGTTCGTGCGGGGTCGCGTGATCTCGAAGAATCCCGGCTCCTGGGAGATCACCTGGATCGCGTCCCAGAGTCGGACAGCGGCCTCCCCGGTCGGTGCCGGTGCCATCACTGGCCCTTTGAAACCATGCGGCGGGTTGTCGCCCACGACGATCGTCGGAGTCTGGGTCTTGGGACCGCCGAACGCGTACGCGACCTCCATCGCTTCGACAATCGACGTGTCCCATTTGTCGTCGTCGGCCGCGTCAACGAGATCGGGCGCGAGGTGACACGCGGGGAGGCACTCCATCAGCAGCGCCTCCCCGCGTGTTGCACCATCGGCAAAGAATCGGAGACCCCACTCGGTGTAGAGCGCGTCGACGGCGTCTTCACCGACCCGTGTCCGCGCTGCCTCGAAGATCCGGAGCATCCGGTGCGAGATCGCGTGCGCGGCGATCGCGCCTTCTCGGAACCGCTTCGGGACGGTTGGGGCTACGCCGTAGTCATCGCGGAGCTCCAGGCAGTACGACCGCCACGTCACCGCCAGACCGCGCCGCGGCGCCACCGCTGTGACCCACCGCGACGTGATCCACGCCCAGGGACAGCTCGGATCGACGAACACGTCGACACCCGTCATGCGGGGAGGTTATCGACCGGGCGAGGCGCGATCCGTCGCGAGCTGCGAAATCCCGTCAGGCGTTCGGCCGGCGGGGCCAATACGGTCGCCCTCGGCGACGCGTCGACGGCCGGCCGGGCCGGAGGCCAGCGGGACGGCCGGCTACTCGGATAGACCGGCTCGGGCGTGGGCGGTTCCTGCACCGCGAGGTACTCGTCGAACTCCGCCACCTTCTGGGTGTCTTCGTAGACGGTCCCGAACGTGATGTTTCCTCATGACATCTTGGCGAAGAGCACGCTGCTGTTCTCGTAGACGAGCTTGCCGCTCGGCGCGGTGGCGTGATCGGTGAAGTGGATGCAGACGGTCGTTCGCCACGGCGGCCCCGCGATGAGCAGACTTCGGTACCCCGTGCGGGGAGCCTCGTAGGGTGGATGCGGCCACCAGGGCTCGCTACGCCGATCGCCGCGAGCCCGCGCGTCGTTTCATCAGGCCTGCGATTGGCCCGGCTGTGAGGCTGACCACGCAGACGGCGATCGGGAGGGTCAGTTCCGCTCGAGGACGATCACCGGGATAGTCCGGTCGGTCTGTCGCTGGTAGTCGGCGAAGCCAGGTACCTCCGCCGTCTGGTCCCGCCAGATTCGCTCTCGCTCCTCACCGTCGGCGATGCGCGCCGTGACGTCGAAGCGGTCGGCGCCGACCTCCACCGAAGCCCTCGGGTTCGCTCGGAGGTTGTGGTACCAGTCGGGGTTGGTCGGCGCGCCGGCCTTGCTGCCGAAGACAACGAGGTGGTCGTCGTCTGGTCGGTACGCGAGCGGGTTCACACGCTCCCTCCCGCTCTTCGCGCCTGTCGAGTGCAAGAGCAAGAGCCGGGCACCGTCGAACTGTCCTCCGACCTTGCCGCCGTTCTGGCGGAACTCGTCGATGATCTGCTGGTTGAAGTCGACCATGGCCGCTCCAACCTGATCGACGAGCGTGGCATTCCACTCCCGCGTATCAGGCTCATGTCGTTCCGGCAACGGGACCTATGAGCGTGTTCTCTCTTGTCGGGGATCCACCCACCAGAGCGCTCGGTCCGATGGTTTGCTGTCGCTCCCCCAGCCCCGAGCGGGGCACGTCCCCCAGTTCCGGGCGGCCGGTGGGGTCGAGCGGGACCGTCGGTCGAATTCCGGCCGCAATGAGGTCCTGACCAGGCCAAGCGTCGAAACGCTCACCCACCGCGGTTCGACCCGAACGTGCCGCTGCGCTCGCCGACGCCTGGCTCCACAGGATCCCGGACCGAATCGGGCCTGGTCACCGGCCGTGAATTGCCACGGAGCGTGGGCACGCTGTCACGCTGCGGTGACATCCGGGTGACGCCCGAGAGAACAGGGTGGGGGTCATTCTCTGGGGACCTGGGAGGTAGGTCAGGGTGATCACCGCTGATTCTGCGCTGACGCGTGGGTTGCGTTCGGGGTGCCGGTGGCTCGCCTTGAACGGGCGGCGAGGGGCACTCCTCGCGGGTCCTCACTCCCCGTCGGGCTCGACCGTGTCGAGCAACCCGTGCAGCGACGCCGGCGCGGGTGTGCTTGACGTGCAATCCGAGGGCAGCCGCCTGACCGACGAGCCTGCGACGATCGCTTCGATCACCAGTCTGCACCGTGCCGCCCCGGCAGTCTCGGCCCGTGGGGCGTCTCACCATGCGTGAGGCGGGGTCGGCGTCGAGTCGGGAGTGGTTCCGGGTGCTCGCCGAGAGTTCGCGCGACATCGTCTTGGTACGCGACGTCGATGGAGTGCTCTCGTACTGCAGCCCGGCGGTGTGGGCGTCGCTGGGCCATCGACCCGAGGATCTCGAAGGCACCAATGAGCGAGAGCTCATCCATCCGGTGGATCTGCAGATACGAGACGCGCTGATCTCCCAGCTGCTGAACACGAAGGTGGCCCAGCCGGCCGCCGAGTTGCGCCTGCGGACCAAGAGCGGTGAGTGGCGCTGGTTTGAGACGATCGACACGAACTGCCTCGAGAACCCCGCAGTCCAGGGGATCGTCACCAATGCCCGAGATGTCACGGAGCGCAAAGCCGCTGAGGTCGAGCTCATCGAGCTGAGCCTCCACGATGCGCTCACCGGCCTACCGAATCGCCTGCTGGTCATGGATCGGCTGACGATCGCGTTGGCTCGTGCAGTCCGGGCGAATGATCTCGTCGCGGTGATGTTTTGTGACCTCGACGCGTTCAAGGTCGTCAACGACAGTATCGGCCACGAAGGCGGTGATCGGGTGCTGGTCGAGATCGCGCGCCGCTTCACCCAGGCGCTCCGACACTGCGACACCGTCGCCCGAACCGGCGGTGACGAGTTCGTCGTCGTGTGCGAGGGCCTCAGCAGCGTCGAGGACGCCACGGCAGTCGCGGCACACATCCGCGCCGTCGTCGAAGAACCGATCGCTTTTGATGACTTCGAAGCGTCCATCTCGGTCAGCATCGGAATCGTGACCGTGGTCGGGTTCGAAGCCGAAACCGCCGACCCCATGATCTTGCTCCGCAACGCCGACGCCGCCATGTATCGAGCCAAACAAGGCGGCAAGGCCCGCTGGGCTCTCTTCGACGAAGCGCTCATCAACGCCGCGACCCACCGCCGTGAACTCGAACCCGAGCTCCGCCGAGCGCTCGAAGCCCACGAGTTCGTCCTTCACTACCAGCCGGTCTACGACCTGACCGATGACACGATCGTCGGAGTCGAAGCGCTCTTGCGATGGGACAATCCGACCCGCGGTCTGCTGCCGCCCGACGACTTCATCGGACTAGCCGAAGAGACCGGACTGATCGTCCCCATCGGTATCTGGGTGCTGGCCGAATCGTGCGCCCAGATGCGCCGATGGGATCGCGAGCTGAGCTGGCCCGGATGGATCTCCGTCAACCTCTCCGCGCGCCAACTGGCTGAGCCCGGACTGGCGTCCGCGATCAACGAGATCCTGGCCGCGTCGGATCTCAGGCCCGAGCTGCTCCGCCTTGAGCTGACCGAGACTGCCTTGTTGCGCGCCGGCCATTCCGCGGCGGTGGAGCTCGCCGCGGTCAGGGGGCTTGGAGTGCACATTGGCATGGACGACTTCGGCACCGGCTACGCGACACTCACGAACCTCCAACAGCTCCCAATCGACTTCCTCAAGATCGACCGGAGCTTCGTCATCACCCTCAAACACGGAGCCAATGCGCGCGACCATGGCAATGCCATCGTCGCCGCCATCGCCCAAATCGGTCAGACCCTCGATCTCGAGACCATCGCCGAAGGCGTCGAGACCGAAGAACAGGCCGAGCTACTGCGCGAATTCGGCTGCCCCTTCGGACAGGGCTTCCAATTCGCTCGCCCCGCACCCTCCCACGAAATCACCAGACTGCTCACCCGCCCGAACGGACTCCCCCTTGCGCGGAACGGGGCTCACCCATTTCCAGGGTCTTCGACCGAGCGCGTGCTGTGCCCAACGGCTGGGTACCAGCGCCGCGGTCACCCAGAGCCCGCCGTCGACTGACCAGACCCGACGGCTGGACTCGCGACACCGTCGTGAACTCAAGCGCTCCTCCTAGCCCACGACGAGCGGGACCGAGACGTCGAAGTCACCGCGCAGGCGCCGGTCGAGCACGGCGGCCCCGCGAACCGCGACGAGCAGGTCGGCGTCCCGGCTGGCGTCGATCAGGACATTGACCGGATTGCCCTCTGCCACCCGCCCAGCTCCGAGGGAACGAAGGGCTCGGTCAGAGATAGCCCTCGAGGTGAAAGGCCCACTCGGGCTCGGGAGCGACGAGGCGTCGGCCGGTGATCGCAAACGGTTCGACGATGAGCCAGGCGTCGCGTTCGGCGAGGATCCACGGTTGCGGATCGAAGCGCTCTTGAAAGTCTGCCGCGTCCGGATCCACGCGGTGCAGCGTGCCGCGGGCGAGCACGGACCATCCCTGCTGGTGGTAGGGGTCGATTCCGTCGATCTGGAACGCGACGTTGAGCGGCGCGCGGTCGATCACGTTGCCGGGCCGTGTGCGAACGGCGATCCAGGTCCGTTCGCTGGCCTCGACCAGCCGGTAGTTCACTGGGAAGACGACCGGCCAGTCGTCACTGGTGAACGCGATGCGCCCGACCGTCGCTCCACGCAGCAGCGCGATGCATTCTTCGAGCGAGAGCTCGTCAAGCCAGGCGTCCGCCATGTGACCTCAGCTCGTCGTGAATGCAGCGCACGCTATCCCGCCTGCCAGCTCCGCGCTCCCTCGCGTAGTGCAGGGTCGGGTGGGCCATCAGGCGGGGTCGCGCAGCCGGCGCACCCCGGGCGGTGGGGCGGGATCCGGTGGTGCCAGGCGCACCTTGACATCGACGACGGTGGCGTCGGTGGGCGAGACGATGACGGGGTTGCAGTCGAGTTCGGCAACCTCGGGGATCGCGTCGGCGAGCCCGCCCACCCGCAGGAGCAGGTCTTCGAGCGCGTCGACCGCCATGGGTGGGGTGTTTCGGTACTCGAACAGAAGTGGGGAGCCGCGCAGGGCGCGGACCAGCTCGTGGGCATCGAGGTCGGTGAGGGGAAGGATGCGCAGCGCCGTGTCTTGGACAAGTTCGGCCTGGAACCCGCCCATGCCAAAGAGGACCAAGGATCCGAACGATCGGTCCCGGGTGATGCCGACAATCGTCTCGACACCTGGTGGCAGCATCGGCTGCACCACGGCTCCGCCCATCTGTTCGCCGAGGCGCGCCGCCAGGGCGTCGAAGGCGCCCCGAACCTCGTCGGGCGTGCGCAGTCCGACGTGGACGGCGCCGACGTCCGACTTGTGGACGATGGCACCCGAGCCGGCTTTGAGGACGATCGGGCCCCCTAGTTCGCTGGCGGTGCGGACCGCGGCGTCCGCGGTGTCGACCATGACCGTGGGCGCGACGCGCACGCCGACGCTGGTGAGCAGGTCCCGGGCGGCGGAGGGATCCAGCCACCCGCCCTCCGGGTGCTGAACGAGGCCCGCCGCGACGAGGCGGCGGGCCGCGTCGAGGTCCACGCCGTCGAGCTCGGGGATCTCGCCCTCGGGGCGCCGGCGCCAGTCGGCGAGCTCGGCGGCGCGCCCAAGAGCTCGGGCCGCGGCTTCGGGGAAGGCGAAGCTCGGGATCCGTCTCGTGTCGGCACGACCGGGGAGCAGATCGAGAGCGCCGTTGCGGCCCAAGAAACAGGCCACCACAGGCTTGGGGGTCGCCGCGGCTCCGCGCACGACTGCCCGCTCCACGTCGTCGGCGCGGGTCACCAGCGGCGAGACGAACAAGACGAGGCAGGCGTCGATCCCATCGTCGCCCAGCAGCGTCTCGAGGGCCTGCTCGTATTGCTCCGGGGTCGCGGATGCCACCAGGTCCACCGGGTTGGAGACGCCGGCGGCGGGCGAGAGGAAGCTGCGCAGCGCCTGTTGGGCGCCCTCGCTGAGTTCGGGCACCTCGAGTCCCGCCGCGATGCACGCATCGGCGGCGAGGATGCCGGGTCCCCCACCGTTCGTGATGATCGCGACGTGCCGGCCGACCGGAAGTGGTTGGTGGAGAACGACCGTGGCGACATCGAAGAGCTGTTCGAGCGTGTCGACCCGGATCACCCCGGCCTGGCGGAACAATGCGTCGACGGCGACGTCTGGTGCCGCGAGCGCCGCCGTGTGTGAAGACGTGCCACGCGCTCCGGCGACAGTGCGGCCGCTCTTGACCGCGATGATCGGCTTGCGGCGGGCGACCCGTCTGGCGAGCCGAGCGAACTTCCTGGGGTTTCCGAATGACTCCAGGTAGAGCAGGATGACATCGGTGTCGGGGTCTTCGTCCCAGTACTGGATCAGGTCGTTCCCGCTGACGTCAGCCTTGTTGCCCATCGAGACAAACGTCGAGATACCGAGACCGACCTGGTCGGCTCGGGCGAGCAGCTCGATGCCGAGCCCGCCGGATTGCGAGGCGAACCCGACGCGGCCCGCCGGCGGCGTGAGTGGCGCGAACGTCGCGTTGAGGCGAACCGCGGAATTGGTGTTGAGCACACCCATGCAGTTCGGGCCGATGATCCGCATCCCGTTGCGGCGTGCGAGCTCGACGATCTCCCGCTCGGCTGCCGCGGCGGTGCTTCCGAGCTCGGCGAACCCGGCTGAGATGACGACGAGGCCCCGCACGTGCTTGGCGGCACAGTCGTGCACAACGTCGAGGACCTGGTCGGCGGGAACGACGAGCACCGCGAGGTCGATCTGATCCGGCACGTCTCGCAGGCTTGGATAGGCGCGGACGCCGGCGACGGCGGTCGCGCTCGGGTTGATCGGATACACGGGCCCGGCGAACTCACCCGCCAGCAGGTTGCGCAGCACGGCGTGCCCGATCGTCCCGGCCCGTCGGCTCGCGCCAACGACGGCGACCGAGGCGGGAGCCAGGAGCCGCTCGACCGAGTGGGACTCGGCCACGTGCTCGCGGGCGCGCTGCGACGCAATCGAACTGGAGGTCGACGCAATCGCGAAGGACACGTCGACCGTGCCGCCGTCCAGGTGACGTTTGACCTCGAAGCCTGCGTCGACGAAGACGCGAAGCATCTTGACATTGTCGGCAAGTGTCGAGGCCACGAAGCGGCTGATCCCCAGCTCTCGGGCCACCGCCGCCAGGTTCTCCAGCAGAATGGTGCCCAGACCACGGCCCTGCTGGTCGTCCTGCACGGTGAACGCCACCTCGGCCTCGGTCTGGTCAGCGAGACGATCAAAACGGCCGATCGCCACGAGCTCGCCACCCAACTCGGCGCCGAACGCGAACCGGCGCTCATAGTCGAGACTGGTCAGAGCCTCGAGCTGTCGGGCGGTCGGCGCCGGCACCGGCGAAAAGAACCGCAGGTAGAGCGATTCCTCCGAGAGCCGTGAGTACAGCCCCAACACGGCATCGGCGTCGGTGCTGCGAATGGGTCGAAGGTGAACCGTCCCACCGTCACTCAGCACCACGTCGCACTCCCAGCGCGACAAGTCGACAGGCATGCCCGCAGCCTATGAGTTGTGGCCCGGCCGGCTCACACACACGCGTCGGCAACTCGCTGCTGAGACAACACCCAGAGTGGGGTGACCCCTGGGAACGGTTCGCGAAGGGCGGTTGGCACTCGAGGCGATGTGAATGCCAGTCTGCTTTCATCGTCGGCGACACCGCACCGGAGCCGATCGCGGCAGACTCCCCTTTCCCACGATCGGCCTCTCGCGCCCACCGGATGACCGGGTGACCAGGAGCCGGGACTCCTCAGTACGCTCAGTGCTTTCGGAGGAAGGCGGTGCTGGTGTGCGGCCGATCGGAAGTGGGCTGACGTGCTCGTCGTGACCGAGCTTGGCGATCGGGACACTCACGACACGGGTGGTTGGCATCCCGAACGGCCGCAGCGGCTCGACGCCGTGCACGCCGCGGTGCACGATGTCGTCGACGAAGAGGAGATCATCCGGGTTGAACCGCGCGAAGCGACCATCGATGAGCTCTGTCGCGTGCATTCGATGTCGTACCTTCGGGCCCTCGACGAGCTCTGCACAGCGGGCGGAGGTGCGCTGGACCCCGACACCGTCGTCTCGTCGGGATCGTGCAGGACCGCCCGCTTCGCTGCGGGAGCCGGTCTGGCCGCGATCGCGGCCTTGGAGCAAGGCCAGGGAGACGCCGCCTTCGTGGCCGTCCGACCACCCGGGCACCACGCTCGCGCGGATCGCGGGATGGGCTTTTGCCTTATCAACAATGTCGCGGTGGCAGCAGCCGCATTGGCCCATGAGCGCGAGCGAGTGCTGATCGTCGATTGGGACGTGCATCACGGCAACGGGACGCAAGACATTTTTTGGAACGACCCGAACGTGCTCTACATCTCGACGCACCAGTACCCGTTGTTCCCCGGGACCGGCGCGCCGTCCGAGACCGGCGGCGCCGCGGCGCCTGGGCTGACGATCAACTTCCCGTTCCCTGAGAAGACCTGCGGGGACGCATTCCTGCGCGCGTTCGATGAGGTGATCTGCGAGGCGGCGGAAGCCTTCGACCCGACATGGGTGCTGGTGTCCGCGGGCTTCGACGCGCACCGGGATGACCCGCTCGCCGGCCTGTCCCTGTCGGCTGGAGACTTCGCGCTCTTCGCCCACCGGGTGGCTGGCCTCGCGCCGGGTCCGGGGCGGCTCGCCTTCTTCCTCGAGGGCGGCTACGACTTGGCTGCCTTACGGCGGTCGGTCGCGGCGACGCTGGGAGCACCTACCGATCGCGACGTGTCAACGGAGGCGCCCACGAGCGGAGGCCCGGGGATGGCAACGGTGCAGGCGGTCAAGGAGATCCGACGCGAGTGGACGGGATGACAACGGGATGACGGTTCGACACATCGTGGCGGGCGTCGATGGTTCCGAGAACTCGCGTCGAGCGCTGGCGTGGGCTGCCGAGCTCGCACGGGCACTCCGGGCTGAGCTGGTCGTCGTCCACGCGCTGGGCCTCTTGGACCGGCTCGCTGACGGCGAGCCGGTACCCACCGCGGCACATCGCGACGCGATTGTCGAGGCGTTCGAGCACTCCTGGTGCGCGCCGCTCGCCGATGCCGGCGTTACGGCCCGCCGGATGGTGCGTGACGGGACGCCCGTCGACGTCCTCCTTGCGGTTGCCGAGCACGAAGAGGCCGATCTCATCGTGGTGGGGTCACGCGGGATCGGGAACGTCCCCGAGCGGATCCTCGGCAGCACCAGCCACCAGCTCGCCGCGCGATCAATCAGACCCGTCGTGATCGTGCCCGAGGGTGTGGGTTCGGGTTCCACGAGCACGCACGGAGCTCACTGAGGTCTCGGCAACATCGAGACCACGATCGACGCGCACTGCCTCGGTGAGGCGAGCTGACCGGTCGGCGGCACACCCTGCGTCATACCTTGAGCCGTGCAGCCCGCGAGTGTCACGGCCCGGTCACGACATGCGGACGATGATGTCACCGCTCGGTTCAGCACCACCAAACGGGCGAGGTCTGCGCAGCACGCGCCGATCAGACCACGACACCTGGAGACCATGAATGCCGCGTAAGACCTTCGACTCCTTGGTGAGCGCCGGCGGGCTCCTGCTGGTGGCCGTGCTGCTCGTCGCTGGCGGCCTGCTCACCTGGGGCCACGACTACATCCACCACGAGGTTTACACCCAGCTCGCCGCCCAGAAGATCGTCTTCCCGGCGGCCAACAGTCCGGCGGTGGCCGCCCCAGAGTTCGCGGCGATGCGCCAGTACGGTGGACAACTGTTGACCACCGGCGCCCAGGCCGAGGTGTACGCCGATCACTTCATCGCCAACCACCTCAAAGTGATCGGCGGCGGCAAGACGTACGCGCAGCTGTCGACGGAATCCCTGGCACAGCCGAACAACGCCAAGCTGACCGCCCAAGTGAACGAGGTGTTCAAGGGTGAGACCCTGCGGGGACTGTTACTCAACGCGTACGCGTTTGGGACCATCGGCGTCATCGCCGGGATCGCGGCCTTGGCAGCCTTTGTCGCCGCTGGGCTACTGCTCGTCCTGTCCGCTCTCGGCCTGTACCACGCCCGCCGAGTGTCCCCGGGCGATCAGATCCTCGCCGGAAGTGATCCTCACCAACCGGTAGCGGCCGCCGACTAGCCGAGCCGACACCCAGGCTCTCAAGAACCTCTCGACCGGTCATCTGAACTGATCCCCAACATCATGGACTCAGTCAGCACACCGCGCAGCAATCGCATCCCCGCACTGGTGGGGGTCCACCACGTGAGGTTGCCCGTGTCGGACATCCTCCGAAGCCGCGACTGGTACCTGGACGTGCTGGGGTTCGAACCCGTCCTGGACGTCGAAGAAGAAGATGCCCTCATCGGCGTCGTTCTTCAACACCCTTGTGGAATCACCATGGGTCTGCATCTCGACCTCCGACGAGCTGATGCGCTCAGCGACTTCGCTGCGGTGGCGCTCTGCGTCGGCGATCGCGATGAGCTCGAGGGCTGGTGTTGCCATCTGGACTCTCTGAGCTTGGAGCATTCGCCGGTCATCGAGGGCCACATCGGATACGCGGTCCAGGTACCTGACCCGGACGGCATCTTGATTGAGCTCCACACCAGCGGCCACCCCAGCGCCGATGAGGCGTAGCGGGCACCGAGCGCCCGCCCGCAGCATCTGCCTTCACGGCTCCACAGGCGCGACGCCGAGGCCGCGGTGAGCACCTGGCATGAGCATCCCGAGGCGCTCAAGGCCGTCTGCGTCCTGCCCTTCGGTTCGTTCGATGGTGCAACGGCAGCGGGGATCAACCTGTTCGACGCGGTGATTCACCAGTGGGACATCGTCGTCGGGGCAGGCATGGATCACGAGATCAGCGAGAAGCTCGCAGTCGTTGCGCTCGGCGTCGCCGGACTCCTAGTCACCGACGAGGCGCGACGGTCCGGCCACTACGCCGCCCCGGTCCTCGCCCCGGTCGGTGCTCCGCTCAGCGTTTGGCTCCTCGCTGCGACTGGACGCCAGGAGCAAACGGTGGCCCCAAAACCATGATCAAGGGGCGCCCCCCCGTCCCGAAGGGCTGATCGGTACTCAAACGGCTCCGACGTCGCTCAGCACTGGCTGCGCACCGACCGTGCCCGACGGCGCGACCGGGGCTAAGCCTTGGAGCGGTAGAGAACCTGCAGCTCGGTGAAGCCGTAGAGGCCCCAGGGCCCGTTCTCCACGCCGATGCCACTCCACTTGGCGCCGCCGAAAGGCTGATGGGGCGCCAGCGCGAGGTGCGCGTTGACCCAGGCGGTGCCGCACTCCAGCCTGGCCGCGACCTCGGCGCCCCGGTCGGGGTCCGCGCTCCACACCGAGCCGGACAGGCCGAAGTGGGTGGCGTTGGCCCGCTCCACGGCGTCATCGAGATCCCGGTACGAGATGACGGGCAGGGCCGGGCCGAACTGCTCCTCGTCGACGATCCGTGTCCCGTCGGAGATGTCGGCCAGGATGGTCGGCTCGTAGAAATAGCCGCCACCGTCGATGGCCTTCCCGCCCGTGACCGCCTTCGCTCCGCCCTTCACGGCGTCGGCCACCAACTCGCTGACCCGGTCGAACTGCGGCTTGTTGTTGATGGGACCGAGCTGCACCCCCTCGGTGCTGCCTTCTCCCACCTTCACGGAACGGGCCTTCTCGGCCAGGGCCTCGACCACGCCGTCGTAGAGACGCTCGGGCACATAGACACGCTTGACCGCCGAGCAGACCTGACCGTTGTTCTGGAACGCACCCCAGAAGAGCTTGTCGGCAATGGCGGCCGGGTCCACGTCATCCAAGACGATGGCCGGGTCGTTTCCTCCGAGCTCGAGGGTGACCCGCTTGAGGTCAGGAGCGGCCGCCGCGGCTACCTGCTTGCCGGTGGCCACCGAGCCGGTGAAGCTGATCTTGCGCGGGACCGGATGCGACGTCATCCATTGGCCCAGCTCGTCCCCGCCGCTGACCACGTTGAGCACACCCGGGGGCAGCACGCCGGCCAGGATCTCGCCCATCTTGAGCGTGGCCAGCGGGGTATAGGGGCTGGGCTTGAGGACCATCGTGTTGCCCGCCAGCAGAGCCGGCGCGATCTTCCAGGAAGCCAGGACCAAGGGGAAGTTCCACGGCGTGATGGCGGCCACCACGCCCAAGGGCCGGCGGATGACCTCGGCGAAGGCGTTGTCGTCGTCCTGGATCACTTCGCGGGGGATCTGCAGGTCGGCGTAGTACTTGAACCAGATGCCGGCCCCGAAGGCCTCGGTCGCCGCCTCATTGAGGGGCTTGCCCTGCTCGGCCATGAGGATCGGCCCGAGCTCACCGGCGGCCGCGAACATCGCGTCTGCGGCCTTGTGCAGCAGCTCCCGGCGCAGACCCTCGTCGGCCTTCCAGTCGCGGTACGCCTTGTTGGCCGACTCGAACGCAGCGTCGAGCTGACCTTTGGAACAGTCCGGAGCCTGGGCGTGGACCTCACCGGTGGCTGGGTTGATCACCCCGAAGGTGTCGGAGGTGGGGACGGCCGCGCCGTCGATGGTCATCGAGATCTCAGCCATTGGCGTTCCGATCTGGTCGCGTGGCGTCAGCCTACCGAGGTCCCGTTCGCCGCGCGCCCCCGATGCAAGCCTCACGACCAGCGACCGGGGCCCTTGTCCCACTCGCCACAGTCCCGCAGTCCTCGCCGCACTGCGAGCTCACCGAGATGTCGTCGCGGTCGCGCTCTTTGCTGGCGCGCGCAGGGTGTGCTGTTGCACTACCGAGCCGACCGCTCAGGCGGGCTCGCCAAGGTAGAGGGACTCGGGAAACACCTCCCGGATTCGATAGGAGAACCCCTCGCCCCAGAGCCGGTATACACGCCAGAACGCGCGGGGTTGGCGACCGGCCTCATCGAGCGCGAACGACACCGGCGTTCCGAGCAGCGCTGAAATCTGACCCAGGCCCATCTCACCCTCGAGCAACAACCGCCTGATGTCGGGGTCGGTGACCTGGGCCTCGGTCATGGCATGGCCCACGGCAATCGTCGTGGCCGCGCAGACCAGGTCGACTTCTCGGACTATGCGTCCATCGATCTCGTCTTGATGGACCAGTCCGATCGTGACGGGAGTGCCGAAGAACGCGGACAGCGTTCCCTGCAGTGTGCCCGCGGTTGCCAGCAGCACTCGTTGGAGCGGCGTGAAGCCGCGGAGCATCTTGAGGACGACGTCCCGATCGACGATCTCGGCCACCGGCTGCCCGACTCATGGTGCTTGGAGGAGGCTTACGAAGAGGTGAAAAGACAAGGTAGACGGTTGAGGCCGCGGGCCGGTCGAAGGCGATGAGCGGCTCCCGAGAGCCCGTGACCTGTACCGGCGGCGCGGCCCAACGACGCGGCCGACACCGTCGCGGTGCTGAAGGAGCCCCACGGCCGTCGCGCTACATGGACGGGTGAAGTCGACAGCACAAACTGCACACCTTCACCGACGGGCTCACCCGCGCCGCCGGGCAGTTCCACCAGTCGACCGAGGCGCGGCAAAGCGTGCGGGTGATGCGTCTGGGTGTCGTGATCCTTCCGGAATTGCCCTGGTCGAAGGCGAGGTCCCTGTGGCACCGCGCCGAGGAGCTTGGGTTCGATCACGCGTGGACCTACGACCACCTGGCCTGGCGGTCCCTGCGCGACTCGGCGTGGTTCGGGGCAATCCCCACCTTGACCGCCGCAGCGATCGTGACCGAGCGGATCCGGCTCGGCACCCTCGTGGCGTCCCCGACCTTTCGTCACCCCGTCCCCTTCGCCAAGGACCTCGTCACGCTCGATGATGTCTCAGGCGGCCGACTGACGGTCGGGATCGGTGCTGGTTCCCGCGGCTGGGACGCGACCATGCTCGGGGGCCCTGCTTGGTCCCCGCGCGAACGGGCCGACCGGTTCGCGGAGTTCGTCGAACTCACCGACCGGCTTCTGCGAAAGCCGGCGACCTCATATCGGGGCCGTTTCTACTCGGCTTCCGAGGCCCGGACCTACCCCGGGTGCGTGCAGCAGCCGCGCATCCCCTTCGCGATCGCCGCCACCGGCCCACGAGGCATGCGCCTGGCAGCCCAGTACGCACAAACCTGGGTGACCACGGGAGACCGAAACCGCACGGGACCACTCGGTCCCGTCGAGGGCGTCGAGGTTGTTGCCGGACAGATGAATCGACTCGATCAGGTGTGCCTCGATACGGGCCGCGACCCCGCGTCGCTGCAACGCCTCGTGCTGGCGGGGCTGCTGCTGGACGACGGGCTCGCCTCCACCACGGCCTTCCAAGACACCGCTGGGCGCTACGCCGAGGCGGGCGTTACCGACTTCGTCGTGCACTGGCCCCGTCCCACTGAGCCCTACGCCGCCGATCTCACGACCTTCGAGCGCATCGTCTCGCAACTCCCTCGATCGAACCAGTGCACGTAGCCGTCGCCAACCCGGGGCTCGGGGACGCCGGGAAGCAGCCTGGGCGCACCGCTGTTTGCCGGCGAAGCCTCGCGTCACGTGTCGCCGTCCACACCGAACCACCCTGCGCATGCGTGCGGGGCGGGGCCGCTACGCGAGCACGCGGTAGGACAGGTGCGTCACGCCGGGAGCATCCACGACCCGGATGCACGCCAGCTCGACGGGTTCAGGCCCGAGGTGGTCGAGCAATCGGACGCCGCGGCCGATCAGCACCGGGATCAGGTGGATGTGGAGCTCGTCGAGCAATCCCGCCCGCAGGCACTGCTGCACGCCAGCGGAGCCCATGACGCTGACGTCCTTCCCGCCCGCGGCCGCCTTGGCCTGCTCGACGGCGCTCTCGATGCCGTCGGTGACGTAGGTGTACGGCGGCTCGCCGCACGGCGCTTCGCCGGGCACGCGATGGGTGAGGACGAACAGCGGCACGCCAGGGAGCGGACCCGTGCCACCCCATGCGCCCGACACGTCGTAAGTGCGACGTCCGGCGATGACGGCTCCGCAACGGCTCGCGAACTCGTCGAAGAACCCGGCGCTGTCGGCCGACATCCGGAACTGCTCGTAGAACCGGCTCGGAGTGTCGCCGTCGGAGAACCAGTCGAACAGGCGTGAGCCGTGAGTGCCCAGCGGCTGCTGAGGGCTGTCGTCGGGTCCGGCGATGAAACCGTCCAGGGAGGTCGCGACGGCGGTGAGGACCTTCGCCATGCAGTCTCCTCGCCGGTTCGGCCGCGCCGAGGTCAGAACCAGTCATGAGCCGACCCGCTTCAGGCTGCAGTATGGCCTCCCCCACCCGACGACTGGAGATCGACATGGCTGGACAAGCACCGCCGCTCACTGACGAGCGCGAGCCCCTCCTCGCCTACATCGCCCAGCAGCGCGAGGGCCTCCGCAACGCCGCCTACGGGCTCACCGACCAGCAAGCCCGGTTGGTGCCATCGGCGAGCTCGCTCAGCATCGGCGGGCTCATCAAGCACGTCGCCGACACCGAACGCGGTTTGGATCGACATTGTCCTTCAACGCAACCGCGGGTCGCGGGCGGACCAGGAGTCGAATTACGAGGACAACTTCCTCCTCGGGCCCACCCTCAGCACCGGCGTGCTCGCCGTGACGTACCAGCCGGTCAGCGGGTAGCACGGCCCTGGCCGGTGAGCGGTCAGCGCTCCCGAGGTCTCGCAATCGCCCGTTGGCCCGCAGACGCCCGCGGCTTGACGGTAGATGCCACTCAGCGTAGTATCTCGGCTCTCCATCGACCACGTTGAGTGGTGATCGATGGAGCATGGAATGGGAGCGTTGACCCCCGGCCGCAGTTGTCGGTCACCGTCAAGGTCGGGGCGAGCATTGGTGAGACCGGCCCGTTCGAAGACATTGACGCGCTCGAGCGTCGGATGCGAACGGACTGGCGATGGCTCCCCATCCAACGAAACGATTCATCACGACGCTTGCGACACTCGCCGGCGTGTCGCTCTTCGCGATCGTTGCTGCGGGATGCATGGCACCTGCTCCGTCAGCGCCGCCGGGCGATTGTGCGGCAGCCCTGGCTTATCTGTCCGCGCACGAAGCACCCGGGTTCGTGTCCTATTGCCCGCACGACGCGGGCGGCAACGCGGCTGAAACGGTCGTCCCACCCCAGCAGACCAACAACCCTGGCGCTGTCACCGGTGTCATCTATATCTCCGACACCCACTGTGCCATCGCGTACGAGAACGAGGCCGCCAACAGTCATGGCCACCTCGTCCCCGATGCCACTGGCGATGGCAACTACCAATGGGTATGGCCCGCGCCGTTCGACCCCTATGGTCGGTGCACAACGTAGGAAGGTCGTGCCATCGAGCTCGGAGCAATCCGATGGGCGCCGGGCCACTACGACGACGCCGGTCCTCGTGACTAGGTCACAACTCGGGGGTATGTCATCGCCGTCATAATCCCTCGACGAGCGAACGACCCAAGCGCCTCACCGGAGGCACGGCCCTCCCCACTCCGAGCGGGGCGGGATCCGGGCGCGTGTGTGAATCGGAACCCCGACCGTGGCAACGTGAAGACCGTTCCAGCTGGAGACCGTTGAAGCCGCTGGAGTCCAGGTCAGCGAGGCTCGTTGGTGGCTGGAGACCGCTGGAACTGCTCCACGCGGCTGCATTGGAGTCGCAAATGGAGTAGCAAGGCTCGGGGGTTGCTGAAGATCCATTCGCCGAGGGCAGGCTCATGACGAAAACTCGTTGCCGGCGGGCTCCGGCCTGGGGATTACGACACCGCGGAACGCTGACCCTGTGCGTCATGGTGGTCGTCGTGGCGCTCATCTCAGGATGCTCTGGTGCTACTCCAGCCCGCCGCACCTCGGCTCCCGTTGGCGCCGTCGCCGCTCCAGGTAAGCCGTATACGTGCGCCCCGGGTGCCGGTCAGAGCATCTACGGCACGTTCGGTGATGCCAGCGCGATCGGTTGGCAAGGAAACTACCAAGGCGTGGTGGCCTGCCTCGGTGGCAGTTTCTACGTTCAGGACGGCTTGAACACCACCTACGGCTACGGGATCTACGACAACAGCCGCACGACTTGGACCAACGTCGATGGCTATCTGCCCGCGCTGGTTTCCGCCTTCCATCGCGCCGGTGTCGATGTCTCGATCACCAACTTCGCAGACGAACTAGTCCTCGGCGGCGACGCGTACGTTGCTGTCTACAGCAGAGTCGCGATCCACAATCCGACCCGCCATACCGCCCGCGTGGATCCAGAGCCCTCCTCAGGTCTGCTTGCCCTCGACTCGGCGTCGGTCAACGTCAGGCCAGGTGCCACGGTCGATCATGACTACGTCATCGCCGTGGATCGCTTCGGCCAGGCGTATCCCTGGCCCTCCGATCAGGCGCTGGGCGCCGCCGGCGGCTTCGATGCGCACTTTGCGCACATGCGGGACTTCTGGAACGCCCAGCTTGGGTCGATTGCTCAGATCAGCCTTCCGGATGGCCAGCTCACCGACGCCTACCGGAGTGGATTCATCTATACCCAGATCGCCCGAAGCGGCGACCACCTCAACACCGGCGTCAACGGCTACGACGGGGAGTACAGCCACGACGTCATTGGCATCCTCGCCAACCTGTTCACCCAAGGGGACTTCGCGGATGCTCAGGCTCTACTCCTCGACGCTCGCGACGCGGTCGGATCACCGGGCCAGTATGTGGATGGGCTCTGGACCTACGCCTGGCCGTGGGCGATCTATCTGCTCAAGACTGGCGACGTCGCCTTCGTCAAAGCCAACTTCTCCACCGAGGGACCCAACGGACCCAACACGCCGAGTATCGAGGGCACCGCTCATCTCATCGCGGCTGACCGGACCGGTCCCGGCGGGATCATGCACCGGACCAGCGACATCGACACGCTCGGCTACTGGACCATCGACAACTACGAGGCCCTGCTGGGACTGGCTGCCTACCGCTACCTCGCGCAGAGCATCGGAGACCCCGCAGAGGCGGCCTGGGCAACGAAGGAGTACGACAGCCTGCTAGCCGCGACAAACCGGACGCTCGACGCAACCATCCGCCGTTATGGCTTGCACTACCTGCCCTGCTCGATGCTCGAGCCGAACAGCTTCAATCGGTGCGCGAATCCTGAGGACGCCAACTGGACGTCGCCGCTCGGGCGCTGGGCCTGGGACGGTTACCTCTTTGGAGCGACGCGCAACGGCCCCGGCATCTCCATGATCGACCCGACGTACGCCTATGGCTTCCACAGACTCCTGGGCAAGCTTCCACCCGATACGTTCGGGGGATTCCCGGTCGACGACTACTACTCCACTGGCTACAACGCGGGCAGCGGGAACGCGGGACTGGCCAGCAACGCGTATCGCGACCAGGGGATCCTCAGCTACGAATTCATGATCCGCAACACTCAAAGCGGCCCCTATTCCTGGTGGGAGAGTGTCAGCTCTCCGAACCCGGCCTCACCCTGGGTCGGAAGCCACCCTCGTAGCGGCCAGGGTTCCTCTCCCCACGCCTGGGGCATGGCAACCGCCAACACGGTGCTCCTCGACTCCCTCGTGGCGCAGCGATCCGATGGCTCCCTGATCATTGGCCGGGGAGTCCCCAATACGTGGGTGCGCACCGGCAAGACAATCTCGGTGGCGAACTTTCCTACCATCAACGGGCATCGGCTCGGCTTCACCATCTCAGTCCACGATCGGGGCGTGTCACTGACCCTCACCGGCGACGACCCATCCGGCCCCGTGCTGTTCCAACTCCCCGCCTTTGTCCGCAACCTGAACCACTCTGGCCTCGGCACCTTCGACGACCGCACCGGCACCGTGACGCTCCCGCCCGGTGCCGGGCACATCACCGTGAAGTTGGTCCATCACGTTTGAACGGCCGAGGTCGAGTGACAGCCTTCACCTTGAACCTGCACACCGACGACCGCCGTGGTACCTGAACGAACCTGCTCCCACCGACCAGTCCCGTGGGGTGGCGTCAGGTCCCGGAGTAGATCGCCGACGGGCCCGTCGGCGTCCCGCTGGTGGAGGATCCATGGTGATTGCGGACGAGACGTCCAAGGATGCGTTCCAAACCATCTCACCCCGAGCCCACCAGGCATTTTGGAGTCGGGCCGGCCGTGAGCCGATCGACTCCGACGGCTCGCCGCTCGCCATCTGGTCGCGGCCGAGGAAGCCATCGCCGCTCGCAGCGAGCGTGAACGCGGTCGAACCTGACAATCCTCGTCGACCGTCGCCTCGCCGCCCAGCAACTGAGCGGCTGCTCGGTGCGCATCATCAGGCGGACACCTCCCAACTGTCGGACGAACCCCTGAGTGCGCTCCGGTTCGGCGATCTAGGCGTATCGAAGCTCAAGCGCGGCGCGGTTGCCGTCCCACTCGAGCGTCAGATGCCAGCATCCAGGCGTCGGCGCGTCGATGATCGACGGGTAGATCTCGCCAGGGTGGTGCGCGGTCGCGGTCCAGGCTGGAAGGCGCCCGTTGGATCGGACGGCAGTGTCACCGCACCTGCTGTTGTTCAGCCTCGCCGCGAGCCGGCTCGCCGCTGCATCAGAAGATGAGGACCCAACCAGAAGGCCAAGAACGGCTACGGGAACAACAACTGCGACGCGAAGCACGGGAGGACTCTTGCGGCACGTGGCGGACTAGCGCCACTCACCGTCGCGGCAGAGTCGACATTCGTGCACCGCGATCTGTCCGATGGTGATCTGAATTGCTTCCTGGCCCCTGTTGGTTCGGCTTCGTGCGACGTGGAAGTCGACACCAGCCGGCCGACTCACATCCACGACCTGGTAGCAGCCCGGGCATTGCACCACGTCGCCCACCGCGCCTCTCCCCTCAGTGACTCAAGCACACCGACGCCAGAGTCACCCCCCGTCTGGCCAGTCTCTGCCCTCAACCCGGCTCGCACAAGACCCAGCCGGCTCGAAGATCGACTCGCCGGTCGTGGTGTCAGCACGCCGGGTGGCCGTGCGGGGTTTCGGGGCGTCAGCGCGTGTGGTGGCTGGTTGGTATCCAGGTGGCGGCGAGGATTCCGGTGGCGACGAGGGTGACGTGGCGTTCGCCTTCGTTCCATTGGTAGAGGCCGAGGTTCTGGGATTGCGATGGGGACGCTCCAGGTCGGGTGGCAACGACGAGTAGGTGGCGGCCGGTTGGGTCTGAGGTCAGGGCGTCGACTCCGGTGAGGCCGTCGAGGGTGACGAGGCGGCGGCGGATGGCGCCGGTACTCGGGTCGAGCGCGACGACTTCGGGGGAGTGTTGCTGGTCGGGGCCGGGTTGGTAGAGGCCGAGGAACTCGCCGGTGTCGCCGAGGTATCCGTACCAGCCGGTGGCGTCGCTTTGGGGATAGGGCGCGCCGGCGAGGGACGCGCCGGGCACCTGGGTGTCAAGCACTCTCGGGTAGCTGCCGCTGTTGACGTCGTAGAGGACGTAGGCGAGGTGGCGCGAGTCGGGTGCCCACGACAGCTGAGCGAGGCTCTGGCCTCCTTGGGGCACCGTCCATTGCGAGGCGGTCATGGTGCGACGTGAAAGGGGGACGATGACCAGTTTCTGTGGGGGTGGGGTGCAGCCGTTCGGGCCGAGGTACGAGAGATAGGCGAGGTGGTGACCGTCGGGGCTGACCGCCGGTTGGGTCGCGGCGCTGGCGACGACCTGGGGCGTGCCTCCGCTGATGGGGACGGCGGCGACTTCACGTCCGGGACAGCTATAGGCGGGGGCTGACGGCTGGCCGAAGAACAGGGTCGAACCGTCGGGAGACACCGAGAACGGGGCTCCGACACCGACGTCGGTGACGAGCGTGCGAACCACGCGGCCGGTGCGCGCCGAGAGCACGACGAGGTTCGCGCGGGTGGTCTCGGCGACGATCTCGCCCGAGGCGGAGGACGCCTCCGGGGTCTTCACCACAGGCCCGCTGGCTCCACGAGCATTGAGAACGGCGGCGACAGCCAAGGTCACGACGACAACTCCGATGACCGCCGAGGTCACCGATCGGGATCTGGTTCGCGACGTTCGAGCCTCGAATCGCCGCTGGATTTGGCTCCACGCATTCGGACTTGGTCGCACGGTTCGAGCGTGGGCGTCGACCGCCTCGCGGAGCTGCTCGTCGAGACTCACCGTCGTGGGCCTAGCCGAGCGGCCAGCGTGCCCATCGCCCGGTGCGTGTGTGACTTCACCGATCCGGGCGAGATCTGCAGCGTCTGAGCGATCTCGGTTCCCGAGAGCCCCAGGTAAAAACGCAACGCGAGACATTCTCGTTGTCGTCGGGGCAGCGACCGCAGGGCCTCAAGCACCGCGCGCTGGTCCTCGCGCAGCAACGCCACGTCCTCGGCCGACGCCACGTCGCGCACCGCCGCCACCGGGTGGCGGCGTATGACCCGACGGCGACGAAGGCGGGAACGAGCCAAGTTCAAGACGGTCGAACGCAGGTAGGCGGGGGCGGCGGCCGGCTCACGCAGTCGATCCCACGCCTGATAGCTACGCACGAACGCCTCTTGCACGAGTTCCTCCCCGATTGTCGGGTCGTCGACCAAGAAGCAGGCGAAGCGAAGCAGCGAGGCGTACTCGCTTCGAAAGAGGCACTCCAGCTGCTCCTCCCGCCCAAATGGGGCGCCACACTCCCCCGCCATGTCGGCCATCATTGACCCAACAGACGCCGACTAGCCCGCCACGGTTGTCATCCCGTCGAGGCCTGCGTGAGGAGGAGGTCAGTGAGAAGCCCGGAGCGAGACACCAGGCCCGGACCTACCCTGACCCGGTGTTCGCCTCACGCCCGTAGCTGGAGCCCTGTGTCAGGTAGTTCACACTGAGGTCGTATGGCGATCGGGCCACGTTGGCGCGATTAGGAGGACGCCATGGTTCAGAACCCACCGGAAGGCTTTCCCCGCATCACCCCGTACTTGCTGTACGAGGACGTAGGCGCCGCCCTCGACTGGCTGATTGGGGCGTTCGGCTTCACCGAGCGGGTCCGCATGAAGGGGCCCGATGGCACGACCAACCACGCCGAGGTCAGCCTCGGCAACGGCGTGGTGATGATGGGCCACCCCGGGCCCGACTACCAGAACCCCAAGCGCCGCGGCGGCGCGACCCAGCTCGTCTACGTGTACGTAGACGATGTCGACCAGCACTGCGCGGCAGCCAAAGCCGCGGGCGCCCGCATCCTCAGCGAGCCCGCTGACCAGTTCTACGGGGACCGCACTTACGGGGCCGAGGACCCCGAAGGCCACCAGTGGTCCTTCGGCCAGCATGTCCGCGACGTCGCCCCGGAGGACATGCATCCGTAGCGGTGTGACCAGGCCGGCGGAGAACGACGCGGCCAAATGCCGCTTCCCGGAAGGGACGGCTTGGAGCTGTTACTTGGGGACGGCCACGAGGGTGCCACAGCATGGTTCGGGTAAGGCTCGTGAGGTGGCATCGTCGCAGTGACCCGCAGGCGCAACCGACCGAACTCTGATCGACGCCGCCGGATCAGCCCCTACGTTCCTCGTCGAGTCCGTCTCGCACGTCGTCACAACCCGTGAGGAACGCTCTTGGCGAACCGGTTCGAGCCGAATCCATCGCGAGCTGACGAGGCGTAGTTCGCCCGGCCACGTGATGAGGCTCGGGGGCGGATCAGGCGGTGTAGGCGGTCAGCGTGTCGAGGAACGTGGTGCTGAGCCCGTAGTCGCCCACGGTGGTGGCCTCGAGCTCGTAGTGGTCGCCAGTCGAGACGACGTCGAGCACGACCTTCGTCGCCAGCTTCCCGGGATTGGTGGTGATCTTCAGGTCGGCCCGCTCCCAGGTCGCGAGCAGCTCGTCGACCTGCCGGGCGCCGCGCTTGGACCCCATGCTGAGCGCGTAGACGCGGTCCTGGGTGACGGCCAGGCACGCGAGCTTCGGCGTGCGCATCCCGCCGGTTTTCGCCAGACCGCCCGCCTTCTTGTTGTTCCGGGCGCGACCGGCCATCCCGGCCCCCGGGCTGAACTTCGACAGCGCGAAGTTGCCCCAGGTCCCGGCGGGCTGGAGGACGCCGACGGCGAGTACCGGCTCGGGCACGTGCGGCTGCACCAAGTCGTGGTAGAAGCGGATTGTCTCGTCTGCGGTCCAGCGAGGCATGTCGGGACTCCTGATCGGGGATGCGCTCGGGCGCTCGGTCCTCACTCAAGCAGTGTGCTCGCCTCGAGTCCTGAGTAGGCGGTACTCACTCGCCGGTCCAGCACGAGTTGCTTTGGGCGTGGCCATTGCTCGCTGGGCTGGGTCGCCGGCCTCAGCTGTCCGAATTGTTCCGGGACGGCCCGGGGCGCCTTGCTGACTCGGCGATCTCATCACGTAGACCGTAGAGAACCGGCAGCGTCGCGTGGTCCTTTGGGCGGTCCGCCGCCTCCTTCGAGCGAATGACGTCATCGAGCGACGCGACGGCGACGGCTGTGCCCGCGACACCATGACGGCGTGCTGAGCGAGTTCCTCATATCCGGTAAACGCTGCCGGTTCGAGCGCGAGGTCGAGATCTCCGAGATCGATGGTGGGGTTCAGCATCGTCATGCGCCCCCGAGGGCCCCCATTCCCGCGCGGGCATGACCTCGGTTGTCTCGACGAGGGCCGTCACCTGGGTCCCCGCCGGCGAGCTCGAGGTCGCCGAGGACTCGCGGGTGATCAGACCCTGCCCTCAAATCCCACGATCGTGCGCACGGGGGCCTCTCGCCCCCGGGGCCCCGAAGGGCAGGTGCTGGGGACGCGCGCTCGCTATGTCGACTCCGGGGTGATCCCGGCACCGCGCAGCATTCGTCGCAGGTCGATGACCTGCTGCTCGTCGATATCGTGATGTCGCGGGGCATCGAACGTTTGGGTCTCAGATCCCAACGTCACCGCGTATCGGCCATCATGCTCCCCGGTGACAGCGGCCAAGCACTCGAGGAGTGACAAGACGTCGTGCCATTGGATGTTGTGACTAGCCGGATGGCTGAAAATCCTCTCCACTGTGGCCCGATGATGCCGGTCCAGTTTTATGCCTTCTCCCATTTCACTCTCCTCAGCCGCTCAGAGTAACCCCGAACGCGGTGGTGGTGATCACGGATCGGCTTGGTCGTTGACCGCCAACTGCAAAAGACGATCTACCAGTTCGAGCACGCCCATCGGGTTGTCCAGATCGCCAAGCTGGCGAGCCGTGAGAAGAGACGCGAGGGTGAGCTTCTCGACGCGGTGAAGGCGCAGGTCTATGGCCTGCGCTGATCACGAGGACGAGGCAGGTCTCCCATTCCACGTCGCGGTTTTGGCGGCCCTGGTGCTCGACGAACTCGCCAGCGAGCCCGACGAAATTTTGGCGGACCGCCCAGGGCGTCGGTTTCAGCGCGGGGACGGTTCTCAGCTCACGGCTCCGCTCGCTCCACGACTTCTGGCTGCTGCGCGGTAGATACGCTCGATTTCGTCACGCGCGAGACGAGTCCCGTCGGAAACCCGCGCCGCCGTGGCGGCCGGTGGGGCGCAGCGTGACGGTGAGCGCGCCGGTGTGGGTCTCGTGCTTGCGGCCCGCTGCCACGATCTCGGCGAGCGTGGCAGCCGAGCGCTCCACGGCTTCGTCGACCGTGTCGGTGCTGACGTCGTAGAGGGTGAGGAAGTTCGAGCCCACGCGCGCCCGCGGCATGCGTTGCCACCGCGACATCGCGCCGAAGGCTCCGCACGAGAGCATGTCGGGTACGTGTTGGTCGTCGTACCAGGCGTCCCACTCATCTTCCCGGGCCGGGTCATTGCAGAGCACGTTCGTCAGGATGTGGCCGCGCAGCGCGGGCGACGGTTCGGGCTTGTCTCCGAAGGGACCGTGGGCCCGCAGCACATCCGCGCCGACACAAACATGCGCAGCATGCACACGACCCGCGGCGCGCAGCGCGTCGTCAGTATCGAGCGTGCCCGCGGCCTGCGCAACTACGTCGGTGTCGTCCAACTCGTAGATCGTGACATGGGTAAACCCGATGCCCGGCATCCCGGGCTGCGGTCGCGCGGTCAGCTCGAACCGGGTTGCGACCCACGGTCCGCCCGCACTGCACAGCGCCGGCAGATGGACACCGTCTTCCCACTCGTCCCATTCCGGCTCTTGCGAAGCCCGAACGCACTTCGCATACACAACAAGTAGTCCAGTGGTGCGCATCCAGCAGAGCCTCGTTCCAAGCGGGTGTCGGAGCAAGCCCCAGCCCCGCATCGGGAACGCGCCTTGATGGGTGGCCGGGCTGAGGACAGATTCGGGACTGAGCGGTTCGGGACAGCCCAGAACCTCTGCGCCCGAAGGAAATGGTGGCGAGCCGGCCAGTACGCCGGATAGGGGCCGGCCCCGACGCCCCTCCCCGCGGAGACGCGTCAGATCACCGTTCTGACCTGCGAAAACGCTGCTCCATGCCTCGCGTTAGAACGCGACCGATTTCAGCCTCTCTCAAGCCTCCCACCGGACTTTGCCGGACTCGGGCGCTCCCGAGGTTCTGGATGCCGGTCGCGCCGGCGGTCGCGAAGGAAGACCCCCCGCCGCCGCCGGATCCCACGCCTCCGCTGCCGCCGCCGCCCGTGCTGCCGACGTCCCCGTTCCCACCCGCGCCCCCGGGCGGGGCACCGGCACCTCCCGGACCGGCGCCGCTCGTGCCCGCCGTATCAGTTCCGGTTCCACCCGAGCTGAGGAGTGTCGGATGCGGTCGCGTTGGCGACGGACTCAGCGCATCCGCCTGACCGCCGACCCCCCTCCCGGCGGCCGGAAGTTCAAACTGAGTGCCTCGGACGCAATCCTAAATCTGATAATCTGATCACGTGCGGGAGGTAAGCGCCACGGATGCGGCTCGGGGATTCTCCGACGTCCTCGACGCGGTCGAGCATGCCAACGAGACCTTCGTCGTGACTCGGAGCGGACGCACGATCGCTCTGATCACCCCCGCGCCCGCGGCTCGAGGCCGCGCTGTCAAGACCATCTTGCGTCGGCATCGACCCGACCGTGCCTGGATCTCTGAGCTTCGCGAGCTGCGCGGACTGGTGGACACCGAGGACCGACCCTGGCCCGGTTGATCCTCGACACCACGGTGCTGGTAGCTGCCGAGCGAGGCATCCGGCGCCTGGACCGGGTGATCGACGACGACGACGACGTCGCGATCGCGGCGATCAGTGCCGCTGAATTGCTCGTCGGAGTGGAACTCGCCAGCGGCCGTCAACAGCCGCTCCGCCACGCCTTCGTTGAGGAACTCTTGTCCTCCACCACCATCGAGCCCTACGACCTCTCAGTCGCCAGACACCACGCTGAACTGCTCGCCCACACCCAACGCGCCGGACACCATCGCGAAGCCCACGACCTGATCATCGCCGCGACCGCCAAAGGGCGGGCGCGAGTCGTTGTCACCGCCGACCTCAGCGGCTTCAAGGACCTTCCCGGCGTGGACGTGGTCCTCGTCGACTGATCCACACACGACGACACCGATCGGACGAGTCCACAGCGAACGACGCGGGATCCGTGGCTGTTGAGAGCGCGTATCTCGGACCGGCCGGGACAAGTCGATTTCGTGAGCACCACTCAACGGCCACGACCCACAAGCCGCGCACCCCACCGTCGGATGCCGGTTCCTACCTAGTAGCGCGTCGATTCTGGGATTCTTCAAGCACCGAGTGGGCGCGCGCCAGCAAGCTGTCCCAACACCAGCCGGGGTCTCCCGGTTTGATAGTGGTTACGCTATCATAGTCGGGTGGACGCAGGTCGAGCTCTTCGGCGGGCCCGCGGTCGAGCCCGGCTCACGCAACGCATGCTCGCCCACCTGACCGGCATCTCCCAGCCGACGGTGGCCCGGATCGAGGTCGGGGCTGAGATGCCGCGCATCGATACCCTCACGCGCCTCCTTTGGGCGTGCGGGGAGACGATTGAGGTCCTGCCGCGTGCGGGCATTGGCGTCGACCGAACCGGGATCCGCGCGCTGCTAAGGCTCACGCCGGCACAGCGTCTCGGTACGCTGCGGGAGGAAGCCTCAACGTTGGACCGCCTTCTCACCGCGCGCAAGCTTCGCTAAGCGATGCCCTACGACCCGCTCAACGCACTCCGCACACTGCAGCAATACGGCGTGCACTTCGTCGTCATCGGCGGTGTCGCCGGCCGGCTCTGGGGATCGCCGACCATGACCAACGACACTGACGTCTGCTACGCACGCGACCAAGCCAACCTGGAGCGGTTAGCCGACGCGCTCCGGGAACTCCAGGCTCGCCTTCGTGGCGTCGACGATGACGTCCCCTTCAAGCTGGAGGCCAGCACCCTCGCTCACGGCCAGAACTTCACGTTCATCACGACACATGGACCGCTCGACGTGCTGGCCATGCCTGCCGGTGTCGATGGCTTCGAAGAGCTGAGCCGCAACATCGTCGAGTTCGACGTCGGCGAGGGCTTGATCCTGCCGGTGTGCGATCTTGACGACCTGATCCGGATGAAGAGAGCGACCGGCCGAGCTAAGGATCGCATCGAACTTGAAGTGCTGGCAGCAGTCCGCGAGGAGCGTGACAACCCTGCTGAAACGTGAACCAGGCTGTCTCGCCCGAGCGGCATATGACCAGCGGCGAGTGATGGGGGCCGTTGTGGTCTCCGCCGTCCCGTTCGACGGAGGAAGCTGGTTCGGCTCGTAGGAAGTCAGCTCAGCCCCAGAACACGCGGGTCGGGTCTGACCCGAGCTCCTTGACAAGGCGCAGACGCGGTCACAGTCTCAAGTGCGTCTGTGAACCTGTTGCTGTCCTGAAGCAACAGACACGTTGGAAGGAGCAGTTCATGGCAGGCAAATTGGCGGTGATGGCAAGCTCACCTGCTGACTATGAGCGTCTCGGGCTATCGCCCACCTCGATCGCTCCGTGGGAGGATGGCGCACGCACTGACGACTCGTCGGGTACCTACGAATGGTGGTACTTCGACGCGCATCTGGCCGATGGGGCGAAGCTGGTCGTGACGTTCATGAATAAGGACGACCTCGCCGATCCGCGGAAGCCGTTGTCGCCGTTGCTTCGGCTGGACCTCGATCTTCCCGACGGGCGACACTTCGAGAAGGTCGTGCATTATCCACCGGGTGAATGGTCGGCGGCCAAGGACCATGCCGAAGTGCGCCTCGGCGAGAACCGATTCACGGGTGACTTGCACCAATATCGGATCCAAGCGACCGCGGAGGAGATCTCGGTCGATGTCACTTTGACTGGCGAGGTTCCCTCGTGGCGCCCGTCGACCGGGTACATGCTGTTCGGCACGGATCGGTCGCTGGAATTCGCCTGGCTTCCCGCGGTGCCTCAGGGCGCGGTGACCGTCACGTACTCCGTCGACGGCGGGCAGCACGAGACGACGGGGGTCGGCTACCACGACCACAACTGGGGGAATGTCGGTCTGATGAAGGTGGTGCACGACTGGTACTGGGTCGTGGTCAAGCCGGACCGTATTCGGTCATCGCGTCCTACATCACCTCCACTAAACAGTATGGGTTCGAGCCGATTCCGATCTTCATGCTCGCCTGTGACAACGTCCTCGTCGGCGACGACCCTGCGAACGTCACCTTCGAACGGGAAGGGGTCTACACCGATCAGACGACCGGCAAGCCCGTCGCGGCGACGACGCGCTACACCTATCGGAACGGCGAGGACCGATACGTGGTGTCATTTATCCGCACCCACGACCTGTCAGCAGGCCGGATGGTCGATACCATCAAGGGCGTCAAACGCATCGCCGCCAAGCTGGCGCACTTCGACGGTGCTTACCTGCGATTTGTCGGTGACATCGAGATCTCACGGTATCGCGCTGGTGAGCTGGTCGAGACCCACAAGGACGACGCGATCTGGGAACTGATGTACTTCGGCCACGCCCGCGACTCGTAGCGCCAACCCGATCGGGTCCGACTCACGAACCGGACTCGTAATCGTCGATCGGTTCCGGGGAGGCTAAAAGGGGGTCGGCTGGCGCGATGCTGGTAGCGGGTCATCGCTGAGTAGATGCCCGGGGGAGAGATCGATGGCAGCGACAGTGGAGGCGGTGGCATTCCTCGGGATCGGGGCGATGGGTCACGGGATGGCCACCAGCGCGTTGCGTGCCGGTATCCCGACGGTCGTGTGGAATCGCAAGCCGGAGGCGACCCAAGACCTCGCCGAGCTCGGCGCGGATGTCGCCGATACCGCCGCGGAGGCGGCCCGGCGCGCCGCGATCGTGGTCACGATGGTCACGGACACCGATGCTGTCGTTTCGATCGCCCGCGACCAGGGCATGCTCGCGGGGCTCGCTCCGGGCGCCGTCTGGGTGCAGATGAGCACGATCGGCGTGGTGGGAATCGAGGAGGTCGCGGCGATGGTGGACGCCGAGCGTCGTGACGTGACCCTCATCGACGCGCCAGTGTCGGGAAGCAGAGACCCCGCTGAGCAGGGTGCGTTGACGATCTTCGCATCGGGGTCCGACGAGGCTCGCCCGCGCGTCGCTTCCCTCTTCGACGCGCTCGGCCAGCGCACGATCTGGGTCGGCCCCGTCGGGGCTGGATCGCGAGTCAAGGTCGTGAACAACACCTGGCTCGCGTTTGGGGCGGAGGCGATCGCCACGTCGGTGGCCCTTGCTCGACAGTTGGGCCTCGAGATCGAAACGGTGATGGATGCCCTCGGCGGCGGCCCGCTCGTGTCGCCGTGGCAGGCAGCCAAGCTGCAACGGATCGCCACGGGCGAGTTCACCGCCCAGTTCGCGCTGTCACTCGCGCTCAAAGATGTCCGCCTTGCCCTCGAGGCAGCCGGACACGACCGGTTCACCGCTTTTGCCGGCCTGGCCGATGAATGGCAACAGGCCCTAGATCAAGGACTGGGCGACCAAGACCTGACGGTCGTAACCCAAACGCTGGAGCACCAGGGAGAGACACCATGACGCTGATCGGCTACACGATGATGTGCGAGCAGGCGGGTCCGAAACAGCTGGTGCGAGACGTGGCCCTCGCCGAGGAAGCCGGCTTCGACTTCGCAGTCATCAGCGATCACTACTCCCCGTGGCTGGACTCGCAAGGCCATTCCCCGTACGCGTGGAGCGTGCTTGGCGCGGCGGCACAGGCGACCGATCACATACCGCTGATGACCTACGTCACCTGCCCGATCCGCCGCTATCACCCCGCCGTCGTCGCGCAGAAGGCGGCGACCATGCAGCTGCTGTCCGACGGACGGTTTACCCTCGGGCTCGGCGCGGGCGAGAACTTGAACGAGCACATTGTCGGCGGACGGTGGCCCCTCGCCGGGTTGCGCCACGCGATGCTCGAGGAGGCGGTGGAAATCATCCGCGCCCTGTGGGCGGGCGGCATGGTGACCTATCGGGGCAAGCACTTCGACGTCGAGTCGGCGAAGGTCTGGGATCTGCCCGAGACTGCCCCGCCGATCGGCGTCGCGGTGTCGGGGCCGGCAAGCTGCCGCCTGGCGGGACGCCACGGCGACGCCATGATCGCAGTCGAGCCCCGTGCCGAGCTCGGCCAGCTGTTCGACGACGAGGGCGGCTCCGGAAAACCGCGCATTGGCCAGATCGCTTTATCGTACGACGCGGATCAGCAGATCGCAGTGAAGCGGGCGATGGACCAGTTCCGCTGGTTCACGGGAGGGTGGAGAGTCAACGCCGAGCTCCCGGTTCCGGCGTCGTTCGAGGAGGCGGCCCGGACCGTGCGCGAAGAGGACGTGCTTGCGCAGATGCCATGCGGTCCTGACGTCCAGCGCCACGTCGCAGGCATCCGCGAATTCGAGGCGGCCGGATTCACGCACGTCGCGTTGGTGCAGGTCGGCGGGGATACCCAAGAGCGATTCATCACGTGGGCGGCAACGGAACTACTGCCCCGCCTTCGAGCATTGTGACCCACCTTCGGGCCTGCACGTCCTCCGCATTGACAAGGTGCAGGCTGACACCCGCGGCGCGTGACGTTCGCCACCAGGCCTGACGACAGTTGGAAGCGCCGAGCGGAATGGATCCCGTCGAGGACTCGCGGTTCAGCAGACCACGAGTCCCAACCCCGCGTCGCGTCACGGCGAGGACACTTAGCCTCCGCGTTGGTGGCCCGTTTTCCAAGTTCTTGACCGCTGCTATGTCCACACTCACGGGAACCCATCACCCGAACGTGTGCATGCCATCAAGGTCGTGACACCGAATTTCCTAGCCCGGCAACGCGCGTCCGTACCAGCGGCACTGATGCCGCGGTAGCACGCATTCGGTACGGCGAGGCCTGCCGGGCTGACAAGCCCCTGGTCGCACTTCGGGATCTGTTGGCGCGGCCGAGGTAGTCCTAGAGGGCTCTGCATCCGCCGACGGCAGACAGAGCTCCGCGCGGACGGAGTCTGTCCACAAATCCTCGAAGTGATGTACCTGATACTCGATGATGACCGGTTCACCCAGACTTCTAGGTCACTAACGCGCCCGTGCCGTAGCTCTCGATGGCGCACGCATCGCGATCATCGACGATTAGCAGATCGGCAATCTCGCGATTTGACGCGTGAACCCACTTATTTCGAAGTTCAAAACCAATGCTGCCTTCCGCGACTGGACGCATCTGCCTTCGACAGACATCGATTGCCAGGTCTCTCGCATTACAGCGTGGGGTGGGGACGCCGTCGATGACGAAGTCGGCGCCGGTGACATTTCCGGCGCGGTGGCTCGCTAGGAGCAAGACAAGATCGGCGACCTCGCTCGGGTCGGTGAAGCGACCAGTTACCGCTTGCTCGGTGGCGGGTTTTGCAACTTCATCTGGCGCGGTGCCACTTTGTCGGCCCATGGTGACCGCCCGCCCACGGGAGTGCCCGTGCACACCTTCTTGACCGAGATCCGCCAGACACTGATCCCGACTCGCGACAGCAAACATGGTCCGTTGCCGCCGCTGCTGATTGCCATGACACTGGTCACGGGCCTGGTCGACGCGTTCAGCTACCTGGCGCTTGGACACGTCTTCGTCGCCAACATGACCGGCAACATCGTGTTCTTGGGCTTCGCCGTCGCCGGCGCCCACGGCTTCTCGATCGCTGCATCTCTCGCGGCCCTCGCGTCGTTCGGCTTCGGCGCCCTCGTCGGCGGCAACATTGGCTCGCGGCTCGGCCACCATCGGGGCCGGTTTCTCAGCACCGCCGCCGCCGTCCAAGCTGTCCTCCTCGCAGCCTCGGTCTTTCTCGCAGTGCTGAGCGGAAGCCCAGTTACGGCCGGATACCGCTACATCCTGATCGCCGTCCTCGGCGTCTCCATGGGCATCCAAAACGCCGGCGCCCGCAAGCTCGCGGTGCCCGACCTGACCACCACCGTGCTCACCCTGACCATCACCGGCATCGCAGCCGACAGCACGATCGCCGGTGGAACGGGATCGATCGCGGGGCGCCGCCTGACCTCGGTCGCCGCGATGCTGGCAGGCGCCGTCGTCGGCGCAGCGCTCGTCATTCACGTCCACATCGTCTATCCGCTCGTCATCGCCCTGGTGGTGACCGCGATCGTTGCGGCGACGACCCGGATACTGGGGGCGACGAACCCCGCCTGGGTCCACGCCGAGAGATAGCTAGGGACCGGTACACGCAAGGCGGTATTGACTCGCCCCGCTCGTGACCATCCCACGGCAAGGGAGTCCGATTCGAACGCTCCCTCCTCCGCACCATGCCAGACAGGGGTAAGGGCGCGGCTCGGGCACCACAAGAATCCGATAAGAGCCAAGGGCGCCCGTGACCCGATCGGGCGCCGCCTTCGATTCTCACCGAGTTCTTGCCCGCGCTGACCGTGACGCTTACGTGGCGGCTTCACCATCTCCCGAGCCGAACCGGACAAGGAGATGGCGATGCGCAAGGCAGCGTTCGTCACCACGCCCCTCGGTGACCGTGCCACCGAAGCCGGCGGCACGGTCGTCGAGCTGGTGGTCCCCGTGTACAACGAGGCACCGATCCTGGAGCGCCAAGTGCGGCGGCTGCACGGCGCGCTGACGGGCCTCCTGCCGTTCACATGGCACATCACGATCGCTGACAACGGCTCCAGCGACGGGACCGGCGCGGTGGCGGACCGCCTCGCCGCGGACCTGCGCGACGTCACCGCGCTGGGGTTGGCGGCGAAGGGCCGCGGCCGGGCGTTGCGGGCTGCGTGGATGGAGAGCCGAGCGACCGTCGTCGCGTACACCGACGTCGACCTGTCAACCGACGTCGCGGCCCTCTACCCGCTCCTCGCTTCGGTCCTCAGCGGTCACGCCGACATCGCGGTCGGATCACGTCTGCTGCCCGGGTCGCAGACAACCCGAGGCGTGAAACGGGAGCTGATCTCGAGGGCGTACAACCGTCTATTGCACCTCACACTCGGGACCGGGTTTCGGGACGCGCAGTGCGGGTTCAAGGCCGTGCACGCAGAGGTCGCCCATGCGCTGGTGCCCGAAGTCGATGACGACGGCTGGTTCTTCGACACCGAGCTGCTGGTGCGCGCCGAGCGCCACGGGCTCCGCGTGGTCGAGCTCCCGGTCCGCTGGGTGGATGACCCCGATTCCCGGGTGGACATTTTGCGGACCGCCCAGGACGACCTCCGGGGGGTCGCGCGACTCCTGCGCGAACTCGGGCCCCGCCGCCCAACGGCCCCACTGACCCTCGGCGCCGCCCGCTCCAGACGCGAGCACGCGGAGGCGGCGTGACCCTCCGCGACGCCGTCCGCGTCCGCCGGCCCGCGGATCGGCTGGGACAGCGGATCATCCGCTGCTTCTCGGTGTCGGTCCTCACGACAGCGCTGAGTCTGGTGACCCTCGCCGCGTTCACCGCCGCGGTCGGTGTGACCGCCTGGATCGCGAACGTGCTCGCCACCGGCCTCGGGACCGTGGTCTCGTACCGCCTCAACCGCCGGTGGGTGTGGGGGCGTCGCGGCGCCGACGACCCGTGGCGCGAGGTCCTGCCGTTCTGGGCCATGTCGTTCACCGGGCTGACGCTCTCGACGCTCTTGGTCGCAGGCGCGGAGCACTGGGCTCGGGCAGCAGGGCTCGGCAGTGCCGCCCGCACCGGGCTCGTGCTGCTCGCCAGCGCCGCTGGCTACGCCGTCCTCTGGGTCGCGCAGTTCGTCGTGCTCGAGCGGCTGCTGTTCGTCGAGCACCACCGGCCCCCCGGCGTTCCGACTGTCCCGCCGGATGGCGCGGACGAACCTGCACTCCCTGCCCGGGCGGGCGGGACGCCAGCCCTCGTCCCGACGTCGCTGCGCGGGAAGAAGCGTGCACGGTGACCCTGACCCAACCCACCCGGACGGGGACGGAGCCAGCGACGACCCCACCCGAGCATCGAGACCGTGGTCCCGTCGCACGCGGGTCGGGTCCCGGCGACGGGTCGGCGCCGCGACCGCTGCGCTCGCTGCCGTGGCGCCGCCCCAGCCGCTCCGGCGTCATCGTCAGCGCGATTGCCGCGCTCACCGCGCTGCTCTACACCTGGAGCCTCACCAGCGTCGGCTACGGCAACTCGTACTACGCCGCCGCGGTGAAGAGCGCGGCGACCAGTTGGAAGGCGCTCTACTTCGGGTCGATCGACCCCGGCAGCTTCATCACGGTCGACAAGCCCCCGGCCGCGTTCTGGCTGCAGGGGCTGTCAGCCCGCGTCTTCGGCTTCAGCTCCTGGAGCATGCTGCTCCCCGAAGCCGCGGCGGGCGTGGCGTCGGTGCTGATCCTGCACCGCCTCGTTCGCAAGTGGGCTGGCGACGGGGCCGCGCACCTCGCTGCGCTCGGCTTCGCATTGACGCCCGTCGCCGTGCTGATGTTCCGGTACAACAACCCGGACGCGCTGCTGACCTTCCTGTGCCTCGCAGCGGCCCGGGCGCTGTGGTCCGCGATCGAGACCGGGAGGACCCGCACCCTGCTCCTGTCCGCCGTGCTCCTCGGGTTCGCGTTCAACACGAAGATGCTCCAGGCGTTCCTGGTGGTACCGGCATTCGTGCTCGTCTACCTCGTCGCCGGCAAACCGCAGCTCGGCCGGCGCCTGCGCCAGCTCGCGTCCGCGCTCGTGGCGCTGCTCGTGTCGTCGAGCTGGTGGGTCGCGATCGTGGCGCTCTGGCCCGCGTCGTCGCGGCCGTACATCGGCAGCACCACCAACAACTCCATTCTCAGCCTCGTCTTCGGGTACAACGGCCTGTCTCGGATCTTCGGCAACGGTGGCGGCGGTGCCGCGCCCGGGGGCGGGGGCGGGCTCAACTTCGGCGGCACCCCGGGCTTACTGCGCCTGTTCAACGTGTCGAACGGCGGCCAGATCTCGTGGCTGCTCCCGATCGCCGGGGTCGGGCTCATCGTCGGGCTCTGGCATACCCGCTCAGCGCGTCGCACCGACACGCATCGCGCGGGATGGCTCCTGTGGGGCGGGTGGGCGCTCGTCAGCGCGGCCGTGTTCAGCCTCTCGCAGGGGATCTTCCACGAGTACTACAGCGTGCAGCTCGCCCCGGCCGTTACCGCGCTCGCCGGTGCCGGCGCGGTCAGCCTCTGGCGCCTCGGGCACACGAACCGATGGCTGCGCTGGGCGTTGCCTGCCACCGTCGTGGTCACCGCGGGCTGGGCGGTCGCGCTGCTCGACCGCACCCCCAGCTACGACGCGTGGTTGCGACCGACGATCCTGGTCGGCGCCGCGCTCGCCGCGGTCGGGTTCTGGCTGGGGGAACGCCTCCGGCACCGCATGATCGTGCTCGTCGCGGCCGCCGTCGCGGCCGCGACAGTCCTCGCCGGGCCGGCCGCGTACGCGATCACCACCGTGCAGCATCCCAGCACCGGCGCCACTCCGTCGGCCGGGCCGTCCGTGAGCCGCGGCGCGCTCGGCGGCCCCGGTGCCGGTGGACTCGCGGGGCCGGGCGGCGGCGGGGCGAACGCTGGGGCCGTCACGTCGACGGACACCGGCCTGATCGCCTACCTGCGCGCCCACCGGGGCAACGCGACATACCTCGTCGCGGCGTTCGGATCTCATAGCTCGGCCCCGATCATCATCGCCACCGGCGAGCCGGTGGTCACCATCGGCGGCTTCAACGGCGCGGACCCGGCACCCAGCCTCACGCAGTTTGAGCATCTCGTCGCCTCGGGACAGGTCCGCTACGTCCTGATCAGCGGAGGCGGGGCCGGCTACGGCGGCGGCCCGCCGGGCGCCGCCAGCAGCAGCGCGATCTCGCAATGGGTCGTCACGAACGGAAAGGAGGTGCCAGCCAGCAGCTACGGCGGCAGCGGCAACGGGACGCTCTACGACGTCTCCCCGAACGCCTGAGTCGCCGTCATCAACGGCCCGGGCCGGCTCGCTCCCCGGCCGTCCCGGGCCGCCACCCACGCCACAACCACCAAACCAGCAATGGAAGGAACCCACCAACCATGGATGACCAACAGCACCCCGAACCTGACGGGCGTCCGGGCGAAGGCGACGTCGTCTACACCACTGGATGCTGGTACTACCGCCTCGCCCGGGCCCTCCGAGCGAACTCTGGATCCGGATCGCTTGCTCGGCGCCTCGACGCCCTGGGCCCCGACAGCCGTGAGCAGACGCTCGCATCGCTTGGAAAGTCTGCCCCCGACGATCGGATTGCTGAGCTACCGAACCGTAGTGCCAGTGATGGCGGCCATAAGGCTCCGCAGGCCACTCAACATGCTGAATGCCGAGGCACTTGCGGTCGCTGTTGTCGTCGATGGCCGACTTCGCACGGCGAGCGCGTCGGACCTGTTGCTCGAGGGCGCGCAAGACCTCGGGGTCGACTATCGAGTCCTCGCAGAGCCGAACAGCTCGGTTGGATGAACTCCCGCTTGTACGGGCGGTTCGGCGGCCCGGGAAGCCCCTGGTCACAGGCTCGAAAGCGGCTCTGACCAGCGCTGACGTTCGTCGTTGTTTGTCGTTGGTGCGCAGCGTTTTTCGACGGCGGGCTCAACCGGTGACATTCCACGGACTTGGCACGGACCCGAGAAGGCCGCAGCTGGCACGCAGTGCGGGTGGGATTGGGGCTCTCGGCGAGCGCAAGCGGAGCAGATGAAGGCCGCCTGCCCAGTGGGCAGCGCCCCATCGACGGGGAACGCCCCCGGCCGCGCAGCCGCAGGCCCTACGTCCGGACCTGCCGGATCGAGCATCCAGCGGCGCTCGATCCATCCCAGGCTCCCCGAGACTTCCGCGGCTTTGGCGCACTCGCCGATCTTGGCTGAGGAACCTCAGCCTGATGACGGTGTGGGAGCTGGCCTCGCCGTTCCCGCCCCTCATGCACGCGGCTGATCCCGCGGCACCCGGAGTCGCCCGCCTCGTCGGTGAGCTGCTCCGCAGGGTGCCAACGTCCAGGGGGCCGCGCTCTCGTCGCGACTCAGGCCGGCGATGCTCCACTGGGGCTGGTGCCATCGGTCAGGGCGACCGCCGCGCTGCGTTGGAAGAGCCACACGCTGACCACCAGTATCCACACGCCAGTCAGATAAAACGCGGGCTCGATGAGCGGCCCCAGGACCGCCGCCACACCAATCACCGCGGTCACCCAACCCAGCCAGCGCGGGAACAGGCCACTGCGAAGAATCGCCAAGCCGAATGCGAGCATGAAGACGCACAGCCCAGCCGGGTAGAACCACATGCTCAGGTCGGAGGAGAGCACGTTGAGCGCCTGCGCCGCTCCTGAGCTCAAGCGTGTCGGAACGTCGGAAAGCGCGTAGGCCGTCCCGGCGTCCACCGCGATCCCGATCGTGAAGACCACGGCGCCGCTCAGCGCAACCGCCGAGAGCCACTCCGCTCGTGGTGCCCGCCGCAAATAGCTCCGCAAGATGCCAAAGAAGAACAGACCAAACACCATGGACAGCAGCAGGGTGAACCCGATGCCTCCTTGGTTATGCGCGTTGTAGTAGGAGATCACCTTGGCGCCGCTCGCGTCGGTGCTCGGTGTGCCATCGTTCAACTGGATGTACCCGATGACGAACAGCACCACGAACACGACACCAGTCAGCGGCGCGAGTCGCCTCGACCACTTCGACATTCCCCACCCCAATCCGTGCTGAGGCCCCTCGTGGCAACCTCAATCTCTCATCACCCCAGGATCCCGCCCGGAACGCCGGACCGCCTCACCAGACCACGGTCCACCCCGCCTCGGCCCGCGGGGCGATTATGCCCTGCTCCCAAACGCGGCGTCCAGACAGCGACACTCAGCCCTCCTTCGATCGGGCGGCACCACTCGCCTCACCTCGAGTCCAAGCCGGACCACGCGGTCATCGAGCTCGTCACGCGCCCGCTGTACCAGCCGCAGAATCCGGTCGCTCGAGGCATCCGCGAACTCGCCACCGTGCAAACAGTCTGAATGCTCACGCCGCTGTCGGTCACGACCCACCATCGCGCGCAGATCACGCGTGCAGACCTTGCCCGCGGGTCTGCGCCGGAACACGTCGACCACGGCGACCAGCATCCGGAGCTTGCTCTGTGCGGCCGGCCCTGGCGGGCCTCACTACGACCCCGCGCGCGAGAGCCTGTTCAGAACACGGTCAACGGCTCGGCCCGACAGGCTCGTCGGCCCTCCGCTTGCAGGTGCGTGCCCCGTTCACGGGTGCGGCGAATGCGTGCACCTCAATGCCGCGCTCTGGTCCATGTGCGGATTGTCCGCGCTGGCGCTGTACCTCACCCGCAGGTGGGTGCGGTCGTCAGGCTGCCTTCTCGAGAATGTGCACACCGCAAGCCGAGCCGAGGCCGATCACGTGCGCGAGGCCCAGTCGGGCACCCTCGATCTGACGGTCCTTCGCCTCACCTCGGAGGTGGGTGCACACCTCCCAGATGTTCGCGATGCCCGTCGCGGCAATCGGGTGACCTTTCGACTCGAGCCCGCCCGACACGTTCACCGGCGTTCTACCGTCGCGCCAGGTGGCCCCGGACTCGAAGAAATCCGTCGCGGCCCCAGGTTCGCAGAGCTTCAGGTTGTCGTAGTGGACGAGCTCGGCGGTCGCGAAGCAGTCATGCAACTCGACGAGATCGAGATCATCCGGGCCGACGCCCGCAGCTTCGTAGGCCTGGTCCGCCGCGTTCCGCGTGAGAGTGTTCACGTCGGGCAGCACTTGGCACGCCTCCTCCCACGGATCCGTAGTCAGCACCGACGCCGCCACCTTGACCGCGCGGCGCTGCTGCTCACCCGAGAGCTTCTTAAGGGTCGAGTCGCTCACGACAACGGCCGCCGCCGCACCGTCACAGTTCGCCGAACACATCGGGCGCGTATTCGGGTAGGCGATCATCACGTCGCCCATGATCTCCTCGACCGACATCTTCTTCGTGTACGCAGCCAGCGGGTTCAAGGTCGAGTGCGAATGGTTCTTCTCACTGATCCGCGCGAACAGCTCGAACGGCGCCTCGCCGTACTGGTGCTCGTGCACGTATTGCATGCCGATCTGGGCGAACACACCCGGCATCGTCTCGGTGCCGATGCGGCCGTCGACCGGCGCCACCGCGCCGAAACGACCGCTCGGCGTGTACACGTTACTTTCGGACGTCCGGGCCCCGCCGGCGAGCAGGCCGGCACCCGAGAGCTTCTCGACGCCTACCGCGAGCCCGTAGTCCGCCTCTCCCGCCTTTACCGCCATGATCGCGGTGCGTAGCGCGGTCGCCCCGGTCGCGCACGCGTTGGCGACGTTGTAGACAGGGATCCCGGTCTGGCCGATCTGCTTCTGGAGCGCCTGACCGATGCCGAGGCCGGCGCCCATCAGGTTGCCGGCAGCGAGAATCCCCATGTCCTTCATGGAGACGCCCCCGTCGGTGAGTGCACCCATGGTGGCCTCAGCCGCGAGGTCGACCGTGTCCTTGTCGGGGTGCTTGCCGAACTTCGTCATGTAGATCCCGAGGATCCATACGTTCTCAGCCACGGACGTCTCCTGTCTCTAGCGCTGGTCGGGCACTCAGAACGGTTCGAACCCGAAGCCGACGGCCTCGGTCCCTTCGTCGTCGGTGCCGACCGAATAGGTGGCGAGCCTCACCTTCATCCCGAGCTTGACGTGCTCCGGGTCGGGCGCGGTGTTAATCACGTTCGCTCGGACGCTGGTCCCGCGGCAATCGACGACCCCGGCGACGAACGGCACCGGGACACCGGGCGCAGCGAACGACACGATCGTGAACGCCTCCAACTCCCCTTCACTCGACACGCCGACGGTCGCGAATTGCGTGCCGAAGCACGAAGCGCACGCGTTCCGCCGATCGAAGAACCGCGCACCACAGGTCGTGCACTCGTGTGCCACGAGGTGGGGGGTGTCCCCGAGCACCAGGTAATCAACCAAAGGGATCTGCTGCGTCATCGCGCCAAAAGGTACCAGAAGACTGGACTGTCTCGTCCGTGCCGCGCCCGAACCCTCGGCATGCGCTCACGGATCAGCGGTGGACGCCACGAAGTCCCCGAGCAGGCGCACGAGGTCGAGTGGGCGGCCGCTCTGGACCGCGTGCCCAGCTCCAGCGACCGTCTCGACCCGGATCCCGGGGAGGCGACGGCGCATCTGGGCGATGTCCTCGTCGGACACGAACGCGGACAGCCCGCCTCGCGCGAACAAGGTCGGGCGGTGATCCGCGCCACGTCGTCCCAGAGCGGTGCGAAGTCAACCCAGTGGCCAGCCTCGCCGGAGCGGGGACCGCCGGCGGTCATGGGCCGATGATTCGGTGCGGGCGATGGGAGCGGAGACGCCCTCGACCGAGGTCACGAAGATCGCCCGGTATGTGCGCTGAACTGGTCAGTTCGTAGCGGCGACGCAGCCGACTCCATCACATCGGCGTCGGCCGCCCCCACAAAAACACCCGAGCCCTGGTCCTCATCGCCGACCTCGACATCCGGATCCTCACCACCGACGGGGAAGTCCTACGCACCCTCACCCTCGACCCCACCCGCGACTACCAACCCCACCACTAATAAGCCACGATGTCTCGCGACGACCCTCCACGATGACCCGCGACAGAACAATGGTGGCCCTTCCTGGTCGCTATTCGAACCCACCAAGTGTGAGCGAAGTTCCACCCTTTTTTCGGCTCATCCGCGCCTTGACGGACGCTCGGGATGACCACGAGGATCTCGCAGGACGACTCCACGACGTCCCAGAGGTTTGACCTCCCGGCGTATGGGGCTAATGAGCGTGTACTCGCACCCTCGCATTTGGCGAGAGCGTCGATTCGGACAGCGTCACCAGTTCGTGAATAGGCGCATGGCGTCGATGCTCGGCTTCGCGGTGTGCACCCGAAGCGTCGAGCACTCGCGGATATGGAGACTGGCGGCGGTCCCAGCTCAATCGGTCGAGCGGCCCGCCGACCAGGTCCTCGGATCGGTGCCAATGCCTCGCTCCAAGACCTCGAGGCCATCAGAGATCACGGTCGCCAAGTCCCCACCCAGGACGTACCACTGCGTCTGAGCGGCCTGGATGACGCCTCCCACCGCGGCGGCCAGCATCGTGGGTACCAGTGCGTCGCTCGGCAAGTCGAGTCGGGCACCGAGGAAGTCGGCAATCACTTCATTGCGCTTCAGTTGGATTCCGCCCAACACGCCCTTCAGGACATTCGGCGTCGAAGCGATGACGGCGGTCCAGCGGCGCAGAAGCTCAGCATCTTCCGCGGACACAACTTCCTCGAGCGCGGCGCGGAGCGAGTGCAGCGGCGGCTCGCCGTCGGGACGAGCGGACAGCGCGGCCCGGAGGGCTTCGCCCCGCCTGTCGATCCTGACCTGCAGGACGTCGTCCTTCGCGGGAAAGTAGCGGTAGAAAGTCCTCGCGGAGATTCCGGCCTCGGAGGCGATCTCTTCGACGGTGATGTCGAACCCGCGCTCCTCGAAGAGTCGTAGCGCGACGGCCTCCAACTCCACGATCATCATTTCGGAGCGCTTCACTCTCAGTTGCCCGGCGAGCGACTGGGTCGCCAACTCTGTCCTCCTCGCACCTGCTTCCCGCGGGCCGCGGGCAAAGCGCAATCAATAGCCAGACTAGGCCCCGCTTGGAGTCCACTTTGACCTGGTTCGGAGCGTATGCGCCTCGTCGGAGGGTCATCACCGACACCTTCGGTGCGGGCGGTCGCTCATCTTGCTCAGCACGTCACGCCGACCGCGGCCTTCAGCCTCCGATGGTCGACTGGGGCACCAACTGCCTTGAGGCTCGTCGCGTCGGCGGGCAGGAGGAAGCCGGCTCGGACCTCTCGATCGACGGCGTTGTCCTAGGTGGTGCGCGAGGCGAAGGCTTGGTGAAAGCAGTCACCGGCCGCGCCGTGACCCAAGAGGCGGAGCAGCGGAGGCCATCAATCGAGGGCGATCGCGGGCTGCAGCGTTGCCCCAGCGGCTCCAGGGCATCGCGTCGGTGACGCCGGTCGAGGCTGCCAGTTCGGGAGTGATGCTGTCGGCAGAACACCTGGCCGTCCGGTTACCGATGCTCGAGCCTTGGATGCTGCGCGTCATGAAACGACGGAGGCCGGCTGTCTTTCGAGTTGGAAGGAGGCGTCTGTCAGCTCGCCCAGCAGTTCAGCCCCCGATAGTCGATTGGTTCGCCACCCGATCGAGGACTGCAGCGTCCGCCGGTAGCAGGTAGCCCTTCGAGACGTCTGCCGCGACGGCTTGGTCCCACTTGCTCACGAAGGCCTGATGCGTCGGGTAGAGCTGAGCGAGCTTCGCCGAGTTGAACGGAGTCGTCAGCCCGAAGATCTTGCAGAACCCGCCACCGGCGTTGGAGGTGTCTCCAGTCCCATTCACGATCGCGATGGGCGCGGCGACCTGGGGGGTTCGTATGCCGCCGACCGCCTCACCGTTTTGGTCCGTCGCGTACGAGGATGGGCTGGCAACGTCGAGGCGCGGCGACTGGGGGGGCGGCGTTCCGGTGATGACCCAGTTGTTGAGCGCGACCATTGCGGCCCGGAGCTCGTAGGTGTGCGCCCCGGCGTTGAAGGGGACCGGGCAGCTGATCGCTCCGTTGTCGAAGGAAGAGACGGGGTTGATCATCGTGTCGAAGGTCGCCACATCTCCCGTGCCGTTCCCAGTGTCGGTCATCGACTGCCCTAGGCCATAGCTGTCGTAGTGCGCGGTGCCGGCCACTTCCCACTCCCGGATGAACTGGGTCGGGGGCTGGCGAGCAGGCAGGTAGCCGAGCACGAGCACGTCGGCTTCGGTTTCGAACATCATGACGGGCACGTTGAGGTCAGTACGGATCAACGTTGGCGTGGGAGGGTTGATGGCGGGCTGGGGTGCCTCGGACAGCGCGGCGCCCGATCCTCCCCGGCTGTAGACGAAATAGCCGTCGTAGACCCCGTGCGTTTGGGGTTGCAACGCGTCGATGTAGGTGACGAGCCGAGACGCGGACTGCGACTCGCCGAGGGCGAGGACCCGCTTGGGCTGGAGCCCACCCAGTACGAGGCCCGCACGGCTGCGGATGGCGGCGCCGGCCTGCTCGAAGATGCTGTACGAGTAAGTGTCGCCAGGGTGCTCGAGCGACCCGTAACGAGTCGGATCTGACCCCTTGATCCCACCGGCTTGACCGCCGCTCGCACCCAGCGAACCGGCCTCACCAACGATTCCTCCGGCCTGCGCGCTCACCCCGACATAGACCACGCCGCTGCGGAGCATCTGCACATGATCTGTCAACCATGCCGCCGCCGCATCGACACCGCCGCTCACGTTGAGCCACTCCACGACCACGGTGCCGTTGAAGCGCTTGGGGTTGATCGGCCGGTAGACCACCATCCGGGTCTTGTACGGCGCAGTGCTCTCGGGGGTGACCTTCCACCGACCGTTGGACGTCAACCGCGTGGCGCTCGTGTACGCGGTAGCCGTGCCGGACAGGAAATACTCGTTCTGTTCGTAACCGACAGTGCCCAGATTGAAGCTCGTGGTGCCGATCAAGTTGATGCCCTGTCCGCCGGTCACCGGACCAGTGACGGTCGCGTGCGGAACGCTTGCCAGAACCGCAGGATCTGACGCAGGCCCGCCGGCACGTTGGGTCGCGTTCGCCGATCCCGCGCCCGCAACCAGAACCATGCCCAGCATGAGCATCGCTGCGAAGAAGCCGTGGGCGATACGCCAAACGGGCCCCCCCTTGTGACCATCTTCTCCGCTGAGGATCCTTGCTGGCACGACTGCCTCCTCGCGCGTAGGAGAACCAAAGTCCCGGACGCGGCAGAGTCTGCCAGGTGTGTCTCATAGCGTCAACAGCCAACTCTCCGTCGCCTCGCGTGCGGAGCTCGGCGCCTGCCGGAGCCACCGCGTCAAGCATGAACCGGAGTCGCACACTCGACGCGATCGCGTCGGCTGTGGCATATCCGTGGCATGGAACACCGGGGACTGTCACCGAGCTCGACGCTCACGCTGACCTGCACTGTCCCGGTGGCCCTAAGCAGACAGTTCTCGAACACTCCACCACCAGAGAGACCGAACCGACGGAAGCTGGTCCTAGATCGCCAGGGGATGAGTGAAATCGAGGGCCTACTCAGCGAGCGGGAGCCCGAGAATTGAACAAGAAACGCCTCAGGCCCACTCGCGCGGCCCGAAGCGCTGTCTCCTATTGAATCACATCAGAGGAATTTCGGGAAGAACGATTGCTACGACCGTCGCTTCCTCGCTAGGCCCCATGCCGCCTGCCGAAGACCACCTGGCAAGCGATCGTGCGGCGGTCATGTGGCTAACGCGCGAACTCCCAGAAAGACCGGAGTTATAACATTGCCGATGCCCGAGCTCGCTGGGGCTGGCACTGACCGCGTATCCATTAACCGGGGGTTCGCTGATGCTCAGCGTCGCGGGTCGTCAAGTTCTACCCCATCGAATAACACTCGCGTCTCCGAGTCACTCGCGGTGACTTCCGTGACGTGCGCGACGGCCGAACGACCATCCTCCTGAAGGTGGTCATCGAGAAAGTTCAGGCCGATGTATGGCTTGAACGGCTCCCTGTCCGGCGCCGACACAAGTGGCATCAGGTCATCTCCGCCCGTCAGGTAGCCGCCAAATTTACCCAGGTCAAAGTGAAGCGATACCGTCGCCACGGTCGTGGCGCCTTCACCGGTAACGACCACTTTGCCGACGTACTCGCTGCCCGGGAGGGGTGGGCGCCACTTCGAGCGTGGCATCCATTCGGGACGCGGCCACGTGTACTGGAGCGATGGCTCCTGCCCAAGCGCGACTTCTAGCTCACCCCATTCTTGGTCGATGAGCATGTTCGTTGACAGGTTCTCCGGATCGACGTCGGGGCCAGGAGTGCACCGCATCCGCGGGATGCCGTCGTCCTCGATAAGGACGCCGAACGTCAGGCCGCCCCCCGAGGGTTCCCACGTCACGGAAAACGCGTAAGCCCATCGGCCGCGGCTCCTTCTGAGCACGTAATCCTGGATCTGGTGATTCGTCAGGGTCAGGTCGGTAAACCCGAACCTGGCGATCTTTGGGTTGGGGCCACCTAGTGTCCTGAGTCGGAGATCCGCGCGCAATATGCGGCGAGGGTGTCGAGGATCTCGTCGGCGGTCTTGTGCCAGACGAATGGGCGTGGGTTGTCGTTCCAGGTGTCGGTCCAGTCGAGGATGGCGCGCTCGAGTTCTTTGGTGGAGCGATGCGTGCCGCGGCGGAGCCATTTCTGGGTGAGCTCGGCGAACCAGCGTTCGACGAGGTTGAGCCACGAGCTGTAGGTCGGCGTGAAGTGCAATTCGAAGCGGGGATGGCGGAGCAGCCAGCGGTGGATCTCGGGTGTCTTGTGCGTCGAGGAGTTGTCCACGATGACGTGCACGTCGAGCTCGGCGGGCACGGAGCGGTTGATGAGGTTCAAGAACGTGCGGAACTCAATGGCGCGGTGGCGCTCGGAGAGATCCGCGATCACGTTGCCGGAGGAGACATCCAGCGCCGCGTAGAGGTTGGTGGTGCCGTGGCGGCGGTAATCATGCGTGGCCCGCTCGGGAAGCCCGGGGCGTAGCGCCAGGATCGGAGCGCTGCGATCAAGCGCCTGAATCTGGGTCTTCTCGTCCACACACAGCACGACCGCGGCGTCGGGCGGGTTGAGATAGAGCCCCACGACGTCGCGGACCTTCTCGACGAACAGCGGGTCCGGCGAGAGTTTGAAGCTCTCCACCAGATGCGGCTTGAGCCCGAAGGCTCGCCACATCCGAGAGATCGTGGATTGACTCATGCCCGTCGCGGACGCCATCGAACGCGTCGACCAGTGAGTGGCATCCACCGGGGTCTCCTCCAACGTCTTCACGATGACTCGCTCCACGTCGTCGTCGCCGATGCTGCGCGGCGCACCAGGACGCGGCTCGTCATGGAGTCCCTCCAAACGCAGCTCGACGAAACGGTGGCGCCACTTACCCACCGTCGGACCTGACACCCCGAGCCGCTCCGCCACCGCGGTGTTGGTGCGACCCGCCGCGCACTCCAGCACGATCCGGCATCGCAACGCCAACGCCTGCGCGCTCTTGGGCCGACGCGCCCAACGCTGCAGCGTCGCCCGCTCCTCATCGCTGAGCACCAGCTCAGCCGTCGGTCGTCCCCGTCGTGCCATGGCTGCTCCCATCGTCGCTGACGACGACAAGAACCAAGGCCCGACGACAAAGATTCCTAAATCAGAAAGAACTTCGGACTCAGGACACTAGTCCAAGCACGCCGAACCGAAGGTCTCCCTGAATCTGAGAGCCCATCTCGGTGGGCGCCCAGACATCCGTCAGATTGTCGTAGGAGAAGCGGCCCTCGAATCCGTTGTCTGGTGACCAGAGGTAGAGCGCGGCGTCCGTTGCGATCAGATCGATACGACTGTGGGTGCTCATGTTCTTTCCCGAGTCGAGGATGACGACCTGCTCACCGTTGAAGCCAGCACGCTGCAGGAGCCGGGCCCCCCTTCGCTGAGCCTTGCCCATAACGCGGTCCATCAACCCCATGGAAGAGGAACCGTAACTGGCGTCCCGTCCGCTCGCTAGGCCAAGCACGCGAAGGGCAAGAAAGTAGTTAGAGCCGGCAGGCCGGCGTCTCCTCTGGTGTCGGCCGAACCGGGACACCGAGCACCGAGAAAACTCGGTAACCACAGACTGGGCAAATCGCTACCGTCAGCGCGAGTGATTCCATTCCAGACCACGCGCCGCCGCCGGTCGGCGCCCTAAGAGGCACGCGTGCCCGAGTACATCCCCGGCCATCTCGACCTCGGCGATGTGGAGGTCGTTGTTGACGACGTCCTCTACGGGTGGCACGACGCATTTCTCGACGGGGACCGCTGCTTCCTTTGCGGAACGAAGTTCGATGACAAGCTCCGAACCCCCGAGCACGTAATCCCGAAATGGCTCCAGCGGCGCTTTGACCTCTGGGACGAGCCGATCACGTTGGTCAACGGCTCACAGATGCCATACAGAAATGCCACCGTGCCGGCTTGCGCAGAGTGCAACACCGAAGCTCTGAACCCCCTCGAGACCGAGATCTCGGCCGCGTTCGAGGCGGGCCGAGCCGGGGTCGAGCGACTGCCGCCCAAACGGCTCTGGCAGTGGCTACTCAAGCTGTCCTACGGGTTGATTCGCATCGAGTACCGCTTACCCGCAGACCGATCCAATCCGGACGGGGGGGTGATCGGAAGGGCCGACCCCGCCGGACACCGTCTCGCTGTCACGGCCGGTGCATTCGCGCATTTGTACCTCCAGAGCGTGATTGGGCGGACGACGGTGACGCCAAGACACCCGATGGCGTCGTTGTTCATCTTCGACACTCAGAGGCCGTCCGCCCGTCGAGGCCAGTTCGACCTGACCGACATGATCTATCCCGGACCGCTTATAGCGGTGCGCATTGGGAGCGTCGGACTCGTAGCAATGACCACGGACCTTGGCGCGCTCGAATTTCTCGGCGTCCCGGGCCTGAACGAGGCCGCCGCGTTGGACCTTCACCCTCTCCAGTTTCGCGAGGTCGTCGCTCGCGTGATCTATGGCGCTCATCTCCGCGAACCTGGCACGGCTGTGTATGTGGAGCAGACGGGTCCAGCGCACCGAAGAGTAACGATCAGCCATTCCTGGACCGACGATCCTCCCCGGCAGCGACTCTGGGACGACGAGATGGGGATTTACGCGCGCATTCTGGAGGGAATCCAGGCGAGCGTGCCGCATTTGCGAGTTCCGCGGGAGGGCCTACAGGCGCCCGAGCGCTGCCCCACGTGGCCCTTCGACGAAGCGGGCCACCCAGTCCACCTTCAGCTCGAAGATGGTTAGCGCCTTGCTCATCGATGGGCGAGCCAAGTCCCGCGGCATGACGGAGGAACCGTGGCTGATCTCTCTGCTTCTGTCCGGCTCAAACTCGATAGAGCAATCGAGCAGGCAAACGTGCTTCGTTCCCTCATCGAGACTTGGCAAATCCAGAGCCCTATCGCTTCGTCACTGGGATTGCCGACGAGGGCATGATCGAGATCGTTAGGCGGGAAAGCGTTAGATAGCCACGAACTCGTAGCCGGTGTCGGCACTGAAGAAATGCTTGGTGCAGAACTTCGGCTCGTAGGGATCGCTCGTGCCCCAGCTGACGGTCCCGCTGTCGCACTCTCCACCGTCCTGGAACTCACAGAAGTAGTCGCCCGTAGGTTCCCACTGCGCAACGTCAAGGGCATTGTCATCTGCATCCTCGCCGACGACCGCCGATCCAAGACCGTCGACTATCTGGACGAGTTTGAGTGTTGATGGTGTGTCACCTGGTCCAATCATGTTCGTAATTTTCCCTTCATCTACATTGTCGCGCCATTAGCGCGAAAAGCACAGGTTGTTATCCACAGGGTGTCACCTCTGTTGTCGCGTTGTGTTCTTAACAGCGCGTGCGTCGTCACGTGCGAGCTGCACCTCCAACCTGCTCGCAAGCAGGTTCGAGGCGCCTACGTCTAGTGAATCACATCCGCGCAATTTCGAGAACCCAGACGATTCAAATCCCGAGGTACTAGTGAGACAATTGATTCGATGATTTACGACCGACGGTTTTGGTTTGCTCCGCCTTACGTCATCGTCAAGGCGAACGAAGCATTGCAGCGTGCCTCGACTCTTAGCTCGGCCAAGCGCAATGAATTAGAGAAGGCTGCGAAAGAAGCCAGAGCAGCAGCGATCTTCCTTGTCGGCTTGACGGATCTCACCGGTAATCCGTTTCGAATGCAACTGGTCGACCCTAAGGACGGTGCACCGGACATCAGAAGCATGGTCCTCACTGAGAGCACGAGATCGCAGCCAGATATGGAGTACCAGGATCTTGAAGTGGTGACTCTCGATCACCATTCTGACGAAGCGCTGGATGAGTTCATCCTGCGAACGAAGCTCTCGAAGAAGAAGGCCTACCAACCAGACACTATGGTTCTCTGCTTCATCGACAAGACGATTAGCGGAGCTAGGCCATGGAAGTACGTGGCGGATGCTCTCGCGCACAGCGACAAGGATCTGAGTGTCTACGTGGCCGGGCGTGTTGAGCCCGTCGACTTGGTTTACGCGATGGCGAGAGTGTTTCCGAACTTTGACAGCGTCCGGAAGTTCAACCTGGAAGATGCGTCAAGGGCACAACGAATGACTGGTACAGAGTTTCTCGAACGCGGAAGACGGAGAACCTCACCGCGCCTGCCGCGAGGCGACCATCCGCCGCCGGGCGTGTAGCGACTCTCCGTCCGCTGGCCCTTAGCACTTACGAGTCGAGAGTGCTAAAATTACATATATGTATGAAGTAGATTTCTGGAACGTCAGCATCACAGCTAAGAGCGGCGACGCCATAAGTCTGCGCTTCACCGATCCGCGTACCCAAAACCCTGTGGTTGTCGTCATCGACGGTGGCTACAAGGACTTTGGGGACACACTCGCAGGGAAGGTCGAGACGTATTACGGCACGAAGGAGATCGACCTCGCAATCTCGACTCATCCTGATGCTGACCACATCAATGGTTTGAGGCAGCTCATCGAACGACCCGACGTTCAAGTGCGAGAGCTTTTGATCCATCGGCCGTCATCGCGCGGCTTCAAGGGAGATGCTGTGTGCGCCGGTCTGGTGGACGAACTTGTGTCGATGGCACAGAAGGAAGGGACCGTCGTAACGGAACCAGAGCAAGGCCTTGAGAGATTTGGGGGAGCGCTGACTGTGGTGGGACCGACTGAATCGTTCTACCGCGAGATGCTGCAAGCCCAGGTCGATGAAGAGAAAACTGGTGCTCTGGGAAAACTGCTTCGACCTGTACAGACAGCTGCCAAGCAAATCGCAAAGAAGATTCGGAAAGTGGTCGGCAGTGATCCTGGTGAGACGCTGTCCGACGATGATGGCGGTACCTACCCACGTAACAACACGAGTGTTGTGTCATTGTTTCGCTTTGATGACCGGCGTCTCCTGTTCACGGCGGACGCAGGCGTTCCCGCCCTGCAGTTTGCTCAGGACTTTATGGATGCAAACGGCCTGAGCGGTGAGCCGTTGAACTTCGTCCAGATCCCGCATCATGGAAGCCGTCACAACGTTGATGTCGACTGGCTGAATCGTGTCCTCGGCACACCGGGCTCAGTTGCAGCGGAATCAAGGACGGCTTTCGTAAGCGCGTCGGACCAGGATGAGCATCATCCAAACTCCGTCGTCCTCAACGCGTTTAAGCGGCGAGGTTGCAAGCTGGGCTCTACTGAGGGAAGCAACATCCGTTACCATTCAAACGACGCGCCTCCGCGAAAGGACTACGACAAACTCGACAGTTTGCCGTGGTACTCGGAGGATGAGTAAGGGCGCGCACAACGTTGCCGGCTCGTCAGGCATGAAGGACCTCTTCGATGTCTATAGCCGTCGGGCTCGACTGCTACCGGGCGCTATCACTGCTCTTCCGTTCACTCTGCTCGTCGTCGTTCTGATTTCGACCAAGCCAGCCTGGTGGAGCGCAGCGGCATCGCTTCTGGGCGCGAGCGGATTGACGTATTTCGGCACCCAGATAGTCAGGTCACTCGGTTCACGAACGCAGGCTGAACTCTGGACCTCGTGGGGCGGCGCCCCAACGACGCAAATGCTGCGCTTCGCAAGCAAACGGAACAAGAACCAAATAGAGCGATGGCACCGGAACTTGGAGAAGTTATTTCCTGACGAGCACGTACCGACGGAGGCCGAGGAAGTGGCTGATCCCGAATCGGCGGACGCTGCTTATGAGACGCTCATCGCGGCATTGATCGCGAGGACGAGGAACCGAGAGAAGTTCCCTCGCGTGTTCGACGAGAATTGTCAATACGGCTTCCGGCGCAACCTCTACGGCTGTCGCCGAATTGGAACTGTCGTTTCGCTCGTGTCGCTAGCGATTGTGATCGGACTCGGGATCGCGTCGGCCCTCGGACTTAACGTCTCTGCGTTGAGTCTGATTGCTGTTGGCGCTGCTGATCTCCTCGTTCTGGCGGCATTTCGCTGGATTGTTAATCCAGGCTGGGTCCGCGAGGCGGGCGATGCCTATGCAGCGCGGTTGATCGAAACCAGCGAGACACTGCCGGGCTCCTGAAATCTACGAGGCCGTTAGTGAATCGGTCCGATCTGGTCAGCGATCTTCGCCGCTTCGATTAATAGCTCTCTGCCGTGTTGGCCGGTCGACTCGCTTGCCACGCCCAGGGCCGCGCGGCGCAGGAGTGTGCCATCCCAATCGGCTAGCGCCGCGAGAAGCTCGATAGCGCCCCGAAGCTCTTCAAGCCACACGGAGCGGTCTTTCCGACTAGGAGGCTCGGGTCCGAGATCGTTGGCTTCGGTCTCGGCACTCGCCCGCAGTTGGGACGCAATCATGCAGTCTGTAACTCGCCTTGGAATGCCTTGGCGAGGACGGCTCGTGATGAGTGATCAACGCGCAGCGACGCTGTCGTGATACTCGCGAGCAATGAGTCAGCCGCTGCAAGCAAACCATCGACTCTGCGGGTAATTTCCGCTTGCTCTTCAATAGGCGGGACGGGAATCAGGAGTTCTCGCACCTTCTGTCCATTGAGCGCCGGTTGATTGCCACCGCGGCCAACCGCGCGCGTGGTCTCGTACTCCGAAAGCGCCCACCTCCACAAGTACTCGGGGTTCATGACCCGAGGAGTTGGAAGGATTCCCGCAACGTTCTGGTTGGTGCAGGCTTCAAGATCGAGAATCGCCGACTGGCCGCGGGTCTTACCCTCACCGATCATCGCGATAAGGACAGTGTCGGCGGGATACAACTTGGCGCTGCTGTTCGCTAGACCAGCCTCGGAGATCGTCTCGCGCGTCGTCGCTATTCGGCAGTTCGCCACCTCGCCGGAGCTAACCCAGGGGATGCCGCCATTCCAATAGGACGCTTCCTTCCGGGATGGTGTGCCGCCTAGGTGGACTTCGCCGATCTCACCGACTGCGGCCCAATCCCACGTGCTTGGAAGCTCATCAAGCGTGGTGGTATCAGGCGGTGTCACGGTTCCGCGCTTAGAACCCGCGGAGTGTTGATCAGCGCGCAGCTTGGCAAGAAGGTCCGAGCTGGCGTGCAACTGGTGCTGCTCGCGCCAGTCGGCAGTGAGGCGTCCGGAACAGGC
>Ga0182024_10000111_pt1 | contig 168339 bp, 137 predicted proteins | sample P32metaG_FD_120480 | JGI IMG/M metagenome (GOLD analysis project Ga0182024, IMG submission 120480) | Permafrost microbial communities from Stordalen Mire, Sweden - P3-2 metaG (Illumina Assembly) | ecosystem: Environmental > Terrestrial > Soil > Wetlands > Permafrost | place: Sweden: Stordalen... | reverse complement strand
TGCCTAGAGGGTAGGTCTCCACTACAACCTCTTCCAGAAATGTTCCATTGATCCCCAAGGCTTTATCTCTACGGAGGTCCCCGTTTCACCTAAAAACTCGCCGCAACTGCGAAGGTTGGGCTAGGATCAGAAAGCTCGCGCGGGCTGGGGGAAGCAGCAGCCCCTGCGGTCGGTCTATAGTGTTAATAGCTCCGCGTCCGCAGGAGGACCTCATGCGGCAATGTTCCTTTTCACTCTCTTCTTGCTGTCGGCTCACGGCCACCGGCCTACTGCTCGCCGCGCAGTGCGCAGCGGGCGGAGCGGGAGGCTTCAATTACCAGTTCCCCAGTTCGGGTTCAGCTCCCCCCACGGTTACTGCGATTGCGGTAGACGCGGCGGGCAATAGTTATGTGACGGGCAACATCTGCTCGGCGAAGTTTCCCGTCACTCCTGGCGCGTTCCAGACGCAGTATGAGGGCGGATCATGTTATTTGGTTGGGGTTGGGATTTCACTTCCAGGCGGAGATGCGTTCGTCATGAAACTCGATCCAACCGGTGCGGTCGTGTGGGCGACGTATCTGGGCGGCGGCGGCTACGACGCAGGGAACGCGATCGCGGTGGACGCGGCGGGAAATGTGTACGTCGCGGGGCAGACGGCGTCCAGCAATTTTCCGGTTGCGGCCGGCGCGGCATTTCCGAGCCTGACAACGCAAAGCGACGCGTTTGTCGTCAAGCTGAATCCGGCCGGCAGCCAGATGATTTATGGGACGTATCTGCCGGGGATCGCCTTTAGCGGGTCGGTGTCGATGGCGCTGGATTCGAATGGCAACGCTTATGTCGCGGGACAGGCGCGGCCCATGCAATTTAACTTCCCTACCACGGCGGGCGCGTACGCAACTTCGTCGAGCGCGCAGTATACCGGCGTCGTTGTCAAGCTGAACCCGGCCGGCTCGGCCCTGGTGTATGCGACCTATCTCGGCGGCAACGGGAGCGAAGATACCACTTCTATCGCAGGGATCGCCGTGGATGGGGCGGGCAGTGCGTACGTGACGGGGAGCGCTCCGCCGGACTTTCCGGCCACTTCCGGCGCTCTGCAACCGCAGAGCGAAACTATTGGGCAGTCGGCGTTTGTAACCAAGCTCAACCCGGCGGGGAGCGGGCTGATCTACTCGACCTACCTGGGTAATGGCAACTCCGGTTTTGGATCCGCGATCAAAGTCGTTTCACAAGGGCGCGCCTATGTCCTCGGCTCGGGGAGCGTGCCAACGACTCCGGGAGCCTTCGAGCCGGCCGAAACGCAGACCGGAGCGCAAGCGCTCCCGTGGGTGGTCAGCTATCTGGCCGGCAATTTTCTGGCGAGTCTGAGCGCAGATGGATCGTCGCTGGTGTACAGCACGTATATGAGCGGTGCGACGGCACTCGATGTGGACCCGGGCGGCGACGTGTACGTGGCGGGCGTGGCCTACAACGGATTCCCGGTGAGCGCTGGGGCCTTTCAGAGGTGCAGTTCCGGGTTTCCAGGGCCTGTAATCGGCGGGATAGATTTTGGCCTGGACGGATTCGCGGCGGAGTTTACCCCGGCCGGCGCGCTGGCGGGAGCCACCTACTTTGGAGGATTAGATACTAAATCGGTGAGTGCGATCGCGGCTGCTCCGAGTGGCCTGGTCTCGGTTGCCGCGTCAGCCCCCGGAACCACTAGCGCCTTCGTTGCGAGTTTTCTGATCGACGATCCAATGGAACAGGATGGCCCTTGCCTGTCGCCGGCGATCGCAAACGCGGCGGGGCTTGATCCAAACGGCTATCTTGCGCCAGGAGAATTCGTATCGCTGCTGGGCGCAGGCATCGGTCCGGCGAAGGGCGTTTCCACATCACCGGGCGCGAATGGCCTGCTGCCGACACAGGCATCGGGGGTGCAGGTCTTCTTCGATGAACTCGCCGCGCCGCTGTTGTACGTGCAAGCGGGGCAGATCAATGCGCAGGTGCCGTGGGAGATCGCGGGCAGAAGCTCGACGCAGGTCCAAGTCATGTACAACGGAGTCGCGACAAATTCCGAGAGCATGACGGTGCTACCCGTCGCGCCCGGTTTGTTTTATCTTAATTACCCAGCATCTCTGGAAGGAGCGATCCTGAACCAGGACGGGAGCGTTAATTCGGTGAACAATCCGGCTAAGGTGGGCGACGTAGTGGCGATGTTCGGCACCGGCGGGGGAATGGCCAGTGTTCCCGGAGTCACTGGCGGGTATTGGGGAACAGGTGCAAACACACTCCTCGCGCCCCCGTTTCCGGCGTCGATCGACGCGAACAGCTCCCCGGCTGTTGCCTACATCTCAGAAGTGAATGCGCCGGTTATCTACGCCGGGACTGCGCCGACGCTACTTTCCGGTTTCTTCCAGATCAACGTGCGGATTCCACCGGGGCTTGGGATACCGCCGCCGGGACAGGCGGTATGGCCTTACGACGCCTATGTCTCGATTAGTCCAGGGGGTTCGAATGAGGTGACGGTTGCGGTTCAGTGTTCTGCGCCGACAGACTGTAACGGCCGGGGCAACTTTGCGGCCCTGCCCCAGTCGGGTGTGGGCATCCGGGGCGGGGCGAACTGAGCCTTCCCCGGCCCGGTATACCGCCTGGCGCAATGGCCGCCGATAGCCGCCGATAGGAGCTTATGTGCTCACCGGACCTGTTGAAGGGGGCCACCACGTCTTCGCCGCCTGAGGGCCACGCATCGCGATCCAGCCCCTTCTGCGACGACCCCGGCGCCCGGACAGGATCGTTGGCTCATCGCCTTCATGCGGGAATCAACAACACCCGCACGTCAGCGACGTTGGTGCCGGTGGGTCCGGTTTTGAGCAGAGCGTCGAGCGGCTCGAAGAAGCGGTAGGAATCGTTGTCATCGAGAAAGCGGCGGGCGTCGAGGCCGCGGGAGGCGGCGCGGGCGAGCGTGGAGGAATCGGCACCGGAAACTGCGATGGCCCCCGCGGCATCGGTGGGACCGTCGATGCCATCGGTGCCGGCGCTCAGGATCGTGACTGGCCCCGCCTCGCCAAGCGCGAGAATCGCGGCCAGCACGAACTCCTGATTCCTCCCTCCCAGGCCGCGGCCGCGCACGGTCACAGTGGTTTCGCCTCCGGAGAGCAAGCAAGCCGGGCGGCGAATGGGCCTGTTGCTCGAAAGAATTTCACGCGCAATCGCGGCGTGCATGCGCGCGATCTCGCGCGTTTCTCCTTCGATGGTAGTGGAGAGAACCATGGTCCGGTAGCCCAGCCTGCGCGCCCAATCCGCCGCGGCGTCAATGGCTTGCTTGTTGCTGCCGACAATCACGTGGCGCGAGCGGGCAAAGGCGGGATCGCCGGGCTTGGGGGTCTCGTGAAGGGCGCCTGCCGGAACCGAAACGTCGTATTTATGGAGAATGCGGACCGCGTCGGCGACGGTCGAAGAATCGGGCACGGTGGGGCCGGAGCCGATGACGCCGGGATCGTCGCCGACGACGTCGGAGAGCAGCAGCGCGATCACGGTGGCGGGGCTCGCGGCTTGGGCGAGCTGACCGCCCTTCATGAGGCTGAGATGCTTGCGCACGACGTTCATCTCCTGAATGGCCGCGCCGGAGGCCAGCAGTTGCCGCGTCAGCGCCTGCTTGCCGGCGAGCGTAAGGGGAGGCGCGGGAGCCGGCAGCAGGGCGGAGGCGCCGCCGGAGATGAGCCCGATCAGAAGATCGCGAGGGCCGGCCGCGTGCGCAATTTCGAGAATGCGGCGGGCGCCCTCCGCGCCACGCTCATCGGGGATGGGATGGCCGCAAGAATGAAGCTGAATGCGATGCAGGCGCGCGGAAACTCCATCGGGAACGTTGAGGAAGCCGCCGGAGATGCGGCGTCCCAGCAGTCTTTCGACGGCTCGCGCCATGGAGGCGGCGGCTTTCCCCGCGCCGATCACCTGAATCCGGTCGAAGTCAGAGAGATCGTAGCGCTTGCGTCCGGCTTTCTTGAGGCCGAGCTGGAGCACGCGGCCGTCGAAGCTCAGACGATCGAGGATCGCGCGCTGGGGATCGGCGGCTTGGAGCGCGGCGCGGAAAATCCGGAGAGCGTGATGTCGTTGGGCAGACACGGCTCGGCTCACGGCTCTCAGAAGAGGGGAAGGGCGAGGATGAGGGCCGCGGCCGAGGCGGCATCGTCATCCTGAATCTCGATGCGGTAGTCCGCGCGCGCATAGCCTTCGCGGCGGATTTCAAAGAGCGAGCGAAGCTGCTCCGGATCGCGCGCCAGAGGCCGGTGGACGAACGCGGCGATGCGCCGCTCAATCAGCGCAAGCGGGCAATCCAGCCAGACGCTGACGCCATTGTTGGAAACCAGATCGAAATTCTCGGGGCTCAGGAAGGCGCCGCCTCCCAGCGAAATCACGCGCGGATGTCCGGACTGCACCTTGTGCACGCAGCTGTGCAGCGCCGCCGACTCGATACGCCGGAACTCCGCTTCGCCGCGATTGTCGAAGATGGAGGCGATGCTGGATCCCTGCTCGCGCTCAATCTCCTCATCCAGATCGAGGAAATTCCAGCCCAGCTCGTCGGCCAGGGCGCGTCCGACGGTGGACTTTCCGCTGCCCATAAAGCCGACCAGATAAATGCAGGGAGTGCGCTTGAGCTTGAGAATCATGGAGCGGCGAGGGGCCGCCGCCTCTCAGCGGTCCTCGCGAAAGTGATAATAGTAGCATGCAGGAGGGCTTGCTGCCGCTGTTCCCGCTCCAGGTGGTTTTGTTTCCGGGAGCGGAGCTGCCGCTGCACATTTTCGAAGACCGCTACAAAGAGATGATCGGCGAGGCCGTGCGCGACCGGCTCGAATTCGGCGTGGTGCTGGCAAGCGACAAAGGATTGGTCAATACCGGCTGCACCGCCACGGTTGAGCGGGTGCTGAAGCAGTATCCGGACGGACGGATGGATATTTTGGCGCTCGGCCGGCGGCGCTTCGAGATCCTGCTGCTCAATACAGAGCGGGCGTTCCTGCGCGGCTCTGTGGATTTTTTCGACGATGAGAAGGCGGATCCGGCCTCGCCGGAGATCCACAAGCTGGCGCTGGAAGGCTACAACGAGATGCAGGCGCTTTCCTCCGAACAGCCGCTTGCCGCAGGGGAGTCACTGGACCCGCGGTTAAGTTTCCGCCTGGCGCAGCCGGTTGCCGACCTGGCCCTTCGCCAAGTGCTGCTGGCCACGCGCAGCGAGGCGGAGCGCATTCGGCGCCTGGCTGAGTTCTTTCCGGATTATCTCGCAAAGCAAAGGCGCGTCCAATACGTCAAGAACATCGCACCGCGCAACGGCCACGGGCCGGCGAACGCCGATGAAAACGGGCATCCGCCAGAGGGCGACGTCAAGACCCCGGAATGAGCTTCCTCCTCATCGACGCCGATGACACGCTCTGGGAAAACAATATCTATTTCGAGAGCGCCTTTGATAAATTTGTCGACTTTCTGGATCATTCCGCACTAACACCGGTACAGATCCGCGATGTTTTGAATGAAATCGAGCTGGTGAACGCAAAGATCCACGGCTACGGCGCGAGGAATTTCGGGCGCAATCTCCAGCAGGCCTATCATCATCTGGCGGAGCGGGAGATTCGAGCGGGCGACCTGGCGCACGTGATGTCGCTGGCCGAGCGGATCCTGGAGCAGCCGCTGGAGTTGATCGAGGGTGTGGAAGAAACCGTGGCCGAATTAGCGTCGCGCCACGATTTGACGCTGTTCACCAAGGGCCATCCGGAGGAGCAGAAGCTGAAGGTTGACCGTTCGGGCCTGGGATGCTATTTCGCGCATACCGCCATCGTGAAAGAGAAGGATACGGGGGCGTACGTGCGCATCGTCGAGGACCGGGGGCTGGCGCGGGAAGATACCTGGATGATCGGGAATTCGCCAAAATCCGACATTAATCCGGCACTCGAGGCGGGATTGGGAGCAGTGCTGGTGCCGCACCCGCATACCTGGGTGTTGGAACATCAGGAGCTGCGGACGCAGGAGGGAGCGCGGTTCCTCAAAGTGGAGAAATTCGCCGAACTGTTGCGGATTTTTTAAATTACCGAAGCGCGGCCTTGGTGGCGAAGTTGAGAACCCAGGACGGAAAGATTCCGAGCAGGAGCGTGCCCAGCGCGGAAGTGTAGACGGCGATCTGGAGAGCGGCTCCGGCGGGAGGAATGTCCTCGGCCGCTTCGCCGGGTTCCTTGAAATACATCACCACCAGCACGCGCAAATAGTAGTAGGCAGCGACGGCGCTGTTGAGCAGCCCCAATACCGTCAACCACACCAGGTGCGCGTCCAGGGCGGCTTTGAAGATGTAGAACTTGCCGAAGAAGCCTCCGGTAAGCGGAACCCCGATGAGGCTGAGCAGGAAGATGGACAGCATCGCCGACATCCCCGGCTGGCGCTGGGCCAGACCGGCAAAATCGTCGACGCGAACGAACTTTTCGCCCTTGCGCGAAACATAAGCGACCACGGCGAACGCGCCAATGTTGGTGAAGGCGTAGGCCGCGAGATAGAACATGGCGGCCGCGGAGCCGTTGCCGGAATTCGCGGTGACGGCCACCAGGACATACCCGGCGTGGGCGATGGAACTGTAGCCCAGCAGCCGCTTGATGTTGGACTGCAAGATAGCCGCGAAATTGCCGACGGTCATGGTCGCCAGCGCGACGCCCCACACCAGCGGCGTCCAACTGGACGCGATCGGTCCGAAGGCGGTCATGAACACCCGCAGGAGAACGGCGAATGCGGCCGCCTTGGGGCCGACCGAGAGAAACGCGGACACGGGCGCGGGCGCACCCTGGTACACGTCGGGCGCCCAGGACTGGAAGGGCACCGCGGAAATCTTGAACGCGAAGCCGACAAACATCAGTGCCGCAGCCATCTCCGCCAGCGCCACAGGCTCGCCGCCATTGAGCAGCGCGCGGCGAATCAAAACCAGGTTGGTGGAGCCGGTGGTTCCGTAAATCCAGGCCACGCCGTAGAGCAGAAACGCGGTCGCAAACGAACCCAGCAGGAAATACTTCAGTGCACTCTCGTTATTGCGCGCATCGTCGCGGAGGTAGCCGGCCAGAATGTAGGAGGCAATGGAGGAGATCTCAAGGCCGATGAAAATCATGATCAGCTCGTTGGCTGAAGCCATGATGGACTGGCCCACGATGCTGAACAGGATCAGCGCGTAGAACTCGCCGCCGCGGGAGTTTTCGCGGCGCAGATAGCCGGAGGAACTGAGGACCGCCAGCAGACCCACGCCGATCACCAGGACTCGGAAGAACGTGGCGAAACCGTCGATGGTCAGCATGTTCTGGAAAGCCGGCCCGGGATCGCGGTAAGCTACCACCGCTCCGGCGAGCGCCGCCGCCAGACCGGCGATCGAGAGCGGCGCGAAGATGCCCTTACGATTTTCATTCGTCACCGCTTCCAGGAACATGAGGAGCGTTCCCATCAGCGTGAGGATAATCTCCGGCAGCACGCGGATGTATTCGGAGGAGGTGGGCAGAAAGTTGGCGATATCCATTAGCGCTTGGCCTCCGCCAACGCGGGCACCGGATGCGTCTGGACCTCTTGAGTCTGCCCAAGAATCCGCGCGTTCTGCGCGCTGATCGCGGGCAAGAAGGTCTGCGTGAACGTTCCCATCCAGACCATCAGAATCAGCAGCGGGAGAATCGCGGCCCACTCGCGCCCGGTCAGCTCCGTCATGTGATGGCTCACCGATTCGGACGCCTTTCCATAAAACGCGCGCTGGTACAGCCACAGCATGTAGCAGGCCGAGAGAATCACGCCCAGCGCGGCAAAAATAACCCACGTAAAGTTGGCCTGCGACGCTCCCTGAAGCACCAGATATTCGCCGATGAAGTTGTTGAGCGTGGGCAGACCGATGGATGCGAGCGTCGCGATCAGGAACACCGTCGCAAGTTGGGGAGCAGGCGTGGCGACACCCCCGTAGGCCGCGATCTCCAGCGAGTGACGCCGCTCATACATGAATCCGACCAGCATGAATAACGCGCCGGTGGAGATGCCATGGGCGAGCATCTGATAGACCGCGCCGTCGAGCCCCTGCTGCGTGAAGGAGAAGATGCCCAGCACCACGAAGCCCAGGTGGCTGACCGAGGAGTAGGCCACCAGCTTCTTCATGTTGGGCTGCACCAGCGCGACCAAGGCTCCATAGATGATGCCGCAGATCGCGAGCCCGGCCACCCATGGCGCTGAGGCGTGCGCCGCGCCGGGGAACAAAGGCAGGCAATAGCGCACCAATCCGTACGTGCCCATTTTCAGCATGACCGAAGCCAGCATGATGGACCCGGCGGTGGGCGCCTCGACGTGAGCGTCGGGCAGCCATGTGTGCAGCGGGAACAGAGGCACCTTGATAGCGAAGGCGATGAAGAAGGCCAGGAACAGAAGCAACTGCGTGTGCGGGTCGAAGGTCAGGCGTCCGGTCTGGATCTGGCTGACAATATCGAAGTAATCGAAGGTGCCGGATTTGTTGTACAGGTAGATGATCGCGGTCAGCATGAGCATGGAGCCGACCATGGTGTACAAGAAGAACTTCACGGCGGCGTAGATGCGGCGCTCATGGCCCCAGATGCCGATCAGGAAGTACATCGGCACCAGCGAAATTTCCCAGAAAGTAAAAAACAGGAACAGGTCCAGCGCGACGAAAACGCCGATCAATCCGAACTCCAGCAGAATCAGGAACGCGAAGAATTCCTTGACGCGATGGTCGATGTGCTTCCACGACACCAGTACGCAGATAGGCGTCAGCAGCGTCGAGAGCAGCACCAGCCACAGGCTCAAGCCGTCCAGTGCGACGTGATAGCGGATGGGCGGATAGTCGATCCACGAGACATTGGTTTCAAACTGCGGTCCGTTGGGAGCTGCGAACCAGTATGGAGCAAGCAATCCCAGGGACGCCACGAAAATACCCAGCGAAATAATCAGGGCTCCCATGCGCGATGCCTGCGGATTATCCTTGGGCACCAGCAGGAGCAGCAGAAAACCGATCAGCGGCAGGAACAGGACCAAGTCGAGCAGGGTCATCACAGGCCGCCTTTCAGGCCTAGATAGGCGATGACCAGGATGGCCCCGCCGACCACCCATCCGGCGTAATCGCGGATATAGCCGGATTGCGCCCGCCGCAGCAGGTTGCCCATGGCGCTCGCAGTTGTGCCGGCGCCGTTGACCACGCCATCAATCATGCGGACGTCGGCAATGCGCCAAAGCAGCTCGCGCGAGCCGTCGATGACGGGCTCGACCACGGTGGCGTCATAAAACTCGTCCACGTAAAACTTGTTGTAGATCCAGCGGTATGGTCCGCTGAAGGCCTTCGCCAGGCCTTCGGGAATGGCGGGCGCAACCACGTAGAAGAGATAGGCGATCAGGATGCCGCCCAATCCCATCGCGACCGATACGTACATCAGCCACGGCTCGCCTTCATGCGGCTCGCCGAACATGGGAGTCAGGAATTTGGGGATGTTGATATAGCCGCCGCCCAGGCTCAGCGCCGCGAGAATCGCCAGCGGAATCCACATGGAGGGCGGCGATTCGTGCGGATGAAGATGGGGATCGCCGCGGTATTCGCCAAAGAAGCAAAGGAAAAGCGCGCGGAAAACGTAGAAGGCGGTCATGCCTGCGGTGAACACGCCCAGCCAGTACATCCACGGCGCGTGCTCGTAGGCGGCGGCGAGAATGGCGTCCTTGCTGAAGAATCCAGAGAAGGGCGGAACACCGGCGATGGCGACGCCGGCGCAGAACAAGGTCACACAAGTAATGGGGATCTTCTTGGCCAGACCGCCCATCCGGCGCAAATCCTGCTCGCCCGAAAGCGCGTGAATCACGCTGCCGGCGCCCAGGAAGAGGAGAGCCTTGAAGAACGCGTGGGTCATCACGTGGAAGACGCTGGCCGAGAAAGCCCCCGTCCCCAAGCCGACGAACATATAGCCCAACTGCGACACGGTCGAGTAGGCGAAGACTTTCTTGATATCGGTCTGCGCCAGGCCGATGGTGGCGGCAAAAAACGCCGTCGCGATGCCGACGATCGCCACGATATCGAGAGCCGAGGCCGAGTGCAGGAATATCGGCGCGCTACGGGCGATCATGTAAATGCCAGCGGTCACCATGGTGGCCGCGTGGATCAGGGCGCTGACGGGAGTGGGACCGGCCATGGCGTCGGGCAGCCAGACGTAAAGAGGGAGCTGCGCGGACTTCCCCGTGGCTCCCACCAGCAGCAGCAGCGAGATCGCCGTAATCCAGCCCACGTTGGGCTCGACGGGCATGCCCTGGACCTTGCCGAACACCGTTCCGAAATCCAGCGATCCGAAATGCGTCCAGATCAGGAATACAGCCAGCGAGAATCCGAAGTCGCCGATGCGATTCACGATGAAAGCCTTGTTGCCCGCGTCGGTGGCGAACTTTTCGAGGAAGTAGAATCCGATCAGCAGGTAGCTGCACAAGCCCACGCCCTCCCAGCCCACGAACAGCAGCAGGTAATTGGCGCCCAGCACCAGCACCAGCATGAAAAACATGAACAGGTTCAAGTAAGCGAAGAAGCGGTAATAGCCGCCTTCGTGCGCCATGTAGCCGACCGCGTAGATGTGGATCAGCAGGCCGACTCCGGTGACGATCATCAGCCACACCGCGGTCAGCCGGTCGATGGCGAAATCGACGCCGATGTTCAGAGCGCCCGACTGAATCCAGGTGTAGTAATGCTCGTTGTAAGCCGTTAAGCTGCCGTTGAACGCGCCCAGAGTGTTGAGCGTCTTCAAAACCCAGAGAAACGACAGCAGCACGCTGCCGACTGCGATGGCGTTGATCGCGGCCTTGGAGAGCCGCCGGCCAAACAGGCCATTCAGCGCGAAGCCAGCCAGCGGAAGAAGAGGGATGAGCCAAAGTTGCATCGTTTGTTTTAGGAGCCGCCTAATCTTTCAGCGAACTGACCTCGTCGATTTCCAATGTCTGGCGATTCTTGAACACGGTCAGAATGATGGCGAGGCCGACCGCCGCTTCCGCCGCCGCCACCACCATCACGAAGAAACTGAAAATGTGTCCGTCGTTCTGTTTCAGCTTGTAGGAAAAGGCAATGAAACTCAGGTTCACCGCGTTCAGCATCAATTCGATGGACATGAACACAGTGATGATATTGCGCCGGAATAGAAAGCCCGCCACGCCCAACGCGAACAGAACCACGCTCAGGGTCAGGTACCAGGTAAGCGGAACCCCGGCGATCATTTGAAACGGCGGAAACGGCATCAATCCACCTCCTTTCGGGCGAGCACGATCGCGCCCACGATGGCGATCAGGATCAGCACGCTAGTCACTTCGAAGGGCAGCAGGTATGCGGTGAACAGCTTCATTCCGATCGCTCCCGCCGTCCCGCCCGTGAAGGCGCCGAACTGGACGCTGTCGGAGGGCGGCAGGACATGCAGGATCAAATTGTGGATCAGCGCGACAAAGACCAAGAGCAGCGGCAGACCGGCGAATGTCACCCACAAGCGGCGCTTGGCCTTGCGCTCCTTACCTTCGTTGAGCAACATGATGACGAAGACGAACAGCACCATGATGGCGCCGGCATAGACCACAAGCTGCGCCGCGGCGATGAATTCTCCTCCCAGTTGGAGATAGATCCCGGCGAGCGAGCCCATCACTCCGATCAGCGACAAAGCGCTCGCAATGGGGTGCGTCTGCACCACCAGGTTCACAGCGCAGACCACGGCAATCGCCGCGAAGATGAGAAATAAGACAGCGTCCATATTTAACTCAGGGCCACCAAGAGTCCGGTGACGAACAGATTCACCAGCGCCAGCGGAAACATGAAGGTCCAGGCGAAGTTCATCAGTTGGTCATAACGGAAGCGCGGAAGCGTGGCGCGGACCCAGATGAAGACAAACAGGATCGTACCTGTCTTGGCTCCGAACCAGAACAGAGGCATCAGAATTTGTTGCCCCGCTGGAATCAGAAACAGGCCCGCAATGCCCAGGAACAGGACTCCGAACACCGGCAGAGTGATGCGGTCGAAGGGCCGCGCCGGCCGGATGGCGTGAGAAAAACAGACCAGCCCGCTTGCGCCGAAAATCAGCGGCGCCACCAAGCTGGACCCGTATTGTTCCGGCCACAGCGGATGCCAGCCGCCCAGAAACAGCAGTGTCGCGATGCAGGAAACCGTGATCATGTTGGCGTATTCGGCCATGAAGAACGCCGCGAACGTCATGCTGGAATATTCCGTATGGAAGCCAGCCACCAATTCATTTTCCGCTTCGGGAAGATCGAACGGAATGCGGTTGGTTTCGGCGAATCCCGCCACCATGAACAGCAGGAAACTTACGATCTGCGGAAAGGGACCTTGAAAGATGGTCCACTTAGGGATAAAGCCGAAGTAGAAGCCCGCCTGCCCATCGACGATCTGCCGGAAGCTGAGCGTGTTCAGGATCAGCAGCGGCGCGGCGATGGCCAAGGCCATGGGCAGCTCATAGCTGATCATCTGCGCCGAGCTGCGCAGCCCTCCCAACAGCGAATACTTGTTATTCGAAGACCATCCGGCCAGCGCAACCCCATACACGCCCATACCGGACAAGCCCAGCACCAGCAGAATGCCGATGCTGACGTCGGTGACTTGCAGGGTGGTATGGATTCCGAAAACGTTGATATCGCCTCCGAAGGGAATCAGGCACATCGGGATCAGCGCGAACAGCACGGCCACAAACGGCGCCAGAAAATAAAAGATTGTGTTCACGTGCGACGGCACCAGACCCTCTTTAGTGACGAGCTTAATGACGTCGGCCAGCGGCTGGAGCAATCCGTGCGGACCTACCCGCCGCGGACCCACGCGGAGCTGCACATGCGCGATCACCTTGCGCTCCACCCACTGCAAGTAAGCCAGCGTGTGCATGAGGATCAGGACCACAATCAGCAGTTTGATAAGACTGAGGATCAAATAAGGCATAAGGACCTAGGAGCCGGAGGCTGGCTCCTTGCCCCCGTACAACTCCCCGGGAGCTTCCATCACCGAATTCAAAATCTTGGAGTAACGGCTGAGCGTGCCGGAGGTGAACAGCGTGTCGCCGGCCGAGGCCACTGTGCCCGGCAGCGCCGCGACGCGTCCATTCAAAGGCATCGTCGGAGCAGCGCCGCCCGTGGCGATCACCGGCATTGCGATATCGTATCCGTGCACCGTCTTGCGGATCTCCTCGAAGATCTTTTCGGGCGACCAGATTCCGACCGTCTTGACGACATCAGGGCCCATCTCCTTGGCGATGAGGCCGAAAATCTCCAGATCGGTCTTGGCGCCCATCACCTTAATCGCGGTCTTCAGTTTCTGCACCTCGCCGCACACGTTCGTAACGGTGCCGGACTTCTCATATGCGGATGCGGCGGGGAAAATCACATCGGCGCGCTTGGCGGTCTCGGTCAGGAATAGATCCTGCACCACCACGAACGCATGCTGCGCGGCGAGCACGAACGCATCTTTCGACCCGAGCGCCGCCGCTCTCAGCGGATTCGCGCCGATCACCCACAACACGTCCAGGTCGGCCGCGGCCAGCATCTGCTCGCGCGACATTCCGCCGTCGCGCGGAATCAGCCCCATGTCGAACGCGCCACGCGAGTTGGAATAATCCACCAGACAGACGTATTTGACCGGAATTCCCAGCGAATCGCCGAAAGCGATCAGCTTGCGCAGGCTCTCGCCCTGGATGGCGTCGCCGAACAGGATCGCCAGATCGCCCTCGGCCTTCAGCTTCTCGCGCAGGGATTCGACGCCGGCCAATTCCCCGCCCTTGTGTACGCGCACGCTGGCCACGGCTTGGCGGTCCTCGCGAACCGGACCCGAGGTCACCGCATACACGTGGGCATTGTGATGCCGGACGTTGGCGCGAATCTGATTGGCCAGCAGAGGATGCTGCTGCGATAGATCGCTCGCGACCACCAGCACCGCTTTCGCGGTGTACAAATCCTCGACCGTCGCCAGCACGTTGGCCCGGTCCGTCAGCGCGTCGATAAGGGTTACCAGATCGCCGCTGCGGTGGTGGTCGATGTTCCTGGTGCCCAGGGCCTGCCTCGCGAACTTCTGCAGGAAGTAATTCTCTTCGTTGGTGGTGTGGCTGGAGCCGATCACGCCGAAGCGGCCGCCCGCGGCTTTCACAGCCGCGAACTTCTTCGCCACTACTTCGAGCGCCTTGGACCAGGAAACGGGCTCGAACGTCTCTCGCCCACCCTCGTCTCCTATACGCAACAAGGGCGATTGCAACCGCTCCGGGTGCTCGGTGAAATCGAATGCGTAACGCCCCTTGATGCACAGAAACTCGCCGTTGATGCCGCTGCGGTCGCGATTATTGCCGCGGATGATCTTCTCGTTGCGCACGCCCAAGGTGGTGCGGCAGCCGTCGGCGCAGTGCGTGCAGACGGTGCCGACGTGGTTCATTTCCCAGGGCCGCGTCTGGTAGCGGTAGATCCCGCTGGTGAGCGCGCCCACGGGGCAGATGTCGATGCACGCGCCGCACTCGTCGCATTCCAGATGGTCGTGACGATTGGGGACAATATCGGAGGTCACGCCGCGGTTGGCAACTCCCAGCGCCTTCACCCCCATGCCTTCATCGCACACGCGCACGCAGCGGTAGCACAGAATGCAGCGCGGCGCGTCGAAGTACACCACCGGCGACCATTGCTGCTCGTCCACGTGCACCTTGCGCTCGGTGAAGCGGCTTTCGCCCGCGCCGTAGCGGAACGCCATGTCCTGAAGCTCGCACTCTCCGCCCTTGTCGCACACCGGACAATCCAGCGGATGATTCGTCAGCAGGAACTCGAGCGTGCCCTTGCGGGCCTGGCGCACGATCTCGGATTCGGTATGCACCACCATGCCCTCGGCCACCGGCAGCGTGCAGCCCACTTGCAGTTTGGGCGTCTTCTCCACCTCCACCAGGCACATGCGGCAGGCGGCTTGAAGCGTGAGCCCCTCGTAGTAACAGAACGAAGGAATCTCAATTCCGTTCTGCCGCGCGGCCTCGATCAGCAACGTGCCTTTTGCGGCTTCGATGGCTTGTCCGTTGATTGTCAGCTTTACCGTTTCCGCCATATTTTTAGACCACGACCAACTGGCTGTGCTTGGCAGCGCCCGTCAAACGTTTTTCGAAATCTTCCGGGAACTTGTCGACGATGGAGATGGTCGGCATGGCCGCGGCATCGCCCAGCGCGCAGAACGTGCGTCCCAGCATGTTCTTCGAAAGCTCCCCGAGCAGCGCCACATCCTCATGCCGCCCGCCGCCTTCGTCGAAGCGGGTCAGAATCTTCTTCAGCCACGTGGTGCCTTCGCGGCAAGGGATGCACCAGCCGCAGCTCTCGTGCGCGTAAAACCGCATGATGCGCAGCGCGAACTTCACCATGTCGGTGGTCTCATCCAGCACCACCATGCCGCCCGATCCGAGCATGCTGCCCACCTTGGCCAGCGTGTCGTAATCCATGGGAATGTCGCACTCATCGGCTTTGAGCAGCGGGCAGGACGACCCGCCCGGCACCACCGCCTTCAGTTTCTTGCCGCCCGGAATTCCGCCCGCCACTTCGTAAATCGCCTTCAGCATGGGATAGCCCAAAGGCAGTTCGTACACGCCCGGCTTGTTCACATGTCCGGAGATGCACAGCAGCCGCGTGCCGCCGTTTTTGGGCGTGCCCAGCGCCGCGAACGCCGCGCCTCCGTCGCGAACGATTGGCGGAATCGCGCTGAACGTTTCGACATTATTCAGCAAAGTCGGCGAGGCCCACGCGCCCGCCACCGCCGGAAACGGAGGCTTCATCCGCGGAATGCCGCGCTTGCCTTCCAGCGAATCCAGCAGCGCCGTCTCCTCGCCGCACTCATACGCGCCCGCGCCTGAATGCGTGTACAAATCGAAGTCGAAGCCCGTGCCCGCGATGTTCTTTCCGAGGTAGCCCTTCGCGTACGCTTCCGCGATGGCCCGGTCCAAGTGCTCGATCAGATAGCGGTACTCGCCGCGGATGTAGAGATAGCCCTTGTGCGAATCCATTGCCAGGCCGGCGATCAGGATGCCCTCGATCATCTGGTGCGGATCGTACTCCATCAGCAGCCGGTCCTTGCAGGTGCCCGGCTCGCTCTCATCCGCGTTGATGACGATGTATTTCGGCTTGGGCGAAGTGCGCGGAACGAAGCTCCACTTGAGACCCGTCGGAAATCCCGCGCCGCCGCGCCCGCGCAGCGCCGAAGCCTTGACCTCGTCGATAATTTGTTCCGGCGTCATCTGGCGAGCCTTGAGGAACGCCTTGAAGCCGTCGTTAGCCAAATACACGTCGAGCGTGTGCGAATTCGCCAGGCCGAAGCGCTTGCTCAGCACCCTGGTCTCGAGCGGGCTGGGTTCGTTATACAGCTTGGTTGGCATCTACGAGCGCTTCCTCAGTTCGTCTTTCTCAAAGCCTCGATCAGTTGGTCCAGCCGTTCCGGAGTCACGTGATGGTGAAAATCGTAATTGATCTCCACCGCGGGCGCCCACGAACACGCGCCGATGCACTCGACTTCTTCCAGCGAAAACCGGCCGTCCGAGGTTACCTGCTTGTGTCCGATTCCCAATTTCTGCTTCGCATGCTCATACAACTCTTCGCCGCCCACCAGCAGGCAACTGATGTTGGTGCACACCTGGACGTGATACTTGCCCAGCGGCTTACGGTGAAGCATCGAATAGTAGCCCACCACCTCATCCACCTGCAACGGGGCAACTTCGCAGCGCTTGGCCACTTCCGCGATCAGCTCCTCCGTCACCGCGCCGGTCTCGTCCTGCGCGTAGATCAGCATGGGCACCACGGCGGAACGCTTGCGGCCTTCCGGATAGCACGCCAGCATTTTGGCGAAACGCTCTTCGAGTTGAGGAGAAAAAGTCATCGGTCCGTATCTCCGAGGACGAAGTCCATGCTGCCCAGCGCGGCGATCGAGTCGGCGATCAAAATTCCCTTGAGCAGGGTGGGCAGCGCCTGCAAGTTTCCGAAGCTGGGCGTGCGCATGTGCACGCGGTAAGGCTTCGAGGTCCCGTCGCTGACGATGTAGTAGCCGATTTCGCCGCGCGGCGATTCGATGCACTGGTACACCTCGCCCGCCGGCACGCGGAACCCCTCGGTGACGATCTTGAAATGATAGATGAGCGCTTCCATCTGCGTCTTCATCTTTTCGCGCTCCGGCAGCACCACGTGCGGCGCGTCGGCCTGCCACGGCCCCTCCGGCATTCCTTCCAGAGCCTGAGTGACGATGCGCGCGCTCTGCCGCATTTCCTCCAGGCGCACCCGGTACCGGGCGTACACGTCGTTCTCGGTATGCGTCGCCACTTTGAAGTCGAACTTCTCGTAGCTCGAATACGGTTCGGTCTTGCGCAGATCCATGGGCACGCCGGCCGCCCGGATCATCGGTCCGGTCACGCCCTGATCCAGCATGTCCTCCAGCGAAATGAAGCCCACGCCCTTGGTGCGCCGCATCCAGATGGGATTGGAATCCAGCAGGTCCTCGTACTCGTCCACTTTGCTGGGAAATGCGCGGATGAATTTGCCCACCACCTGCTGCCAGCCTCGGGGAGCCTCCAGAGCCAACCCACCGATGCGAATGTAGCTGGTCATCATCCGCTGGCCCGAAAACATCTCCAGAATTCGCAGGACGTCCTCGCGCTCGCGGAAGCAATAAAAGAATATGCTCATCGCGCCGATGTCCAGCGCGTGCGTTCCCAGCCACACCAGGTGGCTGTTCAGCCGCGACAACTCGGTCATCATGACGCGCATCCATTGCGCCCGAGGCGGGATCTCCAGTTGCAACAGCTTCTCCACCGTCAGCGCGTAAACCAGATTGTTCGACAGGTTCGCCAGATAATCGACGCGATCGGTGAGCGTGACCACCTGCTGCCAGGTCTTCTGCTCACACTCTTTCTCGATGCCCGTGTGCAGGAACCCGATATCCGGCGCGGCCGAGATGATGGTCTCGCCTTCCAGCTCCAGCACGATCCTCAGCACTCCGTGCGTGGAGGGATGCTGCGGCCCCATGTTCAGCGTCATGCGCCGAGGCGCAGACGGGCTCGCGGGGATCTCCTGGGTGGCGGAGACGGTCGCGACGTGTTCCTCGAAAAGCTTCTTCATGAGTTACTCCCCACACAAGTTCACGTACACCTCGCCGTAGCGCAAGCCTCGCAAACTCCCACCGCCCGTTGCGGCAACCAAAGATAGCCGTAGGCTATTCGTTTCCATAGTCGTATTTGTAGCCGTGCACCGGGTAATCCTTGCGCAGCGGGTAGCCATCCCAATCCAACGGCATCAGGATGCGGACCAGGTTGGGATGGTTGCGAAAGCCGATCCCGAACATGTCGAAGACTTCGCGCTCATACCAATTGGCTCCCGACCAGACCGCCGTCGCCGAATCGATCTCCGGCGTCGTCCCAGGAGCGCCGCCGCTCAACCGGCACTTTACGCGCAGGCGCGCATTCCGCTCGATCGAGTGCAGATGATAGACCACTTCAAAGCGCGGCTCGCTGGGAAACCAATCCACTGCGGTAACCGCGCTCAGGCGGATGAACTTCTCTTCGTGCTTGAGATGACGGCACAGATCCACGATCCGCGCCGGATCGGCGATCAGAGTAGTTTCGCCGAACGCCTCTTTGGTTTCGAGAATCGCCGCATGATTTACTTTCGGAAGACGCGCCTCTGGAAGGCTCATTTCTCCCCCTGTCTGTGCGAAGCCGGGAATTTGCTCGGCGCCGACCAATCCAGCGCCCCCTTCTTCCACACGTAAAAGAAGCCCACCAGGATCAGCGCCACGAACACCGCCATTTCGAAAAAGCCGAATAGTTTGAGCTGGCGGTACACGACGGCCCAGGGATACAGGAACACGGCTTCGATGTCGAACAGGATGAAGATCATCCCCACCAGATAGAACTTAACGCTGAAGCGCTCCGACGCCGAGCCCACCGGAGCCATGCCCGATTCATACGGCGTGTCCTTCAGCGGACTCCGCGCGTGCTTGCCGAGCAGCGTGGATGCGGCGATCAATCCGGCCGCGATCGCCGCGGCAATCAGTATCTGAACCAGGACAGGGAAGTAGATCTCGGTGTATGTTGTGGGCATCTGGTCGATCGCCGCGCGCGGCGCTGAAAACGTTCACGCCAGCGTTCGGTCACGTCACAAGCTTAACTATTGAATATAATGATCGACGAAACGGGGTGTCAAACGGCCGCATGGATGTTGCTGAAACAAAAACGATCGGAGTTGTGCTAAACGGCGAGCCGCGCCGAGTCCCCGGGGGTCTCGATGTGGCCCGTTTGCTGGAGTTTCTGGCCGTCGACGCGGCCCGCGTCGCCGTCGAGCTGAACCATTCCATCGTCCGCAAACAGGACTGGAGCACGACCGCCATAGAGGATGGCGCCGAGCTCGAGGTGGTCTGGTTCGTCGGCGGAGGCCGATGACCCGGCGGGTCTTTGTCCGTCGATTGGTTCTGAACTCGATCTGTGACGACGGCGAGAATGTGGATCAGATCATCCTCTGGGAGGTCAACAGGGATGCCGCCAAGTGCGGGCTGACAATTGAGCGTGCCGAGGTGGTGGACGCGTTGGTTCAGTTGGTGGAGGGCGGACTGGCCGAGGCGTGGATCTTGTCGGAGTGGCCCGGGAAATCCGTGAAGGTCGACGGCATGCCTCCGATGAACGCCATCGAGGAGAAGTTCACAACCTATTTCGTCATCACCGAGAAGGGGAAGAAAGCCCACCTCTCCGACGACTCCTGGTATCCTTTCGACGACGAAGGCAACCTGCGCCCCGACTGGCATCCCGACATCACGTAACCCGAATGACCAAGAGCGAGTTTCAACAACTCATGCACCTCGGCCACGGCAGGGCGATTCTCTACGCCCGCAGTAGCGATGTCCAACCCTTTCGCGATGTAATCCTGGACGCTTGCCTGCACTGCTACTCGGTGGACGCTCAATCTGAAGGCACCCGAGCGGACTACATGCTGGAGCTGGTGGATTCCCTGCCAGACGCCCGCTTCTATCGCGATGAAGTCCTCAAGGCATTACCTGGCAGCGGCGACGATTTGGATGCAGCTCAACGCTTTCGCTTCGCCGCGTGCATGGCGATGGATGGGGATGAACGCGCTAAGGGGACGATGTACGAAAACTTCGAGCCGGGGCCGGCGGAGGGTGAAGGAATCGCCATCAACTTCGTTCAGATGGACGGTCTGAGAGGATTTCTTTTCGCGGCATCGAAATTCGGCTCATTGTTTAGATCCAACCCCGACGCGCAATTAAATGGCGACTGGCTGTTGCCGCAGGCCTTCGAAACCTGCGGTGAGCAGGAAACCATGGCCGCCTTGCGTCAAGCCGCTTTGGCAGACCCGGCAATTGAAGCCTATCTTCTGAAAGTCGAGGCGAGAGCGGCGAAGGAGAAGAGCGCACCTCACCCGATCAAGGAAATCGACGAATTCAGAGCGCTGAGCTACGAACAGCTCCGCCCTCGACTCTCCGGCTCACGTGGCAGGCTCCGCGACTGGGGTAAGCACGCGAGCGACGACGAGCTGGAGCGCGCCGCACACGGCTTGCTGTCGGCGCAGACTCCGGAAGAGCAAATCCAGCATCTGCGAATTTTCGCATGGCGGCCCTTCCCGCTCGACCCGACCCGGCTCACCGAGCTGGCCCTCTCCGAAGACGAAACGCTGGGCCGCGCGGCCGCGGATGCCCTCACGCAGATCACGCATCCCTCCATCCGCGAAACCGCCCTACGCCTCATCCGCGATCGCCTCCCCGGCCGCGAGCACGTAATCGACATGCTCAGCCGGAACTTCGAATCGACCGATAACGACCTCGTGCTGAGCTGGTTCGAGACCGAGTCCGATCCCGAGACCCGCCATCGCATGCAAATGGACCTCAAGAAATTTTGGAAAGATCATCCCCAGCCCGCCAGCGAGGTTCGTATGCTGCACGCCGTCTACGAAACGGGGCCCTGTTCTTTCTGCCGGGAGTTCGTTGTTAAACGGCTCCTCGAGCTGGACGCCTTGTCCGCGTCCATGCGGGCCGAATGCGCCTTCGACGCCAATTAAGATATTCCTGCGCTGGTCGGAGCCGGCTGAGCGCAGAATACCCCAAAGCCTGGCTTCGAAAAAGCACAGCCTCGCGCGAATGCTATGATCGGGGCGTCACGAAGCCGCGATGCCTTCGGCAGGGAGGTGCACCATGTCGTCACGCACAACGTTCCTTGGCAGGCTCGTCGGACTCTACTGCATCCTTGTCGCGCTGGCCATGCTCATCCACAAGCAAGCCACGGTGGATGTCTTGACAGCGATGCTTCACAACGCCCCGGTGCTCCTCGCCCTCGGAGTGATCACCGTCATCGCCGGGCTGGCGATGGTTCTTGGCCACAATGTCTGGTCGGGCGGCGCTCTGCCGGTCGTGGTCACCCTCGTCGGCTGGATCGCGCTGATCAAGGGCTCGCTCCTTTTATTCCTATCGCCGGAGCAGGAATCGAGGATCTTCCTCGGTGCGTTTCACCTTGACCAGTTTTTTTATTTCTACCTCGGCTTCACCCTGCTTCTCGGCATCTACCTGACCTACGCGACGTCAGGCCAGCAGCGCGCTAAGCAATAATCGCTTCACTGCAAGCCTCCCAGGAACGCTTTCATCTCGCGCAGCACATCCACCTCGTTCGACAAAAACACCAAACGATTTGCATGCGGCAATCGAACCACCCGCGCTGAGCGCACGCCGCTTTCGAAGGCCTTCGCTTGAGCCTCGTCGCTCGCCTCGTTGGGATCGTCATCCTCGTGTGGAAGGCAATAAATCGCAAGTATCGGGACCCGGAGAAACGTATATTTCTGTCTGCCTTGCAGAATCGCCTGCCCGGCGCGATCGGCGGACGCATGCTCCCCAGGCTTGGTTTCATGCTGCCAGTGCAACTCGGCTTCCGGCAGGCTCCACGCCTGGGCCTGAACAGACGCAGCATGAGGCGGTCCCGCTCCCGCCGCCCGGAGGTCCTTCTCAAACGCCGGAATGCTGGTCTGGACCAAGTCCTCGAACAGCCGCTTTCGGTTCTGCGTTATCTTCGCCGGTTCTGGTCTCGCGCCTTCTGCGCGCTCCGGCTTCTTTTGCTGTTCGTCTTGCACGTCCTTCTTGAACGCCGGGAGCAGTTTCGGTTCGAGAAGCCGCCGCACCGCCGGCCCAAACCTGGCGTCTTCCGTAAGGCAGTTCGACGACTGCAACTGCGTCAGCTCCTTTTGCAAGTCCGTCAGGTCCTTCTTGAGCCCTGAAGAACCCGCGGGCAGCAAGACCCGCAACTGTGCCAGCTTCCTTTCCAGGTCCAGCAGGTCGAAGAACAGATCGCCCCGGGTGCGGTCGTAGTAAGCGTACGAATAGGCCGCGTCCAGGTAGATCAAACCCGCCACCTTTTCAGGATGCCGCGATCCTACCGAGCTCAGCTCTTCGCCGGCCAGTGAGTTGCCCGCCAGCACCGGCCGGTCGAGCTTGAGCGCGTCGATCACCGCCAGCACGTCGTCGCCAAGCCGGTCGGCCGAGTAGCCCGCCTCGGGTGCGCTCGAAGCTCCATATCCCCGCCGCGTGATGCCGTAAACATGGTAGGCCGCGGTCAGCTTCGGCGCGAAATCGTCGAACACGTGCGCCGTGTTTCCGAGCCCCGCCAACAGGACCACGCTCTTGCCCGGAGCTTTTCCTGGATTGCCCCCGCCCCAATCCAGCACCTCCAACTGGACCTTCTCGTCCACCGTGACGAACTGGACGCTGTGCGGCGAAGGGTCGCGCCATACGATTTGCCCCACGCAGCCTTGCCCGATACAAAGCACCGCCGCCAAAAGAATCGTGCCTCGGATTCGCATGCCCCAACCGGATTATATCCGCATTGCCGCGGGCAACCTGAGGACCACCCCAGGGACCACCCCACGGAGACCCTATTGACACCGCCCTCCAGTCGAGTACAATCGATAAGTCGAGTTCAAATCCGATTAAACGGAAACCAGGCATCATGTTTAAAGCCAGCAAGAAGCGTCCCGAACCCCAGGCCCCTGACCGGACCTATTCTTCGATGGAAGTCGCGCAGGTGGCCAGCGTGAGCCTGCGGCAGTTGCAATGGTGGGATGAGCGCAAGGTGGTCTCGCCGCGGCATGAAGGGCACCGCCGCGTCTACGGCCGCGGCGAGGTGATCGAAATCACGGTCATCGCCGAGCTGCGCCGCAAGGGCTTCTCGCTACAAAAGATCCGCCGCGTCCTGCGTTTCCTCCAGCGCGAAATGGGCAAGCGCCTGGCCGAAGTCATGCAGGCTTCCTCGGAGCTGCACCTGGTCACCGACGGCAAGTCCATTTTCCTCGAGGATCAGCACGACCGCATTATCGACATCCTCAAGAGCGCGCACCAGCCCATGTTCCTGGTCTGCGTCAGCGACCAGGCCCGCCGCCTGGCCGAAACCGATCGTAAGCCCGCCCGCATGGAACCCGGCGTTGCTCCCTCCCAGATCCGGCGCGTGCGGGTCAGCTGACCGTCCTAACCGTCCATCCCCTGCTATACTGAAAAAGGCTGGAGGTCTTACTTGATGCGATCGCGTCGCCGTGCCTATATTGTTGTCCCCTTCTTCATCGTTTTGTGCGCCCTCGCCGCTGGAATTTTTGGCGGCTCCGCCGTCTCCGCGGCGAACCCTTCCGAGGATACCGCCAGGGAACAGAGCGTAAAGTCGTTCACCAAGATTTACGATGCGATTGAGCAAAACTTCGCCGACCCCGTGAAGCCCGACAAGGCCATCTACGACGGCGCCATCCCGGGCATGCTGCACACCCTGGACCCCCACTCCAATTTCTTCGATCCCAAGGAGTACGCCAAGCTGCGCGAGGATCAGAGCGGGCGCTATTACGGCATCGGCATGATGGTGGGGCCTCGCAACAGCAGGACCATCGTCAAGTATCCCTTCTCGGGATCTCCCGCGTTTAAGGCCGGGCTCCGGCCGGGCGACGCCATCCTCGAGGTCAACGACAAGAAGACCGACACCCTGTCGATGTCCGACGTAGCTGAGCTCCTCAAGGGCCCCCGCGGCACCCACGTTCAGGTGATGGTCCAGCGCGAGGGCGTCGACAAGCCCGTGACCTTCAATATCGTTCGCGATGAAATCCCGCGTTCCAGCGTGCCCTACGCCCTGATCCTGAAGAGCGGCATCGCCTACGCCACCATCACCGCCTTCAATGAGAATACCGGCAAGGAGTTCGACGACAAGCTAAGGAAGCTCGGCGAGAAGGATTTTAAGGGCCTGGTTCTCGACCTCCGCGAAAATCCCGGCGGCTTGCTCAATGAGGGCGTGGACGTGGCCGGCCATTTCCTGAAGAAGAACGATGTGGTGGTCAGCCACCGCGGCCGCATCGCCGGGTCGAACAAGGTTTACAAGACCAGTTTCGAAGGCCCCGGCAAGGACTATCCGGTGGTGGTGCTGGTGAATCGCAGGACCGCCTCGGCTGCCGAGATCGTCAGCGGCGCCCTCCAGGACCATGACCGCGCTTGGATCCTCGGCGAGCCGACCTTCGGCAAGGGACTGGTGCAAACCGTTTTCCCGCTCGGCGATAACACCGGACTGGCGCTCACCACGGCTCACTATTATACGCCCAGCGGCCGCTTGATCCAGCGCGACTATTCCAACATCTCCTTTCTGGATTACTACACTCACTCCAATCTCGAACAGAGAAACCCCGCCGATGTGAAGATGACCGACGGCGGACGCACCGTCTACGGCGGCGGCGGCATCACTCCCGACGAGCATTTCGCCTGCACGCCGGTGGACGCTCCCTATAACCCCAATTGCTCCACCGCCGATAAGTGGAACAAGTTCCAGGTTGAGGTCTACCGCAAGAACGGTCTCTTCAATTTCTCCGTCAGCTATTTCGGGCCCCGCGCCGACGCCTCCCTTCCCAAGGGCTGGGAGCCGGACGAACGCGTCATCGAGCAGTTCCACGACTTCATGCTCAAGAACAAGTTCGATTTCACCGAGGCGGATTTTACCGCCAACCGCTCTTGGGTCAAGCAGGAGCTGAAGCGCGAAATGTACATCACCGCGTTCAGCTTTGAAGATTCCCAGCGCGTGGCCATCGAGCAGGACCCGGCGGTCCAGAAGGCCATCGACTCCATGCCCAGCGCCAAGAAGCTGCTCGACAACGCCAAGAAGCTATTGGTGGAGCGCATTTCACAGCCGCAGCCGCGCCAGGAAGCCGCGCGCTAACACGGGCCCGCGCTCATAAGGATTGTCCGCACAAATTGCCGTACTCGACGCCGGGGGCCAATATTGCCACCTGATCGCGCGAAAGGTGCGCGATCTGGGTGTCTTCGCCGAAGTCCTTCCGAGTGAGACCTCCGCCTCCGCGCTGGCATCGGTCAATGGCGGCGTCAAGGGCGTCATCATCTCCGGGGGGCCTTCCAGCGTATACGATCCCGGCAGCCCGGCTATCGACCCGCGCCTGCTCGCCTCCTCCATTCCGGTCCTGGGCATCTGCTACGGCCAGCAGTTGATGGCTTATCTCCTCGGAGGACAAGTCCAGAAAGGCGATCGCGGCGAATACGGTTATGCCCAACTCGACCTCCGCGTGGAAGATCTTCTCTTCCGCGGCATCGCGGGACGGCAGCAAGTCTGGATGAGCCATCGCGATCTGGTGACCGCGCCTCCAGCCGGCTTTGGAGTTCTCGCCAGCACGGCCACTTGCCCCGTGGCGGCCATGTCCGCCCCGGACCGCCTGCTCTACGCCGTGCAGTTCCACCCCGAGGTGGCGCATACGCCGTGCGGCCTGGAACTCCTGTCCAACTTCGTGTTCGGCATCTGCGGCTCGGTCCGCGACTGGAACCCGGCGGGCCAGATACAGGCTCTCGAAGCGCAAATTCGCGAATCCGCCGCCGGCCGCAGCGTCTTTTTCTTCGTAAGCGGAGGCGTCGATTCCACCGTCGCCTACACCCTGTGCCTCAACAGCCTGGGCCCGGACCGCGTCCACGGCGCTTACGTCGACACCGGCCTGATGCGCGAAGGAGAAACCGAGTTCGTGCGCGCCAACTTCGCCGCGCTGGGGGCCAGCCGCTTTCAAGTCGAGCACGCCGAGCCGCAATTCCTCGCCGCCCTCGATCGTGCCGTCGAGCCGGAACGGAAACGCCACATCATCGGCGAAGAGTTCGTCAAGGTGCAGGAGCGCATTCTCGAGAGCCAGCGCTTCCTCGACGGCCGCTGGATTCTCGGCCAGGGCACCATCTATCCCGACACCATCGAATCCGGCGGCACGGCCAAGGCCGATCTCATCAAGACCCACCACAATCGCGTCGCCGGCATTCAGAAGCTGATCGACGAAGGCCGCGTGATCGAGCCCCTCAGCTCCTTCTACAAAGACGAGGTCCGCGTCATCGGCCGCGAGCTGGGTCTCGCGCCCGCGCTTCTCGACCGTCATCCCTTCCCCGGCCCCGGTCTCGCCATCCGCTGCCTGTGCAGCTCGGAATCGGGTGCGCCCGTGAAATCACCGGATGGTTGGATCCTGCCGGTTCGCTCCGTGGGCGTGCAGGGCGATTCGCGAACCTATCGCGCCGCGCTTGCTATCGACGATTTCCCGGCCGCGGCCGACGAAGCCGCGCACCTGGTGAATCGCAACGAAGGAGTGAATCGAGTCGTAGTGATGGTGCGGGCTTCAGCCCGCATTCCAGAGATGTCTGCCCATCCAGCTCGCCTCACCCGCGCGCGTCTGGAGCGGCTGCGCCGCGCCGACGCCATCGTCCGCCATCTCTCGCATGAATCCGGCTTCGACCACCAGGTGTGGCAATTCCCTGTGATCCTGATTCCGTTCGGGACCTCCGATCGCCCGGACTCGGTGGTGCTGCGCCCCGTGGACTCGGTCGACGGCATGACCGCCAATAGCGTGCGCATGCCCGCGGAACTGCTCGATCGCATGGCGCGAGAGCTGAGTGAGGTGGAAGGTGTGGCGGGCGTGTTCTACGATCTCACGAACAAGCCGCCCGCCACGATTGAGTGGGAATAGGATTCCTTACTGCTTGGGGCCGCCGCCACCGCCGCCACCCTTGCCTTGGCCCCGGCCACCGCCGCCGCCGCGCCCTGCGCTCGACGGAGGAGTCAACTTCTGTAACCGCATATAAACCGCCATCGCGCCATAGCACTCATTGCTGTGGATAATCATTCCGTACGCAGCGACAGCCTTAGGCTGCGGGCCGCCCCGGCCGCCGGTAAAGGGCTCCATGGCGTTGTCATCGGTGAGAGCGTTAAACACGGTATCGCACGCGTCGAAAGACTTCTTCAACGCCGCCACCAGGTCGGCCTTGGTGGTCATCGCCCCCGCGCCGAGCGTCAGCGGTGTGCCGGCGAGCCCGCCGCATTGGTTGGCTTGAACGTCGGCCACGTGACCTACCCATCCGGCGAAGCTGCGCGGCTCGCCTTCCGGCAGGAATCCGTACGCGGATTCCGGCATCTCGTCGGCCGCCCTGGTGATGTTGTTCTTAATCTGGTTATAGTTTTGCTTGAGAGAAGAAGCTATCGTCACGGGTCCGCCGCCGCCCCGGCCGCCCTGGCCATAGACCGCGCACGACATCGCCGCAGCCATGAGGATAAAACGAGTCATTGAGAAAATCCTCCCTTGGAATTCATGAAATTCAATTCTTCCCTATTCTATCCGAACCCGCCACTCGGCGCGGGAGTGAGCGCTCTGCCGGGCCGCACTCGCCAGGCGCCCCCGCTCAAGATGAAATAGATGTTGAGGGCGCCTGCGGCGTGGGCCGCGGCCCCCAACAGCAAGAGCGATGGCAGGGAGGCGCGCACGCCGCCATCATATCGCAAGGACACCGCCAGCGCGGCGGAGACTTCTTACCGGCATGACAATGGAGGTATGAAGAAGATCGATCCTGCCGACTTCCGTGTCCGGCCTGGGAAGAAGGTCCATTTAGACAAATGGCCGACGCGCGTGAAGCCGTTCTGTCAATCCCAGGAGGAGTATCAAACACTCCTCGCGGAACACGTCCATTCGCTAAGTGCACAACAGAGTCTGCTCTACGCTTCCGACAGCTATGCGCTGCTGCTGATTTTCCAGGCGATGGATGCGGCCGGCAAGGATAGCGCCATCAAGCATGTGATGTCGGGGGTCAATCCCCAGGGCTGCGAGGTTTTCAGCTTCAAACATCCGAGCGCCGAGGAACTGGACCACGACTTTCTGTGGAACGCGACGCGGAAGTTGCCCGAGCGAGGACACATCGGTATCTTCAATCGCTCGTATTACGAGGAAGTGCTGATCGTTCGTCTACACCGCGAGATTCTTCGCGGCGAGCGCCTTCCGCCGAAACTTCTCGATCAAAAAACGATCTGGCGCGACAGATATCGCTCCATCGTGAACCTGGAGGACCACCTTGGCCGCAACGGCACTTGCATCCTCAAGTTCTTCCTTCACCTTTCCAACGAGGAGCAACGCAAGCGCCTCCTCAAGCGCATCGATGCCCCCGAGAAGAACTGGAAATTCAGCCTTGACGACCTCGAGGAGAGGAAATACTGGAAGCAATACGCGAAGGCGTATGAGGCCTGCCTCAGCGCCACCAGCACTCGCACCGCGCCATGGTACATTGTGCCTGCCGATGACAAAGAGAACACCCGGTTGATTGTGTCCCGGATCATCCTCGATGCCCTCAGAGAGCTGAAAATGGAATACCCGAAGTCCACTCCTGAACGCCGGCGGGAGTTGGCGGCGATTCGCAGACTCCTTGCCGAGTAGGATTCGCGCTTGCTCCGGAGCACCAACGGCGATACCATAGCCCCGATCCCCATGTTGTCCCATAACAGCGCTTTTCTCCTTTCGGGCCTGTTCACTGGCGCGCTGTGGGCTCAGCCATCGGGCGATGCAGCGCGCGGCTAAGCGGTAGCCCCGAAAAGGGCGCCTTTACTTGAAGTGGCCTTACTTCTTAAGACTGGCGTTGCCGCCCCAGCCGGTTAGCATGCCATACGGCACCGGCGCGACCAGCGCTTCAATCTGCAAAATCTTGCCGTCGCGGATTTTGAATAGCTCGCAGATCTGGAACGAGAACGGCTCGTCGAACGGCGTATTCACCGGGTGTACCGATCCGTCGTTGTAGGTGATCGTCTTGTCTTTGCCGGCGTGGTCGAAGCGCACGAACGCCCACACCAAGCCCCGTTCCTCATCGACCACCGGGAACCGCCGCTCCTGCACCTTGGTAATCACCTTGGTGAAGCCGGTGGCAAAACAGCCTGCTGATCTGCTTGGTGTTGCCCGGATCGTTCGCGGTGACCACGCCGTTTTCGATGCGCTTGCAGTCTTTGTCGAAAGGAGTGTTCTTGTCCGTGCCTTGCTCCATGCCTTCGAAATAGGAGTTGGCGACCGTGATGAGCTCGTCGCGGGAACGTTTCTCGGACGGCGCCAGAGCCTGCGTCATGATCGGGGCGAGCTTGAGATCGCCTACCGCGGAAAACGTTCCGCGCGCGGTGGAACGCAGCACCAGCGCCTCCATCTCGCTGATTTTGCGGTCTTCGATCTTCAGCCGCAAGCCCAGAATCGCGGGATGCCCATGCTCCTCGAGGCTGCCATAGAACCCCACTTGGCCGGATTTAGGATCGGCGAAATAAAGCTTGTACGAGCCCATGACAACCTTGGGTCCCCACATGCCGTCGCCGAGCTTCAGCTCCACTCCGTTTTCGGTGTACTTCGCAGTGCGGGTCAGCGGCAGACGCGCAGGGTCGCGGGCGACCAGCGCATCCACGTACTGATTCACGAATCCTTCCAAACACGCGCGGTCGCATGCTCCGGCCTGAGCTTGCGTGGCAACGGGACCGCTTACCGTCAGCGCCAAGACGATAAAGAGCAGCGCGGTCTGTTTCATGGGGATATTGTATGTCATCCGCTCAAAAAGGGCGCGGGTCAGCGCCTCATCTTCAGCCGGTACTCGGGATACATCGTGTCCGCCCCGCCCAAGACCGCCTGCGGAGGGATCTTGTACTTCGTCGCGAACTCGGTGAGGAAGGGGTTTTCGCCGGGCATAAAGCTCGGCACGGCATGCGGATCGCGCCCCGGCGCTTCATCCACGTACTCGCACGGATACAGCCAGCCCGTCGTAATTCCTCCGCCGCCGATCCCCGCCGTGCTCACGTTCAGCGTGAAATCCTGGCTCTTGATGAGAGGCTCGGTCAAGTAAATCGGATCGGTGACGACGCTCACGTGGGTCAGGTGATCCCCGTGCCGGATGAAATGTTCGGTGAGAGTGATCAGGTCGCTCGATGGAATTCCGTTGCGCCGGTGCCAGCCTTGCTTGATGTGAGTGGTGGTCACCGTCAGGATGTTTCCGTCCCATTTACCGGTGGAAAAACCCATCCATGTGTGAGCGGCGTAATCCGGCGGATGCGGCCGCCCATCCATGTAAATGGTCCGCGATTGTTCGTAATTGCTGATGTAATTGTGAATGGCCACCAGCTCCTGCGTCTGCGGATCGGGTTCCTCCCAGAAGCGAAGCAGCAGAGGACCACGATACATATACGCCACGGTGTGCACCTGGCACTGATGCTCTTGCAGCGTCAGACGGTCGGGGTCCCAACTGAGCGCCCATTGGCGAGCCTCCGCGTCGATCGGAATCCCGAGATAATCCACCAGATCGGGACCGGGGATGCGCTCCGGCTGATCCTCGTGGAACACCGGGCTCCAGATGCCGGTCAGGTCCACCTGCGCGAACACCGGGCCGCCAACGATCAGGAACACCGCCAGCGACGACTTAAGCGATTCTTTCCGCATCAAGCTTAAATAGTACAGCCACAACAGCCAGTCTATCGCTAGATGAACGCGGCTGGCGAGACGCGGAAGAACGCCCCCAGCTTTTTTGCCTGCGCCTTGCTCACGCCCCGCGTGCCCGATAGGATCTCGGACACGCGCCCCTTCGAGCCGAGAACCGGCCATAGCGCACTTTGAGTGAGCCCGCGCTGCTCCAGCAAAAAGGCGATTAGCTCCTTAGGCGACGCTTGTTCCTGCGGATACGCACACCCCTAGTAGCTCTCGACCAAACGCGTGAGCAATTCGAGCAACGCGTCCTCCTCTGGCGCGAGGCGATTCTCACCTTTCGCCATGAGTTTTTCGATTTCGGTCAGCAGACGCTCGTTATCCTCTTCCGTCTGAACGACAATCGGCGTGGTCCGCGCCAACAGGCGTCCATACTTGTTCCGGTCGATCTTGGGAAGTGCTCGGGCTGACATTACTTCCAACCTCCTTTGTCATATTCCGCGTGCGATAGGACGTGCTTAACGAAAACGATCTGCCGGCTGTAGTGAACGAACGCAATCAACCGAATTTGATACCGCCAAGATCGAAGACTGCCTTGTCGCCGACAAAATCGACCGTTCCGAAAGTTCGCTTCAAGTCCGCCGGTTCCATCCACGACGATGTTTTCACGACCGTCTTCCAACTCCGCAACGGGCTTTTCGCTCTCGGAAATCGTTCAGCGAACTCCCGGAGTTTCCGCTCACTGACGATCCTCACGCACCATGTTCCCGCATTGGGAACCCCAGGTCAACGACGAAGACACTATCGACTATTTCTACCGTTGGAGCGTCTTTGTGCCGACACGGCTTAGCTTGCTCGTCTCACGGCTCAGCCACGAACCGATACCCCACTCCGCGAATCGTGAGCAGATGCCGCGGCCGCGTCGGGTCGTCTTCAATGTAGCGCCGGAGCCGGACAATAAAATTATCGATCGCGCGAGTGTCGGTGTCCTCGTGCAGGCCCCACACGTCTTCCAGCAGCTTCTTGCGCGAGACGGGTTCATTGGCATGTTCGATCAGATAGCGAAGGACGTTGGCTTCCATCAACGTCAACTGAAACACCTGCTCCCGGACGCGCAATTCCAGACGGTTGAAATCGACCGCCTTGTCGCCGAAACGAAGCACATCGGCGGAGGCCGCGGGCGCGCTGAGGGGTGCGTTATGAGACGCATTCCGCGACGCGCTCCACCACTCGCGGCGGCGCAGAAGTCCGCGGATGCGCGCGAGCAGAATGGACAGGTCGAAAGGCTTGGCCAGGTAGTCGTCCGCTCCGGCGGCGAAGCCCTTCAGCACGTCCTCGGGGCGGCTTCGCGCCGTCAGCATCAGGGTGGGAACAAATTGCCCGGCGTGCCGCGCCTCGGACATCACCTCAAAGCCGTCTTTGCCCGGCAGCATCACGTCCAGCACCACCACATCGAAGAAATCTGACACTGTGGTCAGCGCCTCAATCGCGGCTTCCCCGGTATCGACGACGCTTACCTGATACCCTTCCGCTTCCAGGTTGAAACGCAGACCGTTGGCCAGGTGCTGCTCGTCCTCCACAATCAGAACCCTGCTCATCTAATCCGGCTCATTTCGCAATTGGAAACTGGAGCACGAACGTGCTCCCGCGTCCCACGCCTTCACTTTCCGCCCAAGCCTTTCCTCCGTGCCGCTTGGCGACGGATCGGACAATGTACAGGCCCAGGCCGGTGCCGGGCACCCGCGAGGTTGCGCCGGGGATCCGGTGGAAGCGCTTGAAAATGGACTTGAGCTCCGTCTTGGGAATGCCGGATCCCTGATCGCGGACCTGCACCGATGCAGACTTGTTGTTGACCACGGCGGTTTCCACAACCACATTTACATTGGTTCCGGAGTACTTTACCGCGTTATCGATCAAATTCGAGATCGCAGCCCGAACGTCCTCCATCTCGGCCAGCACCATCAGCGGCGCGCCGTGATAGGTCAGCTGCCCGGGAGACAATTGGTGCAGCGCGCGGGCGCGCGCCACGCAATCGTCCACCACCGCGCTCAAATCGAAGCGCGACAGACTGGGTTCGCGATTGCCGGACCCGATACGCCCGGTCCGCAGGATCTGCTCGATGGTTTGGAGCAGCCGGGCGCTATCGTCGAGCATGATGCCATAGAACTCGCTGCGCTTGGTGTCATCGACGGGCCGCGATTGCAGGGTTTCCAGGTACAGCCGGATTGAGGCAACCGGCGTCTTCAACTCATGCGTGACGGCGTTGATGAATGCATCGTGCTGTTCGTTGCGCCGGATTTCCCGCACCAGGAAAAATGTATTGAGCACCACCCCGCTAATGAGCATCATGAGCAGCAGCACGCCCAAAAACAGCAGGGCGCCGGTGCGCCAGTTCAGGAGGACCCAGCCGACATACAGCAGCAGAATAACCGAGATCAACCCCCCGCCGAGGGTGATGAAAAGACCGATCGACTTCTTGCGGCTGACAACGACCATCCCTTACCAGCTTACGCCTGCGGGAAGAGTGTACGCACCGTTTACTTACGCTCGCGGTTCGGAAGCGCTGATTCTGAGCCGCGACCACAGGGAGCGGTGCTAAGCAGCTTCGCGATTCTCCGCCACCGTCGAAACCTTCGCGACGCGGATCGATTTCGCGATGCCCAGGAACTTCAGGAGGCTGATCTGCATCCAGGAGAAATCGATTTCATACCAAGCCAGGCCGTGCCGCGCGGAAGTCGGATGCGCATGGTGGTTATTGTGCCAGCCCTCGCCAAATGTCATGAGGGCGACCCACCAGCTGTTCCGGGAATCGTCGGTCGTATCGAACCGGCGAGTGCCCCACAAATGCGTGGCGGAGTTCACCAGCCAGGTGGCGTGGAGTCCGACGACGACGCGCAGAAAGACGCCCCACAGCACCAGCGGCACGCCGCCGAAAGCATATAGGATCGCCGCCAGGATGATGATGGGAAGCCAGTGATAGCTGTTCAGCACAACATAGAACCGGTGTTTTGCGAGATCCGGCGCATACCGCGACATAACCGCGGTGTTGTTGTGGTTGGTGTCTCCGTACAGAATCCAGCCCATGTGCGACCACCACTTGCCATCATGCGGCGAGTGCGGGTCGCCCGGCTGATCCGATTTCTGATGGTGCAGCCGGTGCGTGGCAACCCAAAAGATAGGACCGCCTTCCAGCGTGAGCGTTCCACAAACCGCAAAGAAGTACTCCAGAAACAGCGGCACCCGATACGACCGGTGCGTGTGCAACCGGTGGTATCCCATGCTGATGCCGAAGCAGATCGTGATCCAGTACAGGATCATCGTGACAGCTAAATTGCGCCAACTGAACATGAACAGTGCGGCGACTGCTCCGATGTGAAATAACGCTAAGATAATGGCGGTAAACCAGTTAGGTCTATCATGACGAGGGACGGCAACGACGTTTGGTCTCAAGGGGATCTCCAGGAATGTCTTGTGCACTCCCACGTTAGCAGTGGTTTGCCCTTGTGTTTGTAAGACTTGTGTAATTTCGGCCCTTACAAACGATTCCCCGATGTTGCGTCTAAGGGAACCTTAGCTCGTCTCCGTAGCGTCCAGGTCATCACGCCCCCATAGCCCAGCCACGAAGACCCGAGCAGCACCAGCAAGTAGAGGAGCGAGAGAGCGCCCAGCAGCCCCAGCGAGCCGCGCGGCGCTCCGCGAATCAACGGATGGATGGCTGCAACGACTCATTTTGGCAGTTTGACGTCAAGGATTGCGGCATCGGCATCGCGCCGATTTTCCACGACCGCATCTTCACCCTTTTCCAGCGTCTGCATTCAGACGAATATCCTGGGACAGGAATCGGGCTGGCGATGTGCCGGAGGATTGTTGAGGTGCACGGAGGCAAGATCTGGGTTGAATCGCAGGAGGGTAAGGGCGCGAGTTTCTCGTTTACCTCCATGTTAGAGCCGCGGTATTGCGGTCAGGCTTGAGCACTACGCCAACGGAGAAAGCCGCCGCCGGGGCCGCGACGCTGCATCTGTTCATCCTGGACCTCAACGTTCCGCGCATACACGGTTTGGAGTTGCTCCGCGTGATCCGTGCGCATCCCGCAACTGCCAACACCCCTGTGGCGATTCCGACTTCATCGCAGGCCTCCTCCGACAAGGCCAACGCGGAACGCGCCGGCGCGAACGTTTAACATCATCAAGCCGGACGACTTTAACAGGAGTCCAATCAGCGCGCCTGGTATCACAGAGCCGAAGTGCCGGGTCATCTGGTTTCCTTTCCGCGGGGCCGGATCGCGAGCCCAGGGCGAGAGCGCGGACTTCATCGCGCGCCTTTAACTGCCTGCTCGACAGCAACCTCAACAGCATCCTTGATGGCGCTCTTGACGGCATCCCTGACGGTGGCTTCCAACTCTTCTGCATCCACGTCGACTTCGGTTTCCGCTCCGGACATTTCCCGCACCACTACTTCGAGGACTGGAGTCACGGGGGGTAAGGCCTTGATCACCGTTTTCGCGACTTTCTTTGCCACCTTCGCCACCGATGGCGGATCGTCCACGGCATCGATGGCTTTGGACTTCTGAGACTCCCTCCAATCGTCTTCAAATGTTTCCGTCAGCCGTGCAGCGATTTTCGGATCGCGGAAGATCAAGCCTATTTCGCGCCTCGCGTCCAGCTCAGCGGTCCGAAGACTCTGACTGCCCAGGAACACATCCTCGCCGTCCCGAACCATCATACGCGTGTGCAATCGCATGAAGAGCTTATGAACCTCAATCTTGCCGGGATCCCGCGACAACCGCCCGAGAAGTTTGATCTCCACCGCTGCCTTCGAGCGTTCCTGAAGAAGATGAACCATTGCCGGATCGACTACTGCCGGATCGTAGATCAGCAAGTTGCGTTGAGCGCCCTTGATAAAGTCGGATAGGATCTTACGCGCATTCAAAGGGCTAACAACAAAAGTGTCCATTCCGGGGGTATAGGGCGACCGCTTCGAGTCCGCCTCGAACAACTTCATCGCTTCCTGAACAGTTTCCTTGTCGCGAGTGACAACAGCGAAACTGCGGCTCCGCTCGATATCGAGGTTGGTCAGGTTGAAGCCCATCAGGTACAGCTCCCGGTCATCGATGATCATCATCTTGCCGTGATAGCGCACCAGGTCGTCGGCCGTGCGCGCCACCGTGATGCCGGCTTCCAGCAACCGCATCTCCAGCGCCCTGAGATTCTTCTCGCCGCCTCGGTTCGTGTAGGCGATCAACGCGCGAACCGATACGCCACGGCTCACGGCGTTTACCAATGCGGTCTCGATCTCTACACGGTCGAGCCGGAAGATGAGTATTTCGACGCTTGAATGGGCTCCGTTAATTCCGGCGACCAACGCCTCCACGCCGTCACCAGGCTGAATCAACAATCTCATCCATCAAGGTTCGAGCAATTTCAGCACCAGCGCCGGTGCTTGGCATGGTGCTTGCTGTTGCTTTACCGCGGCTTCCTGGCGAGGCTGCTGGAGTAAATTGGATGACGCAGAAATCAAAAGGTTTTGCCCTCTCGATTACTTTCGCCCTGGTGGGTCTGCCGTTAGCTGGTGGCAGTGCAAAAACGGGGAAGTCACTGCAGACTTCAGTAGAAAGTGCACGAAGTGAGTCCGCCGTTCTTTGGCGCGAACCCACCGACATAGGATCCCGTAACTTGTTTTATGGGCCGGGCGGCGAGCAGCACCAGCCCAAAGGGCCTTTTACGTTTGTCGAGGAGGACCTTAACGGCTCCAATCCCAAGTACGTTGTCCGCGACCAGAACAAGGTCAAGTGGACCGTCAAGCTTGGCAACGAGGCGCGTCCGGAGACTGTCGCCTCACGATTGGTCTGGGCTGTCGGCTACTTTACCAATGAGGACTATTTCCTTCCGGAAGTTCAGGTCGCTGACATGCCTGCCCATGTGAAGCGCGGCGGGAGTCAGATTGGGCCCGGCGGATCCATGCACGCCGTGCGCCTCAAGAGGCATCTCGAAGACGAGAAGAAGATTGAGAATTGGAAGTGGAAAGACGATTCCGTGGCTGGTTCACGAGAGCTCAATGGACTCAAGGTGATGATGGCGTTGATCAACAATTGGGATTTGAAGGAAGAAAATAACGCGCTGTACGGCGGAAAGGACGCCGCGGAGCAGATTTACATCGTGAGCGACCTCGGGGCCAGTTTCGGATCCACGGGACCGACGTTTCCGTACAGCCATTCCAAGGGGAACCTCAATTCTTATACCCACTCAGCGTTCATCGGAAAGGTTTCACCCGAGTATGTGGATTTTCGTACGCCCAGCCGGCCGGCCGTGATCTATGTCTTTGGGCTTCCGGCTTTTATGCGCCGGGTCCGGCTGGATGACATCGTCCATCACATTCCTCGTGCGGACGCACAATGGATTGGACAGCTACTATCCAGTCTCTCTTCGGACCAAATTCGGGATTCGTTCCGCGCTGCCGGATACGCCCCAAAGCAGGTCGACGCCTTCAGCAGCGTAGTACAAGATCGAATCGCGGAGTTGAATCGTTTATAGGTTCGGCGGACGCCTTACTGCATGGCCTGCGAGCCAGCAGCTGTGGGCGTGGCCGTCGAACTTGCAGACGCAATCGCGTCCAGTGCTGCCAGAGCGCCTGCATTGATGAGCTTGGGTTGATAGGCCAGCACATAGTGCTGAATTGCCTGCTGGAACCGGTGGCATCGCTACATTTCGCCCCAGTAAAGGGCCCTTGTCGAAGTGTTACGAATGACTGACGACCAGCATCTCCATAGCGGATGGAAGTTCACCAGTCGCGCTGTGAAATCGCAATGAGGACGCTGCCTGTCGCCCTGATGTTGCTTTTGGCGGCGGCTTATGCGCCTTGCCAGGTCCCCGTCAATGAAGGGTCTGATTTAGCCGGGGGAGAGACGGTCCCTGACTCGAAACTGAGATATTTCGGCGAGGTGGACGATGGCGTTTATAAAGGATCGAAGCCTAGAAGCGATGCCGACTAGCGTTTTCTTCAATCGCTGCACGTGAAGTACATCGTGGACTTGCAAGCTCTTCCATTGTTGACGCGCTTTGAGCGGGTGAAGACGAAGAAATACGGCATTACGGTCATTCCCTACCAGACTCATGAAGACCACGCCGGACATCAGCACGCCCGGGCGCAACCGCAAATCGCTCCCAACGTCGATCCCTTCACACGCTCCTATGGCATGACATTACGATTCGGTCAATAACTGCTGCCAGCCAGCCGACGGAATGAAGCATGCGCTGCGATTTCTCTGCGGGACTATAGTTGCCTTGGTCCTTTCTCCACGGTTGGTTTTCGCGCAGGGAGGGCCGCCATTTCTTTCGGATGACCCAGACACTCCGGGAAACAAAAGCTGGGAGATCAACCTGGGGTTCCTCGGTGAGCGCGGTCCTGTAGAAGGTGCTTACCAAGTCCCCGACGTCGACATCAATTATGGGCTTGGACATCGGATACAACTCAAAGTCGAGTTGCCCCTGGCCGTCGAGGAAACGCGCGGCGAGTCTGGGCATGCCTTGGCCGGGCTCGGAGACGCTTTACTAGGGGTGAAATACCGGTTCTATGCGCATCATCCTAAAACCGAAACGCCACAACCTCCGGGTGAACGCGAATCCAATTTCGGTCTCTCAATTTACCCGCAGCTCGCGTTGAACACGTCCACCCGTTCAGCGCCAGATCAGATTTTTGAGCGTGGCCTGCTCCTTCCGATGGAAGCAAGCGCGATCCTTGGTCCGATCCGCGTCAGCGGGGAAATAGGATACTGGCTAAACAAGGACGTCCCGAATTCCTGGATAAGCGGCATGGTCATTGGTCACGAGTTCAAGAAGGACACGGAGCTATATCTGGAACTCTACGATCAACGCGAAGTCAGCGGGATTGACGGACAACCCAAGGCCGGAGAAACAAGCCTTGGCCTCGGTGGCCGTTTGCCAATCGTTCGAAGCGGCTCGTTCCTGCTCGACATGATGGGCCATGACATCGCCAGTTCTCCGATGGGCCACTCAAGCTGGACCGCCTATGTTGGAATTCAATTCCTATCCGATCAACGGCGAAGACACAGCAGTGACTTCATGGAAGGAGACGGCGTGCATTAAACACGCTGTCTCAGCGGCAGGCTCCAGAGAGAGACCTTAGGAGGAAATGGGCCGGCAGGCTGGATCTTATTGAGGCGCTTGGCGACCTCGTAAAAGAGGATCAAATCGATTATATCGGCAACGCACCGACCCGATGTTCTCGTTTTGCCGCGGCAATTCGAACGGTTCGAATGGAGCCGTGGGTAAGATCCCAAGCGGCCTTCTCGACAACGACGCGCTCATTTGACGCTCCATGTTCTCTCGCCGCGGTAGAGCGCACGCAAGGACCTTGGCAGACTGGGGCTGGCTGCCTGACTATGCTGAGAATCCGGCCCCGTTCGGATCAACCGCTGATACGCCGCCTTTAGGTTGTGATAGGGAATACCTGGGAAATAGTGATGCAGCGCGTGGTATCGCAAGCCTACCGGGGCCCACAATTCCGTCCAGAAAGCGCCGGGCGTATCGATTGAGTCGCCTAACTGACCATCGCGGTCGAGGGGAGTCCCGTCGCTCCTGTAACGGTGTGCGCCCAAGGTGCGAACCGTGTTGATGAAGCTTGCGACCGCCGACACCAGGTACCAGAAGGCAAAGGAACGCCAGGGAAGAATGTGGAGCGCGGCCAGCGCCAGCAGCCCGCACCATGCGCCCAGCGTGACACCCTCCCAGCGAGCGATTTTGCGGCTTATGGCTTCCGGCACTTCGCGGCGGTACCGCACATTCATGCAAAAAGCGGAGGCTCGGACCGCTAGCCACTGGTGCGCGCCCGGAAACACCAGGCTGAAGGGCGCCAGGAGCAGGAATCGCACGATCAGTAGCACTGGAACCAGCAGGCTCTGCAGGCTGAAGAGCACGATCATGAGAGGGCGTCCGGAAAACGGGAGGTACTCCGGATCCTGGGCCGTTCCGTAAGTGGAGATTTTATGGTGGTTTTGATGAACTCCCACGTAGATGAAGGACGGCATTAGCATCGGCACACCGAGCAACATGTTCCAGGTGGTTTCGAATCCTCGCAACGCGCTGCGCCGCAGGTGGCTAATCTCATGCAGGAAGCAAAGGCCGCGATACAGAGCAAACACCGCGATCAAGGAGGACACCATCATTTTCCAAGAAAGTGGCTTAGCTATGATCGCCGCCGCGAAGGCGGTCCAACCAACCAATGCGCTCAACAAGAGGTCGGCCCAATAGATGGCGGGGCGAGGAGTGTGCAGGTCGCTCACCAGCCGCTTGGCTACCTGGTCGGCATCACTGTCGCTCTGGACTATAATCCGGCCGCTCATCATGATCCCGTTCTCGAGTCGCCGACGGTTTGGACCCGCACCGCCTCGTACCGCCCCGGCGCCAAAATCCCCGCTGGGTCCGCGGCTCGCTTGACCGCTTCCAGAAATCTCGCGTAAGGCCCGTGCGCGTCCATCTCGCCCATGGATTGGATTCCCAAGCGGTACGGGATGTAGCCTTTCGCGGACAGTTCCTTTTGTAATTCCGCGTAGCACGCCATGGCGCGTTCGTCTTCTCCCGGTGACTCGCGATCGTAGGTAATCGAAATCACGCAGATCAGCGCACGCTCGGTGATCAACGTAATCGAAAGCATTGGCTCAAATCCGTGGCGCAGCAAAACCTGAGAAGACAAAGAGGCCAGCGTCTGGGCGTGACCGCCTTCCGCGGGCGCCACGGGCGAGCACCACAGCAGCCCGCAGCGGTCCCGGTCCGGATCCAACTGTTCCGGAGGCGGTGTACGCTTGCGCCAATAGGCGCTGGCTAACGGCCGATCGGAGGGTTGGCCCTTCAGCAAGCCGTACAACGGCCGCACCAACTCCAGCGCACGGCTCAAATCCCAGCGGGAAATCAGGCGGAAAAGACCAGAGAATCGCGATGCCAGCGCCAGCCGCCGGCCGTCCAGAAACTGCAGCCGGCTCACTTTGCCGGCCAGCTCGCGGCGCAGCAGTCTGCGCGCCTCGGCCACCTGCGCGCGGGTGCCGTAAAGTCCGCCGGAGCCGTTCCACGCCCCGAAATTCATGCGCCGGCGAAAAGCTCCCATCTGATCCGGCGTCAATGGAGTCGAGCCTCCGGTCTCCTTCCATGGGTATTGCTGCATGCCCGCGAGGACTTTATAGTCGTTCCCCACGTGGATAGCGCTACGCAGGGTGCCGCTCATCCTCAAGCGGCGGAGAGCATCGATGATGGCGGGTAAATCTTCATCTTCGTCACAGCGGAAGAAGAACGCCTGAAAATATTCCGGCGCGGGCATCAGCCAGAAGGTCATTCGCGTCACGACGCCAAAATTCGATTGTGTGAATAACCCGTCCAGGCTGGGACCCAAGCCCCAGCGATAGACGGGCGCAGCCGGCGAGCCGGGAAACCGGGCCGCTCCAGTTTCCAGTTTTTCTCCCGTAGCCAACACGATCTCGAATCCGCACACGTTGCCGAAGTGGTCGCCATAGGGCGTGTGGCCGAATCCGCGCTCGATGGTGTTGCCGATCAAGCTGCACTCGGGGCTCGATCCGGTTGCATCGATCCACAAGCGCGAGTTACGGCTCCGCAGGAAAGCGAACAACTGGCCTTGTGTCACGCCGGGCTCGACGGACACATAGCCTAAGTCCTCGTTGAAGTCCAGAATGCGGTTCATGCGGCTCAAGTCCAGCAACACGCAGCCGTCCGATGCCGGCGTCCCAGAGCCGTATCCCCAGTTCTTGCCGCTACTGACTGGATAGACCGGGACGCCGAACTTGCTGGCGATCCTGAGCGCCTGCTGCACTTGCTCGCGCGTGGCGGGACGCAGAATTGCCGGGATCCGCTGATCTACATGGAATGTTGCTGTGGCGGCGGCACGGAGGGGCTCTCGCTCGGTAATCACGTTCTCCGGTTCGAGAACCGACTCCCATTGCAGCATGGCAGTTTGCGCAAGCATCAGGACCTTTTTCTTGGCCACCCGAGAAGCAGGCGCACCAGGAACGGAACGGCCCCTGACTGCCGAATCATCATTGTACCGCGGGAACCAGATCCTGTCCAAGCCTCCACGCCTCGCGCCTCCAGGTCTGGGGCTGGGAAGCCCCGAGCGCTGCGAGTACGTGTCTCGCCGGCGACTCCTCAGGGCGCCCTTCGGATTGAACCACGAGCGTGGCCGTCAAGTAGGAGCGTAAGTCTTCGATCCAGGACTCAAACCGCGGGTTAGGCTCCCCGGAATCAAAGCGAAGCAGTTCCATTTCGCATTCGTATTGGGGATCGTAGTACGGCGGTATTTCAACTTTGTCGACTTGCACCCGCCGTCCGCCGATCCTGCGTAAGATCGCTGCGGAACAATGGCGCCTGGTTGCGGTGGTGATACCGATGCACCCGCCGAGGACCCGGGCGAGGCTATACGTCGCAAGAGCGATGCGGACGGCCTCCGCCGTCCGCCGCATGGAGGAATCCAACGCCCAACCTCCGACTTCGACGTAGGCAAGTCCTCGGCGTCGAGCCTGGGCGACTTCTGAATCGATGGCCGTCCGCAGGGTCGTACCCCATTCGCGGGAACGCGCCAGTGCCGCTCTTCGAACCCCAAGCTGAGAGAAGGCAACGGTGTTTGGATGCGCGATGTAACGCGAGCAGCCACAGACATCACCGTGCCCGTCGAGCGACAGCAAGTGCCACGCGCGTTCGTCCGCGGGATGCCGATGGCGCCCATCGCGCGAAACCTCAGACTCGCGAATCGCGCCGTCTTCCATGTACACCTTACCTCTAAGTCGCTGGGCACCAAGGAGTAAGCGCTTATGGCGGTAAGAGCTGGTCTCGACTCGGGCGAAACTGTCTGGTATCCGCGCCGTGGGAGGGGCTAACAGCACTAAGCGGCCGTGAGGAGCATTGTGATTCGGCACGAGCTTCATGTGCGCTTACTCTCCTTCGCGGAGCCGGTGCTCCGTCTATATGCATGTCTAATCGGAGCTTGCGTCGCGTCGCGATACGCGGATGGAACCCTAAGCAGCGTAGTCCCAGTGTCCTAAGGGGGGTGAGAATCTCCCTGAGGCAAATGCAAGGCAGCCGGTACATTTCCCAGGTATGGGGCAGGCACGTTTGCGAGTATCGAAGTGCCGGACCAACTGGCACAATCGAACTCGAGGACCGGGTTAATCCGGCCTAAGGAAGAGTTGGAGGAAAACTATGAATTTGAGCACGCGGGGCTTTTGGAATGGCCGCATCGTCCTATTCGTTGCGGCCCTGATGTTGACTTCCCTGGTGGTTTCCGCCAGTCCGATCACCGGAACATTTGGATTCGATGGGCCCGGAGTTCTAGCGTTTAGCAATACTGGCGACTTCATTGATTTTTGCTCGTCGGTAACCGGCACCACATGCAACAATGACGGGTCCGGGACAGGCAGCTTTACCGTCACTGGGGCGGGAACGCAATCTTTCTCGGTGTTGACGGGTTCGACCAAAGGCAGCATCGACGACATGAGTGACGTTCATGCTACAGGGTATACGTACTTTCCTGTTGGCGTGCCGGTTAGCATCGACGACATCATCTCTTTGGCGGGTTTCTCCACTTGGGACTTTCAGGCCAACATGCTGCCGCTGGCCTCGTGCACCGCAAGTTCGACACAACAGTGTCTGGGGCCGTTCCAGTTGGATGCGCAGGGACCGAATGTAGCCGTCGAGATGAATATCTATGGCACACTGATCAACACTGCGGACGGCTCGAAGTCGTATACGGACCTTGCGATAACTGGTAATTACCTCGATACAACCATCGCAGCCGTGGAAGCCGGCGCGGAATCCAAGGCTGGAATCTTCTCGAATAACTGGTCCGCGTCATTGATTGCTGCGGTTCCTGAGCCTGGAACAGGACCGCTGATGTTGCTGGCTGGCGGGGGCTTGGTCGCTTTCTCCCGTATCCGTCGCCAGCGCAAGCTCTAATCCTCTCCGAGCAACCCAGTCCATCGAACCCCGACCGGCCCACGCCCAAGCGCGGGCCCGGTCGTTTTTTCTTGGCCAACCCGTACTGCTGGACCTAAAATTGCGGTAGAGTAATCCTGGACAGGGGAGCCTGCTGTGGATTCGGGCCATTATCTTTGCCTTGATGTCCTTCACGTAAGCTGGGGACCTTCAAAAAGGTTGCGCGATTGCGCGATCTTACTGGAAATATGGGATTCGGGCGGATTGCTTCAGACATCGAATGCCATCGCCAAGGGATCGGTTGTGGATGTCGCATCTCCCCAGGGATCGGTTCGCGCGACGGTAAGTTCATGCACCGCAGACGACTACGGTTGTATGGTTGAAATTGCGGTCGATCCCTCGGCGAACTGGTTTCCCGTTGGCTACAATCCGCCCTACCTTCGCCCTTCCGAGGCGGCGTAGGCAAGGGTGCCGGCGGAGAATGTTCTGCCCGGCGCAAGTACAGGGACCTCCCCGAGTTCCGCCTTGATGTCGTCAACCCAGAGGCGATAGCGCGGGTTGGGATCCCACGAATAGAATCGCATGACCTCCATTTGACAGTCGTACAGGGGATCGTAATACGGAGGCAATTGCAAGCCATAAGATTCCAGCGGCCGACCGCCGATGCGCCTGAGGATGGAAGCGGAGCAGTGGCGCTGGGTTACCGTGCTCAGTCCCACGGCGCCTCCTAACTGCTGACAAAGAGCGTACATGGCCAACGCTAGCCGGAGGGCCTCGGTGGTGCCGCGAATTACCCGATCCAGCGCCAACCCCCCCAGTTCCACGATGCAACAGCCCAGCCGCCGCGCTAGCGCAAGCTCCGCCCGGACCGCATCTTCCAATGGCCGCATCCACTCCATCGAACGGGCCAGAGCCGAATGTGAGACGGTCAATTCCTGCGGATCGATTTCGGAGGAATGCTCGCGACATCGAATGCAACCGCGGACCTGGCGACTCTCATCCAGAACCAGCAGGTGCCAGCTCTCTTCATCTGAACCAAGACGGTGCCGTCCGTGCTCCAGTTGAGACGGCTGGATGGCGCCGTCTTCGAGGTAAACTCTTCCTCGAAGTTCCTGCATTTTCGTCAGTAAGTCGTGGTAGCGGGCTGAGTTGGATTGAACTCCGGCGAAACCTGCGGGTACGACGCCATGGGCGGGCGCGAGCAATACGAATCGCCGGGATCCACTTGTGACAAGCTTCATCCGCGCGGCGTATTTTCCTTCCTGCCAGCCTCCGAGTGGACAAGATAAGAAAATCGTTTGCTGGTAGTACGACACCACATCGAGTTCCTCTACTAGTAGCATGCTCCCCGAAATATTTCAAGACTGAATTGTGCTTAAGGCGGTTCCCAAGGCACGTCTTTGCGAGGCACAACGCGGGGATTTCTTACAAAGCATGTAAAACTTGCATTGGCTTGCAGAATCTGCACGGTCCTCAGCCGGTTTTTTTTTAAAGATCCTCCCTCCAGAACTTTTTCGATCGCTTCGAGGGGCCGTTTCCCCTGCCATAGGAAACAGAGCTGGAGTGGAGACCGTCTTGCATCTAAGGAAGGCTGGTTTAGGACAAGAACGAAACCTGGAGGATTCGATGGAATGAGACAGATGAATGTGCGTCAGGGGCCCAGCAGCCAGGTCAGCAGCGGGAACGGCTGCCGGGGCACAAGAATATCAGTTGACGGGAGCGACGAAGTTGCCAGGCTTCGCGGTTTCGCGGCTTGCCTTCTCATGGCGCAAGAAGCGGAACAGAGGCGAATCTCAAGAGAGATTCACGACGATTTGGGCCAGAAGCTGGCGCTGCTCGAAATCCAAGTCGAGACATTGAAGCGATCGGCTGTTTCGGAAGCCGGGCGGATCTCGGAGCTGGAATCTTTGCGCGGAAGCATCGCCGGACTAGCGGAGGATCTGCACCGGATCTGTCACTGTCTGCACCCAGTGATCCTAGATAACCTGGGTCTCGCCGTGGGGATCGAGTCTCTCTGCGAAGAGTACACGAAGACGAGCGGAATCGTTGTGGAATTCGTCCGCGGCGACATCCCGAAGGCGCCACCCGGCATTTCGCTGTGCCTGTATCGCGTGGTTCAGGAGGCGCTCCACAACGTCGCCAAGCATGCTCGAGCCAAGCGGGCGACGGTCATGCTTTGCGGAAGCAGCGCTGGAATTCAGGTCATGGTGCGCGACGCCGGATGCGGCTTCGATCTCTCTGACTCTCGAACGGATCGTGCTCGAACAAATCAAGGTCTCGGCTTGATCTCGCTCGGTGAACGGGTTCGGCTGCTTGGCGGCCGATGCGAGATCCGGTCCAAACCCGGCCGAGGTACGTGGATCGTCGCCTTTGTTCCATTTTCCCCTTAACGGCAGGAAGCGATTTCCAAATGAGTTGATCGTGCGTGCGCGGCGCGTCAGGGATGCAAGCCGTCGTTGCGCGAGAAACGTGATGTGCCCCATGAGAGCGGAAGGTTCATTCCAGCCATTGGCGCATCACGGCTCCTGAGGAGCCGGTGAACCGGCACGACACCAACCCCTGACCTGGTGGATGACCGGGGATCTGGCTCCTCGGGCAAGAAAGATTGTCGGCGGCCAGCGAATGTGGCCAAGCGGGCAGCAGCGAAACCCCATATATGGACCCGGATTCCCAACACGAGGTCGTCATTCACGCCGAGCGACAGAAGCGTCCGGCGGTGGCGATAGCGGACGATCATATGCTGATGGCAGAAGGATTGGCCAAGCTTGTGGAAGACGATTTCGAGGTGGTGGCCAAGGTCGACAGCGGGCGCGAGCTGCTCAGAATTGTGGCGCAAAGGCCTCCGGATTTGGCCTTAATCGACGTCTCCATGCCGGAGCTTACAGGCGTGGAAACTACGCGGGAGCTGCTGGAAATGGCGCCGGACTGCAAGGTGATCCTCATCAGCATGCATTCTCAGGCCGAGATGGTTCGAGAGGCATTTCGCGCCGGCGCCTCGGGGTACGTTCTGAAGCGGTCCGCCGCATCGGAGTTACTAACCGCGATGTGGGAGGTGATGAAGGGCAACGCTTTCGTGAGTTCCTCGATCGCCAAGGAGGCTCTGTCCTCCCTCTTGGCTCCCGCGCCCACGCTGACCTCGCGCCAGCGCGAGGTCCTGCGGCTTGTGGCAGAGGGGCACTCGGCGAAAGAAATCGCCGTACGCCTTGGCATCGCCGTGAAAACCGCCCAATTCCACAAAACCAGCATCATGACGAGACTCGGCATCCATTCGACAGCGGAATTAATCAAATATGCCCTCGATCATGGCATCTGTTCTTGAACCTCGGGACCGAAAGCAAATCGGGCAGGATCGCAGTACCCTGATGGCGCGACCAGGTGGTTCGAGCGGGTTTATTCGACAGGTTCGGCGCGTGATCGCAGATCGTGGGCGTTCATCATAACGCTCTTTCCGTCGCACGTCACGTCTACGAGCTTATTACCGTCCAATGCGCTTTCAAGAGTGACTATCGCATCTGCCGGAACGGTAAAGGCGACATGGCGTCCGTCCTCAACGAATAGAGCCATTGTGGGATCGACGATGCGGTAGCGGACATCCGACATAGACGGCCTCTTTCCGCACTCTGAGGAAGGAGGAGTCTGGAAGTGCACCGCTCTTCAAAGGAATGCTGCCTCAAGTGTACGCCTTGTCGAACTGGCGTGGCATCGCATTGGCCGCGATGTCACGTCAGTGACCTACCAGCGGACGCCGAAGGTGACGGGAATGAAGTCGGTATCGGGTCCGTTCGCAAACATGCGGTTGTAACGCGCCTCGGCATAGAACTTGGCGCGCCACCTGCTGCCAAAGCTGACGCCCGCTCCAGCGTCGAATCCGGGCTTGTTGATCGAGTAGGACGCCAGGACCGGTTGGGAAGCGGAACGGGGGTGCAGTGAGCTGGTCGTAACGATGGTAAATGCCACCACCGCCGAAGAGGTAGAAATCAACCGGACCTTTTTAATGGATATGCACCACAGGATCGAGGGTAACGGACCAGACGTTCGCGTCACCGCCCGGCGCGCCGATACTATACAGAGTCCCACTGTTGATCCCCATATGGTCGAAGTTGAAATCCAGCATCGCGCGCAGGTAAGAATTGAAGTTGAAGCCGCCCCCTGCTTGTGCATTCCAACCCACGTCCAGGGATCTGCCAACGGTTCCAATTGGCTCGGTGAACCCAGCGCCGACAGCGAACGAAAACGGAGATACCTCCTGAGCGTAAAGCGCGCCTGCCGCGAGTATTCCCAAACACGAGACGAAAGCTGTACCCTTCATAAAAACACAACTCCTTCCGTGCTGAATGATTCGTCAGGTGTTGCTGGTGTTTCGGCCGCTTGGAGGTGAAGAGACGGAGTAGTAAATGTTGTATTAAAGGCGTGAAGCGATGACTCACTTCGGAATTATAAGCCCTCCGGTTTCCGGGCATCTTCATCCTTTCTCGGCACTGGGGCGCGAGTTGCAGGAGCGAGGCCATCGTGTCACGTGCTTTCACATGCAGGACGTCGAAGAAACGATCCGCGCGCTAGGAATAGATTTTTGGCCAATCGGTGAGAGCGACCATCCTCTGGGATCGTTGCCGCAATCGCTTGCTCAGCTCGGCCGGCTGGAGGGTCTTGGCGCGCTACGCTTCACCATCCGCGCGGTGGAGCAAACCAGCGTCATGGTATGCCGCGATGCGCCGGCCGCGATTCGCAATGCCGGGGTTCAAGCCCTGCTTGTAGACCAGATGGAACCGGCTGGCGGCGCGGTTGCCGAACATCTTCAACTTCCCTTTATCACCATCTGCAATGCACTGGCGATGAATTGGGATCCGCTCGTGCCACCGCTGTTCACACCATGGACCTATGAGGACACCGCGTGGGCAAAGTTGCGGAACGGGATTGGCTACGCAGCGTCGGGCTGGATGACGCGTCCCATCTCCAAGGTGGTGAGCGAGAATCGTGCACACTGGAAGCTTCCGCCGGTCCACTCTCCGGACGAATCCTTCTCGAAACTCGCGCAGATCTGTCAAATGCCGCGGGATTTCGATTTTCCGCGCGCGCGACTCTCCAGCTGTTTTCATTACGTCGGACCCTTGCGCCGGGCGCTGCCCATTCCGGTGCCATTTCCCTGGGATCGCTTGGATGGAAGGCCGCTTGTCTACGCTTCGCTAGGCACCCTCCAGAACAGCCGGGAGGATGTCTTTCGCTGCATTGCAGAGGCGTGCCAAGGAATGGGCGTTCAACTCGTGATCAGTCACGGCGGCGGCTTATGTGGACCGCAAGCGGCGGATCTGGCGGGAGATCCCCTGGTAGTTGGCTATGCGCCGCAATTCGAGTTGCTTGCCCATGCCCGGCTGACCATTACCCACGCCGGGCTGAATACGGTGCTCGATTCCCTGGCACACGGAGTGCCCTTGGTGACCGTGCCCATCACCTACGAACAGCCGGCCATCGCGCGGCGCGTGGAATGGACCGGATGCGGACGATCGGTACCGCTCGCGAAACTCAATGCCGGCTTGTTGAAGGAGGTGGTGGGCGATGTTCTCCACGGAGAGAAATACCGGGCGTCGTCGCGCCGGATCGGTGACTCTATCCGCGCGGCCGGCGGCGTTCAACGAGCCGCGGATCTGGTCGAGGCGGCGGTCCATTGAGCAGGCGGACAAAGATAAAACGGTCGGCAAATATTGCTGTTCGTTCGCGCGACGCGCCGCCCTGATCCGAGCTATCTCGTTGATGCTTCGATGGCAGCATGCCCTGGCAACACGATTGCACGTGTCATGGCATGTTACGCACAATCACTTCGACACTTTTGGTAACAGCGCTTGTGCTTACCGCGCAGGAGCGAAATCCGACCCAGCAGCCTGCACCAACGGTGCAGCCGGTTCAGTCCGGCGCGGCGGCACCCATTTTCCGCGTCGAGGTAGTGGAGCGAACCACGCCCGCCATCAATTATTTGCATCGCAGCGGATCGACCAAAGTAGATTTTCAGGGAACTCCGCTCATGGCTGCCTCCAAAGGTGAGGCGAAGGTGGAAAGCGAACGGGGCGTGATCCACGTCTCCGCGAATTTCGAACGCATGGCGCCGCCGTCCAGTTTTGGTCCGGAATACCTGACCTATGTGCTCTGGGCGATCTCGCCGGATGGTCGCCCCGTCAACTTGGGCGAACTAACGTTGAGCGATTACGGCAAAGGGTCCGACAGCAGCATCGAAGCGACCAGCGACATTCAAACCTTCGGGCTGATTGTCACGGCAGAACCCTACTACGGCGTTACGCAGCCTAGCGACGTGGTCGTGATGGAGAACATTGTGCGCCGCGATACGCAAGGCGTGATAGAGACGATCAACGCCAAGTACGAGCTGCTGCCGCGCGGCATGTACACCAGGCAAGGGCAAGCTTCCGGTTTCGTGCCGATCCGGGTAGACAAGAAGGATCCATTCGAATTGTACGAAGCGGAAAACGCGGTACAACTGGCACGTATCGCTGGCGCCGATCGATATGCGGCCGAAAGTTTTCAGCAGGCTCAGGCCGCTCTCGAACAAGCGCGTAAATACCAGTCGCAAAAGCCCGGACAGAAGCCAGTGATCACGATGGCGCGTGAAGCGGTGGTGCGGGCTGAGGACGCGCGTGTCGTAGCCCTGCGCCGCGAGCACGACGAAGCGGAAGCGGCGCGCCTGAATGCAGAGAAGGAAAAGACAGAAGCCGCGCGCATTCGGGCCCAGGAAGAGTCGCAGCAGCGCGCCCAGGCCGAGGCAGACCGCGTTGCCGCCGATACCGCCAAGAAGGAGGCGCTGGCGGCGGCGGACGCCGCCAATCGAGAGCGCGCGGCCGCGCAGACCGCGAAACTGGAGGCGGATCAGGCGCGTCAGGCAGCCGAACAGGCTCGTCAGGCGGCTCTGGCTCAGCAACAGCAGTTGGCGGCGGACGCCGACAAAGCGCGCTTGGCGGCCGCCGAGGCGGAACGCCAACGTAGCGACGCCGAACAACAGCAGGCTCAACTACGGCAGCAGCTTTTCGCTCAATTCAACCAGATCCTACAGACGCGCGACACCGCGCGGGGCCTGATCGTCAACATGTCGGACGTGTTATTCGATACCGGCCAATACACGTTGAAGCCCGGCGCACGCGAGAAGCTGGCTAAAGTCTCCGGCATCATTCTGGCGCATCCGGGATTGGCGATTGAGGTGGAGGGACACACGGACAGCGTCGGCGGCGACGAGTACAACATGAAATTATCGGAGAATCGCGCCGATGCAGTTCGATCCTATTTGGTGGAGCAGGGTGTGAGCCGCGATAGCGTGACGGGCAAGGGATTCGGCAAGACGAGCCCTGTGGCCGATAACGCAACGGCTGCCGGCCGCCAGATGAACCGGCGCGTGGAACTCGTAGTTTCGGGTGAGATTCTCGGCACGAGCATAAGTGACGCCCGTACGTCGAGGTGAAGCATTGCTCGCTGGGACGGCGCGTTGATCGCGGTGACCGAGACCGGACGATGTTCCGTATACCATGTTCACAACTGCGCCGACGTCCACTCACGGCCAGGTAGTGATGCTTAAGCGGGACCGCTAAGGCATCATTACCCACGGCCACGCTGCAGTAGGATTTACATCCGGATTTGCGATTTCGAGCCGGCGATACTTTGGCCCAATCGCTGATTCCAGGGACGATATCGCGATGGCGATTTGGTGGCATCTGCCCGCTGTCTTACCAGAGGTGTTAACTATGCCGTTACTCCATCTTGTGCTGGCGCTGCTGGTTGTGGCAGTCGTCGCATGGCTCATCAACACTTACGCTCGGATGCCCGGAAACATTAGGCCGGCTCTGAACGTCGTGCTGGCGCTACTGGTTGTGGGAATGGCTCTGTGGCTTATCAACGGTTACGTCCCGATGGCGGGAAGCATCTAAGCGATTCTCAATATCATCGTGGTAGTGGCAACTTGCGTCCGAGTGCTCCAGGCGGTCGGTCTGTGGAGTCAGGTAGTCAAACTCTGGAGCAGCCTAACAGGGCATCTTTCCGAAGAGATGCATAAGATGCCATAAGGAGGGCAGTATGCCTTTGATTTATATCGTCCTGGTATTAATCGTCGTCGGGATGGTGCTTTGGCTGATTAATACCTACATCCCGATGGCGCGAAGCATCAAGACTATTCTCAATGCGGTCGTTGTAATCGCTGTATGCGTCTGGGTACTTAAGGCTGCGGGACTCTGGACTCAGGTTCTCAACTATCGAATTTAGGTCGGCAGATCTCCAGGTGGTCGAACATCTTGCTGGGCCGCTGTCACACATCGAAGGAACGGCGCGCTGTTCGTATTTCCAGATATTCGACTGATTGAAATCAGTCCGGCTCAGTGCGCCAATCCGCGAGCTTCTTGCAGTCCCGGCAATGACAGATCCGGTACAAGATCCTCCGCTAGTCCGGCGACGTTTCCGCGCAAGGATTCCAGCTTCGGATTAACGGTCAACAGGCCGAGCCTCACGAAACCAGATCGATGCCCCGATTGATGAACGGCGCGCCAAACAGGCCCACAGTACCGGCCACGACGGAGCGACGAGAAACCATTAGATTGTTCCGATCGGGGAATGCGCCTTACGCGTCATCTCTTCGACGTTGGCCGTTTGGCAATCTTCGACGTTGTCCGTTTGGCAAAGGTTCCCTGATTTCAGAGATTGGAAGAACGGCCGTACGAGCGGCTTCGGGCCGCGGCCGGGTCAGAAAGAAGTTCCGGCCGCCCCCGAAAAAACTGCCGTCTCTAAGCCGCGGTCGTCTCGTGAATGTCTGATTTAAAGAAACTTCCTCGCCGCGGCCCGAAAGATGCTTTTGCTAAGGCGCGTCTGAGCTGTGTTGGACTTCCAGTCCAGCGGCTCCGGCGAATGCAGGAAGGAGAATATTCATGAGTTCAAACTCTCTTAAAAGAATCGGGATCTCTGGCGCCGTGGTGAGTGGGATTGTACTCGCGGCGAGTATCTTCGCGTTCCGCGCTCAAGCCGACCAATGGGACAAGATGACGCTTCTTACGGTGGACCAGCCAACCCAAGTAAGCAACACGTATCTCGAGCCCGGCACGTACATGTTCAAGCTCGCGAACTCGGACCGGCACATCGTCCAGATCTTCACCAAAGATCGGAGCCGGCTCATCGACACGATCATTGCGATTCCGAGTTATCGCGTTTTCCCGACCAGCGATACGCAGATCTCGTTCTGGGAGACGCCTCCGGGAACCGCAAAAGCGGTACGGACGTGGTTCTACCCAGGCGACAACGACGGGCAGGAGTTCCGCTATCCGACCGAGCTGAAGCAGATCGCGGCGGTGACCCCGCAACCCGCGTTCGCGCCGCAGCCGCCTCCCCCTCCGGAATCTGAGGTGACCCCGCCGCCGGCGCCAGTGGCCGCCGAGCCGGAGCTTCCTGCTCCGCAGGCGTTAGAGCAGGCTCCGCCAGCGGAGCAGCCGCCGGTGGAGATCGCTCAGAATACTGCTCCTCCAGCTCCGGTTGCAGCTCCAGAGCCTGAGCCCCCCAGTCAAACCGAGGCGCAAACGCTCCCCAAGACCGCCAGCCCCTATCCTCTGTTCGGGTTGGGCGGCCTGCTTGCCTTGGGCCTGTACGCCTTGCTCCGCGTGAAGACAGTCGCCTAAGTTAAACCGGTAGACTGTTAAGTGAGGACGGGCAGCAACTATGGACCGGCGCTCGGCAGTGCGAACTTTGATAGCCGCCGGCGCCGGCTCACTATTGGGACGGCATTTGCTTGCCGGAAGCACAGAGGACGACCAGGATCGCTACACCATCCGCAGCGAGGCTCGCTTGGTGCTCCTCGATGTAAGTGTGAAGGATAGAGCAGGCGGCTTCGTTTCGGGGCTCTCCAAGGAGAACTTCAGCGTCTTCGAAAATGGCCGTCCGCAGCGCATCGTGTCGTTCGACCACGGCGACCCTCCGGTGACGGTGGGGATTCTGGTGGATGAAAGCCGCAGCATGGCGCCCAAACGGCCCGCTGTTCTGCTCGCCGCGCTGGCGTTCATCGCGGAAAGCAATCCCAAGGACGAAATCTTCGTGCTGAACTTCAACGATACGGTGACACGCGGATTGCCCGAACCAGTGCTCTTCTCGGATAATCTGGAACAACTGCGCGCGGCTCTTTTCCGCGGCGTCTCGGAAGGAAGAACCGCTCTCAACGACGCGGTCGTGGAGGGCTTGGAGCAACTCCGGATGGGAAAGCGCGAGAAAAAGACGCTGGTGCTGATCAGCGACGGCGGCGACAACGCCAGTATGCACAAGCGGCGGGAGACGCTCGACCGGGTGGAAGGAAGCATCGCGACGGTCTACACCATCGGGTTGTTCGACGCGGAAGATCCGGACCGCGATCCCGGAATCCTCCGGCAGCTCGCCCGAATCAGCGGCGGGGAGGCGTATTTTCCGCCGAGCCCCGCGGAGATGGTCCCCACGTGCCGTCGCATTGCGCGGGACATTCGGGCTCGCTACACGCTGGGCTATGTTCCGGCGGCGGGAAGGGGCGTGAACGACGTGAGGAACATCCGCGTCGGGGCGTCCGCGCCGGGTCACGCCAAATTGATCACGGAAACACGGAGCCGTTATCGCTATGACCAAACCGACAGCCCGAAACGGTAATAGAGCTCGCCGCTGGAGCGGAAGGATCTGGATCGAGAGGATACTCTTGCTGGCGGCTGTAGCCGGACTCGGCGTATGGTTGGGGGCGAACGTGGTTTCCGCCGTCTGGCAGGCGTGGGCCAACCGGGTTTTTGATCGTGAGATCCGCGAGCAACCCGCAACCGCCTCCCACCCAACTGCCCGGGATGGCAGTCTTATCGGCCGTCTGACGATTCCACGCCTGCACCTCAGCGCGATGGTGCGCGAGGGAGTTCGCGAGAATACCTTGAGTCTGGCGCTGGGCCACGTCCCCAGCACCGCCGTGCCGGGACAGAAGGGAAACGTCGCGGTCGCGGGCCATCGCGACACCATTTTCCGGAGCCTTCGCGGGATTCGAAAGTACGACCTGATCCGGTTTGAAACGCCTTCCTCGGGCAGCTACCTCTATCAGGTGAGCTCCATCGAAATCGTCGATCCCACGGACGTGAGCGTGGTCCAGGCGAGCCGGGATTCCGAGCTTACGCTGGTCACTTGTTATCCGTTTAGCTACATTGGCTCCGCTCCGGAACGTTTTATCGTCAAGGCACGCGAGGTCGATCGCGTTCCTCCAGGTTCGGAAGGGCGACAGATCAGTTTTCGGTAGATCTTCTCAAGCGCTCGGGCGTTGCGAGGCCTCGAGAAAGCTCTTCAGATCCGCCTCCTTTATCTCGGGCTCTCCCGGCGCAACATGGCTGAGTTTGCCTTCTTTCGTCCACTGCTCTAATCGCTCCACCAGCCCAAAGAGATGCTCGAACGATTCGACGACAAACAGCAGCGGCTGGTAATGGTTAATTTCGAAGCTCTGGTTAATGACCCATTCAAGCTGCATCGGGAAACGCTGCACGGAGGGCGACTCGATGGCGTGCTCAATCTCTCCGAAGGAGCTCAGCAAGCCGCTTCCGTAGACCCGCAGCCCGCCGGGAGAGCGCATTAGCCCGAACTCAATGGTGAACCAGAAGAACCGGGCCATCGCCTTCACGATGCTGGTGAGCGTCGTCAAGCGATCGGCCTCTCCTGGAATACGGGCCGCCAAGCCCGCTGCCGTGTGAGCACACTCGCCGAGCCGCACCAAAGCCTCGGCGAAGTGACGATCGGTGTGCATCGGCACATGGCCGGCGACATCGTGAAAGATATCAGGCTCAGGAAGATAGTCGAGCTGGTCGGCTCTTCGGATCGTGATCGTAGTTGGAAAGGTCCGGTTGCGGAGGCAATCGAAGAAGAGAAAGGCAGGCACGTAGCCGCTTACCGCTTTGGTCTGAAACCCGGTCAGCGGCCTGAGGAAGCGATTGATTTCTTCCAACCTGGGTACACGGCTCGGACTGAGACACAGGGTATGAATTCCATCGAGAAAATGATGGTTCGCATAATGGTCCCAGCGTGGCGCCAGGCGCGCGTAGAGCCTGCGCCAAGTCTCATGGTTCTCATCCGAATATAGTTCATAGGGTTGGGAGATATAAAGCTCGCCGCGGCCGCGCGCTTCTTCAATAAAGGGAGCCTCCGTGCTGGTCAACCCCGCCGGGGGGCTTGTCGACGTTATGCTAGGCATATTGCCCCACGCATGTTGCACCAACCCCGTCCACCTATATTTAGGACGAATTCAGCAGCGTGAACGTTCCAGCGAAGCCAAATCGACTCTAGCTTGGAGCTGCATCTAGCTTAGAGCTGCAATCGATACGTAGACCGGGGTACTCTCAGCCGCTGCCTGGTGAAGGAGGATTACAATGTCCGGCCCGTTCAGCAGCGACCGCCGCCCGGCCATCAAAGCCGTCCAGATGCAGGATGCCGCGCGCGACGGCGACCATCACAGCCTGGGTGCGGTCTGAGCTGTTCAGCTTCTTGAGAATGTTCTGGAGGTGCATTTTGATGGTCCCGGTAGCGGTGCGGAGCTTCTGCGCGATCTCCTTATTGGACATCCCGTGCGCCACCAAGCCCAACACTTCAGCCTCGCGGGGCGTCAGCGCCACCTTCGGAAAATGCTCGCCCAACCGTTCAAGGACGGCCGCCGGCACCAACCGCCTGCCGGAATGCACGGCGCGGATAGCATTTCCAACTTCCGCATGCGCCGTTCCTTTCAAAATGTATCCGCGCATGCCGGCTTCGAGCGCCAGGTAAATGTCCTGATCGCCGTCGTAGCTGGTTAACGCGATGATGCGAGCTTCAGGATCCAACCCGCGCATCGTGCGTGCGGCCTCGATGCCCCCCAATTTGGGCATTCGAAGATCCATCAGGACCACGTCAGGGCGGCACTCCTGAAACTTCGTGACGGCCTCACTCCCGTCTCCTGCTTCTCCCACCATCTCCAGGTCATCTTCTACGGCGAGGATGGACTCGATTCCCTTGCGCACCAGCGGGTGATCGTCCACCACCAGTACGCGAATCCTCGATTCCGGCAGTCGCGCCATCGCATCTCCAATCCGTGGCCCATTCTCGCAGCCTGATCTTTCGTGCTTATCCAGCAATTCATTTGCCATATGCCCAGCACCACCACGCAAGAGCTTACAGCTCTTGCAAGTGCAGGTTCTGCAATCGCAAGAAATTCCTGCGGCCAGAATGATGGCACCTAACATGCTTCCGGTTACCGCCAGGAGGTTTCCAATGCTACACGTCGAAAAAGGACAATGCGGTTTTATGCGCTCATTTTGGGGAAACTCACAATGGCCAAAAGGATGGCCTGGCGCAAATCCGCTTGAAGAAAGAAGCTCCGGAGACGCTTGTGGACGAGTGCGGTCATCCCCGGCTGGTGTCCTTGCATCTCAAGGTCACTCCGATCAGCGGTTGCGACGGCTTTGAGCAGGCTAGACCCTCGTGAGGCTCACGCCGCGTTGAGTGATCCTCGTTGGGATAAGAAGGCGCCCGTCTTGTGGTGGTTGAATTGCTTGAGTGGAACGCAGTTGTCCAGAGAACGACGCTTATCTGATCGGAGGACCCTGGCAAGCGCGGTGGGATTGCGGTTCTCGCCGCGCTGTCTTGGGTTGTGCCGCGCGCAACACCGCCCCTGCGGGGCGTTCTCCCCTTTCAAGCTGTTTGCCGGTTCAAAAGGTCGAGGACTTTGGCGCCGACATCCCGCAGAAAGTCCGCCAAATTCGCCGGCTTGGCGATGAAACAACTCGCCCCCATCTTGATGGCGTCCTGAACCTCATTGGGCCTTAGAAACGAAGACAGGATTGCCTTTGGTACTCCGGCTAGTTTCGGATTCGCCGCCGCGGCCGCTAGAATATCAAGACCCTGGCCACCCGGCAAATTGTAATCAAGCAATAGTAGTTGGGGGACCGGCGAGCCGCCCACGCCGCACTTCTTCACAGCGTCAATCGCCTCCGCCGCGGTTAGATGGTGGTCGAGTCGATAATCCAGAGATTGGCGCCTCAGGGCCTCCTCGATCAGCCAAACGTCCGCGCGGTTGTCTTCCGCCAGAAGGATTCGCACGGACCCGTCTTCGTTGTCGGTTGTCATTACGTCCTGCTTTCAAGCACCGGATCCCTGGGCAGCGTAAAGTTGAATACCGAGCCGGATCCGGGAGTGGATTCAACCCAAATGTGCCCGCCAAGCCGTTCGACCGCTGCCTTGCAGATGGATAAGCCGATGCCGGTTCCCGAGTGCTCGGCGGTGTGCAGGCGCCGGAACACTCCGAAAATATACTCCGAGTACCTGGCGTCTATGCCAGTTCCGTTATCCATGACCGAGAACTTCCACCCGGCCTTGGTGGCCGCCGCAGAGATTCGAATGAGTGGAGCCCGTTCGTGAGATCGATACTTGATTCCGTTGCTGATGAGATTCTGAAACACTTGTACCAGGAGAATTTCAATAGACGGAACGATGGGGAGTATGCTCCACTCCACCGACGCGCCCGTCTCTTGAATCAAGGTCTGTAGGGTGGCCACCGTCGCCTCTACAACCTCATTGCAGTTCACCGGCGCCCATTGCTGTTGCCCCGATTCGCTCACGTGAACGTACTGCCTCAAGGCCCCGAGCAACTGGTTCAGCCTGGAGGCGTGATCTTCAATGACCGTGAGCATGCCCCTTTCACGTTCCGCTAGGCGGCCGTTGATTGCTTCTGAAAGCCATTGAGCGTAGGTCAGCACGGTCCGGATCGGTTCCTGGAGGTCGTGACTGGCGGCCCAGGTAAACTGCCGCAACGCCTCGTTCGAGGAACTGAGGGCCGCGGTGCGTTCCGCGACTCTCCGCTCCAGTTCCGCGTTGCTCTGCTGGATGCGCGCCTCGGCCTCCACCTGGATGGTGATATCGCGGATGGAGGTCGTGACCAAGACGGCGTCGGACGCGTGAAACGGACTTCGAGTAATTCCGGCGGGAAAAACGGTTCCGTCGCGGCGCACCCCCGTCTGGCGGAGTTCTGTCTGTGCCGGGGGATCAAAGGCCGGCCCCGCCGTCAGGCGCTCCCACTCCGGAATAAGCGTCCGGATGTTCTGTCCGATCAAGATCTCGCGTGAATGCTGGAAAAGCATGTCGACGCGAGAATTTGCAAGTTCAATCCTGCCGTCCTCGCTGGTGATGATCATTGCGTCGGGCGCGGCCTCCAGCACGTCCCGGAACTTCCGCTCCGTGCGCTTAAGATCTTCCGTTTGCCGCTGGAGCAGCTCTTCACTGCGGCGCAGCTCGACAAACACTTTCACCTTACTTAGGAGAATCTCGGGCACGATCGGTTTGAACAGGAAGTCCACCGCGCCCAAGTCGTAGCCCCGAAAGAGCTGTTCGTCGCTGCGGTACGCCGTGAGAAACAGAATCGGGGTCCGGTGGGACTGTTTCCGCGAACGGATCATTTCCGCGGTTTCGAATCCATCCATGATGGGCATTCGAACGTCCAATAAAATGGCCGCGAAATCGTGGTCCAGACACAGCCGAAGCGCTTCGGTCCCATTCTCCGCGAGCATCAGTTCCTGGTCCAGCGGTTCCAGAATCGCCTGCAGCGCAATCAGATTATGCTGGTCGTCGTCGACCGCGAGCAGCTTCACCCGGTCGGAGCCGGCGGACTGCAAACCAACGTCGCTGACGTACTGTGGGCTCATACCATCCGCGCATCCGCTCGCCGCGATAGTCCGGCGCCCCCGGCCACACCCGCTAAACCTGCCAGCGCTACTCGCATGACGGAGAACAGATAGGCCAGGTCCACTGGCTTCGTCACGTAGTCGGTCGCGCCCGCCTGCAAACACTTCTCGCGATCGCCCTTCATCGCTTTGGCAGTCAGCGCGATAATGGGCAGCGACGCGAAGCCTGGAAGCCGGCGAATGGCGCGGGTGGTTTCGTATCCGTCCATCTCCGGCATCATGATGTCCATCAGAACCAGATCGATGTCCGGGTTTTCGCCAAGCATGTCGATTCCCCCTTGTCCGGTCTCCGAGTGCACTACTTTAATATCATGTTGCTCGAGAACGCTGGTCAAGGCAAAAATATTGCGCAGATCGTCGTCCACAACCAGGATCTTCCGGCCCGCCAGCGCGGGGTCGGTTTTGCGAACCTCGGCCACCGCCTCAGCCTGAGCGGCCGTAAGGTTGCCTTCTTGCCTGTGCAGCAACAGGATGGTGTCTTCGAGCAGCCGTCCGAGTGACGGCGCGTATCGAACCGGACTGACTTTAGAGAGCCGGTGCAGTTCCGCGGCCCTTCGGGCGTCCAGACGGGGAGGGCCAAATATGACGACCGGCGGCACACGGGGCCCCCCTTGTTCCTGTATCCGCTCGATCAAATCGAGGCCGTCCACTTGGGAAACGGCCCAATCCAGAATCACTCCATCGACCGCATCTTCCGATGCGATGATTCCGGCGTCCTCCGGCGACGATGCGGAGAGAAGATCGAGATCGGGAGCGGCGAGGAACTCGCTAATGGCCGTCCGCATACGCTCCGATCCCGCCACGATCAACAATTTCTTCTTGCGGGGCTCCAGGGAATGCTCCATCATCGGAAACACGCTCGCGAAGGATTCCTTTTCCGGCGCTTTCTGAATACAGGTCATCGCGCCCAGCGTAAATCCCTCCCGTGGCGCCTCAACCCCCGAGATGACGTGGACCGGAATATGACGCGTGACCGGATCGTGCTTCAGGTGGTCGAGAACGGTCCAGCCGCTCATGTCCGGGAGCCGCACATCCAGAGTAATCGCGGCCGGCTGGAAGCTCCTCGCAAGCGTGATGGCGCTTGCGCCCCGCAGCGCCACCAGGGCCTTGAAACCGCGTTCGTGGGCCTGGTTCATCAGCACCTCCGCAAAGGTGGTGTCGTCCTCCACGATGAGCAGAATCTGGTCTCCCGGTTGAATCGTGTTTCGGTCGTCGTCCAGGCTTGCTTCGCGTTCGGACAACCAATTCGGAAGGGAGATGGCGCCGTGCTCAAACCGGTAATCCACGTCACGGGCCATCCACACGCGCATGACCGAGAACAGAAGATCGAGATCCACCGGCTTGGTCACATAATCGGAGGCTCCGGCGCGAAGGCACTTCTCACGGTCTCCCTTCATCGCCTTCGCGGTCAGGGCGACAATGGGCAGCGTTCGAAACTCCGGGAGAGCTCGAATCGCGCGCATGGTCTGATAGCCGTCCATTTCCGGCATCATGATGTCCATAAGCACGATATCAACATCGCGGGCGCTCTTTAAGAGCTCGATTCCAGCGCGGCCGTTTTCGGCGTGCAGGATCTTCAATTCGCGATGCTCGAGTACGCTGGTGAGTGCGAAAATATTGCGTAGATCGTCGTCGATCACCAGCACCTTGCGTCCAACCAGCATAGAGTCGGACTGCCGGACGTCCGCAAGAACCCGCTGCTGCTCCGCCGAAAGTGCGCTTTCCTTCCGATGCAGCAGCAGGACCGTTTCATCCAGAATGCGTTCGATCGATTGCGCGTACCGCACCGGACCCACCCTGGCGCACCGGTGGATTTCGGAAACTTGTTGCTCCGATAGCTCGCGGCTTCCGGATACCACAATGGGCGGCACATACAGCGAGGATTTCGATTGAACGGTTTCGATAAACACCGTTCCCTCGGCTTCGGGCAGAACCCAGTCGAGTACGATTCCGTCGATTTGACCGGACTCCATCGTATGCTTCGCGGATGCAAGATCGGGTACGCTGACGATCTCCATGTCGTCGCCGGCCAGGAGCGTGCGAATGTCGGTGGCGCGCACGTCGTTTTCGGCGATGAGCAGAAGTGTTTTCTTCCGGCGCTCCATGGAGCGCTGGATCACTCCGAAGATCCCCTCCAACGACTCGATGCCGGCGTCTTTGGGCATGCAAGACATTGCTCCCAGCGCGAAGCCCCGCTTATTGTTCTCGTGGCCGGAGATGACGTGGACCGGAATATGAGCGGTCGAGGAGTCGTGCTTCAGCCGGTCCAGTAACGTCCACCCGCTCATGTCCGGCAGGCGCAGATCCAAGGTGATGGCGGCCGGCTGGAATTCGCGAGCCAGGGAGATAGCCGTTGTTCCACGCAATGCGACAATCGCCTTGGCTCCGCATCGATGGCTCATGTCCACCAGAATTCGAGCGAATGTGGCGTCGTCCTCGACGATCAACAGCACGCGGTCTGCTGGAGTAAGCAGGTTGCGGTCGTCGTCTACCGCGAGTTCTTCCACCAGCTCGGCCGGCACCGGGTTGCCGGAAGGAGAAAGGATCAGATCCAGGTCGCCCCTGGAGCGCAGTTCCCCGTCACTCAGGGCCAGAGGACGGTCACCCGCCTCCGGCTTCGGCGCGGACGCGATATATGTTTCCGGCAGATAGAACGTAAAAATACTTCCGCGGCCGACTGCGCTTTGGAGGTGAATCTCTCCGCCCAGCAGGCGGGCCAACTCGCGGCTGATCGAAAGGCCCAGTCCGGTTCCGCCGTATTTTCTGCTGGTGGTTCCGTCGGCTTGCTGGAAAGCTTCAAAAATGATGCGCTGTTTTTCGTGCGCGATTCCGATTCCGCTGTCGGTCACCGAAAACGCAATGACGCCTTTTGCCCGGTTTAGCACGGAATGCGTGCGGCTCCAACCGCTGGTCACCATTTCCATGCGCAGTTTGACGGAACCCTGTTCCGTGAATTTAAGCGCGTTGGACAGCAGGTTCTTCAACACTTGCTGCAGGCGCTTGACGTCCGTGCGGATTACGCCGGATGCCAAGTCCGGCTGCACCTCGATCCCAAAGCCAATACCCTTGCCCTCGGCGACGTGACGGAACGTCCGGACACAGTAGTCCTCGAGTTCCGCGAAGCGCACATTGCCGACTTCGACGTCCATTTTGCCGGATTCGATCTTGGAAAGATCCAGGATGTCGTTGATCAGCGCCAGCAGGTCGGTTCCCGAGGAGTGAATCGTCTCCGCGAATTTAATCTGCTTCGGGCTCAGGTTGCCCTCGGTGTTGTCGGCCAGAATCCGCGCCAGAATCAGCAGATTGTTGAGCGGTGTCCGCAGCTCATGCGACATGTTGGCTAAAAACTCGGTCTTGTACTTCGACGTAAGGACCAACTGTTCCGCCTTTTCTTCCAGCGCGTGCTTCGCCTGCTCGATTTCGCGGTTCTTGGCCTCCACCTCGGTGTTCTGCTCCGCCAGCAATTGCGCTTTTTCCTGCAGTGCCGCGTTGGTCTTCTGCAACTCTTCGGCCAGCGCCTGGCTTTGTTGAAGAAGCTGCTCGGTCCGCATCGTGGCCGCGATCGTGTTCAGCACGATTCCAATGCTTTCGGTAAGCTGATCGAGGAACGCTACGTGAACCTCGGATAGTTTGTGGAACGAGGCGAGTTCCACCACGGCCTTCACCTCACCCTCGAACAAGACTGGCAGCACCACGATCGTGGTGGGAGCGCCGGAACCCAGGCTCGACTGAATCCGGATGTAGTTCTCGGGCACGTCCCGGACCAGAATGCGCTGCTTTTCGCGGGCGCACTGGCCCACCAATCCCTGGCCGACCCTGAATTGCATCGGAACCTGGTCGCGATCGTCGCAGGCATAGCCGGCCATGAACTTGAGCACGCCGGAGTCGCCTTCGCTATTCTCGGCGATGTAAAACGTGCCGCGTTGCGCGCTGACCAGCGGAGCCAGCTCGGAAAGCAGCAATTGGGCCACGGTGAGCAGGTCTCTCTGGCCCTGCACCATGCTGGTGAATTTGGCGATGTTGGTCTTGAGCCAGTCCTGGTCGGTGTTCTTGCGCGTGGTTTCCGCCAGGTTCACGATCATCTCATTGATGTTGTCCTTTAGCGCCGCGACCTCGCCTTGAGCCTCCACGGTGACGGAGCGAGTCAAGTCTCCCGTCGTGACAGCCGTCGCGACCTCGGCGATCGCGCGCACTTGCGTGGTCAAGTTGGCCGCAAGCTGGTTGACGTTGTCGGTGAGATCGCGCCAGATTCCAGCGGCGCCCGGAACTCGCGCTTGGCCGCCCAGCTTGCCTTCGATTCCGACCTCTCGCGCCACGGTGGTTACCTGGTCGGCGAAGGTGGCCAAAGTATCGATCATCGCGTTGATCGTGTCGGCCAGTTCCGCGATCTCACCCTTGGTTTCGAGCACCAGCTTTCTCTTCAAATCGCCATTTGCGACAGCGGTCACAACCTTGGCGATGCCGCGCACCTGCGTGGTCAGATTCGCCGCCATCAGATTGACGTTGTCCGTAAGATCCTTCCAGGTTCCTGCCACGCCGCGGACTTCCGCCTGTCCGCCCAGCTTGCCCTCGGTGCCGACTTCGCGGGCCACGCGCGTCACTTCGCTCGCGAAGGAGTTCAACTGGTCGACCATCGTGTTGATGGTGTTCTTCAGCTCCAGGATCTCGCCGCGAACGTCCACCGTAATCTTACGCGATAAGTCTCCCATGGCGACTGCGGTGGTGACTTGAGCGATATTCCGGACCTGATTGGTCAGGTTCGACGCCATCGAGTTCACCGACTCAGTCAAGTCCTTCCAGGTTCCCGCGACTCCGTACACGTCAGCCTGCCCGCCCAGCCGGCCCTCGGTGCCGACCTCGCGCGCCACGCGCGTCACTTCACTTGCGAAGGAGCTGAGCTGATCCACCATCGTATTGATGGTGTCCTTCAGCGCGAGGATCTCCCCGCGCGCGTCCACGGTGATCTTCCGGGACAGGTCTCCCTTGGCGACGGCCGTCGTCACCTCGGCGATATTGCGAACCTGCGCGGTAAGGTTCGAGCCCATCGAGTTTACCGACTCGGTCAGATCCTTCCATGTCCCCGCAATGCCGCGGACGTCCGCCTGACCGCCCAGCTTGCCTTCCGTGCCTACTTCACGCGCTACGCGCGTCACTTCGCTGGCGAAGGCGTTGAGTTGATCCACCATCGTGTTGATGGTGTTCTTCAGTTCCAGGATTTCGCCGCGCGCGTCCACGGTGATCTTGGTTGTAAGATCGCCTTTTGCCACGGCCGTGGTAACGCCGGCGATGTTGCGAACCTGGTTGGTGAGATTCGACGCCATCGAATTGACGGAATCCGTCAAATCTTTCCAGGTGCCGGCGACTCCGCGCACGTCGGCCTGACCGCCCAGCTTGCCTTCGGTGCCCACTTCGCGCGCCACGCGCGTCACTTCGCTGGCGAATGAGCTGAGCTGGTCCACCATCGTGTTGATGGTGTTCTTCAGCTCCAGGATTTCGCCTCGCGCGTCTACTGTAATCTTGCGCGACAAATCGCCCTTGGCGACGGCCGTTGTCACTTCCGCTATATTACGCACCTGATTTGTCAGGTTGGACGCCATCCAGTTCACCGATTCGGTGAGATCGCGCCACGTTCCCGCGACTCCGCGCACGTCGGCTTGGCCCCCGAGCCGCCCTTCCGTGCCCACCTCGCGCGCCACGCGGGTAACTTCGCTGGCGAAGCCGTTCAGCTGGTCCACCATGGTGTTGATGGTATTTTTCAACTCCAGAATCTCGCCGCGAACGTCCACAGTGATTTTGCGCGACAGGTCGCCCCTGGCGACCGCCGTCGTTACTTCGGCGATATTGCGGACCTGCGCCGTCAGGTTCGAGCCCATGGAGTTCACGGACTCCGTCAGATCGCGCCACGTTCCCGCGACACCTTTCACGTCGGCTTGCCCGCCGAGTTTGCCCTCCGTGCCCACCTCGCGAGCCACGCGCGTCACCTCGCTGGCAAAGGAGCTCAGCTGGTCCACCATTGTGTTGATGGTGTTCTTCAGCTCCAGAATCTCACCGCGCACCTCCACCGTGATCGTGCGCGACAGATCGCCTTTGGCCACTGCCGTGGTGACCTCCGCGATGTTACGCACCTGATTGGTCAGGTTCGAAGCCATGGAATTGACGGAATCCGTGAGGTCCTTCCACACGCCGCCGACGCCCTTGACCACAGCTTGGCCGCCGAGTTTGCCTTCGGTGCCCACTTCGCGCGCCACGCGCGTCACTTCGCTCGCAAAGGAGCTGAGCTGATCCACCATTGTGTTGATCGTGTTCTTCAACTCAAGAATCTCGCCGCGGACATCCACGGTGATCTTGCGGGAGAGATCGCCGTTGGCTACCGCCGTGGTCACCTCGGCGATATTGCGCACCTGCGCCGTGAGATTGCCGGCCATCGAATTGACCGAATCCGTGAGATCCTTCCACACGCCGCCCACGCCCTTCACTTCCGCCTGGCCGCCCAGTTCGCCCTCGGTTCCGACTTCGCGGGCGACGCGCGTCACTTCGCTCGCGAACGCGTTGAGCTGATCCACCATCGTGTTGATCGTGTTCTTCAGCTCCAAAATCTCACCGCGGACGTCCACCGTGATCTTGCGCGAAAGATCGCCGTTGGCCACCGCCGTGGTTACTTCGGCGATGTTTCGAACTTGCGCCGTGAGGTTGCCGGCCATCGAATTGACTGAGTCGGTGAGATCCTTCCATACGCCGCCGACGCCCTTCACCTCCGCCTGGCCGCCCAATTCGCCCTCCGTGCCGACCTCACGCGCCACGCGCGTTACTTCGCTGGCGAAGGAGCTGAGCTGGTCCACCATCGTGTTGATCGTAATCTTCAGTTCCAGGATTTCGCCGCGCACGTTCACCGTGATTTTGCGGGAAAGATCGCCGTTGGCGACGGCCGTAGTCACCTCGGCGATGTTGCGTACCTGCGCCGTCAGGTTCCCCGCCATGAAGTTGACCGAATCCGTGAGATCCTTCCAAACGCCGCCGACGCCCTTCACCACTGCCTGCCCGCCCAGCTTGCCGTCGGTGCCGACTTCGCGCGCCACGCGAGTCACTTCGCTGGCAAAGGAGCTGAGCTGGTCCACCATCGTGTTGAACGTGTTTTTGAGTTCCAGGATTTCGCCGCGGACTTCCACGGTAATCGTACGGGAAAGATCGCCGTTGGCCACCGCCGTGGTCACTTCGGCGATGTTGCGGACCTGCGATGTCAGGTTCGACGCCATCGAATTGACGGAATCGGTAAGATCTTTCCACGTTCCCGCGACGCCCGTGACCACCGCCTGGCCGCCTAACTTGCCCTCGGTGCCGACTTCGCGCGCAACGCGAGTCACCTCGCTCGCGAAGGAGCTGAGCTGATCCACCATCGTGTTCATGGTGTTTTTCAGCTCCAGGATTTCGCCCTGGACGCTAACGGTGATCTTTCTGGAAAGGTCTCCGCGGGCCACGGCCGTGGTCACCTCGGCGATGTTGCGGACCTGGTTGGTCAGGTTAGACGCCATCGAATTGACTGAGTCGGTCAGATCCTTCCAGGTCCCCGCTACGCCCGTCACCACCGCCTGGCCCCCTAGCTTACCTTCGGTGCCGACCTCGCGCGCCACTCGAGCCACTTCGCTCGAGAACGAGTTCAATTGATCCACCATCGTGTTTACGACTCGGGCGGTGCGGATGAACTCGCCCTGGAGCGGACGGCCCTCCACTTCAAGGGACATCTTCTGAGAGAGATCGCCCTGCGCCACGGCTCCGATCACTCGGGCGACTTCCGTCGACGGCTGAACCAGGTCGGAAATCAGACTGTTGACGGATTCGACGCAGGACGCCCAGTTGCCGGAACCGGCCGCAAGCGACGCCCGCTGGCCGATTCTGCCTTCTTTGCCTACCGCTGTACTGATCCGCGACAGTTCATTGGCCATGTTTTCGTTAAGCTCGAAAACATCGTTCAAGACATCCGCGATCTTCCCCGCCAGCCCGATCTGGTTCACCGGCAGCCGAACCGAGAAGTCCCCTTTTTTGAACGCGATCAAGGTGGCCAATACCTGATTGGCGTCCAGAATTTCAGCAATCGGAACTTCTCGCATTGTGTCTCCTCCCGCTCGAACGTTAGAAAATTGGAGCCGGCACGTCAAAAAACGTTACAGAAAAGTTTTCTAACCCCAACTTTGCGACGCGATTCGTAGCGCCAGGAAACACCCGGGTTTCTGCCGACGCAGGTAGACGCGGCGGAAAATCCCCGTCGCGCCCACGCCTCCGCCTCCGTCCTCCGATGACCTATTCTAGTAATCCAGGGCTAAGGCGCGGTCACGCGGCCCGATCTGCTCGGCCTAACTAGGGCGCGCCGGCCGGTGAACGCACGTGCGGCGCGACGGGCTCGCATCAGCCGGATCCGAATCGCGGTTTCCGTGACTCCGTCGTGGCGAGCAATCTCTCCGGTCGTTACTCCCTGCATCTGTAGCTCGAGCAACTGGCGTTCGCGCGGCCTGCAGAATTTCAGAATACGGGCAACGTCTATGGCCGCCGTGTCTATTCTTTGCCCACTATAAAGCTCAGGCAATGGTTCATGGAAGCGCACCTCCGTCCGTAGCACTCTGCGATACATGTTCAGGGCGATTGTATTCACCCAGGTGAGTAGCATTTCGGTATTGCGAAGTTGATGCTGACGCTCCCACCCCCGAGCCCACGCGGCTTGCGCAGCCTCTTGCGCTCCGTCCAAGGGCGCACCCCTGGATATGAGAAAGCGGATGGTCCGCTCAAACCCCGCCTGATATGCCTGCCCGTATGCGCTCCTGGTCATCGGGCGAATACATAGCATCCGTTGGACCAAAGTGTAAGTTATTAAGAATAAATATGATGCCTACTTTGTGGTATGCAATTCTTGCATCTTAGTGCAGCTTCTGCCGCGCTATGGCGCGACGCTATCGCGCTTCAGCGAAACCCTGCAGCTTTTGCGTCACCAGGTAAATTCTACCGGCTGGAGATTTGGGCAGTTCCCATTTCCTGTACCCAGATCTGTCGCCAGGGGTTTCGAATCCCGTGTCTCGACAGCATTTCGATCAGGCGTTGTGGATCGCCAAGGTCGCTCCACCCAACGTCTCCCAGGTTCAAGACGGCCAGACGCGAGCGCGCCGTCATCCGTTGATTCACCGCAAATCATTGGTTCAAAAGCACGATAGAGGCCGGGAACGGTTTCCTGAACCAAACCGAGAAACGCTCGCAGGGTCCCCAGCATCACGAATGTGTTCCCAACGCAGCCGTGCCTTACCAGGTTCCGGGCGACCTCGGAGGAGGGGTTTTCCCAGAATCGCCTCACGGAGATTAGACCTCGATGGGTCGATCCTCAGATGACCGACGCCGGCTCGATGTAGCCGAAATTTGTTTGCTGCTTGGCGCGATTCATTAAACTCACAGGAGTGCGCGCTGAGTGGAATCCGAACTCGGTGATTCTGCTGGGAACGGAGGCAAAGATTCCGGAAAAAGAATCGCGGGAAGCGCCCCGCGATTGGCCGTTTGTACGATCATTGGCGAAGGTGGAATCTGCGCGAGATCAGCGGCGTAAAAGCGTTCGTGCCGATGCGTCAAGACGAACAACGTTCGGCCCGGCGGAACGGCCTTCGCGATTCTGAGCTGGGTCTGTTCGAGCAGGGTCCTTTTCCCTTCCAGCAAAGGACAGAATTGCTTGGGCCGGTCATCTCCGGAAATCAGACGGGTCACCGGACGGAGCCGTTCGCCGTCGCCTCCCGCCAAGATGACGCCCCAGTGACGACTGTAATGCAGACTATGCATTCTTTCTCTTCGTTGTAAGCCTTCCCGCGCGTCGTGCAACTGAGATACCAGACGACTATGCTGCGACGATTACGAATGTCCTGCCAGAGAGGTACCTATCCATATGGCCTAAAGACCTACTAGCGCGAATATGCGTTTTGTGGGATATTTGCTGCTGTATGCCAACGGACGTGAAGGGGCCAGCCTCCACGGTGCTGGTGGTGGACGACGATCCACAGGAGCGCTCCGAGCTCTCCGAGATCATCGCATCTCTTGGCTATGCCGTCGAGACGGCCGTAGACGGAGAGGATGCGCTCGCTAAGATCGATGTAAAACCGGTTGCCGCCATCCTGACTGACCTAATGATGCCCCGGATGGATGGCTTTCACCTGCTGCGCGCTCTAATGGATCGGGGCGAGTTAACGCCAGCCATCGTACTTACGGGATTCGACGATATCTCACACGCCGTGTCGATCGTTCATGAACTCCAGGCTTTCTGGTTTCTCGGCAAACCAGCGCATCGGGACGTCCTCGGCGTTCTTCTTGACCGCGCCATTCAGCATGGAAACCTGGTGAAGGAAACGGAGCGATTGCAGCGGCAACTGAGCCACCAAGGGGTGCTCGGCGATCTCGTGGGTTCGTCCGAGCCCATGCAGCGGATCTATGCATTGATCCAGCGCGTCGCTCCGACGCACGCTTCGGTGTTGATCACGGGGGAAAGCGGAACCGGAAAGGAAATGATCGCGCGGGCCATTCATCGTTTGAGCAATCGCGCGAGCGGCCCGTTTGTCGCCATCAATTGCGCCGCATTGCCCAGCGACCTTATCGAAAGCGAACTGTTCGGGCATGAGAAAGGCTCTTTCACCGGCGCTGTGAACCGGCATCCCGGCTGCTTTGAACAAGCCCACGGTGGAACGTTGCTTCTCGACGAAATTGGAGAAATGCCGCCGCTGATGCAAGCCCGGCTGCTCCGTGTTCTCGAGGAATCGAGCGTGCGCCGCCTGGGAGGAACCGCCGAGATCCCCGTCAATGTTCGCGTCCTGGCCGCTACCAACCGGAACCCGGAAGCGGCGATCGAGCATAAGACTCTCCGTGAGGACTTGTTTTACCGCTTGAATGTTTTCCGCATACACGCTCCGCCCTTGCGCGAGCGGAAGGACGATATTCCTCAGCTTTCAAAAGCAATCGTCGGAGACTTAAACCGCAAACATGAGTGCAGCGTGAAGAGTCTTCACCGCGAAACGCTGGAGCGTCTGATGGCGCATTCCTGGCCCGGGAATGTTCGGGAATTGCGAAACGTTCTGGAATGGGCGGTCATCACCGCGCATTCGGACGCGATTATGCCCGCTCACCTGCCCAAAATAATAGGGGCTCGATCTTCCGCACCGGAACCCCCGATCGTGAGCGGCACAAGCGTGCGATTTGAGCCTGGCCGCACCCTTGAGGAGATCGAGAGACAGTACATTGTAGCGACACTCAAGAGCGTCAACAACGACCGGAAGCGGGCGGCGCAGCTTCTCGGAGTTAGCTTGCGGACTCTCTGTAGCCGGCTCGCGGAGATAAAGCTCCAGAGCCAGGGGCACGCTGCGGTCGCGGAATGAAAAGCGGGCAACCGGACGAGAATCGATCCGGCGGTTCCCGCGTCCAGCCTATCGTCGTTCTCGACGCCGTTGTCCGCGTGGATCAAAACCGCGCCTCGCGGCGGGCGCGCCACCGGGTCCTAACCGCGGCTGGGTTTTGTGTTCACGGAGCCACGGGCGCGAACCAGGCGATGAAATTGGCGTCGAGGTTCCAGCCCGATGTCGTCCTTCTGGACTCGAACGAGACGGACCTCTGCCGGCGGCTCAAGGCCGGGCCGGGGAGCATCCCGATTGTGGTGCTGTTGATCGCCCCTTCCAGAACCGCAACGGACGTGTCCCTTTGGGGAGCGGACTTGTACCTCCCCAGGAGTCTTCCTCCCGCATTTCTGGTGGAGGCGCTACGGACCGTGCTCCGGATGCGCGGCGCCGAGCAGGCTCTTGACCGGTCGCGCGGAGAATTGGTGGATTTTTCCCGGCAGATTGCCCACGACATCGAGGGGCCCCTTCGAGGCGTTGTCACCTTCGCGGAATTAATCGGCCAGGTACACCCGCTTTCCGAGAGCGAACGGACCTACCTGGGGCATGTTCTCTCCAGCGCGGATCAGGTGCGGCGGGTAGCGCGCGGCGTCCTGGCGTACGCCGAGGCCCAGCGCGCTCGGCCGTCCCTCACCGCAGTTCCTTTGCGCGGCGTTGTCGTGGCCACGGTCCACGGTTTGCGCGAACGCATCAAAGAATCGGCGGCTGAACTTCACATTCTAGACCCGCTCCCATGCGTACTTGGCGACTTCTCCTCCCTTCAACAGGTGATTCAAAGTCTGCTGACCAACGCTATCGATTATCGTTGTCCAAATACCAGCCTCTCCGTTACGGTCGGCGCGAAGCAGGGCAGCGGCGGCGAATCCCTGATTTTCGTTTTGGACAACGGCATCGGTGTGGCCAAACAGTACCACGAAGCCATCTTTGTCCCGTTCAAGCGATTGCATGGCATGGAAATCCCCGGCGCCGGCATGGGACTTGCCATCTGCAAGCACATCGTCGAGGCTCACGGCGGACGAATCTGGGTGGAGTCGGAGCCCGGATGCGGCGCTACGTTCATGTTCACGCTTCGAGATCCAGCCTGAGCCTCGAAACGCGGGCCCGCTCCGGCCACAGCACACTCCGGGCTGGAGGTGCGGAAGGGTCCCGATCAGCCGGGGCACCCGGAGTCTCCGCACGTTCAGGCCGATGGCACCTTGGCCGGACAGGAGTGCGGAAAGAACGACGCGCATTACCACCTGGACCATCCCTTCGAACATGGACGCTTTGCCGGCGGTTTCGAACCTGACTACGTTTTTCACCTGGCAGGCGGCGACAGAAACCGCTTCCGGTTTAACGGCTTCTATTTCGGCGCTGCCCCCTACTTGACCTACAAGTGTCCGCCTGGGCACGTACGCTCACGTCATGTACCTCGGAAACTAGTAGGGCGCCAACGAACCAACATATCCACCGAGCGGGTGAATGAGCCGCCATGGAAGCTTACAAGAGCGAGACCCGAAAGGTAATCAAACGCTTCCTCTCTCACAAACTCAGCTTCCCCGATTGCATTGCCGCACTGGATTCCGCGCTTGCCAGGCTCACCCCCAGGATGCATCGGGAAGAACTTCCCGCTTTGCGAGCTGTGATATTGGCGAATAACGAAAGAGCGATGAAGGAGATGGAAAGGCGCAGGCCGCCAGGCGAAGAGTCAAAGTAGACGACCACCGGCTGCGGTTACTTCCTTTGCGGTGGTTGGCTGAGAGGGATTGCGCGAGCCCATGTCCGGCCACGAGTCTTGCGCCGTGTGCGTTGCCGTCTCGCCGCATCCGCGGGAGTGGTCCCATCGCCGCGCAGGAACTCCCTGATCCTCCTGCCGACTTCATTGAGGAAAGAGTTCAGGCCAGGCGGCTTGACAATGTAGGCATCCGCTCCCAGTTCGTGCGCCCTGCGCATGTCGGCGGGCGAGTTTGAAGAAGTAAAAACTGCCACTCGAACCCCCGCAAGCTGGGGGCGGCTGCGAATCAGGCGCAGTAAATCGAAACCGTCCACCCGCGGAAGATTCAAGTCGACCAGAACCAAGCTGGGATTGGTCTCCCAACCCCGAATCGCCGTTTCCGCGAGCTCTCCGTCCGCCCAGTGCTCCAGTTCGCAATCGATTCCGTGCTGCGTAAGCGCCCGCTTGACCAACAAGACATCCGTCTCATTATCTTCAATCAGAACGATGCGCGGCCGCGGTTTGTTCATACAGCTCACCTGTCGGGGAGCGTAAAAGAGAACGTCGACCCCTTGCCCACTTCAGATTCAACCCAAATTCTGCCCCCGTGATTCTCCACGATTCGTTTGCACAATGCCAAGCCGATCCCCGTGCCCGCGTGCTCGTTGTTTCGATGGAGCCTCTTGAACAGCACAAAGATCTGCTCGAAGTACCGAGGATCAATGCCGGTCCCGTTGTCCCTGACGGCAAACATCCAGATCTGGTCCTGGCGCTTCGCCACAATTTGAATTGCGGGCGCGGCCGGACCGCGATATTCGATCGCATTGCTTAACAGGTTTTGGAACACCTGAGCCAGCGCGATCTTGTTTCCTCTGACACGCGGGAGGGAGGCGAAATCGCACTCGATCTTCGCGCCGGCGCTGGCTGCGGCCAAGCTGATGTTTTCGATCGCCCATTCCACCGCCTCGCGTGTCGCCACATCTTCAAAGAGCGCTTCATTGCCGCTGTGTTGCGAGTAGCTGAGCAAATCCGTAATCATTGCGTTCATGCGCTCCGCGGCTTGAACAACCCGGTCCAACCAGGCGCGCTCTTCGTCGGGAAGGGGATGCCGGTGCTCCAGGAGAAATAGTTCCGTAAAGGCCCGTATCGCGCGCAAGGGCTCCTTCAAATCGTGGGAGGCGATGTAGGAAAACTGCAGGAGGTCCGCGTTGGCGCGGTTCAACTGCTCCGCCCGGTGCGCGGAAGCCGCCTCCGCCTGCTTCCGTTCCGTAATATCTCGAGCGATCTTGGAAGCTCCGATGATGGTCCGGTTCGGCCCGAATATGGGCGAGACAGTCAAGGAAATGTCGATTCGACGCCCATCCTTGGCCTTACGAACCGTTTCATAGTGTTCAATGCGCTCGCCATTTTTGATGCGCCCGAGAATGCTCGACATTTCGTCCATCCGATCCGGGAAGGCGAGCATAGTAATGGGCTTTCCGATAGCCTCGCGCGCGGTATAGCCAAATAGCCGCTCCGCGCCTTGGTTCCAGGTCATGATCGTGCCGTTGAGATCCTTGCTGACGATGGCGTCGTCCGAGGAGTCCACGATGGCCGCAATCAGCGCTTCCCACTGCATCCGGTCGATAGGATCGGGGCCCTGAGTTGAATGCGAATCACCGTTTGCCGTCCGGAGCGATGCGGCTTCCAGGGCTGCGATTCTCGCTCGGAGAATCTCAACCTCAGATCGTGGACCCGTGCTCAATACCCGCCGCCTTCCTTGGGAACCGGTCTTCAAAGTGGGTTGCGTCCCTGGATGAGCCGGGTCAGAAGAATTACGACTGCGACCACAAGCAGGATATGAATGAAACCGTACAGCGTGTAGGAAGTCACCATCCCCAGCAGCCACAACACTAGAAGAAAGACGAAGATCGTCATTAGTACGGCTATCTGCCTCCGTCTATGAGATCCACCTGTCTTGGGGATGTTTCAGCACCCCCAGGAACGAGTTGAATGATTCCCAAAGACGGTAGTTCTTACATCCCAGGTCGAAAAAACGCCGCAGCCTTTGATTCGCGGCGGACTTGCAGCGCGCGCCAGAATGAATTAGCCGCCTTGGCATACAAATTGCACTCTCTGTCCCTCCCTGTAGAGCTCCATGAAGCTTACGGTGTTCACGGTAGCGGCCGTGCTGGGAGGAGCGTCGTTTGCTCCCGCCTAGAACCAGTCCACGGAGAATCCAGGGACGCGGTTGAGCGGACTATAAAGGCGATTGGCAGGTATCTGTCTCGGAGAGGTCATCGGAGTGGGGTTATTCTCGAAGCGCCTTTCGAGTCCCAAATCGGGGATCTCGTCTTCGCCGGCGGCCAACGCGCTCAGCGGCGGCATGAAGCACAGGATCCTAATGAAACGCGACATTCGTCGAGGCCTCGAAGTGCCGGTGGTTCTTGTACTCCACGACCACGTGCCACAGGTCGCCCTTCGTAAATCCTCCAAAGATCTCGGCCGCGACCGGCAGCTGATGCGAAGAGTCTCCAATCTTGACGTAGTCCCAGGATGCGGTCTGCTTCCAGGGATCGGCTCCGAATCCTTTTGGGAACTCGCTGGCCGTTTCTTCGAAATAGATCAAGTTGCCTCCAGGGTCATCGATGAGGAACCGGCCTGCCCGCGCGGGATTGTAATTCTTCCTGCTGAAAAAGCCGCTCGCGACCATGAAATGTTGGAAGCAGCTGTCCGGCGGAGCATGATACCGGTAGGCTAGGAGTTGTTTCCCGCGCGTTTCTTCGCGTCCCTCGAATTGAATGACGGTGGGACATTTCGGATCGAAAAGCGGTCTGAGTTCGTAGCCAAACTGAAGGCCCCAGTTAAAATCGGAGAAATCCGGCTTCTTCCACAGCTTGCCGTTCCGGCGGACATTCTGCCGCTTGAAGCTGGAGCCCTGCACGACGATCTCCGCCTCAATCGTGTCGAAGAGTTCCCATCTGGGTGGGACGGTCTGGCGGCTCTTATAGCGCATCGCCGTTTCATCCGCGACGAAGTTGGGCAGCTTAGCCGCGTACTCCAAGTTCACTTCGCGCACGCGGCTCAAATCGGGGATCTCGTCCGCGGCGAACGCGGCAATTGGCACCCAGAGGAGAATACTTAACATCCGCCGCATCTATTCAGTCCTCAATGCCACGTTCGGATCTACTCGCGCCGCCCTCCGCGCGGGAAGATACGCCGCGAGAATCGTCACCACGAATACGGCGATCACCAGGATTGTGAACGCATGGCTGCCGAAGGTGTCGCTGCCCGCCTGGATGCTAATCTGGTTACCGCCATTCGGTTCCGGAGGCTTGGGAGCGCCGCCACCGTTACCCCCGCCTCCCAAAAAGGCCACGAGTACTTTTGCGAGCCCCAGGTTGAGCGCCACCCCCGCGCCGACTCCGCAGACCGCCAGTGCAATCCCCTGCCGCAGTACCATTCGCACCACCGCACCCGCCCGCGCGCCCAGCGCCATGCGGATGCCGATCTCGCGCGTGCGGGAGCTCACTTCGTATGCCAGCAGCCCATACAATCCCACTAACGCCAGCACCAGCCCCAGCACACCCATCGCGCCCAGCGTATTCAGGCCCAGCAACGCACCTTTTATCCAGGCGTCGAACATGGCCTGGAAGGCCATTGCCTCGGGCACCACTTGATCGGGATCGATGTCCCGAACAATCGCCCGGATCGGATCCACCAGAGCTCGCGGGTCGGCCGAGGACCGGACCAGCAGCCTTATGTCGCGCTGTTTGGGTGTGCCGTAGGGAAGGAAGATAGTATCCATCGGCGGGGTACCGAACGCCATGAAGGCCTTGATCCGTGCAACGCCGATCACGTTCGCCCATTGGCCCGTGCTCAAGCGGATCTGCTTGCCGATGGCATTCTGGCCCGGCCAGTAGTGTTTCGCCAGCACGTCGTTCACGACGGCCACCGACACAGGTCCGCGCAGATCCGCGGCTTGAAACACCCGCCCTTCGAGAATTGGAATCCCGAGCGTGTCGAAAAAGCCTTCGCCGGTCCACACTCCCGCTGTCTTGACGTCGTCGTGCGCCAGCGGGCTGTCCGGACGAATCGCCGCGACATCCTGGTACACCACCGCGGCTGCTCTGACGCCTTTGGTCCTGTACAGCCGTTCCACCAAATCCCTGAAGAATTGTTCCGCGCGAGCGTCTTTGTAATGGACGTTGGAAGGTTCAAAGTCGATCGCGAGCAGATGATCCACTTGAAAACCGGGGTTCCGGATCGAAGTTACGAAGCCCTTGTAGACACCCGCATACAGCATGGTTGTGGCGGTCAAAAGCAGCAGCGAAATCGCAACCTGCCCGGCGACGAGCACATTTCTGCCGCGGAATAGCGTTGCCAGCCACCTTCGTGACGGAGCGGCCGCGCCCCCGCTCTTTATCACGGTGTTCAGATCCGCGCGTGTGGCTCGAAACGCCGGCATCAATCCGAACAGGATGACGCTGACGAGAGCGAGCGCCACGCTGAACAGGAGTACCCGCAGATCCACATCGAACGGCAATGGCGATGTGTCGGCGGGAAGAATCGTAGTGGCGAGGTGCTTCGCCAGCGCAATAGGGATGTAGCCGACCGCGACGCCCACGACAGCTCCGCCCGCGGCCAGCAGAAGGCTCTCCGTCAGTAACTGGCGGACCAACCGCGGACGGCCCGCGCCGATGGCCAGACGCATGGCGATTTCCTGCGCGCGAGCCGGTGCGCGGCTGGTGAGCAGTCCGGCTACGTTCGCGCACGCGATCAGAAGCACCAGTCCCGACAGAGTCATCGCAAGCGCCCCCGCCGTGATCCCTCCGCTGCCGCCGGACCGGTACTCAAGCACGGTCCGCACGGTCATGCTTCGGTTGCGATTGGTCTCCGGATACTCCTTCTCCAGCGTGCCCGCGATGGCCGCGACCTCCGCCCGGGCGCGCGCCATCGGGACACCGGGCTTCAGCCTGCCAAAAACCGTGAGCGAACGTTGCCCGCGATTCTCGATCAGGTCCGCGGAACCTGCAATGCGCGTGGCGGCTCGCAAGGGGACGAAGAAGCAGGCGTTGTCGTCCATGAGATCGTCGTCCACGTCCGCAAATCGAGCCGGCATGACGCCGGTGATCGTGAAGTCGATGCCATTGATACGAGCCGTCTTGCCGAGCGCAGCGGGATCCCCTCCGAATTGATCTTGCCAGCACTGGTGACTGAGGACCGCGACGAGATCTTTTCCCGGGACCTTGTCCTCCTCCGGCAGAAAAGACCGTCCGAGCTCCGGCTGCGACCCGAGTACACCGAAGAAATCGGCCGTCACCGCCTTTCCGTCTTTCACCAGCGGGATAGCGCCCGGCCGCGCCGCAAAGCCCGTAGAAACCTCGGTAAACGCGGTCAAGCCTTCAAAACTTCGGCTGCGATCGCGCACCACGGAGTAATCGGGATACGAGACCCCGGCACTGTTGGAATCCAAAGCCGTCGAAACCACCGCGACCACTTCGTTCGGCTGCGGGATTCTCGGCGGCCGCAGCAGCGTACCGTCCACGATGCTGAACATCACGCAGTTCGCGCCGACTCCGATGCCCAGCGAAAGCACCGCGACGGCTGTGAACCCGGGGCTCTTCGCAAACACGCGGGCGGCGTAACTCAGGTCTCGCCAGAAATCTTCGATCCATTGGAACTGCCACGCGCCGCGTGTATCTTCACTCATGCGGGCGCGAGGGCCGAATTCGCGGCGGGCGCGATCTCGTGCGGCCTCCACGGGTACGCCTTCCTTCTCCAGTTCTTCCGCGCGGGTCTCGATGTGAAACTGGATCTCGTCGTCCAATTCCCTCTCGAATTGCGAGCGGCGGCCCAGATAGCCCGCGCGTCTCAGGATTTCTTTCCAGGCAGACATTGGCGGCTATTCCTCGACCGGCAGTACCTTCGATTCCACATTGAACTTCTTATAATCCGTGAAGCGTGAGATTCCGTTCGCCTTGCCCTTGAACAACAGGAAACGTGCGGCCATGTGGATTTCCGCGTAGGAAGGTAGCCACACCTCGTTGTTTACCCTGGCCTGCTCGAACACGAAGCTCGAACCCTTGTCGACCGCCGCCAGCAGTCCGGCCGCAACCTTGAAGGCGTTGCTGAAATGCGCCTCCATTCGCACCATCTCATGCGTCTGCTCGTCGATCCACAACGCCCCCGACAGGCTCTGGGCGAAGTGCTCCTCTATCGACTTTGGCTTGTAATCCGGGTTGGCGCCGAAATCGACCGCGATCGCATCCTGCCCGCGGAATCGCTCGCGGCGAGGATTGCTGAAGCGCACGACGCGCAGGATGCGGGTAAGATCGGCCTCATCCTCGGCATCCTCTTTTGCTTGTTTCTTGGGATTGGCGGCCAACTCAGCGGCCTTCTTGGCTTGCTCCTTGGTACGTTCCTTGTACTCCTTGTCGAACCGTTCGTCTTCTTTCTTCTTCTCGCCCCCGGCCAGCGGTTGGCCGTCCTTCGCGATCAGATGCCCGACAGATCCTCCGCCGGAAATCGGAAACACCTCGACTTCCCGAGTTGTTTTGGATTGGCTCTTGGAATCGGCCTGTTCCATCTCCGTGGTCACATGGAAGGTGTATTGCCTGCGCAGTTCTTCCAGCGTCTTCTGATTCTTGGTGACATCCAGGAACAGCGCCTTCATGTCCGGCAACGGAATTCCCGCTGCCTTCGGAAAGTCGAAAACGGAATTATCCACGGCCGAATTGAATTCGGCGCGGGTGACGGAGATCCTATAATCGTGACCGCCTTTATAGAGCTCAATCCCGCCCGGGGTTTGAATCCCGTTGATTGGCCGGTAGTCCTCGTAATCGAACTGCTCGGCGCCGCCCGTTTCCCGCACGATCAAGTGAGTCTCAGTATCGAAGAACACCTCGCGAGCCTCGCCCATGCCCAGCAACACCTTCATGCGATACGCATCGCGCCCGCGCACCCTTTCCACACCCACTAGCTGGACGACGAGCTTGCTCTTCTTCGGGTCCGCCAGGCGGGAATTCCAATACTGTCCCGCTCCTTCGGCTTCCTTAGCCGCGGCGCCCGTGAGAGTATGGACACCTTGCTGCGCATGCTCTCCCCACGCCGACATGCCGTTGTACGCATCCACATCGCGATCCGGCTCGACGATAATCTCGGAGTAAAACCGGTTGGGACCTTTTACGATCAATGAGTACGAACCGATCTTGCCGGTCGACTCCTCCTTCAGGCTGCCCGCAATCGTCTCGGTCTGGATTGCCGCGATCGCTTTGGCGCCGCCCGCCGCCCTTAGGTAGTCGTCGATCACTTTCTGCGGCGTGATCTTCTTGGGTTCAACTTTTTGTGGCTGAGCCCATGACACAACGCCGAGCAGCAGTGCGAGCACCCACGCTTTCATGCCGTCCTCATCACCCGGCCGCCTGCATTACTCGTTGGATCGCGCTCACCAGGCGATCGAACACATCCGCTTCATGCGCAAGTTGCTTCCGGCCTTCCGGTGTCAGGCGGTAAAAGCGCGCCTTGCGATTGTTTTCGGAGATGCCCCACTCTGCCGCCAGCCAGCCTTTGACGAGCATGCGGTTCAAGGACGGATACAGCGATCCGTCTTCGATATCCAAACCCTGCTCGGAGGCATCCTTGATGCGCTTCGCGATGGCGTAGCCGTGCAGAGGGCCGCTGCGGAGAGTGCGCAGAATCAGCAGGTACAGCGTGCCGGGCAGCAGCTCCGGGTTGGCGGGCGGTTTCTTTCCCATGTCGGTACTATATATAGTCTAGACAGGGGAAGGAGTCAAGGGCCTTCAGTACTTGGGTGGCGGAGGAAGAGGGATTCGAACCCCCGAGCGAGTCACCCCGCTAACGGTTTTCAAGACCGCCGCCTTCAACCACTCGGCCATTCCTCCGGTCACCATCTTAACCCGATTCCGCGGCGCAAAAAAAAAAATGGGTAGTGGAGCCTCCGCCTGGATCTCCACTACCCGGTTTTTAAAGAGAGCCGCGATGGCTCTCGATGTGAAAGGCCGCTATTGCCGCGCCAAAGTCACCTTAGGCGTGGAGAGGTAGCCGACGATTCCATCCTTCTTCACCTGGTTCACGACGATTTCATACGGCTGCCGGCTATTATGAACGTAGACTTGCACCGGCTCATTGATGGTCTTGTCTCTCTTCTCCACGATCTTGTCGTCCGCCGTCACCGCCACGGTGTAGCGGTTGTGCTTCGGATCCGACTTGCGCAGCGTCAGAACCACGTCGCCGACTCTTTGCTGCGTCTTGCCCTTGCTCAAGTCGAACTCGACATAATTTCTGTCGCCCAGCTCGCGCAGAGCTTGCAGGTCCTTGGAATTGGTCGCGATCAATCCGCTCATCACGCCCATGTCGCCGATCGCACGCTTCAGATCGTTGCCGGTTTTTTCCAGCCCGTCCTTGGTGGAGGCAACATCGGTCTTCACGCCGGTTACGTCGGACTTGACGCTATCCACGTCGGTCGAAACAGCCGCGATCTTGTTGCCGGCGTCGCTGGTTGCGTCCTTCAGCTCTGCGATTTGCCCCGTCACCTGCTCCTGTTGTTCGTCCAGCTTGCCGCGGAGCTCCTCGCTCTGCTTCTCGGCTTGGGCCCGGGCTTGCTTCAGCGCCGCGGCGGTGCTGTTCTGAGCGCCCTTTACTTGAGCTACTTGCGTGGAGATTTCGTCATTGATGGTTGCGAGACGTTGCTCCAACAGCGACGTGGTTGCGTCGCCCAGCTTCGAGATCTGCGCCTGCGTGGCCTCCGTGTTCTGGGACATCTGGTCGTCGAAGTGGTTCGCTCGCATCAGCAGAAATCCATCTCCGGCCAGAGCCACAACCAGCCCGGCGATCAGGACCACAAATACTCCCGTGTGGCTGCTGCGCCGTTCGTCTTTGATCTTCATTTCGTCTTTGATCTTCATATCGTCGTTGGAAAATTGATCGGACATAAGTTCACGCTCCTTACCGTTTCGGAGTGCCGCCGGGCTTCCCTCCCGAGCTCTTTTGGCGCGGCCCTCTGGCCAGCCTAGAGTGCAATCCCCGTGCCAATTCCGCTTTCGCGCCCAAGTGCCTGTTCCAGAAGGAGAAAACACCGGCGGTCCATTTTGTTTCGGGGAGTAAGCTTTACTGAAACCCACCTGTTTTACCAGAAGCTCTTTCTGAGGTATACCTAACTGTTATGGATTCCCCGACGATTTCTGAAAGCTCCCGCCGCGGCTTTCTCGCGGCCTTATCCGGCGCGGTGTGGTCCGGCGCGGCCGCGTTGCCCGCCGCCGCCCAGCGCTACACCACAGCGCGCGATTGGTCCGGCCAGACCACGGTCCAGTACCCCGATCCCGATATCGTCGCGCTGGACAACCGCTTCCGCAAATACATGATCGGCAACACGGTCATCAAGCGGCTCTATACCGGAACGCTGTGGGCGGAGGGTCCCGCGTGGAACGGCGTGGGCCGTTACCTGGTCTGGAGCGACATTCCCAACAACTTTCAGATGCGCTGGCTGGAAGAGGACGGCCGCATCACCGTGTTCCGCAATCCCTCCGGGTACAGCAACGGAAACACGTTCGACTTCGAGGGCCGCGAGCTCTCCTGCGAACACGGCAACCGGCGGGTGGCGCGCTATGAACCGGATGGCACTGTCACAACCATCGCCGACAAGTTCGAGGGCAAACGCTTGAATTCGCCCAACGACATCGTGGTCCATCCCGACGGCGGCATCTGGTTCACCGATCCCACCTATGGCATCCTCGGAAACTACGAAGGCTTTCCGGCTCAGTCCGAACTAAAGCAGGCGGTCTACCGCGTGGATCCGAAAACCCGTCAGATCGACAAGGTGAGCGACGACGCCAATCAACCCAATGGCATCTGCTTTTCGCCCGACTACAAGAAGGTCTACATCGCCGACACCGGCATGCCGGGAGATACGCGCGTTTACGATCTCGACGGCAAGACCTTGCGTAATGGAAAACGCTTCGTCAAGTTGCAGGCGCCCGGCGGAGGGGCCTCGGCGGCCGACGGCATCCGCTGCGACGCCGACGGCAATGTGTGGTGCGGAGCGGCTCCGGGCGTGCAGATCGTCGCTCCCGACGGCACGCCCATCGGCCAGATCCGCCTGCCCGAAAACTGCGCCAACATCAGCTTCGGCGGAACCAAGCGCAACCGCCTGTTCATGGCCGCCAGCCAGTCGCTGTACGCGGTCTATGTGCTGACCACCGGGGCGCACATCGCTTAAGGGCAGGTCCCCGACCTGCCGCGATTTAAACTCGCAGGCCGGTCGCCCGCGCCACTTTCCAAAGCATTGGCCGTGTTGCGCGCGAATCCCGCATATTTCGGGCGTGTGAGCGGAGTGCCGCGCGCGAACTCGCGAAACGCTGCCTCGGTCATTCGCGCCAGGTCCTCCAGCGCCGGAATCTCCCGCGGAGCGAACGCGGTCTCTTGGCTCACCGGCGCGCGCGAATTCCACGGGCAAACTTCCTGGCAAATGTCGCAGCCGAATACGTGCCCGCCGACGGCCGGGCGCAGCTCCTCTGGAACCGGCCCGCGCAGCTCGATGGTCAGATACGAAATGCAGCGCCGCGAATCGAGGGCCCAGGCGTCGCCGTCGGGAACCAGAGCCTGCGTGGGACACGCCTCGATGCAGCGGGTGCAGCTTCCGCAGCGATCCGGCGGGGGCGAATCGGGGGCAAGCTCCAGAGACGTCAGTATCTCTCCCAGAAAAAACCATGAGCCCAGTGGTTCATGGATGAGACAAGTATTCTTGCCGATCCATCCCAAGCCAGCCAGCCTCGCATAGGTCCTTTCGAGAAGCGGCGCCGTGTCGACACAAATTTTCCATTCGAACGATCTGCCTCCGTGAGACGCCGTCGCCGCGAGCCGTTCCACCATCCGCTCCAGCCCCTCGCGCAGGACATCGTGATAGTCGCCAGATCCCCAGGCGTAGCGGGAGATCGGAGGATCCTTCCGTTCCGGTGCAGTGTTATAGAGCTTGCCGACGCAGATCACGGACCGCGCGCCCGGCAGCAGCGAACGCGGATCGCGGCGCAACTCCTTCCTGCGATCGGTCATGTAGCGCATCTCGCCCGCCATCCCACGCTCGGCCCACCGCTCCAGGCGGCCGAAATCCTCCGTGGTTTGTTCAGTGGGTTCGGCGCGGGCCACTCCCGCCAGCTCGAATCCGCAGTCGCGCGCGATGCGCTTCACGGTTTCGGCTGTTATTGTTTCCACACACACGAACGGTATTATAGACTCTTATGCCCGAAAAGTTTCGAGTTGGACTCGCGCAGATGAGCTGTTCGCCCGATCCCAACGAGAACCTGGCCAAGGCCGAATCCCAGATCCGCGAGGCCGCCGCGCGCGGAGCCCAGATCGTCTGCCTTCAGGAGTTATTCCGCTCGCAGTACTTCTGCCGCGAGGAACGCTCGGAGTTGTTCGCTCTGGCGGAATCGATTCCCGGCCCCTCCACCGCGGCCCTCGGCAAGCTGGCGGGCGAGCTCAAGATTGTCGTCATCGCTTCGCTGTTCGAGCGCCGGGCCTCGGGCCTGTATCACAACACCGCAGCCGTGCTGAACACGGACGGCGAAATCGAGGGACTGTACCGCAAGATGCACATCCCCGACGACCCTCTGTATTTCGAGAAATTCTACTTCACTCCCGGCGACCTCGGCTTCCGCAGCTTTGCAACGCCCTTCGGCCGCATCGGCGTCCTGGTGTGCTGGGATCAGTGGTATCCGGAAGGCGCGCGCATCACTTCGCTGGCCGGGGCGGAGATCCTGTTCTACCCCACCGCCATCGGCTGGCACCCCAGCGAAAAAGTACAGTACGGCGCCGCGCAGCTCGACGCCTGGCGCACCATCCAGCGCTCCCATGCCATCGCCAACGGAGTCTACGTCGCCGCGGTGAATCGCGTCGGGTACGAAGGCAGGCCGGAGCAGGGTCTGGAGTTTTGGGGATCGTCGTTCGTCGCCGATCCGTTCGGTCAAGTGATCGCCGAAGCTTCCGTCGACAAAGATGAGATCCTGGTGGCCGAGTGCGATCCGCGCCACGCCGAGGAAGTCCGCCGCAACTGGCCCTTCCTGCGCGACCGCCGCATCGACGCGTATCAGCCCATCCTGTCAAGGTGGCTGGACAAGGACGCGTCCGGAGAATGACCCGCGAGCTCAGCGCAAACCCGCGCCGCTTCCGCATGCCAGCCGAGTGGGAGCCGCATCAAGCCACCTGGATCGCGTGGCCGCACGAGAAATCCGACTGGCCCGGCAAATTCGCGCCCATCCCGTGGATCTATGCCGAAATCGTGCGCCATCTGGCCCGCGTGGAACGGGTGCGCATCCTCATCGAAGACGCCTCGGAACAGCGCTCCGCGCTGCGCGTCCTGAAAAAATGCCATGCCGATTTGAGCGCGGTCGAGTTCTATCTTCACGCCACGGATCGGAGCTGGATTCGCGACTACGGTCCGATTTTCGTCAAGAATACATTGAAGAACGGCGTCGGCGAAGTCGCCATCACGCGCTGGCGCTTCAACGGCTGGGCCAAGTACACCAACTGGCGCAACGACGCGCGCACTCCCGAAGTGATTGCCCGCAACTTTGGAATTCCGCGCTGGGGACCCACCCTGGTGCTTGAAGGCGGCAGCATCGACGTCAACGGAGCGGGCAAGCTGCTGACCACGGAAGAGTGCTTGCTCTCTGAGGTCCAGGCGCGTAATCCCGGGCGCACGCGCGCGGATCTGGAGCGGGCATTCGCAACCTATCTGGGGATCCGCCAGGTCATCTGGCTGGGCCGAGGCATCCAGGGCGACGACACCCACGGGCATATTGACGATCTGGCGCGGTTTACTTCAGTGGACACCGTCGCCGCGGTGGTCGAGCGCGACAAATCCAGCCCCAACTACGAGCCTTTGAAGGACAATCTGGCGCGGCTGCGCGCCCGCGGCGACCTGAACGTGGTCACGCTGCCCATGCCCGAGCCGATCTACTTCGCGGGCCAGCTTCTCCCCGCCAGCTATGCGAATTTCTACATCGCCAACGGCATCGTACTTGTGCCGGTGTTCGCCGACAAGAACGATTTAGCCACCTTGCGCACCTTGGCAAAGCTGTTTCCGGACCGGGAGATTATCGGGATTCCGTGCCGCGATCTGATTCTGGGGCTCGGAGCGCTGCACTGCATGACCCAGCAGCAGCCGGCGTAAATGAGGTGGAGCAGGCCCTTCGGCCTGCTCATCGGCAGGTCGGAGACCTGCCCACCTAGAACAGGAAGCTTAATCCGCCGCGCAGAGCCCGCGGCGAATCGGTGAGCACTGCACGATATCCTCCCGCGTCCACCGGAAGGTAGCCCTGCGCCAGTGCGTTGCGCAACTCCGCGATGGCCTCTATGCGGCCCCGCATTCCGATCAAGCGGGGCAGGGGCTGGTGAAGCGCGAGGTTCAGGCCCTGCTCCTGATTGACCGGCCCGGTCAAGGAAAAGTGCGTGGGCATCAGGGCGCGGGAAGCCGTCCAGCCGTACCCGGCAATCATGTGTGTCCCCACGCGGGGGATGGTCGTCGAAGCTCGCCCGGTGACAAAAGCCTGCTGCGCGCTCCGAATCTGCGCGCGAACGTCGCTGGCCGTATCGCCGAGAGCCTCGCCCGGAGTCGTCATCAGCATGCCGCTGCGGCCCGCTCCCAGAGTGAATTCGGTGTGCTCGCCCACAGACTGGGTCACCGCGGCGCTGAGGCCCGTCCGCCGGTAGTTTCCAATGTCGAACACATAATAGCTTCCGTCCAGAGCGGGAAGGAGATCCGCGCGAGTCGGGAAAGCGCTGGGACCGGACATGTCGAACGCGGCGTCGGAGACCGATTCGTTATAGACGGCCAGGAAGTACTTCCGGCTGCCCTGAACGGACTGATAGCCGGCCTCCCAGTTGCGGGCGCGCTCCATGCGGGTGCGGCCGCCATCGCGCGAGATCGCCGGCAGCATCGACAACGCGGCAAGATCCTGATTGAGCTCGGGGACGCTGGCTTCTCCGTCCCGAGGTCCTCCATCGCGGTTCAAGATCCCGGCCGCGGGGGCGCCCGAGCTGAACGCGACCCGAAGCAGCCCGTCTGTTCCCGGAGCGTAGGTAGCCCGCGCAAACGGGCTCATACGCGTCTCCCGTTCGAGGAACGATACCGAATCCACTTGAGTGCCGTACTCCAGTTGCAGTTCGTCATTTACCTGGAGCTTATCGGCGGCGCTTAGCGAGACAGTGCGCAATGCCGGACCTTCCTCGCTCCCAGCCGCCGCGTAGCTCACGCCGGAGCTGGAGGCCGGCCCCAGTCCCGGAAAATAAATCTGATGCACGGTCAGGGCGACTTCAGGAGCAGTCTCCCCATCCTCCCGGTCCCGCGAATAGGTAGTGCGGAATGCAGCCGTGGGAAGACCCGAGCTGGCGATATAACCGAAGTCGCCGCTCAAGCGCACGCGGCTCACGCCGTTGATCCGCGTGGCCACCGCGAAGGCCGTTCCCAAGTCGTCGGAGCCGCTGCCGGCTACCGGTCCACTCTCGCCCGCCGACAATTTGATCACGCCCGTGGTCTGGGTGAAGGTCGTGGCGAGGTGGTGATGGCCCGTGGAGGAGGAACCCGAGCTCGAAACGGGAGTGAACCGCAACACCGGACGTGTGGCGGTGGAAGTACGCAGCACCCATTTCCATTCGTCGCTCATCAGCGCGCCTTGTGCGGCTGCAGGCGGCGCCAGCTCCACGGTGCTGTACAGGCTCGAGAGGTTCACCTTGAGCAGTTTGTCCGAGCCGGGGGCCACCGCGATATTGCGCTCCACGGCGGGCAGAAAGCTCGCCAGACTCACGCGGATCGAATATGTGTCCGGAGCGAGTCCGGCGAACATGAACTTGCCGCTCTCGTTGGTCAGTGCCTGCCCCATCAACTCGTCGTAGCGGTTGTAAAGGAACACCGCCGCGCCCATTTGGGCAAGGCCGGCGCTGTTGCGCACATCTCCCCGCACGTCACCGGAGAGAAGAGCTCCGCTTCCGCCGCGCACCTCGGGGGCGAGGCCGGCCAGCAAGCCGGCCGCGAGCATCGATTTCAAGAAACTCGAAGTCCTAAAGCTCATTTGAGCGGCGGTCTGTCGCCCCTCCGCGACTTCAGGCCGTAAGCTTATTCCCCTAGTTTACCGTAAACGGAGCGGATTGGGTGACCGTCTGGTTCCGCTTCCTGTCCACTACCGTCACCTTTAACGTATACTTCCCTGGATCGAACCCCGCCAGGGGCAGAAACTTCTGGAACACCACTTCCGCGGCGCCACCCCGGGTCTGCTTGATGATGTCCGACACTTCCTCGTCGGAGCGCCCCACTACCTCGTCGGTCCCACCCGGTACGTTCTTCACGACTTCGAGTGTCACGTTACCGTCGGCCTTTTTCGGGTTCGGAGTACCGTCGGGATTCAGAGCCGGCTCCGGTTCGAAGTTGTAAAGCTGGAGGTAGATTCCCATCTTCATGTCGCGGGTGAAATCGGGCCGTCCGTCGGCGCCGTCCATGCGCGGGCGCACCTTGTTATTGCCGATGATAAAGGCGTCCCTCAGGTTGAGGCTGTGCTTGTCCACCGGTTCCATGACATCGGCCAGAATCAGCGAGCTGGTGCTCAAACGATCGTCGTCCAGTCGCGGCACATTCAGCGCCTTCTGGATCTGGGCCGTGTTGCCGCTGTTGACGTCCCTGGCGACCACATCCAGGCGGTACTGGCCCGGCTTCAGATTGAGGTTCTTTTGGAAAATACTGGGTCCGCGCGCGGCCTGCTCCAGAAACTCCACAGCCACCGGATCCGGGTTCACCGGCTCGTCGAAACTTGTGACGAACTTCCTCGCGATGGTGGTAATGCGGCCAGTTACCTCGATGGACGCCGTGGCCAAGCCCTCCTTCGTCTTGTATTGAAAATCCTTGCGGTCGAACTGCACCGTAATGTTCGTCACGACGGCCGTATCGGTTACGGGGATAAAGTCGGTCCGCACCAGCATCGGCAACAGGTTGTATTTGATGGAGGTGTTGATGACCGCCTCCAAATCCTTAAACTTGGTCACAGGCGGCTTTTGCAGATTGGCAAACTGCTCCAACCGCGTGAACTGGTCCATGCTGGCCGGCAGAGGCATAGAGCCGGTGCCCAGATGCGTGCCGTCGGTGCGAGTAAAGCGGCACACCTTGCAGGTCAGGCCCATTTGTTCGTACATGGTCAACCCCGCGCCAGGAACGTACAACAGGGCGTCCTTCTCCGACGGGTCCATGGTCATGTGAAACTCGCCCGTCATGGTGGTATCGACGAACTCGATGTTGATGTCGTTGCCCAGCCCCTCAATGTAACGGTAGCGCCAATCCTCGAACGGGAAGGTCGATGTGCTGCCGCCGCCCTCCTCGATGGGCCGCTCATAGTTGCCGCCCGAGGCGTGTTCGTCGCGCTCGTCCGGCGGTCCAAATTTGATGTAGATCATCCCTCGATCGGTCTTCCAACCCGGGATGCCGCTGGCGAAAGTCTCGTTGGCGTAGGCGATGCGGCGGTAGTGCTCTTCGCGGTATTCGTTCTCTTCCGTATCGGGAGTCGGATCGCGGCGGAGCCAGAACTGCTCGATGAAACTCTCCCGCTCCTCGTCGGTGTTCAGCCGGCCGAACGCCTTGCGCTCCTCGTCGCTGATGATCCAGACGACTTCCTCATTGAGCCACTTCTTATAGGGCGTCTCGAGTTCCTTTTTGAGCTTCTCTTCGTCCTTCTTCTGGGCCTTCGCGGTTTTGGGCTTGGCCACGGTTTCCGGCTTAGCAGGCGCTGGAGCTTGAGTCTTATCCTGCGCCGTTGCGCCTCTCTGGCTCAGAAACAGCAGGCACAAGGCGCACAGAACGAAAAGAGAACAGAACGCGAGAACCTTCCGCATGCGTAAATCCACCTGTCCTTAGATTCTACTCTTGTAGCGGGACGTGGGCAATACCCATCCGGTTCCAAGCCGATTGGGCGGCAAAAATGGGGACACCGACAAAATTGGGGACACCCTCCCGTCTTGCGGACCGCCAGCGGCTCCTCATTGGTGGTCAGGGTGTCCCCAATTTTGCCCTAAGCCCTGGAGGGGTCACGCTTGTCCGGATGGAAGCCCATCTCCGCGATAGCAACTTCCGCCCGTTGCGGGGAGATGGCTCCCGTACCGGCCAGGGCTGAAAGCGTCGCCTGCACGATGGCCTCCGCTGAAATCTCGAAGAAATTGCGCAAGTACTGGCGATTATCGCTGCGCCCAAAGCCGTCGGTGCCGAGCGAATGCAGGCGCGACCCGAGCCACGGCGCAAGCTGGTCCGGCTGGGCCTTGATGTAATCGGAGGAGGCGATCACCGGTCCCGGCTCCGATGCCAGCAGGCTCACGATGTGAGGTGTCCGCGGAGTCTCAGCCGGGTGCAAGCGGTTCCAGCGATCCACAGCCAGCGCCTCGCGGCGCAGCTCGTTATAGCTGGGCACCGACCATACATCCGCCGGGACCTGGTAACGCTCCGCCAGAATCTGCTGCGCGCGCAGCGCCTCGTTCAAAATCGAGCCGCTGCCGAACAGCTGGGCCATGCTTGGACCCAATGAAGACGGACCTTGCGACGACGGACCCTGTGGCGCGGGCCGGTACTTATAGATGCCGCGCAGAATCCCCTCCCGAATCCCCTCGATCTGAGGCATGGGCGGTTGCACGTAGTTCTCGTTGTAGACGGTGAGGTAGTAGAAGCGGTCCTCGCCTTCCTGGTACATGCGCCGAATGCCGTCCTGGACGATCACGGCCAGCTCATAGGCGTAAGCCGGATCGTAAATCGTACACGTGGGCACCGTGCTGGCGACCACGGGACTGTGGCCGTCCTGGTGCTGCAAGCCTTCGCCCAACAGAGTGGTGCGCCCGGCGGTGCCGCCCATCAGGAAGCCCTTGCCGCGCGAATCCGCGAATGCCCAGATCAGATCGCCCACGCGCTGGAATCCGAACATCGAATAATAAATGAAGAAGGGAATCGTGGGCACGCCGTAGTTGGCGTAGGCGGTACCGGCGGCCAGGCACGACGCCATGGAACCGGCCTCGGTGATGCCCTCTTCGAGCACCTGTCCGTTTTGCGCTTCCTTGTAATACAGCAGAATGTTGGCGTCCACGGGCTTGTAGAGCTGGCCGTGGCTGGCGTAAATGCCGAACTCGCGGAACAGCGAGTCCATTCCGAACGTGCGGGCTTCGTCGGGGACGATGGGCACGATCAGCTTACCCAGCTCGGGATGCTTCATCAGGCTCTTCAGCACGGCGACGAAAGCGGAGGTAGTTGACGCTACGCGGTCGCCGAATCCGGCCAACAGATCCTTGAAGATTTCGAGCGGCGGAGCGGTGATCTGGATCGGCTTCACATGGCGCACCGGCAGCGGCCCGCCCATGGCGCGTTCGCGCTCCCGCAGGTACTTCATTTCCGGCGAATCCTCGGGCGGGCGGTGGAAGCCGATGTTGTGAACGACCTCGTCGGAAATCGGAACATTGAACAGATTCCGGATCTTCATCAGCTCGCCTTCGTCGAGCTTCTTCGCCTGATGCGCGCCCATGCGCCCCTGCGCGGTCTCGCCGAGCCCGTAACCCTTCACCGTTTTGGCCAGGATCACGGTGGGCTGGCCCTTGTGTTCAACGGCACGCTTGTAGGCGTTGTAGACCTTCACCGGATCGTGGCCGCCGCGGCGCAGGGCCCAAATCTCCTCGTCGGTCATGTGCTCGACAAGTTTGAGCAGCTCCGGGTATTTTCCGAAAAACTCCTTGCGGACGAAAGCGCCGTCGTTGGCGCGGAAGGTCTGGTATTCGCCGTCCACGCATTCCTGCATGCGCTTGAGCAGCAGGCCGGTGGAATCGCGCGCGAACAGATCGTCCCAGCCGGCGCCCCAGATGCACTTGATCACGTTCCAGCCCGCGCCGAGGAAGGAGGCTTCGAGCTCCTGAATGATGCTGCCGTTGCCCCGTACCGGTCCGTCCAGGCGCTGCAAGTTGCAATTGACCACGAAGATCAGATTGTCCAGTGTTTCGCGCGAGGCCAGCGTCAGCGCGCCCAGCGATTCGGGCTCGTCGGTTTCGCCGTCGCCCAGGAAGGCCCACACCTTGCGCGGCGTTTTCGCGATGAGGCCGCGATTCTCCAGATAGCGCATGAAGCGCGCCTGGTAAATCGCCGCGATCGGGCCCAGGCCCATGGAAACCGTCGGGAACTGCCAGAAATCGGGCATCAGCCACGGGTGCGGATAGGAGGATAAACCGGGATGATCGCGCAGCTCATGACGGAAGTTTTCGAGATGACGCTCATTGAGGCGGCCTTCGAGGAAGGCGCGCGCGTACGGCCCCGGCGAGGCGTGGCCCTGGAAGTAAACCAGGTCGCCCGGCTGGTTGCCATAGGAACCGTGAAAGAAGTGATTGTGCCCGACTTCCAGCAGCGTCGCCAGCGACGCATAGGTGGCCAGATGGCCGCCGATATTGGCGTCGGCTTTGTTGGCATGCACCACCATGGCGACGGCGTTCCACCGCACCAGGCTCTTGATGCGCCGCTCAATGGCGCGGTCGCCCGGGTACGCCGTCTCCTCCTCTGGAGGAATCGTGTTCATGTAAGCCGTATTAAAGCGTAGCGGAACGCGCACTCCCAGGTTCGCAGCGCGCTCCATCAGCCTTTCGAGTAGCCAGCCGGCCCGGTCGGGCCCGGCTTCGTCGATGATTTCATCAAGGGCCTCAACCCACTCGGAGGTTTCCAGGGGATTGAGGTCGTCGGGGGCTTCCAGTTTGACCTTCAGCATGGGGGTAAATACCAAGGTAACATTTGGAGCGCTCGGCTCGGCTGGCAACGATCGCAGGATTGGTCGGGGCGAGTGGATTCGAACCACCGGCCTCCTGGTCCCGAACCAGGCGCTCTACCAGGCTGAGCCACGCCCCGAACGTTTCATTCTACCGTATCGGCGGAACCGGAGATGGGCGACGACTCCCGGAAAACTATTCGTACCGCAAGGCCACCATCGGGTCAACGCTGGCCGCGCGCCGCGCGGGAGCCAGATTGGCCGCGAGCGCCACGACGCACAGCACCACCGGCGCCGCTGAGAACGCGACCCAATCGGTTGGCTGGACGCCGAAGAGAAACCCTGCCATCAGCCGGGTCGTCGCGAACGACCCGGCCATGCCCAAGACCACGCCCGCGAGAACGGATTTCATCCCTTGGCCGATCACCAGCTTCAGTACGCCGCCGCGGCTTGCACCCAGAGCCATGCGCACACCGATCTCCCGGGTCCGCTGCGTCACGGCATAGGACACCACGCCGTAAATCCCAATCGCCGCCAGCAACAGCGCCAGCCCCGCGAAGGACGCTACCAACCCGGTCTGAAACCACTCTGGCGCAAGCGATGCTTCGACCTGCGCCCGAGCCGTTTGCAATTCGGTCACCGGAAGCTCCGGATCTAGCCGCGCCACAGCGGCCCGGACCTCCGAGGTCAGCGGCGCCGGTTCGGACGCTGCTTTCACGGCCAAAACCATGGATTTGCCAAAGCCCAAGGCAAACAAGGAATCGTCGAGTTGTGAATACGCTTGATAAACCTGCGGCCGGACGCCGTTGGCCAATTCGTTGTTCTTTACGTCCGCAACCACTCCGATGACGGTGTACCAGGGGTCGGGCGACGACGGGCTCCCTAACTTGATTTGTTGTCCGATTGCATCTTTGCCGGGAAAGTACTGGCGAGCCATCGTTTCATTGATCACGAGCACGCGTTCCGATTCGCGGCGATCGCGGGAATCGAATAGCCGTCCGCGCAGGACGCGGATGCCGACTGCCTGAAAGTAGTCGCCCAGCACGGTGGCGTTAACGGCGAGCGCCGACGGAACCGCCGGGTCCTTCACCGTGAAGAGGTTCTGGCCCCGCAGACTGAGCAGGGGCGCTGTGGAGGCTCCCGCTACGCTTGCACCCGGCAACGCCGCGAGCTCATCCACTGCACGCTGGAAAAAACCGCGAACCGATACATGATCGCGATACGCGCTGGATGGGAGTGCGACCCGCGCGGTGAGGACGTGCTGGACATCGAAGCCGGGGGCGACCGCTCGAAGGGCAATCAGGCTGCGCACCAGCAGTCCCGCGCCCACCAAAAGCACCAGCGACAGCGCCACTTCGCTCACCACCAGCAGACCGCGGAGGCGCACTCGGCCCAGCCCCGAGGTCGCACTGCGGGAGACGTCTTTCAATCGAGCCGACTCGCCGGCTCGGGCCGCCGTCAAAGCCGGCATCGCGCCGAACAAAAACCCGGCGAGTACCGAAACTGCGGCTGTGAACGCAACGACGCGCCAGTCGAGATCGATGGTCGCGGCGCGAGGCACCGACGCCGGAATCACCCGCGCGAGCAGCGTAACCAGCCACATCGCCAGAAGCAGGCCGGCCGCACCGCCGCCGATTGAAAGCAGCAGACTCTCAGTAAACAATTGACGAAGCAAGCGGCCACGGCTGGCTCCCAGCGAGGAGCGGATCGCCAGTTCTCTCTCCCTTCCCGCGGCGCGTCCCAACAGCAGGTTGGCGACATTCACGCAGGCGATGAACAAGACGAAGCCAACTGCACCCGCGAGCAGCCACAGCAGCTTGCGCGAATCGTGCGCGACCCGCTCCGCCACTGACGAGACCCGCGCGTCGAGCGTGAACCCCGCCTGTACAAAGGCGGGCAGGCCCTCGTAGATGCGCCGCGCGACAGCTTGAACATCGGCTTGCGCTTGCGCCATGTTCACGCCGGGTTTCAACCGGGCGATGACCTCGTAGTTGTAATTGCCGATGAGCGCCTGCTCTTGCTGGGTGATTCCCAGCGGTATCCAGACATCGTGGCCGCCTCCAAACGGCAGACCGGGAAGCGGAAACTCGACGTCCTTGGGAAGTACGCCAACGATCGTAGTCGGCTTTCGGTTGAAATCGACAGTCCGGCCGACAATACCGGCATCGCCTCCGAATCGTCTCTGCCATAGCCGGTAACTGATGACGGCAACTCCGCTGCCTGGATGGTCTTCCGCTTGAGTGAATCCTCTACCGATCACCGGCGACACGCCAAGAACGGGAAAGATCTCGGAGGAGACGCGCAAGCCTTCCAGGTGCTCCGGCGCGCCGTCGCCCGTCAAATCGATGGATGCCAAGGTGTACGCGGCCACGGATTCAAAAGCTATGGAACTGCGTTGATACTCGATCAAGTCCGACGGCGTGACCGGCATGCCGTCTGGCGAGAGCTTCTTGATCACATCCTCGATCAGCACCACCCGCCCAGGGTCCCGGAATGGCAGCGGCCGCAGCAGGACGGCGTTGACGACGGCAAAGATCGCCGAGTTGGCTCCAATTCCCAACGCCAGAGTCGTCAGGGCGAGGAGCGTGAAGACCCGTTGCCGGACGAGTAAGCGGACGGCGTAGCGCAGATCATGAAGAGTGGTGCCCATGCGTATGAATGGGCAATCTGCTAACCATTCAAAGGGTATTTGTTTGCAATGCGCCGATCCAGAGTCGTGTCCGTTTGCGGGATTTCCTGTTCGCCAGGCCGATCCTACTTGGCGCGGCCCTTGGGGCCCTGCGCGATCATGGGGAGAGCGATGATCCAGTCGTGGTCGCCGGTTCTGGCGACGGCGTAGAGCGACTTTCGATCCGGGCCGCTGAAGGTCACACTGAGGACGGGGTGCGGCGCCGGGATCGTGCCCAGAAATTTGCCGTCGGGTGAGATCACCTTGATGCCGCCGGCATTGGTGGTCACGTAGAAGCGTCCGGCGGTGTCGAAGGTTGTGCCATCGCCGCCTCCCATATCCCACTTGGCGAATTCGCGCTGGTTGGTGAGCGAGCCGTCTTTTTCGACGTCAAACTCGGCGAGCGTCGCGCCGTTGGTGACAAAGAGATGTTTCTCGTCGGCGCCGAGGACGATTCCGTTGGTGTTCAGATTCATCCCGTAGCGGGTGATGACGCCTTTTGGATCGGCGTAAAAGACTCCGCCGGCGGTGAAGTACACTCCTCCTTTGCTGTCCGCCACGAGATCGTTGAGACCAGCAGCAGCGCCGAGGCAATCCAGAGGATCGCCGTTGATTGTGTCGGCCAGGATCTTACGCCGCGGAGCGAGCTGCTCAATGGACTGTTTGAACCCCCGGTTGGCGACGAACAACGCGCCCTTGGAATTCATGGCCACCGAGCCTCCGGTGTTGGTGTCACTGTAGGCCACGGAGGCTTTGCCGTTCTTGTCGAGCTTGACCACCGCGCCGTTGTCGTTCTGTGCGATCAGAACACCGCCATCCTCGGTGCCGATGATGCCGTCGGCATTGTTGCCGTCCACCTGCCAGACTTCCTTCCATTGCGCGTCCGCGGCGACCACGCCGGGAATCCCGGTCACCTTATATTCCTTGGCGTCGGTTGCGGCGGGAGCGCCGCCCTTCCCGGGTCCACCTTTTCCCTTTCCGCCGCCGCCGAAGCCGCCGCCTCGGGCCGGAGGCGGGGTCTTACACGTATTCAGAAGGTCCGCTTCCCGGGGGTCCTGGGCGGCCTTTAAGCTTGGGCCGGAGCGCGGCGCCGCGGGAGGCGGAGCCTGGGACAAAACGACGGTCGTAACGAAGGCTCCGAGCAGCACCAAAAGCATTGACATCGATTTCATAAAACCCTCCTCTTCTCCGCGTTCCAGAATATCAGGATTGGGGACGGAGTGGCATCCACATCGTGCGGGAGCAAAATGAGCCGCGACGTCGATGGTGCGCCCGGGCTGACTCGAACAGCCGACCTTCTGGTTCGTAGCCAGACGCTCTATCCAACTGAGCTACGGGCGCAATCTGAGGCTGGACTTCAAGGACAGTTTAACACGCGGCTTCTCGGGGCCGCCACGCAGGAATGAGCTGGGTTTAAATGCTCAAGACCGGACACGGGGACTCACGAACGATGGGATACAACCGCGACCACAGTGCGTGAAACGTCGCTTGGGCCAAACCGCGGCCGGTAATGATGAGGTCGGCGTTTCTTCGCACCGCCTCCTGACGGACGCCCTCCGGAACCTCCGCGTCTATCACGGCGTGCGGCGCATCAATTCCCAATTTCCCCTTCAACTCCCGCAGCCTGAAATCGGCGGTGTCCATCAGATCCTTCTTGTAGGGGCTGAAATCGACGGCAAGATTCGGGCGCGGCGTCTCCACCACGTGGACCAGCGACAGCCGGGCTTTGTAGCCGCCCGCGAACGCGGCGTCAGCCTTGAGAACCGCCTCCGCTTCTTCCTCGTCTCCTTTTCCCAGATTTAGGGCGCACAACACGGAAGTATAGGGAATTCCCGGCTTGTGGCCGGCGAAAACCGAGCCGGTGGCGGTCCACACAGCCGCGCTGACGTCGTGAAGTACTTTTGCCGCGACCGACCCTTGGAGCAAACGGCGAATCGGTCCGCGGCCATGCGTCGCCAACATCACCACATCGGTTCCCTGATGTTGAACGACTTTGTGGATGACGCCGCCGGGCTCGCCTAATTCCGCGATGGTCTCGACATGCTCGCCTGGAAACGTTTCCAGAGCGAACTCCCGCACACGCTGTTCCACCAGGATTCGTACCTGCGCGGGCAACTCGGGGTCGGCGAGCGCAAGTTCGCTGCCGGCGAGTGCTTCCGGTCCGTACGAATGCACCAGAGCCAGATCCGCGGAGAAATGCCGGAGCATCTCCTTCACATACGGCGCCGCGGCTTGGCATGGCTCTGAGTAGTCGATGGGGAACAGGATTTTTCGAAAGGGAGCAAGGAGCACGGCTCGGGGCCGTTACTGCTTCACGCTCGCGCTTGGGTTGCCCAAGGTGGTGCCGCCCAAACCGAGTGTTTTCAGGATCGCCGGCGACGTCTCCTCGGTGGCCAGCATCTCATGGCACGTACTGCAATCCTGCGTAATAGTTTTCTTATCGGCGGTTGTGTGGCTATCGTCATGACACCGGAAGCAGCCGGGATCGTCCATGTGGCCAAGATTGTTTGGGTAGGTTCCCCAGGTGACTTTGAGATCCGGAAATACATTGCTGCCATAGATCGCCGCCAGCGCTCGGCCGGCAAGCTGGACATCATTCGAGCGCTCGGACCAAATGTCGCCATATTTTTGCCGGTAGAAAGCATTGAGCGCCGCGGGGATTTTTTGTGCGGCTTCCTCCTGGCTCGCATAGGCGGCCTTCAATAACTCGATAGCGGTCTTCTTGACGAAGGGCAAGCCGGCGGAGACCTGGCCTCCCGCCATGGCCCGATCCACGGCATGCTCGGGCAAATCGAAGGAATGGGCGGCGCGGTTGTGGCAATCCACGCACTGCATTTCAAACGTCGGAAGAGAGCTAACCGCAGCGGGCCCTGCTCCTCCAGGAGCCGCGCTGGCAGGAGCCGCGCTGGCGAGGTACGTTCGGGTGATATTCGTCGCGCTGTTGCTGTATTCGACCCAGGGGATGGTCTGCCGCTTCTTGTCGGCGGCGGCGTAGCGGATATGCACGCCCGGTCCCATGTGCGCTCCATGGATGCCGCCGCTGCTTCCGCCTCCCACATGCATGATTTGGACGGTCTCCATGCGCGTGTTGGCCTCGTCGTCCTTGAACTCGGTGTGGAGGCGGAGGCGCTGGCCGATGACCCTCTCACGGGCGTGGCACTGCTCACAGGTATCGGCGGAAGAGACCAGTTTGTTGCTCTCGAGTGCGGATTCGATGGGTCGCGGATAGGTATTAAACACGACACCTATGAGCTGATGAGTTCCGTTCATCTTGGCCTTGAGCCAGCCTTCCGCACCCGGCACGATGTGGCAGGAGGCGCAACTCACTTCCTGGTGCGGCTGGAGGAGATGAGCCGTGAACTCCGGCTGCATGACGTGGCAGCTCTGTCCGCAGAACTGAACGGTTTCCATGTGCTCCACGGCGCGATAGGTTAGCTGGCTTCCGATGACCAGGTTGGCCACCGTCATGATCGCAAAAAAGATGCCCGCGCGCCGCCAGGCGGCACGGCGATCGGGCGCCGCACCGGGCACATTGCCAAAACCAGCGGCCGCCCTCCGCCTGCCCAGCGCGATCCCGATCGGAATCAGCGCCAGTCCAGCGAAAAACACGGCCGGGATCGCCATGAACACCAACAGCCCGATATAGGGATTGCCGACATTGCCACGAATGTTTTCCGGCAGGGCGAAAAGCCACGAGAAACCGGCCAGAGTCACCAGCGCGACGCCCGCCATGGTAACCCAGTGGCTAGTGAGAAGGACGATTACAGGCTGTTTCTGGGGATCGGCCATATCACTTTCCGCCCTTCCGGGCCCCGCTCTGGGCGTTCAGAAAAGCAATCAGGTTGGCCATTTCCGAGCCGTCAAAGCGCGGCCAGGCGATGCCCTTGGTCTTCATCTGGTCGAGCATGGCGGGACCATGATGCCACAGCGCCGAAACCATCGTGGCGGCGCTGAAAGAGCGCTGCCTTTCCGTGAGCTTCGGCGCCCCGCTCGACGGGTTGTCATGACAGGCGGCGCACCGCTTTGCGGTGAACACGCGCGCTCCAGCGGCGGCGTTGCCCGCGTCTTCAAAAAACTGTGCGGCCCACAGATAGCTCACGATCTCGCGCATCTCGTCCACGCTGAGCGGCGCGGGGGCGGCCGGCATTTTGGGCTCGTGGTTCCACATCGCGACGGCGATATCGGTCAGCGTTTCGCCTTTGAGCGTTGTGCCTTTGAAGCCTGACGCAAGAGTGACGCTTGGCGGCAGGGCATTTTTGCCCGTGTGGCAGGCCGCGCATCCCTTCGACTCGAAGAGCGCCCGGCCATTCGCTCCGGAGCTGATCTCCACTCGGGCAACCGCGTTGCGCGCGGCGGGAAGCCCACGCAGGTAGACCAAAATATCCGTAAGGTCCTGCGATGTCAGCTCCGGCCAGCGCAGCTTTCTACTCGAAAACTCCTGGCGCATGGTGGCGGCGTGATTCCACATCGCATTCACCACCTCTATGGGTTGGCCGATGGATTCCCATTGACTGACGGGCGGGGCTTCAGACCCTTTCGCTTCCGTCAGGCCATGGCACTCCGAGCAATGACTGGCCGAAAACAGGCGCTTCCCGCGGCCGGCGTCGCCCGGTTTCTCGAAGAAGCGGGCCGAATAGAAGTAGGCGAACAGATCCGACGCGGCCTGCTCATTGAGATCGCCTGCGCGAATATTTCGCTCCCGCATCGAAGCCCACATTGCCGGCGCGTGGTTCCACATCGTCGCGGCCAGAGACGCGGGAGTGAAGTCGCGATCGACGCGGGAGCCCAGATCGGGCGCCGCCGTCCCGCCCTTGCCGTTGACGCTGTGGCACTGCACACAGGAGAGCGTTGTGAACAGCTCCGCTCCCCGCACGGAATCCGCCGCGAGCGTCGCCGCGTAAAGGCTGGCCGCGTGGAAGCTACCCGCGGCGAAGAAAAAAACCATCACAAGAGCGCGCGTTGTCATTGTGTGGACCTCGGTCCGGGTGTGAACCTCAGCCCGGTGGTCATCAGGTTCGCGCGGAATCCTTCGTAGAGGGAGAAAACCTCTCCGTACCCGTAATAGCGCCATTCCGCGAACCAGCTTATCTTTTTTCCGACCGGCACCAACAGTTTTACCAGCGGTTGATAGTAGCTGGTCGGCCGGCTGCCGGAGGAGATGAAGAGCGATCCGCCGGCGGTGATTCTGGCTCCCCCGCCCGTTTGTTTCGTGCCGTGCGGGAGTTTGATGTCGAACAGCGCGGTGGCGACGTGCGCGTTGTCGCGATACAGGGACGTTTCCGCCTGCAAGTCGCCCGGGTCGAGATAACCGATGTTGGAATATACCGTGGAGCGGGTGTAAGAGCCTTCCAGATCGAAGAACTTTCCCGGGACCTTCCCCGGCGACCAGAACATGGACAGCGATTCCTCTTGCGTGCGGAAACTATAGTTCACGCCGGGGACCGGGTTGCTGTTGATCAGCGCCATGAAATCGGCGGCGAAGTTCAGCGTCTTGAGGGCCTGGTAGCGCGCCTGCGCGCGGACTTTTTCATAATCGTACAGGCTGGTCCGGAAATACGCGCCCCCGCTCGATCCCACTTCGGCCTCGGCCTTCAGCGAGAGTTTCGGCGATGGCCGGAACGTCACGCCGCCCAACCCGACGTTCCGCCGAAGCCTGGCCTCGTCCGAGCTGACTAATCCTTCGGCGGGCAGAACCACGTCGCTCGCATCGCCCCACACATACCGGTATCCGCCGTGCACCGCGAATTTCGAGGTGATGTCGTAGAAAGCGACGACTTCCGCCTGGTTGTAATTGGTCACCAGCGAGGAGGCCAGCAGAGCGGCCATCTGTTCGGAGACGCTCGCGCCGGCGAGAGTGTCGGTGGACATCGCCGAACCGCTGTTGTGCAGGCGGTCCGTGAGCCAGGACTCGGTGATGCGCAGACGCCGGAAAGGACGCATCTCCGCGCCAAAGCTTCCGGTGGTGTGTGGCAGCTTGGCCGCCGCGGAAACCAGATACTGCTGGCTGGTGTAGAACAGCAGTTGACTCTGCAACAACAAGTTGCCGGTGTCGGCCTGTTGATAGTTAACCGTGGTGCTGGGTTCGCTGAAAAGGAACTGTCCGTAGATATCCAGCCACGACGCGACACTGGCCGTAAGCAGCGCCTTGCTGTAGATGCTCGACCCGCAAACCCCGTAGTTAGCGAGAAGACTCGTCAGATCCGTGGTCTGGCCGAAAATCGGTGTCGTCACGTTGCCGAAATTCGAGCTGGGGGTTTGGGTCTGGTAGACGCTCTGGGCATCCGCGAAGGTGGTTCCGCCCTCCTCCAGAGTCACGTGAAAGCGGCGCATCTCCACCCGGACGCCGCCGCGGTAGAGATTGGTCACATCGTGCAGCGTGTTCGGCACCGGAAAGGTGTTGGCGTCGGTGACGAACGTCGTCACGCCCGCTCCGGAGCCGGAGTCGCGGTCGTAGGCGAGATAGGGGATGATCCGGCTGCCCGGCAGCAGATCCAGACGATAGCTGCCGAAATGACGGCGTGTGTCGAAGGATTGTTCATTGAGCGTGATGCCCCGCGCCAGCAGCGGATCGGCGTAGGAAGGCAGGAAATCGAAGTACGCGATATCGCGGTAGTCGGCGCTGAACTCGTACAGCTTGGATTTTTTCGCGTCGAGGTGGAAGATTTCGTATGGATCGTCGCCCCAACCGGAGGCGCGAACGCGGATCTCATCGAAGAGGCGGTGCTTGGGATCGATAATGCTGAAGTCGGCGCCGATCAGCTTGGGTCCCGAGCCTAAATTCACAATGCTCCGGTAGGCGTCGAAGCTGCCGCCGACGTCGCTGCGCCAGGTGTAGCCCACATCGATATAGCCGTTGAACCAGGCTTCGGCCGAGGGCACCGGCGAGGCGGCCTCGCCGGGCGCCGGGGCAGTTGTTGAGGGAGCCGCAGGCGGGGGAGCCGGCGCTGCGGGAGCTTGCGCTGCGGGCACCGGCGTTGTGGGAGCAGGCGCCACAAGAGTTGGGGCCGGCGTCGCCGGCGCCGGCGTCACGGGACCAGGCCCAGGCGGGGGCGACTGTTGCGCAAAGAGCGGCGCGACCATCAGAGCAAGAAAAAGTGGCGGCGCCCTCATTTCAGCAGGTCCCTATCTATGTAACTTCCGTGGACCTTCTGATGGCATACGGTGCAGTTCTGGAACTGCGGAACGCGCAGATCGTGAAACGACGGCGGCACGACGCCGATGGTTCGCGTGGTGTTTACCGTGGGCAGATTGGCATGGCATTCCAGGCAGACAAACCGCACGTCCTGCCGCGTGAGCATCCGCGGATTGGCGGAGCCATGCGGATCGTGGCAGGTAGCGCAGCCTTCAAAGCGCACCGGGCCATGCTCGAAGGTGAACGGGCCGCGCTTGTCGCCGTGGCAGTTGAGACAACCCGGCTCGTTGGCGCCGAACGCCTGGGTCATCGCTGGCCGGATGCTTCCGTGCGGATTGTGACAGTCGACGCAGCTCATCGCGCCTTCGGGAAGCTTATGATGATTGGGCCTCTGGAATTGCGCCCACACGCTGAGGTGGCAACCCGCGCACTGCTGGTTGATCGCGGCCGGCGCGCGTACCACCAGATCGGCCCCTCCGTTCGAATGCATCTTGTGGCAAGTGGTGCAGGCCACCTGGTCCTTGGCGTGGCTGCTCTGCAAGCGCCCCACGTGCGTCGATGTGTTCAAATGGCAGGTGAGACAAAGCCGATCGGCTGCCGCGGCCGCCAGGTTCGCTGGATTGCGGATCTTGGTCGGATCCGCCGATTCCGCATGCGCCTCTCCGGGACCATGGCAGGCCTCGCAGGCGCGTCCCGCAAATCCGCGTTTTTTGTCGGTATCCACGATCTGGTGGGGGCTCTTCGCAAAGGCCTTGGCGATATCTTCGTGACAAGCGGCACAGGTCTCCACTCCGGCGTAGCCGGGCGGAAGCGGTGCTTGTCCCGTGGGCTGCGCCGCCGCGGTTTGTCCCAATGCCGGGAGGGCAGCCAGCGTCAAACCCACCCACAGCAGCGCTCCGTCAGTACTGCGCATGCACCTGGTCGACGGCCTCGACTGCGCCGGAGGCATGACACACCGAACAGGCTTCGCCGAGCACAGTGGTGTTTGATAGCGCGTGTGAAGCGGACGGGAGATCCACATGGCAACCGGTACATGCCGACGTAAACGGCCCCACCGGATTGATCGGTCCCTGTGGATCGGTCACCTGGAGCAGGCCGGTCAGAGTCAGATCGTTCTGCTCCGTGCTATTGACGTGACACAGCGAGCAGTTCTCCGTATCGGTCGCCGCCCCGGTTGGACTCAGCGCCGGGAACAGCGTGCTTGAAAAGTCGTTATGGCTGCCGCCGAAGCCTACAACGACATACGTCCGGTTGAACGCCTGCATATTGATGCCGTAATGGATGCGGTGTACCAGCAGGTTGAAGTTGATGCCCTGCGGAGGCGCGGCTTTGTCCGCTGCGACGGTCGCCGTGGCGCGCGTTGCCGCGTCTGTGTCCATCGGATTGTGGCAGAACACGCAGTATTCCGTGTTATTGCGCAGCCCGCCGTGAAGCTGGAGGTTCACGTGGCAGTTGTTGCAATTGCTGAGCTGCACTACCGTGCGCCGGTCCGCTTCCGTCGAGCCGTCCACCGAGAAATATTTCACAGGATTCGGCGTTGCATACGTGATGGCCGTCTGGACGGTGGCTCCGTTGACCAACTCCGGCACCGTTTCGCTGCGCCGCGCTTCGATGCCGATGGCAAACGTTCCCGTGGCTTTCGCCGGAATGGCATGCGTAAAGGTGTACATGCATGTTCCCGACGAGCTGCAAGTCGCGCCCGTCATGCTTTCGGTGACATAACCCGGCGTGGTGACGGTGCTCCCGAAGATGGTGGCTCCGTAGTCGGTTGTCGGACCCGCCATAGTGGCCGAGATCGAGCCCAGCGCAGACAGCGGAACCGCCGCGCCAGCGGTGTTTAGCAGGGTGAAGGTGACCGTCGGCGTGCTGCCCGCCGTGCCGCCCGAGACGTTCGTGATTTTCACGGTCAGTCCCGACAGCAGGCTGGAGGCGGTCGGCGCCATGTGCGCGCCCAGAATCGAGGCGTCGAAGTCCATTTCACCCTGAGGGATGTGGCAGTCGGCACAGAGCGTGTCATCGTTCTGGATGCCGCCCGGGTGATTCATGCCGGTAACGAAATTGACGTCGTCGTGGCAGGCTCCGCAAGCGGCGCGCGTCGGATTCAGAAGAAACGCGGTTGCCTGCGCGGCGCCGGTCTTTTGCGAATGGCACACTTCGCAACGCCGGGGGTCCCCCGGATCGGCCGGAAAGACCACAGTTGAGTAGTTAAAGCTCCCGAAGGAATTGACGGCGGGAATATATTGGCCCCCGGCCAATACGCTGGGCAGGCTCGCGCCCATATGCAGCTTGTGAAAGAAGACCTTGGCGTCCAGGGTGTCGCCGGTGTTGGGGTCGCTGTTCTGCGGAGTGTGGCAGAGCACGCACATGTTCAGTCCGCGCCGCGAGCCGCCATGCGCCGACAACTGGTCGTGACAAGCGTTGCAACTGGCGGTCTCAATAATGTCGTGAACGTGACTCACCTTGGAGCCGTTGGGAACAAAATTGTAGGTCGCGCTGGCGTAGTTGGTGGGAAGGTTATAGGCCGTGAGATTTCGCGACCCATAAATGCCGATGGTGTGCGTGGCCGTCGCATCGAATCCCGAAGGCGCAACCGTGTGGAACGTATAGGTGTACTGCCCCGGTCCGCCCGTGGCCACGCCGCCCGAGTCCGCGCCCGGCTGCTGGATCGTGCCCAGCGCCGTGCCCGTGGCGGAACGCGTGGTGTAGGTCGTATAGTCTTCCTGACCGTTGGGAATCACCGCAGCCACGTAGCTCAGGCTGATCGTGCCCGGTGTGGTGACGCCGGCCGCATCCAAGGGCAAACCATTCGGATCCGTCAGTGTATAAGTAGCCGTAATTGTGCCGTTTGCCGCGATAGCTGCGGAGTTGATCGTGATGGTTAGCCCAGGTAGGACAAACTCCACCAATTGGGGGTCCGCGTAAAACGCTTTTTCGTGAGGTGAGTACGGCTGCCGCGGGGCGCTGGTCAAGCTCACTGCGACCAACCCCACGATCGCCAACACCCGCCATTGACTCGATAATCGTTTCATGAGGCCCTCTTTTAGCCAGCTCTCATAACGTCTAACTCGAAATAATGCATCGTTCTGGCTAAACGGTTCAGCACTTTTGCGCCCCTTTCCGTCCTCTGAGAGAGTGTGCCGGTGCACAGGGCCAACTCTCAAGGAAGATGAGGCTTGGGCCAACAAATGGAAATCCCAATCCGGCACGATCTGGCGCATTCTTGGCTGTGTGACCATTAGAGGTCGCCGCGTGACGCAGATTCTAGCGCCGCAGGGCGAAATCACCCACCCTCCCAGTCGGCCTCTCGTGCTAATTTCAGAGCGATGACTTGGCTCACTTGGTCCTTACTCTCCGCTCTCTTCGCGGCTGCCACTGCGATTCTGGCGAAGCTCGGCGTGACTGGCGTCGACGCCAATGTTGCGACCGCGGTTCGTACGTCGGTGGTGGTCGTCTTCACCTGGCTATTGGCTTACATTACGAGGCAACCGGCCAGCTTCCAGGCCTTCTCGAACCGGACCTGGCTGTTCCTGGTCCTTTCCGGCTTGGCCACGGGTCTGTCCTGGCTGTGTTACTTTCACGCTCTCCAGGCCGGTCCTGCATCCCGAGTCGCGCCCATCGACAAGCTCAGCGTGGTGCTGGTGATCGTATTCGCAACTGCGTTCCTGGGCGAACGGCTGACCTGGGGCAAAGGCATTGGAGGTTTGCTGATCGCGGCCGGTGCTGTGGTGATCGCGCTGGATTAAACCCCGTTTCGCGGCGCCCCACAGGGTTGTATACTGAATCCGAGTCTCCCAATCCTTATAAGGAGGGTTCGAATGGCGGCAGTAAAGTTCACTCTGAACGGAAAAACCCAGACCGTGGACGTGCAAGCCCAGATGCCTTTGCTGTGGGTCCTGCGCGACACTCTGGGGATGACCGGCACCAAGTTCGGCTGCGGCATCGCGCAATGCGGAGCCTGCACGGTTCATATCAACGGACAACCCACGCGTTCCTGCGTTACGCAGATCTCGACTGTGGCGGGCAAATCCGTGACGACTATCGAAGGTCTTTCCGCGGATGGGCTGAGCCATCCGGTGCAAAGGGCCTGGATCGAGGAGGACGTGCCTCAGTGCGGCTACTGCCAGTCCGGCCAGATCATGACCGCGGCAGCGCTGCTCACCAAGGCGCCGAATCCTTCCGACGCCGATATCGACGAATCCATGCACGGCAACCTGTGCCGCTGCGGAACGTATCAGGCGATTCGCAGGGCGGTGCACACCGCGGCGCGCTACCGCCGGGCTTCGACACCAGTCGCCCAGGAAGGGGCAATCGCATGACCACGCTCGTCACCAAAAAACTGAATCGCAGGAATTTCCTCCAGGCCGGCGCCACCGCCGCCGGAGGGTTGATGATCGGCTTCTATCTGCCGGAGAAATCCCCGCTCGCTGCGCAAACGGCCGCTGCACCGTCGAAGCTGAACGCATTCGTGCGCATCGGCGCCGACGACAGCGTAACCCTCATGATTCACAAGTCCGAGATGGGACAGGGAACCGTGACGTCGCTCTCGATGCTGCTGGCCGAGGAGCTGGAGTGCAACTGGAGCAAGATCCGCACTGAGTTTCCGCCGGTCGATCCGGCATATGGCGCGATGATGGGCGCTTATGGCAGCTTGAGCGTCCGCACTTCGTGGCAGCCTCTGCGCCAAGCCGGCGCGCAGGCTCGCGAAATGCTGATCGCCGCCGCGGCGCAGAAGTGGGGCGTCGATAAGTCGCAATGCAAAGCCGACAACGGCTCGGTGACGAACACGGCCACCAACGCCAAGTTGACCTACGGAAGCCTGGCCGACGCCGCTTCCAAGCTTCCCGTGCCGGCCGCCACCGGCATCAAGTTGAAAGACGCGAGCCAGTATCGGCTCATCGGCACTTCCATGAAGCGGCTGGACACGGCCAGCAAGGTCAACGGCACGGCGACCTTCGGGCTGGACGTAAAACGGCCTGGCATGCTGTACGCCAGCCTGGAACGCTGCCCCGTTTTCGGAGGCAAGGTCGCCAGCTTCGACGCGACGAAGGCCAAGGCCGTTCCCGGCGTCAAGAATGTGGTGCAGATTTCGAACGGCGTGGCGGTTCTGGCCGATAACACCTGGGCCGCGATGGAAGGCCGCAAGGCCCTGACCATTCAATGGGACGAGGGCGCGCGCGCCAACACTTCTTCCGCCAGTCTGCGGCAGATGTTCATGGATCTCGCCGCGAAACCCGGGGCCGTGGCTCGCAATACCGGCGATGCCGATGCGGCCATGGGCGGCGCGGCCAAGAAGCTCGAAGCCGTGTACGAGGCCCCGTATCTTTCGCACGCTCCCATGGAGCCTCTGAACTGCGTGGCGCACGTGACCGCCGACCATTGCGAAGTCTGGGTCGGTACGCAGATCCAGTCCGCCGCGCAGCAGACCGCGGCGGGGATCACCAAGCTTCCCGCGAACAAGATCGACATCCACACCGAGTTTCTGGGCGGCGGATTCGGGCGCCGCGGCGGAGCCGACTTCATCGGCGAGGCCGTGGAGATCGCCAAGGCCGTCACCGGCACTCCGGTGAAGCTCACCTGGACCCGGGAAGACGATTTGCAACACGACACCTATCGACCGGCTTCCTACACCAAGTTCGCCGCAGGGCTCGACGCCGACGGCTGGCCTGTCGCGTTCACGGGACGCGTCGCGTGCCCGTCCTTTGCCGGGTTGCGCAACGGCGTGGACAGCACGGGAGTCGAGGGCATCGTCAGCATCACCTACGACATTCCCAACGTGCACATCGAGTATCACCCGCCCGACGCCGGCATTCCGGTGAGCTATTGGCGCTCCGTCGGCTTCTCGCAGAACTGTTTCTTCATGGAGAGCTTCCTGGATGAGATGGCCGCGGCCACCAAGAAGGACCCGGTGGAGTTTCGCCGCCGCTTGCTCTCCAAGGATCCGAAGAATGCGCGCTACCTGAATGTCTTAAATGTCGCCGCCGACAAGTCCGGCTGGGGCAAGCCGCTTCCGGCAGGCCACTTCCACGGAGTCGCGGTGGTCAACAACCTGGGCAGCTACAATGCGCAGGTGGCCGAGGTCAGCGTGACCCAAGGCAAGGTGAAGGTGCATCGTGTGGTCTGCGCGATCGATTGCGGACAGGTGGTCAACCGGGCCGGGGTGACGCAGCAGGTGGAAAGCGGCATCGTCTACGGCTTGAGCGCCGCGCTCAAGATCGGGATCACGCTCGATCGCGGCCGCGTGCAGCAGAAAAACTTCAACAACTACGATCCTCTGCGCATCGACGAGATGCCGGTGGTGGAAGTTCACATCGTGGACAACCACGAGAACCCCGGCGGCGTCGGCGAGGCGACTACGCCTTCGATCGTTCCGGCGGTGACCAACGCGGTCTTCGCCGCGACCGGCAAACGGATCAGGAGTCTGCCGATCAAAGCCGCGGATTTGGTGTAAGTCCACGGCCAGGAGTAGCTGCTCATTTCTGCGTACCTGGCATGCCGAGGTCCGAGGCAGCCCCACGAATCGCGTCCCTGCGGTTCCGACCCGCGTATAGCGGCGCGCTTCCTGACGGAGGCGTCAGCGCCGCGGCGGCGGACGGCGGGCTCGAGCGTGTAGCCAGGTCCCGCCCGGCTCCCGGCAGAAGCGGTGTTCCGCGCTGCGAGGGTGCGAAGTCGCCCCTGAGTTCCCGAATTCCTCACGTTGTTGCCCCTTGTGCTTCCGTGTATACTCAAGTTGAGGGCGAACCAGTGAAGTGGGCGAAAGCCCACTTTTTTATTGCTTGCCTTTGAGAAGACAGCGGGACCGTATGGCGGACAGGACGGCGGTGGTGGAAAAAGTGCGGGAAATCGCGGAACGCGTGGGTGCCAGCGAAGGCGTCGAGGTTGTCGACGTCCAGTTGCTGGGCGGCGGCAACAGCCGGGTTCTGCGCATCTTCATCGATAAGCCGCAGGGCGTCACGCACGCCGATTGCGAGTTCATGTCGCACAACGCGGGCACTATCCTGGACGTCGAAGACGTGATTCCGGGAGGGCATTACACGCTGGAGGTGAGTTCGCCGGGAGTGGAACGGAAACTCACGCGCCCCCTGGATTTCGAGCGCTTCTCGGGTCACAAGATCAAGGTGGTCCTGCGCGAGGCCGTGGACGGCCAGAAGCACTGGGCCGGGATGCTGAAGAGCTGCGCCGAAGGAATCGTCACTCTCGAACCTGCTCCCGGAAGGAGCGTGCAGTTTCCGCTCGCGCAAGTGGAGAGGGCCAACCTCAAGTTCGAGTGGTAACCGCCTAGAATCACTGGACAGACAATCAGGGACAGACAATCATATGAGCAGCCTGGGAACGATTTATCAGTCCATCGAGATCCTGAGCAAGGAAAAAGGGATCGATCCGAAGGTCATTCTCGACGCCGTCAAGGACGCCATGCTGGTGGCCGCGCGCAAGCATTTCCACACCACCGAGGAACTGGTGGCGGAACTGGATGAGCGCACCGGCGCGATCCACATCTTCGGGGTCAAAAAAGTGGCCGACCCGGTGACCGACCCGGACAAGGAGATTTCGCTCGAGGCGGCGCGCGCCATCGACCCCGCGCTCGAGATCGGCGGAGAGATCCGCACCCCCAAACCGACCGAGGCGCTGGGGCGGATTTCGGCTCAAACCGCCAAGCAGGTGATTCTGCAAAAAGTGCGCGAAGCCGAGCGCGAGAATATTTACTCGGAATACTCGGGGCGCGTGGGCGAGCTGGTCACCTGCGTGGTCAAACGGGTGGAGGGTCAGGATCTGATCGCCGACGTGGGCAAGAGCGAGGCGCGGATTCCAAAGAAGGAGCAGTCCAGACTCGAGAATTTCAGCGTCGGGGATCGCATACGCTGCGTCATCAAGAGCGTGGAGAAGGCCGGCAAGAACGCCGGTGTGATCATTTCGCGGGCCGCTCCGGAGCTGGTGATGCGCCTGTTCGAGCAGGAAGTTCCGGAGATCTACGACAACACGGTGACCATCCGGGGCTGCGCGCGCGAGGCCGGCGAGCGCACCAAGATCGCGGTTTCCAGCCGGGACCGGGACGTGGATAGCGTGGGCGCCTGCGTGGGCATGAAGGGCATGCGGGTACAGTCCATCATCCGCGAGCTGCGTGGGGAAAAGATCGACATCATCGAGTACAACGAGGATCCGGTGGGGTTCGCGACGCACGCCCTGAGCCCGGCCAAAATTTCGCGGGTGGTGATTATGGACCCCCTCGAGAAACACATGGAAGTGGTGGTGGACGATACGCAACTATCGCTGGCCATCGGCAAGAAGGGGCAGAACGTAAGACTGGCGGCGAAGCTGCTGGGCTGGCGCATCGATATCAAGAGCGAGGAAGAGAAGCGGCAGGAAGTGGAGAGCCGCATGGCGGAGCTGGTGGTGCCGGGCGCGCCGGTCACGGTGCTGCTGGATCACGGGCTCACCGAGAGCATCGCGGAGATGTTGATGACCGGCGGCGTGGCGACAGTGGAGAAGCTGGGAGCCATGACTCCGGAGCAACTCGAGGCCATCGCCGGGATCGGTCCTGAAGTGGAGCTGATCCAGCAGGCCGTGGTGAGCTATTACGGCCAGTTCGAGAGTTCGATGGAGGGTGAAACCGCTCCCGAGGCCGCGCCCGAAGCGGCTGCGGACGCGCCTGTGGAAGAGGCCGTTGCCGCGGCCGCGCCTGCCGCGGCTGGGCCGGCGGAGGCGAGCTCGCCGGCGGAGGACTCTGAAAACCAATCTGTTACGATAGAAAGTGGAGAGCCGTCGCGAAGCAGCGGCGCTTAGGTTCAAAAGGAAGGATCGGGAAATACCAAACTTCTGGCTGGGAAAATTCCACGCCAGAGCCGCAAAGTATGAGCAAAATTCGCATCAATGAGCTGGCTCGGGAATTGGAAGTTAAACCCAGCGCGATCCTGGAGTTGCTTCCGGACCTGGGCATCGCCGACAAGAAGACGCATTCCAGTTCGCTGGAGGACGATCAAGTCCTGCTGGTGCGCAGGCGCCTGGGAGGCGAAGCGGCAGTAGAGGAAGCGGCGCGGCGGGAGAGCTCAGCGGTGGCCGTCCTGGAGCAGGAACCACCGGTCGCGGAACATGGCGTGAGCGAGCCGGAGGCGGTGCAGTTTGCCGCGCCGGCGGCGATCCCCGAAGCTCCCGGCGAAACCTCCAAGCTGAGCGCGGAAACTCATCTGGGCGCGGCGGGACGGATGGCTGCGCCGGTACGTCCGCCGCTGGCCTCAGGCTCGATGGGCGGGCATCCGGCCGGGGTTGGACATCCAATCGCCCCGCCGCTGGCCGCGCCAGGGCCGAGAGGGATTCCCATCCCAGCCAGACCCGGCCCCCCGGCGCCCAAACCGGGACAAATTCTTTCGGGACCGAGGCAGCCTCTGCCGCCCGGGCTCGGCCAGGTGGCGAGGGCTCCTGGAAGCAATGCCCCTGGAAGTAACGCTCCGGGAGCTCCCGCTCCCGCGGCGCCCCGCTATATTCCGGCGAGTTACACCTCCGGCGCTCCCGGCTCACCCGTTCCCAGTATTCCGTCGCCACGCCCGCCCCTGCCCCGCACGCCCGGCGCACCCTCCGCGGGAAACGCTCCAGGCTTGGGGCAAGCGGGCCAGCCGAGCATCGGCGGAGGGATGCCGCTGCGTCCTCCGGCCAAACCGAATTTAGCGGGTCAACCGGCCCAGAGGCCGGTGGTTCCGCCGCGGCCCGACCTGGTGGCGAAGCTTACGCGTCCGGCGATGATGCCGGGCGCTCCCTCGGCGCCGCGGCCGGGCATGCCGTCGAGACCGTCGAGTCCGGTGCCTGGACGTCCCATTTACACCGGCCCAGTGCGGCCGGGGCAACCTTTGATGCGCGGTCCGGGCGGTCCTCCGGGCCTGGGCGGACCTCCCGGACTACGTGGGCGCGGGCGTCCTCAGCATCCGACCTCGCCATTGCGCGTCGAACCCGCACCCATGCCGGCCGATGTGGGACGCCGTCACGCCACCAAACCCGGCGCTCGCGACCGGCGCAGGGAGCCGGATCAGGAAGAGGGCCGGCTGCGCCCGATGGCGCGGCGTCACGAGGCCTTCGAGCCGCCGCCCGTCGACCGGGAAATCACCATCGCCGAGGGCATCACCGTCAAGGAGCTGTCGGAAAAGCTCGGCGTCAAGGGCAACCTGGTGGTGAAGCGGCTGATGGAGAAGAAAATCTTCGCCACCATCAACCAGACTCTGGACGTGAAGCTGGCCGAGGAGCTGGCTCGCGACTTCGGCGCTTCCACCAACAAGCTCAGTTACGAGCAGGAAACCACCCACGAGATCGAGCAGGCCGAGGTGGACAAGGACCGCGAGAGACGGCCGCCCGTGGTGACCATCATGGGCCACGTCGATCATGGAAAGACGTCCTTGCTGGACGCCATCCGCTCGGCCAACGTGGCCGGAGGGGAAGCCGGCGGGATCACTCAACACATCGGCGCGTATCACGTCGAGAAAAACGGCAAGAACATCGTCTTCATCGACACGCCGGGTCATGAGGCGTTCACGCGCATGCGCGCTCGCGGCGCCAAAGTCACCGACATCGTGGTGCTGGTGGTGGCGGCCGACGACGGCGTGATGCCGCAGACGCTCGAAGCCATCGACCACGCCAAGGCGGCGGGCGTGCCCATCATCGTGGCCATCAACAAGATCGATAAACCGGACGCGCAGCCGGAACGAATCAAGCAGCAGCTCTCGGACCGCGGCCTGCTGGCCGAGGACTGGGGCGGGGACACGGTGATGGTCCCGGTCTCGGCCAAGGCCAAGCAGAATCTGGATCTGTTGCTCGAAATGATTCTGCTGGTGGCGGATATGCAGGACCTCAAGGCCAACCCGGCGCGCCCGGGCATGGGCACGGTGCTGGAAGCGGAGCTGGATAAGGGGCGCGGTCCGGTGGCCACGGTGTTGGTGCGCAACGGAACGCTCAAGGTCGGCGATTATTTCATCGTTGGATCGGTATTCGGACGCGTGCGCGCGATGTTCGACGACAACGGACAGCCGACTCGCGAAGTGGGCCCCTCCATGCCCGCCGAAGTGATCGGGCTCGAGTCTCTTCCCGAAGTCGGCGACACCATGCAAGTGGTGACCGATACGGCCAAGGCCAAGCAGATTGTCATCTATCGCGAGTCCAAGGCGCGGGAAGTGGCGATGTCCAAGAACAGCAGGATCACCCTGGACCAGTTGCACGACCAGCTCAAGGAAGGCGAGACCAAGGAGCTGAACATCATCCTCAAGACCGACGTGGGCGGCACGGCGGAAGTTCTGACCGACACGCTGCAGAAGCTGTCGAACGACAGGGTCAAGATCCGGGTTTTGCATTCCGGCGTGGGCGCCATTACCGAGACGGACGTGTTGCTGGCCTCGGCCTCCGATGCGATTATCGTGGGTTTCAACGTCCGGCCGGAACGCAACGCGCAGGCCACGGCGGAGCAGGAAAAGGTCGATATCCGGCTGCATACGATCATCTATGAGCTGGCCGACGAGATCAAGCGCGCCATGACCGGACTGCTGGAGCCGGTGTTCAAGGAAGTCTACAAGGGCCGCGCCAAAGTGCGCGAGGTGTTCCGCATCAGCAAGGTCGGCGTGGTCGCCGGCTGCCAGGTGGACGACGGAGTGCTCACCCGCAACAGCCAGGTGCGCCTGCTCCGCGACAACGTGGTGGTGCATACCGGCAAGATTGAGTCGCTCAAGCGCTTCAAGAACGACGCGAGCGAAGTCAAGGCGGGCTTCGAATGCGGCGTCTCTCTGGCGAATTACAGCGACATCAAGCCTGGCGACGTGATCGAGGCCTTCGTGACCGAAAAGGTCGCGAATGAGGCTTTCGTCTAACCGCGCGGGCGATTGACTACGGATGCCCGCCATCGGCGTCGTTACCTTTGAATTGAGGCTCGACGACGCGCATTCTCTCAAGGACAAGCGCCACTACGTCAAGAGCCTGAAGGACCGGCTGCGAGGCAAGTTCAACGTCGCGGTCTCCGAGATCGATTATCAAGACGTCTGGCAGCGCGGGCTGGTAGCGGCGGTGACCGTGTCGCCGGATCGGAAGCGCGCCGAACAGGTGCTGCAAATGGTGGAGCGCGAGGCGGCGCTCTTGCTGGGGCCGTTGCTGGTAGCGGCGACGACGGAGTGGCTGGCGTAGTCAGCAAAGCGGTCGTAACCATTTCCTGCTGTGTCAACCGATCCAGCCGTCCGTCGTGCCGGATGGGCATGTCTTGTTTAGAGGCATCTGGCTTAAGATGGGAAATCGGAGCGTGATTCTCATGGCGAGGTTTTGGGTATTTTGGTTGCTTCCAGCAGGGCTCACCGCTCAAGTGAGCGTGCTGACCGGGCAATATGACGAGGCTCGTTCCGGCGTAAACCTGCACGAGACGAAATTAAACCGTTCGAATGTTAAGAGCGGCACTTTCGGGAAACGATTTTCCCGCGTCGTCGACGGCTACATCTACGCGCAGCCATTGTATGTTCCAAACGTCGCGATTCCCGGACTTGGCACGCATAACGTTGTATATGTCGCGACCATGCACAATAGCATTTATGCGTTTGACGCGGATTCGCCCGAGGCCAGCGCGCCCTTGTGGAAAAATAGCGAATTGGGCGCTCCTGTGCCTCATCAGCCTTACCAGTCGCTGACCATCAACACCGCGGGAAGCTGCAAGGCAGGTGGCTCGGAGCCAGTCACGGCGGCTCTAACGAGCGGCGCCACGCTGACGCCCGAAGTCGGAATTTTGAGCACTCCAGTGATAGATCCCTCCACGCAAACCTTGTATGCCGTCACTGCGAGTCTCGAGCACGGCGATTATTGCCACAAACTGCATGCCCTGGATTTCCGGACAGGCAAGGAGAGATCCGGCAGCCCAGCGATAATCGACGGCAGCAAGCCCGGCAAGGATTACTTCTCGCGCACTGGACCGGTTACGTTCTCCTCCGCGCGCCTGCTGCTCGACAATAAATGGGCGGAATGCCTTCAACGCCCCGCGCTCTCGCTGGTCAAAGGGAAAATCTACGTGAGCTTCGCGGTGTTCCATGACCCGCCCCTGGAGCCCAATCCCTGGCACGGCTGGCTGATGGCGTACGATGCCGCGACGCTGGACCAGGTGGCGGTCTACAATACAACCTCCACCGGCGGGGGCGGCGGTATCTGGCAATCCGGCCGCGGTGCGGCCGCCGACGAGCAGGGTAATCTCTACATCGCTACCGGGAACGGCGACTCGGACGGGTCGGTGAACCTGAGTGGCAGCATCCTGAAGCTTTCTCCCGCGCTATCCGTTGTCGCGCACTACTCTCCTCCGGACCAAAAAACCCTCAATGCGGCCGACCTGGATGTGGGAACAGCCGGGCCAATGGTGTTGACCGGGAAGAATCTCGTTATCAGCGGCAGCAAGCAGGGAATCCTATATCTCTTCGATACGGAGATGCGCCTGCTCGACAGCTTCGCAGCTACGCTCCCCTGCGCCGCGGCTGAATGGGACGGCTGCGCGCAGTTGCGGCAATATGCATATTGGCCTGCCGACGAGCCGCTTCTTTATCTGTGGGGCTCGCCGATCCACCAAGCGGGCTCTTCGCCGCAGAAGGACGTTCTGCGCGCCTACAGCCTGAATACGGGCGCCCGGAAGTTCAACCGGATGCCGGTTTCGGTCGGCACAGTCACTTCTGGCTACCCCGGCGGGATCGTAGCCCTTTCCGCGGCGGGCAGCGACCGGGATACCGGAATTGTATGGGCCACCACAAGTACGGACAGCGCGGAGGGGCTGACGGTGCCCGGGGTCCTGCGCGCCTTCGACGCGTCTGATGTTTCGCACGAATTATGGAATAGCGAGATGAATCCCGCCCGCGACCAGCTCGGAGGACTGGCCAAATTCGCGGCGCCTACCGTCGCTGACGGGCAAGTCTTCGTTCCTACGTTTTCTAACCAGCTTGTAGTATACGGGCTTCTCTCCGCGCCAGGAACCCCCTGAGCGTCCCCCGGACAACCTACTGTTCGCCGGGCCGGCTGGGCCTAGCCGACGCCCTTTCAAAGGTTGGCGAAGGCCTCGCCGGCTGGTTCGCGAGGCGCCCTAGATTGTATTTCTTTTCTGTCGGATGTAACCAGGGGCACCTCGATTCGGGTATTATATAGATGGAAGGCTTCCATGAAGGGCACCCCTGCATTTTCCTCAAACAGGTGTCGTGTGCACGTTCGCGCGAGGGCAAGATTAATATGCGATTTAAAGAAAATCTCCTTATTATACTAGCTGTTACAGCGATTCCTCTGACCGCCCAGCAGCCCGCTATCGACTTCAATAAACAGGTTCAACCCATCCTTACCGATAATTGCACCGTGTGCCACAAGGGCGTGAGCGCGCCGGCGGGTCTGCACCTGGACACCGCCGCGGGTCTGATGAAGGGCAGCGCCTCGGGCGGGGTGATCGTTCCTGGAAAGTCCCAGGACAGCTTGCTGGTTCAGAGAATCTCCGACACCAGCGGCAGCCAGATGCCGCCCACGGGTCCTTTGTCCAAGGATCAGATCAAGATCATCGCCGATTGGGTGGATCAAGGTGCAAAGGCGGACGTTGGGCCGATTCAAGCGGCGGCGCCAGCTGCGCCGGCGATTCCGCGTCCGCCCCCGGTCACGACCATCGCCTCGGCCGCCGCCGAGCGTTCCTACTTAGAGGCGTACTGCATCACCTGCCATAACGGCCCGGATGCGCCGATGGGCATGCAGATCGACAAGCTGGACACCGCGCACGTCGAGAAGAACGCGGAGAAGTGGGAAAAGGTGGTGCTCAAGCTGCGCGCCGGCATGATGCCACCTTCGGGCAACGCCCGTCCGGACGCCAAAACCTATGAAGCCATGATCGTGTACCTGGAGAACGAGCTCGACAAGCACAGGATCACCGAGTTGCCTCCTCCCGGGCTTCACCGCATGAATCGCACCGAGTATGCCAACGCGATTCACGACCTGCTGAATCTGGACATCGATCCCTCCAAGTTCTTGCCCTCGGACGATTCGACGCGCGGCTTCGATAATATCGCTGGTGCGCTGACGTTTTCGCCCGCCCTGCTCGAAGGCTACGCCTCCGCCGCCGAGAAGATCAGCCATCTCGCCTTGGGCGACACCAACGAGGCGACTTCCAAGATCTGCCGCGTGCCGGAAGACAGCTCGCAGGACTATCACATCGACGGCATGCCCTTCGCCACCCGCGGCGGCCTCATTTGCAATTATGAGTTCCCTGCCGACGGCGACTACGTCTTCAAGATTTACCCCATCAATCAGGGCCTGATGGACAACGATCGCGCGTTCGGCGAGATCCGCGGCGAGAAGCTGGAACTGCTGGTGGACGGCGAGCGGGTGAAGCTGTACGACTGGGATCGTGAAGTCGGCAGCGGCGCGCCCGTTCACGGCGGCACCGCGGACGTGCATTTTAAGGTGACGGCCGGCTTGCACAAGGTGGTGGTGACGTTTCTTTCCACAGACCTTGCTCCGGGCAGCGATTTAAACCAGCACTTCAAGCGCAGCACCATCGAGACCGGAGGCCTGCCGGGATTCAAATTCTGGCCGCACGTGGGCAAGCTGGATATTCTGGGACCCACCAAGCCCGAAGGCGCAACCGACTCCATCAGCCGCGCCAAGATCTTCGTGTGCAAGCCGGCCAACGCGGCTCCCGGTTCAACCCCCGGTTCAGCCCAGGAAACCGCCTGCGCGCGGCAGATCGTCAACACGCTGGCTCGGCATGCCTTCCGCAGGCCGGTAACCTCGCAAGATACCGAGAAACTGATGGCGTTTTATCAGGCTGGTTATAAGGACGGCAAATTTGACGTGGGCATCGAGCGGGCGCTCGAGCGCATCCTCGCGGACCCCGAATTCGTGTTCCGCCGGGAAGCCGAGCCGGCCAACCTTGCCGCGGGCAAGACCTATCGCATCAGCGATCTGGAGCTTGCCTCGCGCTTGTCCTTCTTCCTCTGGTCCAGCATTCCCGACGACCAGTTGATCACTCTGGCCAGCCAGAACAAGCTGCACGATCCGGCGATTCTGGAGCAGCAGGTCAAGAGAATGCTGGCGGATCCTCGCTCCGACCAATTGGTGATTAATTTCGCGGGCCAGTGGCTGAACCTGCGCGCCATGCAGACCGTCTTCCCGATTCCAGGAATCTTCCCGGATTGGGACGACAACCTGCGGGTCGCCATGCGCAAGGAGACCGAGTTGTTCGTCGGTAGCGTGGTCCACGAAGATCGCAGCGTGCTGGACCTTCTGGATGGCAATTACACCTTCCTCAATGAGCGGTTGGCCAGGCACTATGGGATTTCCGGCGTGTACGGAAGCAACTTCCGGAGGGTCGAGCTGACGCCGGAGTTCGACATGCGGCGCGGCCTGCTGGGCAAGGGCGCGATCGAGACGGTATCGGCGTATCCCAATCGCACGACCCCGACCGTGCGAGGGAAGGACATGATGCTGTTCTTCCTGGGGATTGGGCCGCCTGATCCGCCTCCAAACATCAATTTTCCGCCTTTCGACGCCAGCGCCACTCATTCGCTGACCAAGCCCACCATGCGCGAGCAGATCGAGATGCATCGGGCCCACGAGCCGTGCGCAACCTGCCATAAGATCATGGACCCGATCGGGCTCGCGCTGGAGAATTTTGACGCGATCGGGAAGTGGCGCGTCACCGACGACGGCACTCCGATTGATCCGTCCGGGATGCTGGTGGACGGCACCAAGATCAACGGTGTGGCGGGATTGCGGGAAGCGCTGATTCGCAACAAGGCGCAGTTCGTGCGGGTGATCGCGGATAAGTTGATGATCTACGCGCTGGGCCGCGGGACCGAGTATTTCGATATGCCCGAGGTTCGCGCCATCGTTCACGACGCCGAGAAGAATAATTACAAGTTTTCAACTCTGGTCTTGGGAGTGGTCAAGAGCGAGCAATTCCAGATGAATCAGAAGCTTACGACGGGCGCTGCCGAGGGGGCTCAGCAGCGCGCATCGCGTTAGAGCGGGATTCCCGGACCCTTATGGGCGGCGCTAGAGTCTAATTAGGAGAGAGCGGGAATATGATGTTCATCACAAAGAAGCACATTCCACGGCGCGCGTTTCTGCGCGGCGCGGGTGTAACGTTGGCTTTGCCATTTCTGGATTCCATGATCCCGGCGCAGACGCCGATGGCCAAAGCGGCAGTAATGCCGACGCGTTTCACGGGCATCTTTGTTCCGCACGGCGCCGCGCCCGGATATTGGATTCCGGAAGGCGGCGGACCGGGCGAGCCGAAGTCGGAACCGGGCGCCAAGAGTTTCAAATATCCGATGATCATGCAGCCGCTCGAACCCTTCCGCGACCAGACCACGATCCTCAGCGGGCTGTGGTCCAAGTCGGCTGAGCCGCCTCCGGGACAAACCGGCGCCGACCACTGGGTGGCTGCGGCGTATCTGTGCGCGGACAAGCCGCGCAAGACCACCGGCGCGGACGTCTACGACGGCACCACCATCGACCAGATCATCGCGCAGAAGATCGGCCAGGAATCGCTGATGCCGTCGATCCAACTGGCCCTGGAAGACCCGGGCGCCAATTCGAGCAACTGCGGCGAAGGCTATAGCTGCACGTATTCGAACACCATCTCCTGGTCTTCGCCCACGCAGCCGATCCCCATGGAACTGGACCCGCAAGTGGCCTTCGAGCGCCTGTTCGGCTCCGGCGGCGCCGATCCCAAGGAGCGCGCGGCTCGGCGGGAGCAGCGGCGCAGTATTCTGGATTCAATCTCCAAAGACCTGCCGCGCTTCAAGAGCGTTCTGGGCGCGAGCGATCGCGCCCGCATGGACGAATGGGAAACCGACATTCGAGAGATCGAACGGCGTCTGAATCTGGCCAAGTTGTCCACCGGCCAAGCCGACGACAACGGCTTTGTCGCTCCGGCCGGCGTGCCGGAGTCGTTCGACGAGCATGTGAAGATTCACTCCGACCTGACCTGGCTAGCCTTCAAGGCCGACATCACTCGCGTGTCAACGATGCTGTACGCCCGCGACCTGACCGCCCGCCGCTATCCGGAGAGCAAGGTCAACAGCGCGTTCCACGGAGCCTCGCACCACGCTGAGAATCCCCGCAACATCGAGACCTACTCGCACATCAACCAGTACCACGTGAAGTGTCTGGCGTATCTCGTGGAGAAGCTGCGCAACACTAAGGAAGGCGACGGCACGCTGCTGGATCATTCGTTGATCCTGTACGGGACCAACATGGGCGATTCCAACCAGCACCTGCACTACGACGTGCCGCACATTCTGGTGGGCGGCGCGTTCGGCAAGCTCAAGGGCGACCGGCACCTGCATTATGAGACCAAGACGGTGACCAGCGGCAACCTTTTGCTCAGCATTTTGGATATGTACGGGATTCATCAGGACTCGATCGGCGACAGCACGGGCCGGTTGCCGGGTCTGGTGTAACGGAGAACTGACCGAACATGCGTTTTCGATACCTGATCGCAGTGGGCGCGGCGGCGCTGGCGGTATACTTCACCGCGGGGGCGGCGCCTTCGAGCCCCGTGGCCGACGCGGCCATGAAGGGCGACTTGGCGGCCGTGAAGGCGCTCATCTCTCAGAGAGCCGACGTAAATGTTCCGCAAGCCGACGGAGCCACGGCCCTTCAATGGGCCGCCTACGATAACAACCTCGCCCTGGCGGACCTTTTGCTCGCCGCCGGCGCCGACGCCAAGAAAGCCAACCGGGAAGGGGCCACGCCCATGTATCTGGCGTCGATCCGAGGCAGTGCGCCCATGCTCCAGCGGCTGCTCCAGGCCGGCTCCGATCCCAACCAGGCAGGGCCACAGGGCGAGACGCCCCTGATGCTGGCCGCGCGCAACGGCAATCTGGACGCGATGAAGGTTCTGCTGGACCATAAGGCCGATGTCAACGGCAAAGAAGAGCTCCGCGGCACGACGCCGATCATGTGGGCCTCCTCCGAAGGCCACGCGGACGCGGTCAAGCTGCTGATCGCGGCCGGCGCGGACATCAACGCGACTTCCAAGCCCGATACCGGCGGCAAGCCCAGAAACAACCTGGCTAATCCCGTGAGCCAACGCCTGAACTCGGGCTTTGGAGTCAACGGCCAAAAAGGCGGAGCCAAAGGCGGCGGAAAAGGGGCGGCGGTGGTGCCGATCGGCGCCAATGGCGCTCCGGATTTCGCGGATGCCAGCCCCGAGGCGGCAGCCGTTGCAGCGGGTCTGACCCCGAATACTCCGGCGGCCCCGGCTGACGGTCAACCCGCGGCGGGCGCAGGTGGCGGCGGACGCGGAGGCGGTCGAAATGGGCGTGGCGGCGGCGCGGCTGCCGCTGGCTTTGGAGGCTTTGGCCGCGGAGGCGGCGCAACCGACGGCGGCGGATTGACGCCGCTGGTTTACGCGGCTCGCGAAGATTGTCTGGATTGCGCCAGGGTTCTGGTGGAAGCCGGGGCCAACGTCAATCAGGTTACCAACTACGGCTGGACCCCGCTGCTTACGGCGACTCAGAACAAGCATTACAAGCTGGCGGCCTATCTGCTGGATCACGGCGCCAATCCCAACATCTCAAACAAAGGCGGCTGGACGCCTCTCTATCTGGCCACCGACAATCGCAACATCGAAGCCGGCGACTATCCCGTGCGCGCGCCCGATATGGACCATCTGGACTACATCAAGCTGCTGATCGAAAAGGGCGCAAACGTGAACGCCCGCATCTGCGGACCGCAATCGACCGCGGAAAAATGCACCGGCGACACCACGGAAACGCGGACCAACTTCACCATGCAGTGGCTGTTCGAGGATGGCGCGACGCCGTTCCTGCGCGCCGCCCAGTCCGGCGATGTGGTTCTCATGAAGCTCCTGCTCGACCACGGCGCCGATCCCAAGATCTTTACGGCGCACAACGTGACGCCTCTGGCGGTTGCGGCTGGAATCGGCTGGGTCGAGGGCGTCACCTTCGAATGGTCCGAGGCCGAAAACGTGGAAGCGGTGAAGATTTGCCTGGATCTGGGCATCGATCCCAACCAGGCGGACGATGAGGGCCGGACCTCGCTCCACGGAGCGGCTCACAAGGGCCGGACCGCCGTCATCCAGATGCTGGTGGATCATGGCGCCAACATGGAGGCGCACGACTTCGGGAGCCGCGACAGTATCAACGGAGGCATGCTGGGGCAGACCTGGATTCCGATCGACTGGGCGCGCGGCTTGGTGCGCGTGGGAGTGCAGTCCGCCATCGCTCACCCGGATGCCGAAAAGCTGCTCGTCAAGTTGATGACGGAAAAGGGCCTGACGGTTCCGGCTCCGCCCACCAATTCGCGCTGCCTTACCACCGGCGTCAAGGGCTGTTCCTAAGGTCTGCCGGCCGCTCCCTCTCTTCTCTAAGGTCCCCCCACCCAGCACCCCCGGTTGACGGGGGGTGTCATGTTCCTGTTAAAATTGACGAAACATTGTTCATGCGAGCATTTTCGCAGTCCCGCGTCCTAGCCGGGGCGGCTGTAGCGGCCGGCGGTGTGTTGATATTAAGCGTATCGCTATCGAGTTGCATAGCCACCTCCACCGCAAGGCCCCAGCAGTTCCGCACCTTCCTGTTGCCGCCATCTCCGGCGCGGCCTGTTCCCACGGTGGAGCCGGTCGCCGATCCGCCCATGCTGACGGCGGGCGTGTATGCGAACGAAGCTCCCGATTTCGGCTCCTCGCTTCCGGCGATTCCGCGCGTCACCGATACCGACTTTATCCTGAGGCGCGCGGAGGATCGCTTCGCCGCGGGCAAGAAGGCGATTCAGGACGGACGCACCGGGGACGCGCGGAACGAGTTCGATAAGGCCATTGAGATCCTGTTGAACGCGCCCGAGGATACGGCCGAGCGCCCGCGCCTGGAAAAGCGCCTCCAGGAGATGATCGACGCCATCTACCGCTACGATGCCGGCGAGTTGGGCGCGAGCGAGCCAGCCGCCGAAGCGGTCTCCGATGGGCGCCCCATTGACGATCTTCTGGAAATGACCTTCCCGGTGGACCCAAGTCTCCGCAACAAGGTCCACGAGCAAATCCAGGCCACGGTATCGCAGCTCCCGCTGGAGGAAAGCGACGCGGTGGTCAGCTACATCAACTACTTCTCTTCGCCGCGCGGGAAGAAGGTCCTGGAATTGGGCCTGCGCCGTTCGGGACGCTATAAACCCATGATCCAGCGCATTCTGGCCGAGGAAGGCCTGCCGCAGGAACTGATCTTCCTGGCGCAAGCCGAATCCGGTTTCGCCCCGCGAGCGGTTTCAAACAAGCTTTGCGTGGGATTGTGGCAGTTCATCAAATACCGGGGCGAGGAATACGGCCTGAACGTCTCCGCGGCCGTCGACGAACGCATGGACCCGGAGAAGGCCACCCGCGCCGCCGCCCGGCACTTGCACGATCTCTATTCGCATCTGGGCGACTGGTATCTGGCCATGGCAGCCTACGATTGTGGTCCGGGCTGCGTCGACCGCGCCGTGGCCCGCACCGGATATGCCGATTTCTGGACCTTGCGCCGCCTGAATGTCCTGCCCAAGGAGACGGCCAACTACGTCCCGGTCATTCTGGCGATGATCATCGTCTCGAAGAATGCGAAGGATTACGGTCTGGAAGATGTCGATCCGGACCCCCCGTTGGGCTACGACACGGTGGAACTGGAGTCTCCCACCAGTCTGGCCTTGGCGGCGGCGGCGGTGGACCGGCCTATCGCGGAACTCAAGGAGTTGAATCCGGCGCTGCTGAAGAACACCGCGCCGGGCGGGTACCAGTTGCGCGTGCCTAGCGGAACCCTGGATCAACTGGAGCAGGCCTTCGCGGCGATCCCGCCGAACCAGAGGGATTCCTGGCGGTTGCATCGCGTCGAAAGCGGGGACACGGCCGCGACGCTGGCCAAACGCTATGGGACCACGGCGGAGACGATCTCCTCGGTGAATCGCGGCGAACTTCCGGAGCCGGGATTGTTCGCGGCCATTCCGGTGGCCTATCCGGGAGACCGCGTTCCGGTAAAGCGTACGGTGAAGGCGGGTCCCGCTCCGGTCAGGACCTCCAAGCCGGTAAGCCCGGCCGTGATCGCGGTCAAGGCTCCCGCGAAGAAGCCGGTGGTGGCGCAAGCGCCCCGCAAGGGTCCCGCCCGTAAGCCGGCCGCCGCTCCGCACACGCCCGGAGCATAACAGGCCCGAACAGGCCGGCTCGGCGCGCGCGTCTATCCTCCTCTTCAAACATTTTTTCTTGCCTTCCCTGCAAAACGCGATATTCTAATTTCTGGTTACCTGCGAAAAGGCGCAGGCACGGCGAGACGCCGAACGAGTGGAGGAGACAGAATGCTAGAGTTTCGACTTTCGGTCGATGACGATGAAATCGACGACTACGACGAGGAATCCGGTATCAACGTGGACGACGATCTCGGCGAGTACGGGGCGGACGACGATGACGATGTGGTCGTGGTCGAAGAGGTGACGGTACTGGTCCCGGTGCCAGCGGGATCCGAGGGCGCCCCGGCCGAACCTCCCGCCGCCAAGAAGCCCGCCAAGAAGGCTGCCTCGGCCAAGAAGGCTCCAGCAAAGACGGCCGCTCCCGCACCGGCGGCGGCTCCGGCCAAAGCGGCTCCCGCGAAGAAAGCCGCGGCAAAGAAGGCCGCTCCCAAAAAGGCCGCGAAGAAAGCTCCCGCAAAAAAAGCGGCCGCAAAGAAGGCGCCAGCAAAGAAGGCCGCGAAGAAAGCCGCGCCGAAAAAGGCCGTGAAGAAAGCGGCGGCTAAAAAAGCCCCGAAAAAGGCGGCCAAGAAGGCAGCTTCCAAAAAAGCAGCCAAGAAGACCAAGAAGGGCAAGAAGAAGTAAGACCGTGGGGCGGACGCCTGCGTCCGCAGCCCGGCTCCCTGGGCCTTGCAGATCGGGGTTCATAGGGCACGCCTGGGGGGCGCGCGGGTCACACAGGACACCCCTGGGACGGGCCTTGTTCCGCGGTTTACTTTTCGTGTTCCGCGGTTTACTTTTCCACGACGGCGCGGCAGCGCTGGTACAGTTGCAGGAGGACGTCGACCTGCTCCTCCGGAGTTCTGGAGGCGGCTTTTCCGCCAAATCCCGTGGCGTTGCCGGCCTTGCCCAATCCAGTGGTCCCGGCGATGAAGCGCGTCAGCTCCAAAGCCACCTCGTCCTTGCTCATTCCCGTGCGCGGAGTTGCTTCCTTATCGTCAGTCATATAACCTCAAGGTTACTCCACGAATGCCCGTTGATGCCCGCCGACTGGTGCGGAAGATGCGCGGCGGAGCGCAGGCGCATCTTCTCGAAGGCTCGGACGGCAACTGCTACGTTGTCAAGTTCAGCAACAATCCGCAGCACCGGCGCATCCTGGTGAATGAGTGGATCTCGGCGGTGTTCCTGCGGCACCTGGGCCTCTCCAGCCCGGAAGTGGCCATGGTGCGGATCTCCGAAGAGTTCCTGGAGGCCAACGCGGACGCTTATCTGCAACTGGGGCGGGAACGCCGCGCGCCGGAGCTGGGATGGCACTTCGGCTCGCGCTTTCCAGGCGATCCGGGCCGCATGGCGGTGTACGATTTTCTTCCCGACTCTTTGCTCGACAAGGTGGAGAATGCAGGCGATTTCGCGGGTGTTCTGGCGTTCGACAAGTGGGCCTGCAACGCGGATTCGCGGCAGGCCATTTTCTTTCGCGCCCGATTGCGCAATGAGACGCGGGAGGAGCGGCCGGAGCGCCTGGGATTCATCGCCCAAATGGTGGACAATGGATATGTATTCGACGGACCGCACTGGCGGCTGGAGGATTCCCCGGTTCAAGGGCTGTATTTCCGCCCGCTGGTGTATGCTAGAGTGCGCGGTTTGGCGGATTTTGAGCCTTGGTTGGAGCGCATCCGGTACTTTCCCGAGGAGGTCGTGGATCAGGCGGTGAAGCAGATTCCGCCGGCCTGGCTGGAGGGCGAGGGAGCCGATCTGGAGCGCCTGCTGGACCGCCTCCTGGTCCGCCGCAAGCGGGTTGCGGATCTGATTCAGAACTGCCGCGCCGGGCGAGCAGACCCTTTTCCAGCGTGGAGCCGGGGTTGAAACCATGGGTTGAGTCCATGGGCTGAATCCATGGGCTGGATCCATGAGTTGAATCCGCAGGGGTTGGGGCGGCTGGTCCAAATCAGAATGAGGAACATGGGATTCTTATCAGCTTCGGGCCGGGTTGCGGAATTCCGCGAGCTTCTGACTGAGGAAGCTCCGGCCGAAGGCGCGCTGGTGGCCGACGGCGGGATGGGCACGATGCTGATGTCCAAGCTCAATCACGCCGGGGGCGCGTGGTCCAATGGCGCAGGCCTGCAACGCTGTCTGGATGAGTTGAATCTGTCTCTGCCCGCGCTGGTCCGGGATGTGCATCGGGAATACGCGCGGGCGGGCGCCCAGATCCTCGAGACCAACACCTTTGGAGCGAATCGCAAGCGTCTGGGCGCGTTCGGGTTCGGCGACAAGGTGCGGGCCATCAACCGGGCCGGCGTGCGGATCGCTCGCGAAGCCGCGCGGACCAGCGCCTCGCAGCCCTTCGTGGCGGGCGCGGTGGGGCCGCTGGGCGTGCGTCTGGAGCCCTTGGGGCGGACGACGATCGAGGAAGCCCGGGCTGTGTTTCGCGAGCAGATCGAGGCGTTGGTGGAGAGCGGGGTGGATCTGCTGGTGCTCGAAACCTTTCGCGATCTGAAGGAGCTGCGCGAGGCCATCCTGGCCGCGCGTGAAGCCGTCGGTCCTGAGATGATCTTGGTGGCGCACGTAAGCATCGAGGACGACGGCACGCTGGCGTCGGGCGCCTCCACGCGGGAGTTCACGGAGAGTATGGATGCCTGGCCGATTGACGCGATCGGGCTGAACTGCTCGTCGGGGCCCAAAGCGATTCTGGAGACCCTCGAAGCCATGTCCGCCTGGACCGCGAAGCCGCTCAGCGTAATGCCCAATGCGGGACTTCCCACGGCGGTGGATGGCCGCAACCTGTATAGCTGCTCCCCTGCGTACATGGCGCAGTACGCCCGGCGTTTCCTGAGCGCGGGAGCGCGCATCGTCGGGGGCTGCTGCGGGACCACGCCGGAGCACATCCGCGAGATTCGCGAGGTTGTTCGCGAGATGCAGCCGCAGGCAAGGACGAAGAACACGACCGTGCTCGTGGAGGCGCCAGAGGCGCTGCTCGTGGAGGCGCCAGAGGCGCCGCCGATGGAGCCGATTCCAGTGGCCGGGCGCAGCGGGTTGGGCGCCAAGCTGGCCGCGGGACGCTTTGTGGCGATGGTCGAGATTGTGCCGCCGCGGGGTCCGGATGTCTCCCACGAAATCGCGGGCTCGATCCAATGCAAGCGCGCCGGTATCGATTGTATTTCGGTTCCGGACGGCCCGCGCGCCAGCGCACGGATGAGCGCTCCGGCCGTGTGCCAGTTGATCCAGCAACAGGCCGGGGTGGAATGCGTGCTCCACGTCTGCTGCCGCGACCGCAACGTTCTCGGCTTGCAGAGCGCGCTGCTGGGCGCGCACGCCCTGGGCATCCGCAATCTGATCTGCATTACCGGCGATGCGCCGAACCACATGGGAACCTATCCGGATGCGACCGCCGTGTTCGATGTGGATTCGATTGGCCTGACCGCCATGGCGGCCCACCTGAATCGAGGGCTGGACCTGGGCGGCCATCCCCTGGGCTCGCAGACGTCGCTGTTGATCGGAGTGGCGGCGAATCCCGGCGCGCCGGATCTGGAGCAGGAGCTGCGGCGATTCGAGTCGAAAGTAAAAGCCGGGGCCGAGTTCGTGGTCACGCAAGCGGTTTTCGACGCGGAGTTGCTGGAGAGCTTCCTGAAACGGATCGAAGCCTACAAGCTTCCCGTGATCGCGGGGATCTGGCCGTTGACCAGCTTCCGCAACGCCGAGTTCATGATCCACGAGCTGCGCACGCCGGTGCCGGACGAATTGATGGCTCGCATGAGTGCGGCCGAGAGCGGGGAGGCGGCTCGCGCCGAAGGAGTGGCCATCGCGCGCGAAATGGTGGAGCGGGCGCGCGGCATGGTGGCGGGGGTGCAGTTGAGCGCGCCCTTCGGGCGCTACCGGATGGCCATCGACGTGGCGGAGGCGATTGGCCCCGCGGCTTGAGCACGCGAAGCTCTTAGGGCGAACCGAGCGCTACACTAACGGAATGGCGACCGACCTGATCGAGATCGACCTGGAGAAACCGGGCGAGAGAGCCATCGAGCGCGCGGCCGCCATGGTGCGGCGCGGGGGCATTGTCGCCATCCCCACCGACGCGCTGTACACGCTGGTGTGCGATCCCTTGAACCTGCAAGCGGTGGGGCGCATTTTCGCGGCCAAGAGCCGCAAGGAGGAGCGCGCTCTGCCGCTGCTGGTAAGCGACATGATGATGGCCGAAGATCTGGCCAAGGAGATCCCCAAGCGCTTTTATCTTCTGGCTCGGCATTTCTGGCCGGGACCGCTGACCATCATTCTGGAGGCGTCTTCGCAGGTGCCGCTCAAAGTGACCGGAAATAGCGGCCGTCTGGCCATGCGGCAGGCGGATTCGAAGGTGGCCAAGGCGCTGCTGGAACGGCTGGCGCAGCCCTTGATCTCCACCAGCGCCAACATCTCCGGCCAACCGACGTGCGCCAGTGGCATCGAGGTGTTCGGCGCGATGGATGGCCTGCTCGATCTGGTTCTGGACGGAGGGCACGTGACCGGAGCCGGCGCGACCACCGTGGACGTCACCGAGCCGTACTGGCGCGTGATCAAAGAGGGAGCCATCCCCGAGAAAGAGATCGCGGAGGTGCTGAAGGGTTCGTAATTCGACTGAACGTATCTCGAGCGAGATACAATGCGACCGAGGGCCCACCACATGCCGGAGCCGATGACCGAGATGATTCATGCGCGGATCGACCCCAAGTTAAAGCAGTCCGCCGAGCGCATCTTTTCCGAGATCGGCATTTCGACAGCGGAGGCGATCCGGCTGTTCTTGAAACAGGTCGAGCTGCACCGGGGGTTGCCGTTTCCGGTATCGGTCCCGAATAAAGAGACAATTGCCGCCATGGCGGAGGCGAATCGTCCAGCGCGGTTGAGGCAATATCGTTCGTTCCGGGAGTTGCGCGGCCGGCTCTGATGGCGTTGAGGCGGTGGTGGATACCTTGCAGGCGGGAAGGCGCTTACCGGCTCGTTGTCATTCCCTCCCTTGCGGGGGAACTGGGCTGGGCACTGGGACTGCCACGTCGAGCCTGACTGGTTGCTCCTGTACAAGATTACGGAAGGGGAGTTGATCCTGGTGCGAACGGGGAGCCACGCGGAGCTATTTTAGGCAACGCAGTGCGTGAAACAGGGGTCGCGGTCTGTGTGCAGCCCGTCTCACAATAGATCGCTACGCCGTGGATCGCAATTCGCGGTGCTCTACTTCACCGCGATGGTGACGCCGGTCTGGCTGGAGGCGGAGCCGATCTTGATTACCACCGGCGCCGCGCCGCTGGGTATTCCAAACGGAACGGCCATGTCCAAGCGAATCATTCCAGGAGGCAACCCGGTATCGCCGCCCACGTAGCCGAGTCCGGCCGCAACGCCTCCGATGGTCGCTGTCACCGGCAGCAGAGGCTGCGCGAAACCGGCGTTGTCGGGGAATCCGTCGGGCTCGGCGGGCGTTACCTCGCCCGCACCGGTGGCATACAGCGTAATCAGGTTGCCCTGGGAGGCCGGGCTCGTCGAAGTAATCCACGTTCCGGAGATCCGATTGAACGCCAGGGCTTGCCCCGTACCCGAGCCGTCCGCGGTGAACAGGCCGGGCGCCGAGGCAGCCACGGGGACGGTAAGCTCCAGCGAAACCTGCTTGCCGGATTGGATCGCGAGGGTCGCATTGCCCGGCGTCACTTCATAAGGAACTACGGCGCCGATCTGTTGCGACCAGGTGTAGAAGATCGGCGCGGGGATTCCGTTAAAGTAGACTACGGTACCGGCCAGTTGCAAAGGCGTGTTTCCATATTGATCGGGCTGGGAAGTGGTGAGGGTCGAGGGCCCCAGGCCGGAGCCATAAATGGTGACCCATTCGCCGGGAGCCACTGGCCCAGCCAGATTCGAAGCCGCGCTGACGACCGCGCCGGTGCTTGGGACCGGCGAAACCAATTGCAGCATGCGGATGACGTTGTTGCCCAGGTCGGCCACGTAGAGGTCCCCTTGAGCGTCGAGCGCGATGCCGCCGACACCGCTCAGTTGGGCCGTGGCGCCAGGGCCGCCGTCGCCCGAGTATCCCGCGGAGCCGGTGCCGGCAATGGTGACGATCAAGCCTGCCGGGGTGACCATGCGAATCCGGCTCGCGCCGGAATCCGAGATGTAGACATTGCCCGCGGCATCCACGGCCAGTCCGTAAGGGCTGGCGAGTTGGGCGTTGACGGCTAAGCCTCCATCCCCGGAATCGCCCAGGTTCCCGTTGCCCGCGAAGGTGCTGATGACGCCGCCGGGGGTGACGATTCTAATCGCGTGGTTGCCCGAATCGGCGATGTAGAGGTTTCCGGAGGCGTCGAGAGCCAGGCCCAGCGGACCGTTGAGCCCGGCAGCGGTGGCCAGGCCGCCGTCGCCGGCATACGCCTGCAAACCGCTGCCTGCGACGGTCGAGATGACGCCGTTCGACACCTTGCGAATCACGTTGTTGCTGTAGTCGGCGATGTACAGGTTTCCGGCGCGATCGAAAGCCAACCCGGAAGGCGAATTGAGAGACGCGCTGACGGCGGAGCCGCCATCGCCCGAGTAGCCGGTGGAGCCGTTTCCGGCGACGGTGGAGATGGTTCCGTTCACGATCTTGCGCACGCGCTGATTGCCGGTATCGGCGAAGTAGAGATTGCCGGAAGCATCCGTGGCCATGCCTCCGGGAAACGCGACTTGCGCGCTGGAGGCGGCGCCGCCGTCCCCGCTGAATCCGGGAGTCCCATTCCCCGCCACGGTCGCAATTACGCCAGTGGAGTTGATCTGGCGGATGCGCTGGTTATTCGTATCGGAGATATAGACGCCAGAAGCTGCGGAGACGGCGACGGCCGAGGGTCCGTTCATCTGGGCGCCTTGAGCCGAGCCTCCATCGCCGGCATAACGGATCGCTCCGTTGCCGGCCACAGTGCTGATGGCGCCGGTCTTGCTCACCATGCGCACGCGGAAGTTGAATAGATCGACGAAATAGACGTTGCCGGAAGGATCGACGCCGACGGCGTTGGGGGTATTGACCTGGGCGGCGTTCGCGGCGCTGCCATCGCCGGAAAAGCCATAGGCCCCTGCCCCGGCGAACGTGGTGATTTTGGCAGCGGAACCCAGCGTGTTGGCGGTGGTTACCTTGCGGACACGGTTATCGTCCGCGTCGGCGATATAAACGTTGCCGGCACTGTCCACGGCCACGCTGTGAGGACCGGCCAGCACCGAGGCGGTCGCAAAGCCGCCTTCCGTGTAGACGGTGCCTCCGCCCACCACGGTGCTGGTAATTCCATTGTTGCCATACTCGCGGATGGCTCCGTTGCCGTAGTCCGCGATCCACAGGTTCCAAGACGAATCGAAAAAGATGTCGGTCGGGTCGTTCATGGAGATGATGCTGGTGCCATCTCCGGTATTTCCGGGAATGTAGTTGCCCAGGTAGGGAACGATGACGCCGTTGGATATCATGCGGATCGTGTTGTTGGCGGAATCGCAGATATACAGGTTGCCCGAGGCGTCCAACGCCACCGCGGTTGGCAACTGGAGTTGCGCCTGGGTGGGCGGCCCATAATCGCCGCCCAGCCCCGGGGTTCCGTTGCCCGCGACGGTGGTGATGATGCCGGTGGCGGCCGCAACGTAACGCACCACTTGGTTTTGCATATCGGCGATATAAATGTCGCCGGCCGAGTCGATCGCCATCCCTTGCGGGTTATTCAGTTGCGCGCTGAGGGCCGGGCCCCCGTCGCCGGAGTAGCCGGGCTGGCCGTTTCCGGCAACCCGCGTCAGGGCGCCCTCAGACAGACGGAAAACCGAATTCAAGGCGGTAAAGTACACATTCCCCGAAGGATCGGTCGCGATCCTGCCGGGCAAACCTAACGCGATACCGGTAGCCGAGGCGGCGGCTGGGGCGGGACTGCCTCCAGCCACGGTCGAGATCACATAACTCTGCGCCCACAGAGTGCCCAATTGCGCACACGCCAGCAATCCCCAACAAAGCCTCATTCGCTTCCTTTTGTGTTCCTTAGCACGCCACTAGAAGCCAACCGCTCCCTGACAAGAAAATTTGGGACGCCCTCCCGCAACTGCGGGGCCAAACAGCGTCTCATTGGTGTAGAGTGTCCATTTTTCTTGTCAGGGAGCGGTTGGGTTTCTCAAAAGCCGTTTGACGTGGCGAAATGTACTAGAGTTCCATTGTAACCCTTTGCGCTCCTGGTATCATCAGATGGGAGCGTTCCTGCCGCGTTCGCGAGCGGCTTCCAAAAATTGATCCAACAGTCAATGTCATGGGGTCCGGCTCGATTACGTGCCGGTGTGCAAGCTCCGGCGGGAAACCGCCATGGAGAAGCCTGAAGGTGCGCGGAGGACTCCACCCTGTTAAGTTCGGGGTCAAATGACGGAAGCTTCGGCGGCGTGGTGGTGGGCTCCCACCTCAACTCTTGAGTAAGAGGCGTCAGGCAAGCCAGAGGTACCGGGATTACCAACCTTCTCTTTATCGGCGACATCTTTGCTTCCACCGGACGCCAATTGGTGGCGCGGCATCTGCGCGGGATCGTGGCCGCGGAGAACATCCATCTGACCATCGCCAACGGGGAAAACGCCGCCGGCGGATTTGGCATTACTCCGCCGCTGGCCGACGAGCTGTTCGCTTACGGCGTCGACGTGCTGACCAGCGGCAATCACATCTGGGACAAGCGCGAGATCTACGATTATCTTCCCCGGCAGCCCCGGCTGCTGCGGCCCGCCAATTACGTTGAGGAGCTACCCGGGTCCGGCGTCGCGGTGGTGGACGCGCGCAATGGAGTGCGTTGCGCCGTGATGAACTTGCAAGGGCGCACGTACATGCCCACCACCGACTGCCCGTTTCGAAAGGCCAACGCGCTGCTGGCGGCTCTGCCGGCGGAGGTGAAGGTGCGCTTCGTGGATTTTCACGCCGAGCTCACCAGCGAGAAAATGGCCATGGGATGGCACCTGGACGGGCGCGTCTCGGCGGTGATCGGGACGCACACGCATATCCCCACCGCGGATACGCGCATTCTTCCCGGCGGCACGGCCTATCAAACCGACGTGGGCATGACCGGGCCGTATCATTCCGTGATCGGGGTGGAGAAGCAGTTGATCCTGGAACGATTCCTGACACAGTTGCCGGTGCGCATGGAAGCAGCCCGGGGCGGCCCGGAGCTGCACGGTGTGGTGGTGGAAGTGGACGAAGCCACGGGGCGGGCGTCGGCAATCAAGAGGGTGGAAGTTTTGGGTTGATGGCGCGGCTGACGGGGAGGAGCCCGCGCCCGAGTCAATTCCACGGCTAAGCCGAGTGCGTGGCCAAGTGGACTGCCCTGACTTTTGCAACAGAGTTTTGCAACGCCACCGAACATCAGGGACCGGACGGCTGGGAGTCCCTTCGGGCTCTATTTCGCGACTGACTTTCGCAACTCTGGAATCCGCAGTGTCTGGGCCTTCCGCTGACGTTGCATGTAGCCGCGATCCGGGCGCGGCTTCTCAGTAGTGGAAGCGACAGGAGAGAATTCGGATCTTGTCCGGGGAAACCTGATAGACCAGCCTGTGCTCTTGGTAATCCGTCTCGACCAGCACCCGGAGAGCTCGTGCTTGAGTGGTTCCGGCTTGCCCAGGCCCGAAAACGGTTCCCGCTGAACCTCGCGTACGAGACGGACAATCCGGAGTGCCTGGGCGCGGTCTTGTTCAATCCACCAAGCCAAATCCTCTAACGCGGAGGGATCAAATTCCAAGCTTCTCAACTACGGCCTCGAGAGAGAACCCATCCTGGCGCTGCGCCGCTGCCAGCAGGCGCTGCTTCATCGTCTCCGATCTAAGAAGATATGCGGTTTCCCGCTCCGAGGCGATCTCCCGCCACAATTCGATCGGGACGATCACAGCGGTCGGTTCCCCGGCCTCGTTGGAGACGATCTGAATGTCCGTGTCCGGCACAATTTCAGTCTACCTCCGCCGTGGCCGCGGCGTGAAAGCCGATCCGTATCGGGACGACTTCACCGCGTCGAAGAATGGTTTCGGGGCCGATTGAACCGGAATCTCTCCACCGGAAGAGCTGCGGGCCGGCGAACGAAATGATACTTGATTTGTTGGTTGATTTTTCGCTTGACGCCGCGGACTTATATGCTACGCTTGATTGATTTAATTTCCGGCCTGCGGCTCCGGACGGAAGAACCCCCTTGGAGGATCGCTCTTATGGCGCGCAGAGGTGATCGCCGAATACCCGGCCTTTCTGTTACATTTCGATTATTTCCCAGCATCCTGTTGTTAAGTGCCACCCCCGCGATGGCAGCTCCGCCGGACCGCATCACGCGGCCTCTGGACGCCAGCCGGATCGCCGCAGTTGCAGGCCAGCTCCATGGGTTGGCGCAACCGCAATTCGATCGAGGAGCGGTTGATCCGGGGATGCAGATGGACTATATAGTCCTGCTGGTGAAGCCCTCCGCGGCCCAGCAGGCGGATCTCGATCAATTGCTCGCGGCCCAGCAAAACCCTTCCTCGCCCCACTTTCGCGAATGGCTCACGCCCGAGGCGTTCGGCAATCGCTTCGGCCTGAGTTCCAGCGATCAATCGAAAGTCGTCGCGTGGCTCGTTTCATCGGGATTTGTCGTGAATCATCTGGCTCGAGGGCGGAACTGGATCGCTTTCAGCGGAACGGCCGCGCAGGTGGGGACGGCTCTGCATACGCCCGTCCATCGGTTTCAGATTGGCGGAGAAATTCACTTTGCGAACACTAGCGAACCGTCGGTACCGGAGGCCCTGGCAGACCTCGTCGGCGGATTCCTGGGACTGAACGACTTCCGCCTCAATTCCTTCGTCATGCCGGTCTCGCCCGATTACAATACCGGGGGGGCCCATTTCCTTGTACCGCAAGATTTCGCCAACATTTACGACCTCGCGCCGTTGTACAGTTCAGGGATCGATGGAACCGGACAAGGTATCGCGGTGGTCGGGCAATCCGACGTCTTGTTGAGCGATCTTCGCGCGTTTCGCACGCGGTACAACCTGCCCGCGAACGATCCTAAGATGTTTAACTACAGCTCTGTGGACCCTGGTCTTAATGGCGCCCAGATCGAGGGGAACCTCGACCTGGAATGGGCCGGCGCAATTGCACCCAATGCGACCATTTATTACGTCTACGGACCGAGCGCGATTACCGCGATTGTGGTCGCAGTGGAACTGAATTTCGCCCCGGTCGTCAGCATAAGTTACGGAGGCTGCGAGATTAACTTTGCACCTTCCGCCTACCGCTCCATCGCACAACAGGCGAACGCCCAAGGGATCACGATCGTGGCCGCTTCAGGCGATTCCGGCGCGGCCGGATGCGACACTCAGGCCGCCGAGCCCTTCGCGACGCGCGGCCGCGCGGTTAACTTCCCGGCTGCCATTCCCGAGGTGACTGGAGTCGGCGGCACACAGTTCGCCGAGGGCAGCGGCTCTTACTGGGCTTCCTCCAACTCGCCCAATTTTGGTTCGGCGCTCTCCTACATTCCGGAGGCGGCGTGGAACGAATCCAGTAGCACGGGCCTAGGTTCGAGCGGCGGCGGCGTCAGCCTTCTCTATCCCAAGCCTGCATGGCAGACGGGCCCCGGAGTGCCCACCGACAGCGCGCGCCATGTTCCAGACCTCGCTCTCAGTGCAGCCGGCCATGATGCTTACTACATCAATGTCAACGGCTCGAATATCCCGATTGCGGGAACATCGGCGTCGGCTCCATCCATGGCCGGTATTGTCGCCCTTCTAAATCATTACCAGGTTAGCAACGGATTTCAAAAGCAGCCGGGGCTGGGAAACATCAACCCGCAGCTGTACCGGCTGGCGCAAAGCAACCCCACCGCGTTTCACGACCTGACTTCGGGAAGCAATATCGTCCCTTGCGCACAGGGTAGCCCGGATTGCGACACTGGCTCGTTCGGCTACCAGGCCGGAGCCGGATACGACATGGCCACAGGCCTCGGTTCGGTGGACGCAAACGCGCTGTTTACACAGTGGAACAACGCAACCAACGGCGTCGTCGTGACGCTATCGGCGAACCCTGCGAGTGCAACCCTCAACGACACGGTTCAAGTCACCGCAACGGTTGCGCCAGCGGGCGGCGGCGGTACGCCCACCGGCACCGTCAGTTTCGCGTTCGACACTCTTCCGCTCGGGACCGTCGCGATCGCCAATGGCAGTGCGAACCTGACCTTCCCGCTGTATCTGATCGGCGGCACCGGCACGGTCGCGATCGCCGCCGAGTATTCGGGCGATTCCTCTTTCAGCTCGGGCGGCGCCACCAAGGCGATCAGAATCACTCTCCCCAGCGGGGCAGCCTCCATCATCCCGTCCGCGCTGAATCCGGTGTGGCCTTCGCCGCCGGACGCGCAGGGCTTGAGCTGGCAGACGAGCATCTCTCTGCGCGAAGTGGCGGGCGTCCCAGCCATGCTTACGGCTTTCACCATCGACGGTCAGGCGCAGACGCTCTCGCAGTACTTTCCTTCGCCGGACATCCCGCCCCTCAGCGCGGTCAGCGCCAACTTTGTCTTCCGGAATCTGACCGCTCCGCTGACCCATACTTACGGGTTCACGGGCATCGACGCCGCCGGCAACACCTGGTCGCGGCAAATCCCGGTGAATTACCTCCCGCTTCCGACGGACAATTTCTTCAGCCTTTCGGCGACACCGCTCACGGTGACGCAGAACACGGCCGCCGCTTCCTCCTGCCAGTGGGCGGTGCAGCTAAACGTCGATGACTTGGGTGGTTTCGGAGTCAATCTGCTTACCAGTCTCTCGGCCGGTCACGCCAGCCTATCCAGCCAGATTGCATCCATCTTCGGCACGACGCGTCTGGATGCGTGGGGCGACATCCAGGGTACGCTTTGCTTCGGCGGAATCACCCCTCCGGCGAGCGATTCCATCAACGTGGGGCTTAGCGATGGAGCCGCGTTTAATCTGGTCGTCTCCTTCGCCGGCCCGCCTGCAAATCCGGCCAAGCTCTCTGCTTCCCCTCCGAACATCAGTCTCGCGGCGAGTCCTGGTCAGCCGGCGCAGACGACTCTGGCTGTGAATCTGTCCGATCCGGCGCAAACATGGATGGCCTCGATCTATCCGGCAAATCGGACCACTGCCTGGCTAAGCGCCTCGCAGCTTTCAGGAGCCGGGACATCCCAGATTACTCTGACTGCTTCCGGAACGGGATTCGAGCCGGGCGTCTATCGGGCCACGATTGTGATTCAAAGCGCCAACTCCATACCCCAATACATCAACGTGCCGGTGATGTTCGTGCTAGGCGGCAGTTCCTCCGGAACGGCCATTGCCCGGATCGCGAATCCAGCGTCCGATTACGCTGTCGTCAGCCCGGGGATGCTTCTGAACGTCTACGGCTCAAATCTGGCGAATACCACGCAGAGTGCTTCCGGGGATCCGCTGCCTTTTTCCACGGCCGGCGTTACGGCGGCTGTGAATGGCCTGGCGGCTCCGGTGCTGAATGTTTCGCCTGGTCTGCTTACCATTCAGGTGCCTTATGAGGCGGGGGCGGGGCCAGCGGTACTCGGTGTAAACAATAACGGACAGATTGCCGGCTTTCCATTCCAGATGGCTCCGTCGTCGCCGGGCATCTACGGCGACGCGAGTGGGAATCTGCTTCCAACCGCGGCTGCGCAGCCAGGTGGCTTTGCGACGCTGTATGTGACCGGCACGGGAGAGGTGTCGCCCGCTCTGAAAACAGCATACTCTCCGTTCTCAGGAACGCCAATCTCGTCCCTGCCGAAAACGGTCCTGCCGCTGTCTGTGAGCGTGGGTGGTGTTCCGGCTTTTGTGCAGTTCGCCGCAGTCCCCCCCGGGCTGCTTGGGACCACGCAAGTGAACATTATCGTCCCGGACTCCGCTCCGCTGGGAACTCAACCGGTCGTGGTCACCGTGGGAGGCGTTGCCAGTCCGCCCGTGAACCTGATGATCAATCCAGCCTCGCCGGCCGCACCATAGCCTTCGTGGCAGCGGTCGGTTCCCCGACCTCATTGGAGACGATCTGGATGTCCGTGTCCGGCACAACTTCAGTCTACCTCCGCCGTGGCCGCAGCGAGGAATGTAAGCTGAAGAGGTGGCGCTAACATTCGAGGAAGCCCGCGCGTGCGTGCTCGCCAACGCCCGGAGGTGTGACGGGACGAAGGGTGCCGGGACGGAGATTGTGCGAACGCTGGCGGCCGCGGGGCGGGTGATCGCCGAGCGCGTCGCGGCGGACCGCGATTATCCGCCGTTTGCGCGCTCGGCTCGCGATGGATTTGCGGTGCGTGCTGCGGATCTGCCTGGCGATCTGCCGGCCGAGTTGAAGGTTATCGGCGAGGTTCGCGCGGGCCAGGTGTTCGATGGCGCGATCGGTGCAGGCGAAGCTGTCGAGATCATGACCGGTGCGCCGATGCCTCAGGGCGCCGACGCCGTGGTGATGGTGGAGCACACGTCGAGAACCGGCGATGGGGCACGCGTCCTTGTGCAAAAGGGCCAGAGGCCCCCGGGCGACAACTTCAGCCCGCAGGGCGTGGAGGCTCGCGCGGGCGCGGTTGTGCTCGAAGCGGGACGGAGGCTGGGGTTCGCGGAGATCGCGTTGCTGGCCATGGTGGGCCGCGAGTGCGTGCAGGTATTCAGCAAGCCGCGCGTGGCCATTCTGCCGACAGGCGATGAAATTGTCGAGGCTGGGGAGACGCCGGAGCCCTTTCAGATTCGCAATTCGAATGCGTGGTCGCTGGCGGCGCAGGTGGAGCGGGCCGGCGGCGCTCCGGAGATCCTGCCCATCGCGCGCGACAACTACGAGTCCACGCGGAGCATGATCGAGCGCGGTCTGGACGCGGATCTGCTCTTGCTGTCGGGCGGTGTTTCGGCCGGGAAATACGATATTGTCGAAAAGGTTCTGGCCGATCTAGGCGCGGAGTTCTTCTTCGATCGGGTGAAGATTCAGCCGGGTCAGCCGCTGGTCTACGGTTTTGTCAAAAGCGGCCCGGCGAGCGGTAAACAGTTCTTCGGGCTGCCCGGAAATCCCGCCTCCACCATGGTCACGTTCGAGGTGTTCGCCAGGGCCGCCGTGGAGCTTCTCGGCGGAGCCAACGACGCCCCGCTGCCGCTGCTGCGCGCGAGGCTGACGAAGAAGTTCGAGCACAAGCCGGGGCTGACGCGATTTCTTCCGGCGAGGCTGAGCCTGGACGGCTCGACCGTCGCCCCCGAAGCGTGGCAGGGGTCGGGGGACGTGGCGTCGCTGGCGCGCGCCAATGCGTTCCTGGTGGCGGAGGCGGATCGGGAAAGCTGGGAAGAGGGCGAGGACATTCGCGTGCTGATCAAATGAAGAAGCTTTCGCACTACGATTCGAAAGGCCGCGCGCGGATGGTGGATGTCTCGGCGAAGCAGGAGACGCGCCGCTCCGCGACGGCGCATGCATTCGTGCGCATTCGGCCCAGTGTGCTCAAAAAGCTGCCTCAGAACCCCAAGGGCGATCCGCTGGAAGTGGCGCGCATTGCCGGCATCGCGGCGGCCAAACGCACCTGGGAGCTGATCCCGATGTGCCATCCTCTGATGCTGACGCATGTGGATGTGACGGCGAAGTTGGAGGCGCGCGGCGTGCGGATTACGGCCACCTCGGCGACGACGGCGCAGACAGGAGTCGAAATGGAGGCGCTGACGGCCGCGGCGGTGGCGGCTTTGACGGTGTACGACATGACCAAGGCGCTGGATAAAGGCATCGAGATTCAGGACCTGTATCTGGTCGACAAGACCGGCGGCAAGAGCGGGGATTACAGACGTGAGAACAAGAGGCCCGGAGAAACCAGGAAATGATCCGGGTCGCCGTGATCACGGTAAGCGATTCGGCCGTCGCCGGAACGCGCCAAGACCGGTCGGGCCCGGCGTTGGTGGATCGCGTAACCCAACTTGGCTGGCAAATTGCTCGGACCAGGCTGGTGAGAGACGAAGTGGGCGAAATCGCGGCGGCCATGGCGGAACTCGCCGGTTCAGGCGAGATCGACGTGATCTTGTCGACCGGCGGGACCGGCTTGGCTCCGCGGGATGTGACGCCGGAAGCAGCGCAGTCGGTGGCGGGGCGGGAAGCGCCTGGATTTGGAGAGGTTATGCGGGCGAAAGGGCGAAATTCGACGCCCCTGGCCGCGCTTTCCCGCAGTGGGGCGTATACGCGCGGGGAGGCGCTGATCGTGACCCTACCCGGATCGCCTCGCGGTGCGGTAGAGTCGTTAGAAGCGGTGTTGGACTTGATCCCTCACGCTGTCAATCTCCTACACGGGCGGACGGAGCATGATGCGAAACTACAGTCTGAAACGAAGCATCTTAGTAGGTAGAATGCGTAAACTGCTAATTGGTGTACCGCTGCTCGGATTGATGACGCTTGGTTTAATTACGTCGGCCCTGCTGCTGGCGCAAGAGCCGGCGAAGCAGGCTCCCGCCGCGGCTGCGGCAAGCGATGCGGGCGCGAGTTCGGATCAGGACCTGATCTTTAGGGTCCCCGTCAAGGCTGTCCAGGCGCCGGTGACGGTGCTGGATCGCGAGGGACGCGTAGTGACCGGGCTCAACGCGCTGGATTTCCAGCTTTTGGACAACGGCAAGCCGCAACAAATCTCCGAAGACCTGGCCGGGCATCCGATCTCGCTGGTGGTCGCGATCCAGGCGAATTCGGGGATGGAGAAGATTCTGCCGCAGATCCGGAGGATCGGCAGCCTGTTCGATAGCCTGGTGATCGGCGATGAGGGCGAAATCGCGGTTGTGGCTTTCGATCATCGCGTGCAGGTTCTGACGAACTTCACCTCGGACGCGGACAAAATCCACGCCGCCTTCAGCGGCAAGGACAAGCAGGGAAATTATGTACTGAGGGCCGGGAGCTGGACCAGCGCGGTGAACGACGCCACCATGGAATCGATCAACATGCTGAGGAACCGGCCCCCGAACCGCAAGCGGATCATCATCCTGATCAGCGAATCGCGGGACCAGGGCAGCGGTCTGCACGTGCGCGACGTGCTGACGGCGGCCGAGTTCGCCAACGTGGTGATCTACCCGATGGACGTCTCGCACCTGCTGACGTCGCTGACCGCCACGCCCCAGCCCTCGCGCCCCAACACGATTCCTCCGGGCGGACAGATACTGCCGGGCGGCAACGTGATGACCCCGACGCTGGATCAGCAGTTGAACAACAACGGCGATTGGACCCCCGTCTTCAAGGATCTGTTCATCGCCGTCAAGGCGATTTTCGTGCCCAATCCGCTGGAAGTGTACTCTCGCTACACGGGCGGGCGCGAGTTCCCGTTCTACACCCAGAAGGGTCTGGAGCAGGCCGTGAGCGACATCGGCCAGGAACTGCATAACCAGTACATCCTGACCTATATCCCCAACGATCAGAACGAGGCCGGATACCACACCATCAAGGTGACCGTGAACAAGCCGGACCTGAAGGTGTTCACGCGCGAGGGTTGGTGGATCGCAGGCAAGCCGGAGTAACCCCGGCGCCGCACGGCGCGACCAGGGGTCGCGCGCGGGAGATCACACCGAAGCTCTACTTAACGTAGATCGTCGTGACCAGCCCGTTCGGAACTGTCAACAGCCGGTCCGTGCCGGGGGTGCCATCCGGGTTGGAGGTTCCGCCGTAATTGCTGTTAATGTCGTCCAGAAACACGACGACGCTGATGGGCGAAATCGTGCTGGAAGGGGTGCCCGCGGGGACAACCGCATTGACCTGCCACAGGCCCGGGTATTGTGGCGATAATTGCGAGCCACTCACCGTTGCCGGTTGGCCATTAATATAAACCGTGGGAGTGAATTGAGGGTAGGCGCTTCCGCCCGGCGGGGTGCCATCGGGGGGAAGGTTTTGAACGTAGCCCGCCCCCGTCAGCCACAGCCCGATGGTTCCGCCGGCGGGGACGGGGGCGCTCGGGCTATTTACGCCGAGGGAGTTGCCTTTCGCGTCGTAAGCGAAGGCCGCGACCTGACCGGTTCCCGTGGTGTTGGTTGTATACAGGGCCGGGGAGGCGGGCTGCATGTTGAACGTAGCGACCGCCAGAATCTGTCCGGTGGCGGGGTTGGTCACGATAATGTCGGCCGGTCCGGATTGAGGCGCTGCGTTGGGAATCACGAAGTAGATCACCGCGGGATCGATGCGGAAAATGGGCGCGGGGAGGCCGTTGACCGTGACCTGAACGTTATTTAGACTTGCCGGCCACGGCGGAGCCAGGTTCTGGACCGCGCCGGCGCTATAGGAAGGCGTGAGACTGAAGCTGCTGCCCAGGCGCGCGATCTCGGCGAGCATGCCCGGAGTGGGCGCGGTGGGTTCACCGATGCCTGCGGCGAAGTTGGCGGTGTTGCGGTAAAACAATTGGCCGAAGTAAAAGGTGACGCGATTCGCCGAATCGGCCACGATGAGATTATCGAAGGGGTCGAGCGCCACGGCCAGGGGGCCAAAGGACGCGATCGCCTGCGTAGCCGCGTCGGTGGTCTGTAAGGTCTGAAATTCCGGAAGCTGAAACACCTCACTGGAGGTGGTGCTGGTTACCCAGCTTCGGCCGGTGAGAAAACTCACGGTAATATCTTGCGGTGAACCCAGGCCGCCGGCTTCGAGAGTGGAGGAGGGGCCGTTCACGGTGGGCTTGGAGAATACCAGGATGCGGTTGTTGCCGGAATCGCAAACGTAAAGGCGGTCGGAGCTGTCCACGGCGATACCCCGCGGGCTATTGAGCTGGCTGCCGGTGGTGCCGGTGCCGAACAGCGAAAAGGTTGTTTGGCCGATGACAAACGCAGCTCCCTGGCCGTTGCTGAAATCGGCGCCGGTTCGATTGAACACCAGGATGCGGTTGGCGGAGAGGTCGGATACGGCCAGGCTGCCGGAGCCGGGTGCGCCCCCGTTCGCAAATATGGCCAGCCCGAAAGGCTGAACCATGGTAAATTGATTGACGTTCTGGTTGAAGGTGACAAAGTCGGGTTGCCCCAGCACCAGCGTTGCGGTCTGCGTGGAGCCGGCGGGTTGGGCGAAGGGCGCGGGGAAGCGCAGGGCGCGGCCGTTGCCGGAGTCGGCGACCCACAGGTTTCCGTTTGAGTCCACCGCCAGTCCGACGGGCAGGGACAGGCCGGTGGCGGTCGGCTGCCCGACCACTCCATTCGGAGCGCCATTGGGATAATTGACGGTGCTGTGCAGGAGATCGGCCTGGCCGATCACCAAGTCGGCTTTCTGGGTCAAGAGACTGTGCGAATCGGTCCCGACTTTTCGCGCATCGTTGAAGCCCAGAATGCGATTGTTCTGGGTGTCGGCGATATACAGGTGCGGCGGAGTGGAGTTGCCGTCGATGGCGATTCCACCGCCGTAGCCCCCGATCCAGAGCTCACGGCCTTCGATGAGGTTGGCCGTGCCATAGACAAAGTCCAATTGTCCGACCACGCGCGAGGCGGTGCTGTAGACGCCGCCGCCCTGGTTCGCAAAAGCGACCACGCGGTTATTGAGCGTGTCGACAATCCACATTTCGTTGTTGCTGCTGGGATCGGGATTGATGGCGCCGGAGATCGGATAGGAGAAAGTCTGATTGGAGGGGTTGATTAGTCCTTGATTGGCTTTGCCGCTGACGAAGTCCGGTTGGCCGGTAACGCCGTTTGCTAACGGCGAATTGGCGGGCGCCGCGACCGTCCAGGTGGCGGAGAAGGTGTCGTAGCGAACCACGCGGCCTTGGGTCGAATCGCATACGAAAACGGATGCGCCTTGCGCGGCGTTCAGGACAAATACGCCTTGAGGAGAGCCGGTGATGTTTCCCTGCGAATTGACCGAACCCAGAGTCGAGGCGGTGGGATAGGTCACAGTCTGGCCCTGTGCCGTCGGCGTGGGCGGGACGCCGAGCACCTTGGAGCCATTCTCGCCGATCGTGAGAGGCGCAAGATACTGAATCGCGCGGCCGGCTTGGTCCGTCACGTACAGATTCCCTTGACTGTCGGCGGCTACCCCAGTAGGGTTCGCCAGAAAGCCCAGATTGAGCTGGGTTTGGTTCGTGGCGGGAAGGCCGTTGGAGATGAAACTATTCTGTCCGAGCACAACATTGGCCGCCGGCAATTGGTTATTCGCCGTCAGGTTCGAGGCCGGGAAGCCGAGCACGCGGTTGTTCCCGACGTCGGCGACCCACAAATTGCCGTGTCCATCCAGGGCGAGACCGGCTGGGAGGATCTGTCCCGCGGAGTTGGCGATCGAAAGATACAGGCCAGTCGAGCTCGGGCTCGACGCGCCCTGGCCCTGATTGACTGCGGTGCCGGAGCTGCTGCTCTTCTGTCCGATCACCAGATCGACTTGCTGGTCGTTGGCGGGCTGCTTATACGGGGCCTTGAAGCGCATAATGCGATTGTTGCCGGAATCGGCGACGTACAAATTCCCGTTGGCGTCGACGGCAATTCCGGTGGGCCCGTTGAGTCCGGTGCTGTTGCCGGGACCCGACGTGACCGTGGAGTAAAAGTCGGGCTGGCCGACCACCAGATCCGCGAAATCTCCATGGCTCAGTTTGTTGGCGTTGCTCCAGCCCAGTATCCGATTGTTGCCGGTATCGGCAATGTAAACGTGGGGCGGGGTGACGCTGGCGTCGAAAGCGATGGCGCGGGGGTAGTACAATTCCCGGCCCTCGACCAGATTCGGCGAGGCGGACTCGAGGGAAAGCTCAAGCGTCGGTTGCCCGAACTCGCGCGTGGGCACGCAATTGATGGTTAATGCCGGCGCAGTGGACGCGATTATCGGGCAAGGGCCCTGCGCCAACACGGGCGCGACAGTCGCAAGCATGGCACACAATAGTTGTCTCATTGGGGTAAAATGCCTCCGGACGGACGGGCGCGGGAACCGTCTTTCTTTTGAAGATAGCACACGGGCCGAAGCGTTCTCATGTACCTTTGGTACCAGATTCTACCGTGACGGGGAATGGGGCGGGCCAAGCAGGGGCTTGACGGCGCGCAGCACGGTGTCGGCGACGATCCTGGCGCCCTCGGCGGTAGGGTGAATGCCGTCGCGCTGGAAGTAGCGCAGATTCTTGCTGCCGGGGTCCGGCGTCACGATATCCGACAACAGGAAGGGAATGAAAGTGAGACGGTACTGCGTGGCCAGGTCCTTGTAACTTTTCTGGAAGCCCTGAATGTAGTCGGGTCCATAGTTGGGCGGAAGAGTCATTCCCGCGAGCACCACGCGCGCACCGGCGCTCTGAAATGTCTGGATCATGGTGTCGAGGTTCTTGCGGGTGCCGGCCAGCGGCAGCCCGCGCAGGCCGTCGTTGCCGCCCAGCTCCAGGATCACGATGCCGGGCTTGAGCGAGGTGGCCGAATCCATGCGCGAAACGCCGCCTTCCGTGGTATCGCCGCTGATGCCCAGGTTGACTACGCGCCAAGGGTAGCCCTGGGCGTCGAGTTTGTTCTGGACATCGTCGGGAAAGCTTTGGCCGGGTTCGAGGCCGTAGCCGGCGGCAAGACTGTCGCCGAAGACCACCAGGACCCTACGGGCGTCTTGCGCCGGAGTCGTCGGGGTGGGGGCGGGGGCCGTTACCGTCGCTGCCGCGGGCGCTGGTTGCGCCTCCTGAGTTTGGGGTTTGGAGCCGCCGGAGCAGGCGCACAGCGCAGCCAGGACCGGAATCGTGAAAAAAAGCCTCGCGGGAAAGAGCCTCACTGGAACCAGCATAATAAAAGTAGATGGCGATTCTGGAAGCACGCAACCTCACCAAGATCATCGATACCGGCACGCACCGCGTGGAAATATTGCGGGGCATCAATTTGGATGTCCCGGCGGGGCAGTTCGTGGCCATCATGGGCGCCTCGGGCAGCGGCAAGAGCACTTTGCTGGGGCTGCTGGCGGGGCTCGACACCGCGACGGAAGGGCGAGTGGTGCTGGACGGCGCCGACATCACGGGCTTGAACGAAGACGAGCTGGCGGTGGTGCGCGGGAGCAAGATCGGATTCGTGTTCCAGAGCTATCAATTGATTCCCACGTTGACGGCGGAAGAAAACGTGCTGCTGCCGCATGAGCTGATGGGCCGCGATCCGGGCTCCGGCGTGGTCAGGGCGCGGGAGCTGCTGGAGCGCGTCGGGCTCGCCGACCGCATGGATCACTATCCCGTCCAGCTTTCCGGAGGCGAGCAGCAGCGCGTGGCCCTGGCTCGCGCGTTCATGGTGAAGCCGCCCATCCTGATGGCGGACGAACCCACCGGCAATCTGGATAGCGTGAACGGGCGCCACGTCCTGGAGCTGCTGCTGGACTTGAACCGGCGCGAGCACACGACCCTGGTGCTGGTGACCCACGATCAGACTCTGGCGTCGCGCGCGGACCGGATCGTCACGCTGAAGGACGGCCAGATCGTGGACGATGAGATGCGCGAGCCGGTGGGAGCGGCGCGGTCATGAAGCTTTCCTTGCGCACCGCGGCGCGGATCGCCTGGCGCGAGACGCGGTCCTCAATGGTCAAGTTTACGTTCGTGGTGCTGGGCGTCGCCGCGGGCGTGGGCGCGCTGAGCGGTGTGCGAGGGTTCAGCCAGAGCTTCGAGGGCATGCTGACGCGCGAGGCTCGGACCGTGATGGCCGCGGATCTGACGGCGCGCCAGTTCGTGCTGCCGGATGCGGATCAAACGGCGCAGCTGGATGCGCTGGCGGCGCGTGGCGTGGAACGGACGCTGATCACCGAGACAGTGTCGATGGCATCGGCGACTTCGTCACCGTCTCAGCCCGCGGATGCCGCGGCGGAGGCCGCTCCAGTCTTGGTTTCGATCAAGGCCGTGGACCCGTCGAAATACCCGTACTACGGCGCCGTGAAGCTCGATCCCGACATGCCGCTGCAGCAGGCGCTGATGCCGGATACGGTGATCGCGGGAGAAGATCTGCTGATCCGCTTGGGCGTGAAGGTGGGCCAGCGGATTCGCGTGGGCGGGCAGGATTTCCGCGTGGCCGCGGCGGTGATCTCCGAACCGGACCGCATGTCGGGGAGCCTGAATATCGGGCTGCGCATGATGATGTCGCGCGAGGCCTTCGAGCGGACGGGACTGATGCAGATCGGGAGCCGCGCGGCCCAGCGGTATCTGTTCAAGCTGGATGCGGGCGCGCCGACGGTGGAAGAGGCGCGGACGGCGATCAAGAGCGCGCTGCCGGAATCGACGGTCGCGGACTTTCGGCAATCGCACCCCATCATCACGGCGGGCCTGGATCGCGCCACCGTGTTTCTGAGCCTGGTGAGCCTGATCGCGCTGATCGTGGGAGCGATCGGGGTGGGCATGGCCATGCACGCGCACTTGCAGCAGAAAATGGATCACATCGCGGTGATGAAATCGCTGGGCGCGACGTCGGGCGAGATCATGCGCATTTATACCTTGCAGACGCTGATGCTGAGTCTCGCGGGCGGAGTGGGCGGAGTGCTGGTGGGGCGCGGCGTGGAACAGGTTTTCCCGGCGCTGATCAACAAGCTGTTCCAGATCGACGCGCCGGTAACCTGGCACATCGAAGCCGCGGCGCAGGGCATCGCGGCCGGGATTCTGACCACGCTGCTGTTCACCGTGCCGCCGCTATTGGCGATTCGCAAGATCCGGCCGGCGCTGATCCTGCGGCGCGATATGCCGGAGGCGAAGCTCCCCTGGGCCAGGCGCTTGGGCGAGATGAAACCGGCGCTGGCGGCTGGGGCGATGATTCTGGCCGGCATCGGAGTGCTGGCGGCGTGGCTGGCGGAATCGCCGCGCGTGGGCGGTTACTTCGCGGGGGCATTGAGCGTGAGCCTGCTGCTGCTGGCGGTGGTGGCCACGGCGCTGCTCAAAGGTATTCGCGCGTTTGTCAAAAGGACTCCGTGGAGGATTCCGGCTTTGACGCGGCAGGGGCTCGCGAATCTATACCGGCAGGGGAACCAGGCGCAGGCGATTCTGGTGGCGCTGGGATTGGGCGTGATGTTCACTCTGACTGTGTACCTGGTGCAGAACTCGCTGGTGAAGGAGATCATCGCGACGGCTCCGCCGGAGATGCCCAACGTATTCCTGGTGGGCGTGACGGAGGCGCAGACGGGTCCATTGAAGGAGTTGATCGGCAAGCAGGCGGGAGTGCTGGGCGCTCCGGTGCTGGGTCCGGCCGTGGCGGTCCGGCTGGTGAGCATCGACGGAGTGCCGGTGACGGATCACCAGGTTGACGGCGTCAGACGCCGCTTCACCAACACGCGCTCGGTGACGTGGGAGGCGGAACAGCCATCCGATGTCAGCGTGATTCAGGGCGCGTGGTGGGCCAAGGGGACGAAAGAACCGGTGGTCTCGATCGAGGAGGACGCGGCCAAGACGCTTGAGATTCAAGTGGGCGCGAAGCTGGAGCTGGCGGCGAGCGGAAAGACCATTCGCGCGAGGGTGGTGGCCATCCATAAAGTGACGGCCATGCGCGCCACGCCCTCGGCCGAGTTCGTGTTTAACCCGGAGGCGTTGGCGGGGCTGCCGGTGGTATATTACGGCGGCGTGAGGATGCAGCCGTCGTCGGTGGGCGCGCTGCAACGCGCGGTGTTCGAGAAATATCCGACCATCACGGTTGTGAACATCGCCGACGCGCTGGCGATCGCGCAGCAGGTGGTGGATCAGATCGCGCTGGTGATCCGGTTCCTGTCGGGATTCGCGATTCTGGCGGGCGCGATTATCCTGGCCGCGAGCGTGGCGGGGACGCGCTTCCGCAGAGTCCGCGAGGTAGTGATTCTGAAAACCCTGGGCGCCACCAAGCGGAAGGTGCAGCGCGTTTTCTCGATCGAGTTTCTGACCCTGGGCGGCGTCGCGGGCCTGCTGGGGGCGTTGCTTGCCGCCGTGTTTTCGAGCCTGGTGCTGAAGCGGCTGCTGGACGCCAAATTCCAGTTCGACTTCCTGGCCACCGGCGTTGCGATCGTAGGAACCGCGCTGCTGGCGAACCTCTCCGGTTGGCTGGCGAGCTTCCGGATTCTGAGGCAGAAGCCGCTGGAGGTTTTGCGCGAGGAATGAAGGGGATACAATAATTGCTTGAGTTTCTGAGGAGGATTGCGTGACCTCGCGGGGAATCATCGGGCTGGCGATCGCGGCGGGGCTGGCCGCACCACTGGTGTTTCACGGCCAGGGCCCCATCGAGCCGCGCCAGAAGGCCGGGACCCAGAAGACCGGCGCAGGGGTCAAGGAGCCGAAGCAGGACGACGATGCCTCGCGCGTCAACATCCGGGTCGACGCCACGCTGGTGCTGGTGCCGGTGGAAGTGAGCGATGCGCTGAACCGTCCCGTCTCCGGCCTGGAGAAGGAAAATTTCCATGTTCTCGACGACAAGGTGGAACAGAAAATCGTTTCCTTCGCGATGGAGGACGATCCCATCGCGGTGGGGCTGGTGTTCGACGTCAGCGGCAGCATGGCGCACGATATTCCGCAAACCCGGCAAGCCGCGTCCACGTTCTTCAAGACCGCCAATCCGGAAGACGAGTTCTGCATGGTTGTGCTGGCCAGCGAAGCGAAATTGGTGGTGCCGCTGACGGCCAGACCGGGCGAGATCGGCAATCAGTTGGTGTTCGCCAGACCGGGAGGATCGACGGCGCTGCTGGACGGGATCTACCTGGGGCTGAACGAGGTGCGGAAGTCGAAGAAGCTGAGGAAGGCGCTGGTGATTATCTCCGACGGCGGCGACAATAACAGCCGCTACACGGAGGCCGAGGTCGCCAGCGCGATCCGCGAAACCGACACGTTGATCTACGCCATCGGAGTCTTCGGCAACGGCATGGGCTCCAACTACAGCGATCAAGAGGTGCTCAAGACCATGACCAAGGAGAGCGGCGGCCGCTTGTTCCCCACCATGGGCATGCCCATTGCGGATTTCGCGGAGAAGATTATCACCGACCTCAGGAACCGCTACGTGCTGGGATACGCGCCCACCAACGCGGCCAAGGACGGGCGCTATCACCGCCTGGAGGTGAAGCTGGCGCCTCCCAAGGGATTGCCGAAACTGAGCGCGCACTGGAAGACCGGCTACTACGCGGCCACGGAATAAATCGTTCCCTCACGGGTCGCGGCTCGGTTCGGAGGCGTGGCACACTGGAAGAAATGGTCTCGGATCGATGTTGCTAGGCCTGCACCATGTGACGGCGCTGGCCGGCGACCCGCAGCGCAATCTGGATTTCTACACGCGCTTTGCGGGAATGCGCCTGGTGAAGCGCACTGTGAACTTCGACGATCCGGCGGGATATCACCTCTACTACAGTGCCGGCGCGGGAGCCCCGGGGACGCTGCTGACTTTTTTCCCGTGGGTTACGGGACGGCGTGGCGTGCGAGGCTCGGGGCAAATTACGGGCGTACGCATGCGCGTGCCGAAGGAGTCGCTTGGAGGATTGCCCACCGATCCGGACGGTATCGCGATCGGATTCCTGGAGAGCGCTGCGCCGCCTGGCCTTCAATCGGTGACACTGTGCGAGGCGGACGCTGCTCCAACGGCTGCTTTCCTGCGGGATGTTCTGGGACTGAAGACGATCCGGGAAGAGCCGCAAGCGCGGCGGTTCGAAATGCCGGACGGGGCATGGATCGATGTCCTGCACTCGCCGGGAACGCCGCGGGGAAGGATGGCGGCGGGGATGGTGCATCACGTGGCTCTGCGGGTCGCCGATGAAGAGACGCAACTGGAGTGGCGAGAGCGGCTGATCCGCGCGGGACTGCGCGTGAGTCCGGTGAAGGACCGCCTGTATTTTCATTCCATCTATTTCCGCGAGCCGGGCGGCGTGCTACTGGAAATCGCCACCGACGGACCGGGGTTTTTGATCGACGAAGCCGAGGACCAGCTGGGCCAGCGCTTGTGTTTGCCGCCATGGCTGGAGCCCGCGCGGGAGAGCATCGAGGGGCGTCTCGCCCCTTTGTCCAACCAGACGGCGGCGAAGGCCCTCGGGGACACCGATGGCCGCTAGCCCCGCAGTCGGTTTCCGCAACGCATGGACGCCCTTGCGTCACGGCTTGTTCCGCGCGATCTGGATCGCGGCCATGGCCTCCAACATCGGCACGTGGATGCACACGATGGGGGCGTCGTGGCTGATGACCACTCTGGTGGCGAGCCCGTTGATGGTGGCGCTGGTGCAGACCGCCACCACGCTGCCGGTGTTCCTGGTGGGATTGCCGGCGGGCGCGATGGCCGACCTGGTGGACCGCCGGCGCATGCTGCTGTTCACGCAATCCTGGATGCTGCTGGCCGCGGCGGCGCTGGGAGCGCTGACGCTCCTGGGCAGGACCGGACCGTGGACGCTGCTGGCGGTGACGTTCGCCTTAGGATTGGGCTCGGCGATGAACGGTCCGGCGTGGGCGGCCGCGATTCCGGAGCTGGTTCCGCGCGAGGAGATGCCCGCCGCGGTGGTGCTCAACTCGGTGCAGTTCAATATTGCGCGAGCGGTGGGGCCGGCGCTGGCCGGGATGGTGCTGGCGGCTTCCAGCGCGGGAGTCTTGTTCGTGCTGAACGCATTTTCGTTCCTGGGCGTGATCCTGGTGGTGTGGCGCTGGGAGCCGTCGTCGGTCGAGCGCGGCCGCGAGAGCGTGACCTCGGCGATGCTTTCGGGCTTACGCTACGTTCACGGCACGCCCACGTTTCACGCGGTGCTGCTGAGATCCGGAATCTTCGTGTTCGCGGGGAGCGGATTGTGGGCGCTGCTGCCGGTGGTGGCAAGCCGCGGACTGGCCGTCTCGGCGTTCGGCTACGGCGTTCTTCTGGGCTGTCTGGGAGCGGGCGCGGTGACGGCCGCCGCTCTGCTCGCGCCTTTGCGCGCACGCTATCCCGCCGAGGCGCTGGTCGCGGCGGGGAACCTGCTGTTTGCCGGAGCCACGCTCGGCTTGGCGCTGCTGGGGAGGTTCGAATGGGTGGCGGCGGCGATGCTCGCGGGAGGAATCGCGTGGATGACCACCATGTCCACGTTCAACGTGACGGCGCAGACCCCGCCGCCGGTGTGGGTGCGGGCGCGGGCCCTGGGCGTGTACCTGCTCGTGTTTCAGGCGGCGCTGGCGGGAGGGAGCGCGGCCTGGGGCGCTCTGGCGGCGAGAATCGGCGTGCGCGGCGCGTTGCTGTGGTCGGCCGCGGCGCTGCTGGCGGGACTCGCGGGCGGGTGGCGATTGCGGCTCGCGCCGGCGTTTGAAGAGGTACAGGCTGATAAAGTCGTGGCGGGGGAGGAGAGCGATCGTGTCTATTGAGAACTTGTCCTTGGGAAACGAATTCGTAAGAGTTGCCATAGCCGATCTGGAGCAGTTCTGCGGGCGCATCGAGGTTTGCGTGGGGAAGCTTACGCCCGAACAGATGTGGGGCCGCGGGGCCGAGAACCAGAACGCCATCGGGAATCTGCTGCTGCATTTAAACGGAAACGTGCGCCAGTGGATTCTCTCCGGCATCGGCGGTGCGAAAGATACGCGCGTTCGAAACGAGGAATTCGCAGAGCGCCGCAGAATCGATCCGGCAGAATTGGTTGCGCGGCTGAAGGCGACGGTGCAGGAAGCTGAAGAGGTGATGCGTCCTCTTTCCGCGGATCAGTTGGTGGAGCGGATCACCGTGCAGGGCTACCACGTGACCAAGCTGGAGGCGGTCTTTCACGTGGTGGAGCATTTCGCGGGACACACGTTCCAGATCATTTTCGCGACGAAACTGCTGACGGGAGAGGATCTCGGCTTTTATGCACATCTGGGGTCGGGCTAGCGGCGATGGCAATTGATGATATTCTTCTGAGATTGCAGGAGAAATCATCGTGGGCGATGCCGTTCATCCCGTGACGGGCCGGCAACTCGGCAACTATTTGTTGCAGGAACAGATCGGCGTTGGAGGCATGGGGATCGTCTTTCGCGCGGAGGATTTGAAGCTCCGCCGCACCGTCGCCCTCAAATTCCTTCCACCCGACCTTACCTCCGACCCAGCGCATCGGGAGCGTCTGCTGCGCGAGGCGCGCGCCGCCTCCAAGCTGGATCACGTCAACATCGGGACCATCCACAGCATCGAGGAAGCTGAGGACGGTCAGATTTTCATCGTGATGGCGTGCTATGAAGGGGAGACCCTGAGATCGCGCATCCGCCGCGGACCAATGACCGGAGCCGAAGTCCAGGACATCGCGGCGCAAATCGCCAAAGGTCTTCGCGAGGCGCATTCCAACGGTGTGGTTCATCGGGACATTAAACCTTCCAATCTCATGCTGACGCGCCAGGGCGTGCTCAAGATTATCGATTTCGGTTTAGCCAAGCTTCTGGAACAGGAGACGCAGACTCGCAGCGGAAAGGTGACCGGCACGGCTGCCTACATGTCGCCGGAGCAGGCCCAGGGGAAGGCGGCGGATCGGCGCAGCGATGTGTGGGCGTTGGGCGTGGTGCTGTATGAAATGCTCACGGGACGGCTGCCCTTTCACGGCGACAGCACTGCCGCGCTGCTTTACGCCATCGTGTACAATCCGCCAGAGCCCGCCAGCCAACTGAGCGGCCGGTGGAGTGCGATTGTGGACCGGGCTCTTATCAAGGATCCCACCCGGCGTTATCAAGACGCGGCCGAGTTGCTGGACGCCATTGAGGGACGCACGGACTCCGCGCTCGCCGAGACCGAGACGATGCTGCCCGCGAAGGCCAATGCGCCGGACCTTGGGAAACCGTTTCGAAGATGGTGGGCGGCGACGGCTGCCGTTGGAGCGCTGGCCGCGGCCGGTTTCGGCGTGTATTTCATTCGCGGCTCCGGCCCATTGGCGGGGACCGGTCCGAAGCACCTCGCGGTTCTCCCCTTCGTCAATATAGGCAACGACCCCGCCAATCAGGTCACCAGCGACGGCTTGCTGGAAACGCTGACCGGCAGGCTCTCCGATCTGGACTCTTCCGGAAAGACGTTGTGGGTGGTCCCGGCCAGCGAAGTGCGGCAACGGAAGGTGACGGAGCCGGGCGATGCGGTCAAACAATTGGGAGTCAACTTCGTGGTTACCGGGAGTGTACAGCGGGAAGTGAAAGGGGTCCGGCTGACGGTGAATCTGGTGGACCCTCGACGCCAGCGGCAGATCGGATCTGCTGTGATCTCCGAAAGCGACGGGGATTACTCGGCTCTGGAAGATGGCGCGGTTGCGAAACTGGCACAACTACTTCGTGTGGACGCGCAAACCACCGGTCCCGCCCAGCATCCGCGGGCCAGTCCTGCTGCCTACGAAGAGTACATAGAAGCGATGGGCTACCTGCATCGATGGGACCAGAAGGGGAACCTGGAGAAGGCCATTCCCCTTTTTGAGAAGGTGACTCAAGACGATCCCACATTCCATTTGGGTCTGGCCGGCCTGGCAGAGGCCTACCGGTGGCTCTATGCGCTCGACCCCAATCGGAAGTGGGTGGACCTGGCGCTACAGGCGGCCAACCGCGCCCTGGAAGCCGACCCTCAACTCGAATCCGTATACGTCACCCTGGGGCGAGTTCACAACAGTACAGGGCAGTATGACGTGGCGAGGGAAGAGTTCGAGCGCGCCCTGAATTTGGCGCCCCGCGACGCCGATGCCATTCAAGGCATGGCTCAGGCCTACCAGAAGCTGGGACGCAATCGCGAGGCCGAAGAGATGTTTCTCCAGGCCACCGCGCTTCAACCGGACTCTTGGGAAGGTTACCTCCGCCTGGCAAACTTCTATTACAACGTGCGCCGGTATCCGGAGGCCGAGAAGCAGTACCGCCGCGTGCTGGAGTTAGTGCCGGACAACGCCGCCGCCAACACCAACCTGGGTACGGTCCTGACGAACGAGAGCCGATTCGGCGAAGCGCGCAAGGCCCTGGAAAAAGCCGTGGAGCTAAACCCCACTTATTCGGCTTACAATAACCTCGGCGAAGTGGACTACTTGGAGGGCCATTATGCGGGAGCGGCCGCGAATTATGAAAAGGCGCTACGGCTGAATAACGACGACTATCGGGTGTGGGGAAACCTGGGAGCTGCCTACGCCGCCGCGCCGGCTCTGGTCAATCGGTCCGCAGCGGCCTTCGAGAAAGCCGCGCATCTGGCGGAGCAGCAAGCGCGAGGGGCGCCCGATGGCATCGTTCAGTCCGACCTGGGCACCTATTATGCGCGTCTGAAAATGTCCGGCCAGGCGCACGTTCGATTAGAGTCCGCCTTGGTTCTGGCGCCCGAGGACCCCAGGGTAGCGCTGAATGTAGCCGAGGGATACGCGATTTTAGGCGACCCCGCCGCCGCGAAGCTCCACCTGCGGAAGGCGCTCGCGCTCGGCGCTTCGTTGGAGTATGCTAAGCGGATACCGGCGCTGAAGGAAATCGCGCAGGAATAATCTGTCCAGGGTTTCAAGTAGTACGCGCTTGCGGGAGCAATGCGGCGTTTACGATTTGTGTGAGCCCGCGAAGAATCACAAGAGCCATACGCGCACGCCGTGCATGGTGACTCGACCAATCATGAAAGGATAGAGATGGCGGCAACGAAGAAAGCACACAAGAAGAAGATACAAACGACCTTCGCGGTGAAGTCTGTGACCAACTTTATTCCGCTCTGCGTACAGATAGAGCATTCGGGGGCTAGTAAAAAACCGCTCAAACTCTCAAAGTCCGGCAACCGATGTCCATACCAGGTGTATTGGATGCTTCAGACGAATACGGCATCGGCCTCGCATATCGAAGTGCCGCTCGGCTATTTCACAAATGATCCGCTGGGTGTAGCAAAACGCGTGCTGGCGCTAGACCAGAACGGAATGACTGAGGTCATTACAGTCAGCCCCAATGCTCCACTAGCCCCGGATCCGGGAATACTGTGGAGCTACGTGCTGGGCCGCGCTGTCTATAGCGGCGGCATCATCATCGATGGCTGAAGCGCATCGCGCGGTTCGGGCCTAAACTCATCACCGCAAGGGTACGGATGGCCTGGAATCCGCTCCCAGGCATCGCGCAGCTTTCGCCATTTCCCTGAAGCGAGCGCCATGCGCATGCCAGCGCTTCTTGCGTTGTCCAGCGCTCCCTGCATCGCCAGCGCCATCCAACCTACCTTTCAGCATTTCGCCCGATGACGCCGGCGCCACCGCGATTTTAGGCGACCCCGCCGCCGCGAAGCTGCACCTGCGGAAGGCGCTCGCGCTCGGTGCTTCGTTGGAGTATGCTAGGCGGATACCGGCGCTGAAGGACATCGCGCTGGAACAATCTGGCAAGAGTCTCAAGTAGTACGCGCTTGCGGGAGCAATGCGGCGTTTACGATTTGTGTGAGCCCGCGAAGAATCACAAGAGCCATACGCGTACGCCGCGGATGGTGGGTCAATCACTTGAGGAGAGAGAATGGCTATGAAAAAGAAAGCCCCAACGAAGAAGGCTGCGAAAAAGAAAGCTTCGAAGCCTGCGAACAAGGAGGAAATCGTCATTGATTCCACTGGCGCTCCGAACCAACAGAATGCGTATGTAGATCCGAAGGGAGTAAAGCATCCCAACAAGGTATATTGGCAAGCAGTTAACGTGGCGACGCCATACCAGATTGTACTGGACTCTCCCCCTAATCCGTTTGGGGTTGGGAACGACGGTCCATTTCCGACGGATACCACTACCGGGACGACGGCGACGCTAAAGGTGGATAAGAATTTGCCCAATACGCCCGCCGGGAATCCGTGGACATATCACATTTATGGACCCAACAGACAAGGAAAGTTCACGTCGCTATCCGGCGGCGGCATCATCATTGACGGCTGAAGCGATCTGCCGAACTTGCGCAGCTTCGCCATCTTGTCCGCGAGATAGCTGGCCCAACCCGCGGGCCTACGCTTCCCGTTCGTCCCGTCCGCTCAAGTAAAAGTGCACCGCGGGGGTGACGATCAGCGACAGCACCATGGAAGCCAGCACCCCGCCGATCACCGCGATCGCCAAAGGTTGCAGCATCTGCGAGCCCGCGCCGATGGCCAGCGAGAGCGGAATCATCCCCGCCATGGTCGCCAGCGCGGTCATCAGGATCGGCCGCAGCCGCCGCTCGCCCGCTTCAATCATGGCTTCGCGCGCCGGGGCTCCCTCGGAGCGGAACTTTTGATCGGCGTCCAGCAGCAGAATGCCGTTCTTGGCCACGATGCCGATCACCATGATCAGGCCCATGAAGGAAGAAATGTTGAACGTGGTTCCGGTGACCAGCAGCGCCACGAACACGCCCGAGGTCGAGAGGATCGCCGAAGCCAGAATCGCCGTGGGGGCGGAGAACGTGCGGAACTCGATCAGCAGTACCGTGAACACCAATACCACGGCGAGGATCAGCACGGTAACCAGGTCCTTGAAGGATTTCTGCTGTTCCGCGTAGAGGCCGCCATACACCACGCGAATCGAAGGCGGCAGGTTCATCGCCGCCACGGTCTGCTGCACGGCTTCCATTCCCGTGCCCAGGCTCATGCCCTCAAACCGGCCGGTCACGGCCACGTCGCGCTGCAAATTCTCGCGCAGGACTTCCGTCTGGCCGGCTTCGTTTTTGAAGTTGGCCAGCGAGCCGAGGGTCGCCGTCTTTCCGCTGGAGCTGCTGGTGATCACGGTGTTCCGAATTTGCTCCAGGTTTCCGCGCGTGTCTTCCGGGAAGCGGACGCGAATGGTATAAGCGCGATCGTTGACCACCACCGGCGTGGTCGCCGGCTCGCCCTGGAGGATCGCGCTCGCGTCCAGTTCGACTTCCTGCGGCGTGAAACCCGCGCGGGCCGCGATCACCGGATCGACGTTCATCACGATGGCCGAACCGCTGACGGTGTTCTCGATACCGTTTTTCAAATCCACGACGCCTTTAATCTTGCCGACCTTGTCGGCCACTTTGGGCGCCCACTCTTTCAGAACGTTGGGATCCTGGGCAAACAGCTTGATCTCCATCGGCTCCGGCGAGCTGGTGAGATCGCCGATCATGTCCTGCAAGACCTGAACAAACTCGACGTCAAGCTGCGGATACTTCTTGTTGACCTTCTCTCGCACCTCGGAGATGATCTCGTCGATATCGCGGCGCGGAGGCCGCTTCAACCGGACCGAAAAATCGCCGTCATTCACTTCCGTCACGGCGGCCAACCCCAACTGCAAGCCGGTCCGGCGCGACGTCCCCTCCACTTCGGGTGTTTCGCCCAGAATCTTCTCGACGCCCAGCAGAATCTGATTCGTGTCGCCGAGCGACGATCCCGCGGGCATCAAGTAGTCGAGAATGAATCCGCCCTCGTCCATAGCCGGCAGCAAGTCGCTGCCCAGGGCGCGATAGCAGAAGAAGGAAGCGACGATGAGACTCAGGCAGCCCGCGGTCAGAATCAGGGGATGCGCAAGGACGAATCGCAGCGACGCGCCATACCCTCGCGTGACCCGCCCCATCAGGCCGGAAGTCGCGTGACCGTGTTCTATAGCGGCATTGGAGGCGCCCTCCTCCGTTTCCTCGGTGGCCGGACTCTTCGCTCGGCGCCGGAGTAAGTAGTGGCTCAGGGTCGGCGTCCAGGTCAGCGCCAGCACCAGCGAAGTTAGCAGAGCCGTGCCCACGGTCATCGCCAGCGCGCGGAAGAAGGTGCCGGTGACTCCGGTAATGGTAATCAGCGGAAGAAACACCACGATCGGCGTCACGGTCGAGCCGACCAGCGGGATGCGAATCTCGCGCAGCGCGCTGCGAATGGCCTGCTCGCGGCTCTGGCCGGAATCGCGGTGCAGCACGATATTTTCCACCACCACGATGGCGTCGTCGATCACCAGCCCCACCGCCGCGGCCAGTCCGCCGAGGGTCATCAGGTTGAAGCTCTCCCCCATCGCATGGAGCGCGATCAAGGTAATCGCGATGGTGGCGGGAATAACCAGCCCGGCAACCAGGGAACTGCCCCAATCGCGCAGGAACAGCACCAGAATGATCGCGGCCAGAATCAAACCGACCATAATCGCATCGCGCACGCTGCCGATCGCGTCCCGCACCAGCGTGGATTGATCGTAGAACGCCTGCACTTTGACGCCTGGAGGCAGAGCCGCCTTCATCCGATCCAGCTCCGCTGTCTCCGCCTCCGCCACCGTCACCGTGTTGGCGTCGGGCTGCCGGAAGATGTTCAGCAGCACCGCCGGCTTTCCGTTCGCGGTCACGATCGTGTAAACCGGCATCACCGACGGATGCACCGCGGCCACGTCGCCCACCCGCACCGGCACGCCGTTGGGCGTGGTGCGGATCACAATGTTCCCGATCTGGGCCGGATCGCGGGTCTGCCCGCTCACCAGAGTTAGCGACAGCTCATGATCGTTATCGATCAGACCGGGCGAATCGATCATGTTGCTTTTCTCCACTGCGTCCAGAATGCCCGGCACCGTCACCTGCGCCTCGGCCAGCTTGGCCGGGTCGGGCTCGATCTCGAATTCCGGGACCTGCCCGCCTTGCAACACCACCATCGATACGCCGGGCACCCGGTTCAGACGCGGCTTGATCGTGTAGTTTGCCAGCTCCCATAGCGCCGTCTGCGGCACTGTGTCGGAGGTCAGGCTGAAGGCCAGGATCGGCATCAGCGCGGCGAACGTCAGGCGATTCGCGGTGAGTTTCGCGGTCGGCGGCAGCGTTGGCTGCACCCGAGCCAGAGCCGCGTTGACGTACTGAAGCGTCGGGACCATGTCGACGTTCCAGTTGAAGAACAGGTTCACTTCGGCCGATCCGCGGCTGGTCAGCGACCGCACCTGATCCAGGCCCGGCACGCTGTTCATGGCCTCTTCGATCGGCTTGGTTACTGTAACCTCCATCTGATCGATCGGAGCCACTCCGTTATCCACTCCCACCACGATGCGCGGAAAGTCCGTCGAGGGAAACACTGCGACGGGGATGATAAACGCGTAGTAAATGCCGATCCCCACCAGCGTGAGGATGATGAAGATGATGGGCCGGGAAAAGTACGCGGTCCAATGCTCGGATGCGGCGTCGGCCTCGGGCGCGTCGTTGACGTTGAGCGCGCCGCCGACTTCGGGCGCACCGTTGACAGTATCGTGTGGGCTCATTGGTTACTTGCCGGGTTCCTCGTCGCCGCTGTCTTCGTCTTCATCCTCGTCCTTGGGCGCCTGGATCGTGACCTTGGCCTTGTCTTCCAGGCCCAGCCCCCCCGAGGTCGCCACCTGATCGCCCTCCTGCACCCCGCTGACGATTTGGACTCGATCGCCTTGCCGCACGCCCACCGACACCATGTGCTCATGCGCCACCGAGTTCTTGTCGATCACCATGACCTTCTGCCCGCCATCGTCTCCATTGAGCAGAGCCGAGGCCGGCACCACCATCGTGTTCTGGATGGTCTCCGCGATAATCGCCACGTGCACCGTGGCCCCGGGCTTCAGTTTTTCCCCCGGGTTCGCGCAGCGCACCCACACTTGCACCGTCGTTGTCGTCGGGTCCACCGCCGGGCTCACCACCGTCACGATGCCCGGAATATCGCCGTCGGGACCCGCTATGCGCGCCGGCCGTCCCACCTTGATGTATCCGGCCTCCTTCACCGGCACATTCGCCCGAGCCACCACATCCGAGATGTCGACGATCGAAACCAAGGGCGTCCCGCTCACCGCCATTTCGCCCGGATACACGGCGCGATCCGCCACCACGCCCGCGATGGGGCTCATAATCTGCGCATAGGTAAGCTGCACTTTCGCGGCGTCATAGTGCGCCTTGGCTGTGTTCACTTGCGCTTCCGCGCCGCGTATCGATTGCTTCTGGCCCACTTGGCTCAGCGCCTCCAGATTCCGCTGCGCCGTTTCGTATTGGATCTGGGCTTGCACCATGGCGGCCTTGGACTCGTCCACCAGCTTCATTGCCAGCGCTCCTTCTTTCTGCGCCGCAGCCCGGTTGTCGTACACCTTCTTGGCGGCATCCAGCGTCGCTTTGGACGATTGCACGTCCGCCTCCGCCTTGGTGCGATCGTCCACCACGGTCGCCCCGGATAGCAGATCGTAAGCCGCCTGCGCCTGCTCGATTTGATGCTGGCTCTCGTTCGCCGCCGCCGCCAGGTCCGCGCTTTCCAGCACCATCAGCACCTGCCCCGCGCGGACGTGATCGCCGCGATTCACCATTACCTTCGTCACCGGGGCATTGATCTTCGCCGTGACGTTGGCTTGATCGACCGGATACAATACCGCATCCGCGGCCACCACGCGATCAATCGCGCCTCGCACGGCGGTTTCCACGGTTACCGGAGTGGGCGCCTCGGCCTCTTCCCCGGCCGCGGCTTCCTTTCCCTGCTTCTTGCCGCATCCGTTCATCCAACCGGCTGCCGCCAGCAGGCACGCGGCCGCGGTGGTGAGTTTCCCTCGGGAAAATCCAGTCATAGTTATAGCGTCCCCGTGAGCGTTTCGAGCGTGACCAGGGCCATGCGATACCGCGCCAGCCCGTCGTTTAGGCCGTTGCGCGCTTGTGTCAAGGTGTTCTGCGAGTCCACCACTTCGAAAGCCGTCGCCTCGCCTGCCTGGTAGCGTATCACGGTCAAGCGCAGGCTCTCCGTCGCGAGATTCACGGACTCGCGCAGGGAATCCAGTTGCGCCAGCGCGCCCCGCGCTTCCGCGTATGCCCCCGCCACGTTGCCCTGAAGAGTTTTTTGCGCCAGCTTGAGATCGGCCTGCGCCTGCGTTTCCCGCTGCTCCGCCTGCTTGATCTTGCTGCGCGTCGCGCCCCAGTTCCACACCGGAATGTTCAGCGTCGCTTGCGCTACGTAGCCAAGATTCTGCCGCGAGCTGACCTGATAGTCCGGAAGAGTGCTGCGTCCCGTGGCCTGGGTGGAATGATTGGTCTTGATGGCGAACTGGTTCGCGTCGATGCCGTAGAAAAGGTCGATCCCCAGCGAGGGCAAATACCCATAGCGCGCGACCTCCGTATCGAAGCCGGCTTCCGTGATGCTGGCTGTCGCGACCCGCAGATCCGGACTGCTCGCGGTGGCCTGCGATTGCGCTTCGGCAATCGGCGGCAGCATCGCGGGCTGTTCTAAGTCGTCCGCCACGGAGAACTCCGCGCTAAAGTCGGGAAAGATCAGGACACCCAGCGCAATCTTGGCCTTTTCCACCGCAACTTGCGCGTCCTGCAAATCCCGCCGGAGCTGCCCCAGCGGGAGTTGGGCGCGGACCACGTCGGCGCGCGCAGCCTCTCCGGCCCGTTCCTGCGTCTGCGTGATCTCTACAAACCGCTCCGCCTCAGCCAACGAAGTCTGCGTGTTGGCGGCTTTGCGTTGCGCGCTCACGATCGCATAGTAGTTCTGGATCACAGTGGCGTTCAGACCCCGCGCCGCGACGTCTACTTTCGCGCGAGCCACCGCTTCGGCGGCCATGGCGCGGTTGAGCTCGCCGTGCCGCACCAGCATCAGCGCCTCTTCGTGAACCACCGCCTGCTCGTTATAGACGTGCACGCCGTCGTTGGCCACGTAGGTGCCCGACGGAGTTCCGTTGCCTTGCGTGTTGATGTACTGATTGAACGCGCTGACCGTTGGCAAGTGGGCCTTCTGCGCTTGAAAGAGATCTTCGCCCGCTTGCAGCACCGCCAGGTTGGCGCTCTGGACCTGTCCCCCGTACATCCGCGCGCGCTGCAAAGCGTCAGCCAGCGTAATTGCCGGTGCGGGCGCTTGCGCGATTACGAAACCACCCAGCGCAAACAGCGACCACACGCGCGCGAACATTCGTGCGTTCACCATTTCAGTGGAGCATTCCTTTCTGAAGAATCGCTGAACCTCCTAGATCCCCGGCAGACGCGTCCCTCCCAGCAAGTTCTCCGCCCGCCGAGCCCTCCACACCGCCAGCGCCGCCGCGAACACCAGATCGTCATGTTCGCCCCCGCCGGATTTGTGCCCGGATCTGCTGAAGGACACCCGCCTCATCGCCTCCAGCTCCCGCACCAGCCGCTCCGCTTCTCTGAGCCGCTTCGAGACCTTCACCTCTCCCGCCTCCAGCAGCACCTCCAGCCCCGCCAGCAAATCCCCCCGGGGAACGCGCCACCGTTCTCCCTCCCCTTGCGCCCTCTCCCCGCTCGTGATCGTCACCGTCGTCAGCCTCACGCCCAATCCAGCCGAGCGCAGCATGTCCACCACCGGCGCGCCCACCCCCGTTGCGTCCACCACCAGCCTGCTCCCATGCGCCAGCTTCGGATGCCCCATCACTTCGCAAACCCTCTTCACCACCTGCGGATAAGGAGTTCCCAATCCCATCCGCTCCAGGTGCCTCACGCTCAATTGCCGGGGCGCGGGTACCAGCGCGAACCTCTGCTCTTCCCGCTCCACCACCGCCAGCGCGCTGAAATCCTGCCGCTGCCCCAAATCCAACCCTACATAAAACACGTGTCTACAGCCCCAACGGCTCCCTATCTTCCAGAGCCCCCCGCACCACCTCGCGCCGAAACAAGTTCCGCCCGTCTTCCACGAACTCGCACAAATACTCCTGTTCGAACCACGTATTTCCCATCTGCTCCCGTTCCTGTTCCAGAAATTCCTTCGGAATCCTCCCGCACTCAGTCGCCCGCACCGTCACCCGAGCCCACTCCTCCCCGCCGTGCTCCCAATTCTCATAGAAGAACCCCTGCTTGCCCGCCGGAGTGCTCAGCAGCCACAAGTCTCCATCCTGAACCGCCAACATCGGCCGCAGAGCTTTGTAAACTTCGTCGGGAACCCTCGCGGCTTCATCGATCACCATCAGCGACACCGATGAGAACCCACGCACCGTCCCTTCAGTCCCCGGCAACCCCACGATCCGCGAGCCATTGGGAAGCAGCAGGCTCAGCGAATTCTTCCCGTCGCCCCGCGCCCGCGCGCCGGTGCGCGCCAGCAGCACTTCCACCTTCCTCAGAAACTCCCCGCTCTGTCGCTCCGTCGGACTCGCCACCACTACCAGGCTCTCCGGCTCCGCCTGCGCCCTGTGCAGCGCTTTGATCCCCGCCACCGTCGACTTCCCCCACTGCCTGGTGCAATTCAGAATGCCGCGCTTCGCTTGGCTCCCCAGCACTTCCGCCTGCCTCTCGTCCGGATCGAACCTCAGCGTCTCCCGGGCAAACGTCACCACCCCGGGAACCTCGGCAATTTCCGTCTCAATCTCCCCCGCGTTTCCTGTCTTAGAAAACGTATAATACCTACTCACTTATTTCCACCCCAACGGCCGCTGCCGATCCTCCGGAATCTCACGCCGCTCACCCTCAGCCCCGCGCCCGAAATCGAGAATCTCCCTGACGCTGAATTCGTCCTGCTCCGTTTCGCCTGACCATTTGATTCCACTCGAGTCCACCCGCGCCGGGCCCGCCGCTCGAAGCCCCGGCCTGTTCTTCGACACCAGGTAATTGATCGCGCACATGTGCCGCCTCCCACCCGTAGAATCCCTCGGCCGCCGCAGGATCGGCCGAACCAGAAATCGCCAGCCCATTGAGACAAAGGGAAATAAACACCGTTAAAAAACGGGCAATAGGCGGAGCAAGTCCAGGCGTCAGGCGAACAACGCCGCAAATTTGGGCGAATACTTACTTGTCTCACCCAGTTTGTGGTAGGGTGTTGTAAGTGCAGGACGAGCGCAAGATCACCCCACTGGACGAAAGTTCCTCTCGTCAGATATGGGTTGGCTGGGGATCTGCTGTGGTGTGCCTAGGTCTTGCGTATCTCGTAGGTGGTTTGTTTTTCCCATATGCCTTAGTGTTCTTTGGAGCGGCTCTGGCGATTAGGGGGCATTTCCCCGGTATCTTTGCCAAGCACATCGACGCTAAGATCATTGCGGGAACTCCATACAGGCGCGAAGAATCGATCAAGGCGTGGGCTACTGTATTGTCTACATGCGTGTTGTTGGCATGGGCGTCATCATCCTTGCATCGCAGATTGTTTCCACAGCAAACAGAACCACTGGTTACCATCGAGCCGGAAAGAGATTCGATATCATCCCCTGACGGTCACTTCGTGATGCTACTGTCCAACCATGGAATCGAAATAGATCATCCGAGCACAGACGTGGACTACTTTGTAGCGCAAAAAGAACAGGCCATTCATTTCAAGAGGATCTTCCGCTTCGGAGGGGAAGCGATACCGGTAGTCTTGAGAACGAATCAAACGGTTCCCTTTGATGTGGATTTTAGTGGATACGTCGAGACGGCTTACTTGGCCGCTGTGGCCACAAATCGCGCTCCAAGCCTGCTTGGCGTGAAGATAACCGCAACCTTCAAGAGATTCAGCGATCAGAAACAGTTTCAAATCGTGCGAGGCTTCGGAGTTGTCAAAACGGATCAGCAACCCAACCTCCCGAGACTTTGGATTCTGTCGGGGCCATCAGGCTCATATGTGAAACCAGGACCCGATGGGAAGGAGTTTGCTTTGTCTACTGAAGAAGCTATTCCATACATCGAGGACCAGACCAGATGGTCTGAGCTATCCGTGACATTTAAGGGAGCGGATGATGGGTCAACCAGCACAACCGCACGTTAGTAGATCATGAACATCGTACACTGGAGATGCAATGCCGAGGCCACGAACAGAAATCGCGATTCCCGAACAAAAGGGTACAGAGTTCGAGAACTTCGACAGACTCGCGGGAATACTCATGCGAGCCAAGCCCAAGAAGAAAAAACTGCAAGCAAAGCAGAAGCCGAGCAAGCCAAGAGTTTAGCGTTTTCGCTTTCCGCGTCCTTGGCGTTTCACTCCCTTCCCCTACTTGCCTTTTCCGGTGAGGCGTTCCCATGTGAGACGACGGCCCGCGACTTGAGAGCACACGATAGCGAACCTTTCAGCATCAGTCAGCTTGCGTCCGTTGTAGCGGAAGGACTGCTCATCGAGGTAGCGAAACAGGTGGAACGGCTCAACACTGATGTATGTTCCGTGGAGTTGTCGTTTAACCAGCGACCAGAGATTCTCCATCGTGTTCGTGTGGACGTTGCCACGGGCGTACTCAACAGGGTGGTCAATCACTTGATGCTTGTACTCGTTCGTCAGACCATCGTAAGACTTCAACGCATCGCTAAACAATGCGGAGCCAGCGGCGACGTTCGCATGAAGGTGGGAATGAAGTTCATGCTTGCGCCGAGTCGGAACGGCGAATGCACGCACCCTGCCGCCGCGCTCCACCATACCGAGGGCGATAGCCTTGTCCGTGCCGCCGGTGCCTGTAATAACGCGCTCGCGTTTTTCGCGGTGCATGTTGCGAGACTTGCCGCCGATGAACGATTCATCGACTTCGACTTCACCAGCCAGCTTGGTAGCCGTCTTGTCCTGCATGGCTTCACGAATCCGATGGAGCATGAACCAAGCGGTCTTTTGAGTGATTCCCAGATCGCGAGAGATTTCGCAACTGCTCACCCCGTTCCGGCAGTTGGCAACCAGCCACATAGCGGTAAGCCATTTGTCGAGACCAATCGGGGATTCGTTCAGGACGGTGCCAATCTTGACGGAGAATTGTTTGCGGCACGCCGTGGCTTTGCATTTCCAGATTCGGCGGGTCTTGAGGAACATCGGCTCCTTGGCTCCGCAGTAGGGACACTCCACGCCGTTAGGCCAACGCTTGGCCGCGAGGTACTCTAATGAGTTGTCTGGATCTTGAAAGTAGACAATCGCTTCAGCCAATGTTTTCGGTGCTTCCATGACTAAAGTATGCCATAGAAAGCAGGGTGTGTCAAGTAAGTATTTGCCCAAATTTGCGCGCGGAAACGATCCGCGTTTTCTTGTGACGGCCGAGCGCCAGGAGACCGCTCTTGTCGCCGGTCACGAGGTAGTCGGCCGTGCCGCCTTCGGACAACGCCAGCAGAAAATCGTCGTTGGGATCGGAAGATCGTTTTACGCGCGGCAGGATCGCAACATCCTCCGCGAGCCTCCTGATCTGGTTGACTAGGCGGCCGGCTTTGTGTGGTTTGACGAGCTCGGCTACCCGCGGCTTTTCGAGCGCGTCGCGCAGCTCGTCAAGATGCGCCGCACAGGTCGGGAGCGTAAATTTTCCGTCCAGCCACGCGTCAACGACAGTGGCAGGCTTGCCGGCCGAGGCGATCGGAGCTGACACGATGATGTTCGTGTCGAGGACCACCCGCTTCAGGCTTTTCCGGGCTTTTGTTTGACTCGGCGCCCCGCGCGAACCTCGCTGACGGCTTCATCGGCGATGTGCTGGATTTCATCGGGGTCGGCATCGGCGTTGCGCGTCCTGATGTCCTGGATCGTGCACTGAAGCACGCGGCGCCGAACCGCCTCCTCGATGAATTTCGAGAGGTCGCCTTTTTTCGCGCCCTGCGCGCCCAAAAAAGTACGCAGCGTCAAATCGGCGTCCTTCGAAACCTTGACGCTCCAACGGACGGCTTCATCTTGCATAACGGTGCCTATACCTCTAAGTAGATAAACACCTATGCATCCAGTATAGGCCCTCAAGTTCGCCCTACGGAACCGCCAGATCCCCAGACGCAAGCCGACAATCCATCGGAATCGAGCCGAAAACCTGAACGACACCGCCAGAAGAGTTGCCGACGACTCACGCGCAGTGAGCTCTTCGACACAGTCGTTGGTGCCATGTCTCCGGAAGGTTCTGTTGGGTCAAGGTGAATGGCCAGTGGCTCTACAAGACACGCCAGATCGTGACTGGAAGGAATAAGCACCCGGCGTGTTGGATGCTCTGGCGTCCGAGCCTCCGTGCCCAGATCCCTTCAGCCCTGCGCTCCGCAAACCAATCCGCTGGCGAATACGTTGAAACCACAGGATACTGTCCGGCCGACGATCGTTGTAGAATGGTCCCTTGCTAACACGTCCTTCGATCCTCGCGGGAGAAGGCAGCGTAACATGATCGATCACGGAGGTTTAACGATGCGAAAACGTTCTCTCTTGTTCCTTTCGTTGCTGGTTCCAGCCTTTTTAGTCCTCGGCGGATACGCCGTCCTTAAGGCTCAGCAAAAACCTTCGACGCCCAGCCCGAAGCGCTGGTCTGATGCATCCACCTGGCCGGACAAGAAGGTGCCAGCCAAAGACGACCTTGTCACCATCGGGAGGGACATGGACGTAGTCCTCGATGTCACTCCGCCGGCGCTGCACGGTTTGACGATCAACGGCAAACTGAGCTTCGCAGATAACAAAGATCTCGAACTGACCACTGAGTGGATCATGGTGCACGGCGAGTTGGAGATTGGTACGGAAGCCAAGCCCCACACGCGCAATGCGACCATTACCCTCACCGACAACGTCAAAGGCGAAGACATCAGTGGAGTGGGTGGAACGACGGACCGCGTGGACCGCGGGATCATGCTCATGGGCGGAACCCTCAACCTTCACGGTGACCGGACCAATTCCTGGACGAAGCTGTCCAGCACAGCGAACGCCGGCGCCACCTCGATCCAGGTCCTGAACGCTGCCGGCTGGCGCGTCGGCGACGAGATCGTTCTCGCATCC